>Ga0247727_10009122_pt1 | contig 18124 bp, 17 predicted proteins | sample WisWelCaveWW1625_FD_202498 | JGI IMG/M metagenome (GOLD analysis project Ga0247727, IMG submission 202498) | Biofilm microbial communities from Wishing Well Cave, Virginia, United States - WW16-25 | ecosystem: Environmental > Aquatic > Deep subsurface > Groundwater > Cave microbial mat | place...
TCCACGGCACGCTCCGCTTCGCGGACGACGTCGTCGCCCAGTTCGACGCGTCCTTCGTGGCCCCGCGCCACCAGCGGCTGGAGGCGATCGGGGACGAAGGCTCGCTCGTCGTCGAGGGTCCGTGGCGCGTCGACTGGGGCGGCCGCATCCTCCTGCAGCGGGACGACGAGGTCGAGCAGATCGACGTCGGTCCGGGCGATCCGTTCGTGCTCGAGCTCGAGAACTTCGCGGACGCCGTCGCCGGTCGTTCGGACCCGCTCCTCGGGAAGGCCGACGCCCTCGGCCAGGCGCGCACGATCGACGCGCTTTTCCGCGCCGCCGAGGCGGGCGGTTCAGTCGTGCTTTGAGGCCAGCGGAAGCAGCTCGAACGTGCCGTGCTCGATCCGCCAGGCGGCGAGCTCACCGGTGCGCAGCGTGTAGATGAGGTAGGGCCGGCCCGCCCAGAGCCCGATGTTCTCGACGTCCGTACGGGATGGCCGCGGGGGCGAGGACACGTGGGAGTGGAACACCGCGAGCTCGTACCCGTCGTCCTCGAGGAACCAGGTCTCGGGGTCGACGGCGAGCTCGAAGCGGTACGGCGAGGCCGCCGTGTTGCGGCCGCGGACGTAACGCTCCGCAACTCCGCCCTTGAGGACGACGAGACCGCACGCCTCGTTCGGGGCCTCCTCCCGCGCGTGCTCCTCGAGCTCCTGAAGCACGGCTGCCGGGACTACCACCAGACCGACCGTTCCATCGCGGCCTCGACGTCGTCCGTCTCCCAGAACCCGGCGGAGAGGTACTTCCAGCCCCCGTCCGCGAGCACGCAGACGACGATCCCCTCGTCGAGCTCCTCCGCGAGCCGGAGTGCCGCGTGTATCACCGCCCCGGACGAGACGCCGCCGAAGATCCCTTCCCGCTCGAGAAGGAGCCGCAGCCCTACGACCGACTCCTCGTTCGAGACGAGGAGCTTGCGATCGAGCTTGGACACGTCGAGGATCGGCGGCACGTAGCCGTCCGCGAGCGAGCGGAGCCCCATGACCTCGTCGCCCGGGAGAGGCTCGGCCGCCGCGACGACGACCTCGGGGAACGACTCGCGGAGTCGCTCGCCTGCGCCCATGAGCGTCCCGCCTGTTCCGAGGCCGGCGACGAGGACGTCGACGCGGTCGAGGGCGGCAGCGATCTCGGCGCCCGTGCCTTCGTAGTGCGCACGCGGGTTCGCCGGGTTCGCGTACTGGAAGGGCATGAAGAGCGACGGGTCGTGCTCGGCGAGCTCCAGCGCAAGCCGGACCGCCCCGTTCGAGCCCCCCTCCGGCGGCGAGTCGACGATCTCCGCTCCGTACAGGCGGAGGAGGCGGCGGCGCTCCTCGGTCACGTTCGCGGGCATGACGCACGTCAGCGGATACCCGCGGAGCTTGGCGACGAGCCCGAGCGCGATCCCGGTGTTGCCGCTCGTGGGCTCGAGCAAGCGACGTCCCGGCTTGAGCTCCCCGGACGCCTCGGCCGCCTCGATCATCGCCTTCGCCACGCGGTCCTTGATCGAGCCTGTCGGGTTCTGGCCTTCGAGCTTCGCGTAGAGACGGACGGACGGCTTCGGGGAGATCCGCGGCAGCTCGACGAGCGGTGTCGAGCCGACGAGCTCGAGTAGGGACGGAGCAACCGTCATTTCACGCGCGAGCGTACCGCGAGCATGAGAGCCGGCCGCAAGCGAGACCGGGTAGCCCGCGAGTGCGAGTATGAGATCGAAGTGACGCTCCGCGAGCAGATCGAGCTGGAGGCTGCAGAGGCCAACCGCGCCACGGGCTACCTGCGCGACGATGCCGTCGCCGAGGCCTTGCGAGTTGCAGCGGAGCTGGTGCGCGAGCGGCGCGCGGCGATCCACGCGGCGAACGTTGCCGACGTCGAGTCGGCGGCCTCGCGGCTCGACGAGGGTACGCTCGACCGTCTTCGGCTCGACGACCCGCGGATCGACGGGCTCGCCCGGCAGGTCGAGGCAATGGCGGAAATCGAGCCGCTCGAACGCGAGGTGGACTCGTGGACGCTTCCGAACGGTCTTCAGATCAGCGAGCGACGAATCGCGATCGGGACCGTCGGTGCGAACTTCGAGGCCCGGCCGAACGTCGCCCTCGACGTCGCGGGCCAGCTCCTGAAGAGCCTCAACACGGCCGTCCTGCGCACGGGCGCCGCAGCGCTTCGCACGGTCACCGTTCTCGTGGACGAGATCCTTCGGCCCGCGCTCGAGACTGCCGGCCTTCCGGGAGGAGCGGTCGGCCTCGTCCGCTCGGGCGACCGCGAGGGCGCGCACATCCTCGTCTCACTGCCGAAGCGGATCCCGCTCGTGATCCTGCGGGGGAGCGGTGAGACGACAGCTCTACTGGCGCGTCTTGCCGCCGAGCACGGCGTCCGGACGCTCGCTCACGCCGAGGGAGGCGGAGTCCTCTACGTCCATCGAGCGGCCTCGCGCGAACGGGCGCTCGGAGTCGCCGAGGCGAGCCTGGACCGGCTCGGTGTCTGCAACCGCCTAAATCTCGCCCTCGTCGACCGGGAGGCTGAGCACCTCGTACCCGAGCTGCTCGAGCTCTTCCACGCGAAGGGCCTCGAGGTGCGAGGGACGGTCGACGGTGCACTCGCACTCGACGAGCCGCTCGGGCACGAGTGGGCGAGCGATCCCGAGCGGGTGGCAACAGTGACGATTGCGGTCGTCGACGGGCTCGACGAAGCGGTGAGTGTCGCCAACGAGCAGACCTCGGGGCTCGCGGCCGGCATCGTGACAGACGACCCCGCCGCGGCCGAGCGCTTCCTGGACGGCTACCGTGGCACGGCGGCGTTCTGGCACGCGCCGACCCGGTTCACCGACGGCTTCGAGCTGACCGGCGCGCCGGAGACGGGCATCAACGTCGACTGGACACCTGGCCCGCGGGGGCCCGTCACCTACCGCGACCTCTGGCTGCGCCAATATCGCGTCATCGGCGACGGCACGCAGCGCCGGTGACACAGCCGGTCGTCGTCAAGCTGGGCTCGAGCCTGATCGTAGGCCCGCGCGGCCGCATCCGGCGCTCGGTCCTCAAGGCCCGCGCCCGGGAGATCGCGGATCTCGTCGGCGCCGGCTCGCCCATCTGCGTCGTGTCGTCGGGCGCGATCGCCCTCGGGCTCCCCCGTCTCGGCCTGGAACGCCGCCCGCGGAGCCTGCCGAAGCTGCAGGCGGCTTCCGCGCTCGGCCAGGCGCGCCTCCAGCGAGCGTGGGAACAGGCGCTGGCGGCCGAGGGGCTCGAGGCGGCACAGATCCTCCTCACCGCTTCAGACGTGGCGGACCGGGGGGCCTACGTGAACGCCCGCAACGCGCTCCACGCTCTGTTCGCCGTTCGGGCCGTGCCGATCGTCAACGAGAACGACGTGACCGCGACCGACGAGATCACGTTCGGCGACAACGATGCCCTCGCCGCGCAGGTCGCCGTGCTCGTCCGCGCCCGGCTGCTCGTACTTCTGACCGAGGTAGAAGGTGTCTACACGCGCGCGCCCGGGACGAACGGCGCCGAGCTTTTGGGCGAGGGCTCGCATGTCGCAGCCGCCGTGCTCAGCGCGGGGTCGGGTCTGGGTCGCGGCGGGATGCAGAGCAAGGTGCTCGCGGCCGAGATGGCTGCGGCTGCGGGCATCCCGACCGTGATCGCGGGAGGGGCCGACAGCTCGGTCCTCGGGCCGATCCTCGCGGGCGAGTCGTTCGGGACGCGCTTTCGGCCGGCGGGGCAGGCGCTGTCCGCCTACAAGCTTTGGCTCCGCTTTGGTAAGCCCGTCGTCGGGAGGCTTCACGTGGACGAAGGAGCCCGGCGAGCCGTCGTCGAGGACGGTAGGAGCCTGCTCGCTGTCGGTGTCGCGTCAACCGAGGGCAGCTTCGAGGCCGGCGACGCCGTCGAGCTGGTCGGGCCCGACGGGTCCGAGTTCGCCAAAGGGCTGGCCGGCGCGGGCGCGGCGGAGATCGCGAGGCACCCGCGCGGACTCGAGGCGGTCCACCGGGACCGTCTCGTCGTCTACTGAGGTCCTACACGCGCCCGCCGGCCATCGCCGGCAGCAGGATCACCGTGGAGCCGTCCTCGACCGGCGTCTCCAGCGCGTCGAGCGTCCGAACGTCCTCGCCGCCGAGGTAGACGTTCACGAACGAGGCGAGTCCTCCGTTCTGGAAGAGCTGCGCCCGCAGGGCCGGGTGTCGATCGACGAGATCGTCGAGGACGTCGCCGACCGTGTCGCCGTTCGCCTCGAGCTCACGGACGCCGCCGACCTCGGCACGGAGCGTGGGGGGGATGCGGACGCGCGTCATAGATCGATATGGAGCGGCGCGTTGCAGAACTCGACGTAGTCCACGTAGTCCGTGATCGTGGGGGTGTCGCCGCAGACCGGGCAGTCCGGGTTCCGGCGAACCGTGACCTCGTCGAGCGTGGTCCCGAGGGCGTCGAAGAGGAGGAGCCGTCCGGAGAGCGAGTCGCCCCTGCCCAGGACGAGCTTGAGCGCCTCGTTCGTCTGGAGGGAACCGATGATCCCGGGCAGGACGCCGAGAACGCCGCCCTCGGCGCAGCTCGGGGCGAGCTCGGGCGGCGGCGGCTGGGGGAAGAGACAGCGGTAGCAGGGACCGCCGGGCGAGAAGACGGTCACCTGACCCTCGAAGCGGAAGATCGAGCCGTGCACGACCGGGATCCCGTGCCAGACCGCCGCGTCGTTGACGAGGTAGCGGGTCGGGAAGTTGTCGGCGCCGTCGACGATCACGTCCCAGCCGTCGGCGAGGATTCGCTCGATGTTCTCGGAGGTCAGCCGCTCTTCGAACGGGACAACGCGCACGTCCGGGTTCAGCGCTTCGACCGTCCGCTTCGCCGAGAGCACCTTCGGCTCCCCGAGCCGGTCGGTCGAATGCACGATCTGGCGCTGCAGGTTCGACTCGTCGACGACGTCGGCGTCAACGATCCCGAGCGTGCCGACGCCCGCGGCTGCGAGGTAGAGCGAGGCCGGCGAGCCGAGACCGCCCGCGCCTACCAGGAGTATCCGGGCGTCGAGCAGGCGCTGCTGTCCGTCCTCGCCGACCTCCGGGATCAGCAGGTGGCGGCTATAGCGAGAGCGCTGCTCGGGGGAGAGGACGCGAGGGATCGTGACCTCGAAGCCGTTCCGCTTCCAGTCGGCGAACCCGCCGGCAAGGTTGATGACGTCGTCGTACCCCATCTCGCCGAGCGCCTTGGTCGCGAACGCAGAACGCGCTCCGACGGAGCAGTAGACGACGAGGGGGCGCTGCTTGTCCGGGATGAGCCCCTCGATCCGCGACTCGAGCCGGCCGCGGGTGATGTGGATCGCCCCGGGGATGTGGCCCTCCTCCCACTCGTCCGGCTCGCGGACGTCGATGAAGAGCGGCGCGTCCGGGGCCTCCTGAAGGGCCTGCGCGTCGATCGTCGAGATCTCTTCGATCTCCTCCTTGACGCGCGCGAGCAGCTCCCTATAGCCGGCCATTACTTTCCGAACTATAGCGGCGGCGGCGCGGCTATCGTCGCTCCCGTGACCGCACGCCGTCGTGTGGTGCTTCTCGTCGGTCTCGCGGCCGCTGCTGCCGTCGCGGTGGTCGTTGCCGCCGTCGTGTCCTCGGACGGCGACTCCGCGACCACGCAGGCCGCGGATCCCGAACCCCGTCCGGGGCGTCCGCCGCTGTCCTTCGCGCTCGGCTTCCGCGACGACGTCGAGGCGCGGGATCTGGTTCGTGCGGCCGCCCTCTACCAGCGCGGGGATACGAGCGCCGCGGCCCTCCTGTTCGCGAAGCACGACTCGCTCGAGGCGAAGGTGGGGTCCGCCTTTGCCTCCTGGCCCGACGGCACCCTCGACCGCCTGGAGCAGCTCGGAAAGCTGTATCCCGAGCAAGCGCTCGTCCAGCTCCACCTCGGGCTCGCTCGGCTGTGGGCGAATCGCGGGGATCCGGTGGCGGCCTGGCGCGCGGCGCTCGAGGCCGAGCCGGACACGCCGTACGCGATCCTCGCCGGGAACGTGCTGCACCCGAATCGCCCGCGGGGGCTGCCGGCGTTCATCCCCTCGTTTACTGCTTCGCGGGAGGTGACGCGGCTCGCTCCGGCGCGCCAGCTCGACGCGCTCCGTGTGCGCGCCGAGCGAGGCAGCCACCGGGAGCTGCTGCTGTACGGGGTCGGCCTCCAGCGGGTCGGCCGACCCGCGTCGGCGGCTGAGGTCTTCGAGCGGGCGGCTCGGCGAGCTCCCGGGGACGCCGAGGCGCAGGTCGCTACCGCGGTCGGGCAGTTCGACAAAGACGCCCCGGAGCGCGCCTTCGGTCGCCTCGGCCCCCTGACGCGCACGTTCCCGGACGAGCCGACGGTGCGCTTCCACCTCGGTGTGCTCCTCCTCTGGACTGGCCGCGTCGACGCAGCCGAGCGCCAGTTCCGCCGCGCCGCGCGCACACACCCCGGCTCCCCGCTCGCCCGCGAGGCCACGCGCTACCTCGAAACAATTCGAAGGGCCAGGTCCTGACTCGCGAACAGCGCCCGTTTTGACGGCGGCCGTCGCTGTGACTACCGTGTGACGGCCGAAGAGGAAGGGGGGCGGTCTGGCCGCACGGGAACCGGAGGGCACGACCACTCGAGCACCAGTCGAGGATGTCTTGGCGACCGACGAGGCTCAGCGGCTGCTCGAGAGCGGTCTCCAGACCGGACGCCTGGACGCCGACGAGGTCGCCCTCGCGCTCGACGAGCTCGATCTCGAGCCCGGCCAGCTCGACGAGTTCTATGCCGCGCTCGACGAAGCTCAGATCGCCGTCGTCCACGTCGACGAGGAAGCGGAGGCCGAGGTCGAGGCCGATACCGAGATCACGACCGACGCGCTGCAGCTCTTCCTCAAGGACATCGGTCGCGTTCCCCTTCTCACTGCCGCTCAGGAGGTCGAGCTCGCCAAGCGGATCGAGCGCGGCGACCACGGCGCGAAGCAGGCGATGGTGGAGGCGAACCTCCGCCTCGTCGTCTCGATCGCCAAGCGCTACCGCAACCAGGGCTTGCCCTTTCTCGACCTGATCCAGGAGGGGACGATCGGGCTCGTCCGCGCCGCCGAGAAGTTCGACTACCGCAAGGGCTTCAAGTTCTCGACGTACGCGACGTGGTGGATCCGCCAGGCTGTTGCGCGGGCGATCGCGGACAAGGGGCGGACGATTCGGATGCCCGTCCACGTCGTCGAGAAGCTGAACCGGATTCTCCGCTCCGAGCGCAAGCTCCGCGCAGAGCGCGGTCGCGAGCCGTCGGTCGACGAGATCGCGCGCGACCTCGACATGACGCCCGACGAGGTCGGGCACATCAGGCGCAGCGCCCAGACTCCGGTCTCGCTCGAGAAGCCGGTGGGCGACGACGACGAGTCCGAGTTCGGGCATTTCCTGGCCGACGACTCGACGCCGCTCCCCGACGAGCTCGCGGAGACAGCTCTCCAGCGCGAGGCGCTCCGCACTATCTTGAGCGCGCTCTCCGAGCGGGAGCGCCGCGTGCTGGAGCTCCGGTACGGGCTCGACGGCCAGCAGCCGCGGACGCTTGACGAGGTCGGCCGCGCGTTCAACGTCACGCGAGAGCGGATCCGCCAGATCGAGCACCAGGGACTGAAGAAGCTTCGCGCTCTGGCAGACGCCCAGCGCGTCCGCGACGTCGCCTGAGACGCCGGGGCTTGTCGGCCCCGTTGGGCTTTGTGCAGAATCGCTCCCGGATGAACGTCAACCTGCTCGTCGACGAGCTTCGGCCCGCGATCCGCGGAGCCGTAGCCGTGTCGCCCGACCCGCGCTACGAGGACGCTCGCACCGTCTTCAACGCGCTGGTCGACCGGCGTCCGGCGTGTGTGGTCCAGCCCGTCGACGCTCAGGACGTCCAAACGGCGCTGACGTTCGCGAAGGCTGCGGGGATGCCCGTTTCGGTGCGGGGTGGCGGCCACAGCGTCGCTGGCCACGCACTGGGCGACGGCGCTCTCGCGCTCGATCTCCGCCGCATCTCGGAGGTGCGCGTGGATCCTTCCGGGCGGAAGGTAAGCGCCGGCGGCGGTGCGACGTGGCGCGATGTGGACCCAGCTTGCCAGCTCCACCACCTTGCGCTTCCCGGCGGGACCTTCGACGCGACGGGAATCGGCGGTCTGACGTTGGGCGGCGGTATCGGCTACCTGCTGGGTGCCTTTGGCCTGACGCTCGACAACCTGGTCGCAGCCGAGATCGTGACGCCGACCGACGGCGTGCTGGTCACATCCGCCGACGAGCACCCCGACCTGTACTGGGCGCTTCGCGGAGGCGGCGGCAACTTCGGCGTGGTGACCGCCTTCGAGTACCGGCTCCACCCGGTCTCAACCGTCTACGGCGGATTCGTGCGCTACGTCCTCGCCGACGCTGCGGACGCACTACGGGCGTTCCGGGCGGTCATGGAGGAGGCTCCCGCAGGTCTGACGCTCATAGTCGACCTTGATTCGTCGGGCGCAAGGGTCTACGTCTGCTCCGTGGACGGCACGGCGTTCGCACGTGCTCTGATCGACCGTCACTTCGGCCGACTGACGACCGTGCGAGAAGCGCTGGGCGAGATCCCATACCTCACGGTCCAGCGGCTCACCGGCGAGCTTCGCTTCGGCTTTCGCCACTACTGGAAGGGCCACTTCGTACGAGAGCTTCCCGACGAGTTGATCGACCTCGCCGTCGAGCATGTCGGTCGTCCGGAGGCGCGTACCTCGTCGATTCTGTTGGAGCCGATGCACGGGGCCGCCACCGCGATCTCCGACGAGGCGACGGCGTTCAGCAACCGGCAAGCGCGATTCAACGTCAGCGCCATGGGCATCTGGGCCGAGCCCGCGGACGACGAGAAGGTGATCGCCTGGGCCCGGTCCTTCGCGGCCGCCGTCGAACCGTACTCGGCCTCGGGCGGCGGATACCTCAACTACGGCGCACCGGACGAGCCGCTCTCGCGAGTCGAGGCGGCGTTTGGCCCTGCCAAGTTCGAGCGATTGCGCGAGATCAAGCAGCGCTACGACCCTGACAATCTCCTCCGGTTCAACCACAACGTGCCGCCGGCCGAGGACTAGTACTAGGAGTCCGGGCGTGCTGTACCGGCCCGAGGCCTTCGAGCTGCTGACCGAGGAGGCGTGGGACGCAGACCGCGTCCGCGACGCGATCCGCGAGATCGTCTCGGACACGGACGATGCGCTGCGCGGGCCTCGACTGCTCTGGCGGGCCGACGACTGGGACCGCTGGCAGAGCACGAGCCCGATGAAGAACCTCTACGTGGGTGCTGCCGGCGTGCTCTGGGCCCTCGATGAGCTCCGTCGGCGCAGCCACGCGGAGTCGCGGCTCGACCTCGCCGATCTTTCCCTCCGCAATCTCGAGCTCTTCCGGGCGAGACCCGACTTCATGAAGGGCATGAAGCTCCCCGTGCCGCCCGAGTCCTCGCTCCTTTGTGGCGAGGCTGGGATCCTCCTCGTCGCCTGGCGGCTCACGCCGAGCGCCGAGCTCGCGGACGATCTCTACGCGCTCGTCCGCGCGAACGTCTCGAACGAAGCAGAGGAGGTCATGTGGGGTTCGCCGGGAACGCTGATCGCGGCGCGCGCGATGCTCGAGTGGACGGGCGAGGAGCGGTGGCGCGCCGCCTGGAACGAGAGCGCGGACGCGCTCTGGTCGCGGCGCGGTGACGACGGCTTCTGGGTGCAGCGGTTGTACGGCCAGGAGCTCCGAGGTCTCACGCCGCCGCACGGGCTCGTCGGGAATGTCCAGGCGCTCCTCCCGCTCCTCGACGATGAGCGGCGCTTTTCGCTAGTGCGCGACACGGCGGCGATCCTGGCGCGGACGGCGATCGTCGAGGACGGCCTCGCGAACTGGCCGCCCCGACCGCGCCCGGAGCTGCCGGGCCCGGACGGTCAGATCCGCGTCCAGTGGTGCGCGGGCGCTCCTGGAATCGTCATCGCCGCCGCGGACTGCCTCGACGAGGATCTCCTGCTGGCGGGGGCGGAGCTTTCTTGGCGGGCCGGCCCGCACGGACTCGAGAAAGGCCCGTCGATCTGCCACGGCACCGCCGGGAACGGCTACGCCTTTCTCAAGGTCTTCACGCGCACCGGCGACGAGCGCTGGCTCGAGCGGGCACGACGCTTCGCCGTCCATGCGCTCGGCCAGGTGCAGCGCCTGCGGGCCGACCGCGGCCGCGGTCGCTACTCGCTCTTCACGGGCGATCTCGGCGTGGCGCTCTATGCGGCCGATTGCCTCGAAGGCCGTGGCATGTACCCGATCTTCGACTCCTGACTAGACTCCGCGCCCGCAACGCCTTATCGGTCCCCGACATCTCAGTTCACACACAACCGCTGATGCCGACTCACGAGGAGCTTTGCAGCCAGCTCGCGGAGCTGATCGCCATCCCGTCGGTCAGCGCCGACCCCGCGCACGCCGGCGACGTCGAGGCGGCAGCTGCCTGGGTCGCCGAGCGGATTCGCGGCGCCGGCGGCAACGCAGACGTCGTCCCCTGGAACGGCGGTCGGCCGCTCGTCATCGGGGAGGTGAGCGCCTCGGAGCGCGCGGAGGAGGCGCCGACCGTCCTGTGTTACGCGCACTTCGACGTGCAGCCGCCCGACCCGCTCGAGCTCTGGCAGTCGCCGCCTTTCGAGCTGACGCACCGGGACGGCCGCTTGTTCGCACGAGGGGTCGCAGATGACAAGGGAAACCTCTTCGTCCTCCTCGAGGCGGTGCGGCAGCTCGCAGCCGCCGGCGAGCTGCCGGTCAACGTGCGCTTCGCCTTCGACGGCGAGGAGGAAGTCGGGGGAGACTCGATCGTGCAGTGGGTCGAGCAGGACGAACGGGGTGCCGACGCTGCCCTCATCCTCGACGGCGCGATGGTCCGGCGAGACCAGCCCCAGTTCTACGTCGGCGTCCGGGGCATGCTCTACTTCCACCTCCGGCTCCGCACCGGCGGGACGGACATGCACTCCGGCATGTTCGGCGGCGTCGCTCTCAACGCTCTGCACGCTCTCATGCGTGCACTCTCGGGCGTCGTCGCGGGGCCCGATGGGCGAGTCCCCGAGCCTCTGCGCGCGGGGATCGTCGCGCCGACGGAGGAAGAGCTCGGCGCATGGGCGGCGCTGCCGCCGGGAGCGGAGGCGCTCGCGCAGTACGGCGCGACTCCGATCGCCCCAGGCGCGGCGGAGGACCTCTACCTGCGCACGTTCGCCGACACGGCTCTCGACGTGAACGGGATCGGGGGTGGCTCTCCGGAGCTCGTCAAGACCGTGCTGCCCGTCGAGGCGCATGCCAACGTCTCGATACGCCTCGCACCTGGGCAGGATCCGGACCGAATTCGGACGGTCTTCGAGCAGCTCGTCCGCGAGGGCGTTCCCGACGGAGCCGAGCTCGAGATCGAGCTCAGGAACAGCGCTTGGCCCGCGACGACTCCGGTCGATACTCCAGCGGTCCAGCTCGCCGCCGATGCCTTCGAGCGGGTCGTGGGCGCCCGGCCGCTCCTCGTGCGGTCGGGGGGCACGCTCCCGATCTACGCTGCGCTCGTCTCGCGTGGTCTTCCGACGCTCGCGACCGGATTCGGTTTCGAGCACGAGGCAAACGCCCACGCCCCGAACGAGAACGTGCCCGAAGATGCGATCGTCCTCGGTGTCGACACGCTACGCGAGGTCTTCAAAGGTCTTGCAGCGCTCCGCTGAGCCGGTGCACCCGGCTCCCTACGCGAGCCCGCTCGCGGAGCAGCTCGCGGGCGACGTGCTCGAGCGGTTCCTGCGCTACGTCAAGATCGACACGCAGGCTGCCCAACGCGTGCCGCAGCGGCCGAGTACCGAGAAACAGCTCGAGCTCTCGCGCCTGCTCGTCGAGGAGCTGCGCGCGCTCGGCCTCGCCGACGCCGAGCTGACCGACAGCGCGACCGTCTTTGCGAGCGTTCCCGGCACGGCTGACGGCCCGGTCGTCGGGCTGATCGCGCACGTGGATACGACGCCGGACGTCAGCGGCGCGGGCGTCTCGCCCATCGTGCATCGGGCCTGGGGTGGCGGCCCGATCGAGCTCCCCGGCGACTCCCGGCAGGTGCTCGACCCGAGCGAGCTTCCCGAGCTCGCGGAGCGCGTCGGCCACGACCTCGTGACGAGTGACGGCACGACGCTCCTGGGCGCCGACGACAAGGCCGGGATCGCGGAGATCATGGCCGCGGTCGCCTACCTCGTCCGTCATCCGGACCGACCGCGGGCTCCGATCCGGGTCGCCTTCACCGTGGACGAGGAGGTGGGACGGGGCGTGGAGGACTTCGACCTCGCCGCGTTTGGTGCGGATGTCGCCTACACGCTCGACGGCTCGGGGCTCGGGGAGCTCGATACTGAGACGTTCTCCGCCAAGTCGGTGCGGGTGACGATCCGCGGCTACTCGGTGCATCCCGGAAGGGCGAAGGGCAAGCTGGTGAACGCCGTCAAGCTCGCGGCGGGGCTCGTCGAATCGCTGCCGAAGGAAGCGCTCTCACCCGAGACGACCGAGAATCGCGAGGGGTACGTCCATCCGCACGGGATCTCGGGTGGGGCGGAGGAGGCGATCGTCGACTTCATTGCCCGCGACCATGACACCGGCCTGCTCGAGCGACACGTCGAGCTTGTCCGGACCCTCGCCGACGAAGTGGCGGCGCGTGAGCCCCGCGCCGCTGTCGAGATCGAGGTGCGGGACTCGTACCGCAACATGCGTCCGTACATCGAGGCGCACCCGCGGGTCGTCGAGGCTGCGCTCGAAGCGATTCGCCGAGTGGGCGTCGAGCCGAAGCTCGGGATCATCCGGGGCGGAACCGACGGCGCCGTTCTCTCCGAACGAGGGCTTCCGACCCCGAACATCTTCACGGGCGGACAGGAGTACCACTCTGTGCGCGAGTGGGCGAGCGTTCAGGACATGGCCGCCGCGGCGGCGACCGTCGTCGAGCTCGTGGGGGTCTGGACCGAGCCCTGACGCCGCAGACCGCCGGTCGCTCCCGGCCGGCGTAGGGGCGAGGCTTGCCTCGCCCTGAAGCGCAACTCCGCTGAGGGCGACGCAAGCGTCGCCCCTACAGCGCCGCCCCTGTGGGCCCCAGGAGCAGGTGGGTACGCTGCTCCTCATGGCCAGGCTGGTGGGGATCAACCACGTCGCGGTCGAGGTGGGCGATATCGACGAGGCGCTGGCCTTCTTCGAGCAGATCTTCGACGACGTAAGGCTGCGCGGACGCGGCGGAGGCATGGCGTTCGTGGACATGGGCGACCAGTTCATCGCCCTCGATGCGGGCCGGACGCAGGCGCCCCATCGAGGTCGCCACATCGGCCTCGTCGTCGACGACCGCGACGAGAGCCTGCGGCGTGCACGGGAGGCCGGTGCGCAGCTGGTCGGGAGCCACGACTTCCTCGATCCCTGGGGCAATCACTGGCAGATCGTCGAGTACCGCGACATCCAGTTCACGAAGACGCAGCGGATCCTCGAGGGGATGGATCTCGCCGGGCTCGAGAAGTCCGAGCGCGCGCTCGCAGAGCTGCGCGCGAAGGGCCTCGCCGACTGACCTACCGGCGATCTCGTCGTACCGCGACGATCGCCGAGCTGCGTACCGTCGTCATCAGCTCCGCGGCGACGAGCTCGGAGTGACCGAGCAGGAACTCGCGAGCAGGATCATGGCCCTCCCGCCCAGGCGTCAGATCGTCGATGACGAGCATCCCGCCGGGAGCGAGGAGCTCGATCGCGAGCGGCCCCTCCTCGAACGGAGCCTGCTTGAACCCCCCACTGTCGAGAAAGAGAAGCTCGAACGGCCCTTTCGGCGGAAGCGCGTCGTGCCAGTCGCCGACGATGAGCTCCACATTCCGTAGTCCTCGGAGACGTGCCTTCGCGATCTCGGCTCGGTTCTCGTCGTTCTCCACGGTGACGAGAGATCGAGCCGTCTTGGCGATCGCGAAAGCTCCTTCTCCGTAAGCGGTTCCGGCCTCGGCGCAACGCTTGCCTACAGCGAGGGTGGCGAGGAGCGACTGGATCTCGGGAATCGACGACCCGCCGGCGGTCATCGTGCTGTGGCTGTTGGCCGGCTCAAGCGGAAGTTGTGTCGTGCACGCCGCACCCGAGCCACTCGTGGCCGAAGCGGCGCATCTCGCGCACGATCGGGAGGAGCGCCTGCCCCTTTGCGGTCAGCGCGTACTCGACGCGTGGCGGCGACTCCGGGTAGCTCTGGCGAATCACGATCTCCTCCGACTCGAGCCAGCGGAGCCGCTCGGCGAGCGTGCGCGGGCTGATGCCTGCACAGGAGCGCTCGAGCTCGGTGAACCGCCTCGGGCCCTCGGAGAGGTCGTGGACGAGAAGCACCGTCCACTTGGAGCCGACGATCTCGGCCGCGCCGGCGACCGAGCAGGTGGGCGCCTCGTGGACGGGAAGCATCGTGCGACTGGCCACGATCGGATTGTACGAGCCAGCCGCCTAGATCGCGGGACGTTGGGCCGTATAGATCGACGTGAGCATTGCGAGCTCCACCTGTCCGCCGAACTGTTCGGCGGCGGTGCGAGCGATGCCGTCAAGCAGCCGCTCGCGCTCGATCGCTTCGAGGCTCAGCATTGGCGAGAACGTCGAGTAGAGCGCTCGGATGCCGGCCGTGTCCCAACGCGCCTCCCAGCGGACGACCTCGTGCTCGATGCGCTCGAAGCCTGCGGCCGCGAGACTTGCGGTGCGCGCTTCGTCGTCGAGCGCGAACCGTGGCCTGCCGCGGGCTCCTTCAGACGGACTCGTGCTCATGCCGGCGAGAAGCTCGGCCGTGGCCTCGTGAAACGGATTCCCGGCGCTGCGGTCGCCGTGAAGGTTCCACCACATCGCCCACCAGCCGCCCGGCCTCAGGCTGCGCGCAGCCTTCGCGAGCCCAACGCTCTGCTCGATCCAGTGGAAGGACGAGGCGGCGACAGCGAGATCGAACGACGCCTCCGGCAGCTCAGCGTTCTCGAGGGGTTGAACGAGTACGTCGATCGATGCACCCCTTGTGTCGGCGAGAGCGGTGAGATGGGCGGCGAGGGACTCGTCGGGTTCAACTACGACGAGCGGCCTCGCACCGAGCGCGGTCAATCGGAAGCTCGCCTGGCCGGTGCCCGGCCCTATCTCCAGCGTTCGCGTCCCCTGACCGAGCCCACACCGGTCGCGAAGAACGTCGTAGATACGTTCGGGATACCCGGGCCGCGCCGCCTCGTAGGCCACCGGGTCGATGCCGAACAGCCGCCGCCCTTCCTTCCGGTCGATCTCCGCCATGCGTTACCAGGGCGGTGGGTTGTGAACCCAGCGGCCGCCGACCATCGTGGCGTCGACCTCGACGGACTCGAGCTCCTTGGCCGGGCACTCGACGGGATCTCGCGAGAGGACGACGAGGTCGGCGAGGTAGCCTGGCAGGAGCTTCCCCCGTGTGCGCTCGTCGCCCGCAAGCCAGGCAGGAGTGACGGTGCTCGCGTGCAGCGCCTCTTCGACCGTCAGCGCTTCCTCCATACGCCACCCGGGCCGGTCGTCGATCGTCCGGAGAACGGCCGCTCGGATACCCGCGAGCGGGTCGAGCTCCTCGATCGGCGCGTCGGATCCGTTGACGAGGACGGCGCCGGACTCACGGAGCGAGCGGAAGGCGTACGCCCCGGAGAGCTGCCCGGCCCAGAAGCGATCGGCGAGGTCGCGATCCGACGGGGCGTGGGAGAACTGGACCGAGCAAGCGACGCCGAGCTCGGCGAAGCGCGGGAGATCCTCCGGTGCGAGACACTGCGTGTGCTCGACGCGGTGCCGAAGCCCCGCCGGCTCCCAGTCCGCGCGTGTGGCTTCGAACGCGTCGAGCGCCTCGCGGTTCGCTCGGTCGCCGATCGCGTGCACCGCGACGGGCCAGCCCGCGCGAGCGGCCCGGCGAATGATCTCCGCGAGCTCCTCGCCGCTCGTGATGCGGACGCCCGAGCCGTCGAGCATCCACGCGGTCTGCGATCCGAGCGTTCCGTCCATGAACACCTTCAGGTAGCCGAGCCGCAAGAACCCGTGGCCGAACCCCGAACGGACGCCGAGCGCCTCGAGCTCCGGGAGCTTTCGCCACGGCAGCGATTGCCAGACCCGCAGGGTGAGCCCCTCCCGCTCGTGGAGGCGCTGGAAGATCTCCGGGGCCCCGATCCAGCCGTCCTTGTCGTGAACGGCGGTGACGCCTCGGCTATTGGCCAAGCGCACCCCCGCTTGCGTAGCCTCGAGCCACTCGTCTTCGGGGACGGACGGGAACCGCTCTCGGAAGCGCCAGGCCGCCTCCTCGCGGAGGACGCCGGTCGGCTCGTCGCGCTCGTCGCGCTCGACGACGCCGCCCTCGACATGGAGATCGCCCTTGGCCAGGGCAAGCGCAGCTGAGTTGAGCCAGAGCGAGTGGAGGTCCTTGGCCCAGAGCGCCGCCGGGACGTCGCCCGTCACTTCGTCGAGCGCCTCCTTCGTCGGCTGCGCTTCCCAGTCGGCCGACCGCCAGCCCTGGCCTCGGATCCACGGCCCCCGACCCGCTTGGTGCCGAACCCGGTCGAGCGCCTCCGAGAGGCTCGCCGCACCTTCGAGGCTGAGGTCGCGCCGCCCGAGCGACCACGTCGGGAAGTGGACGTGAGAGTCGGTGAATCCGGGGACGACGGAACGACCGCCGAGATCGACGACGTCAGGGGTCGGCAGCGCCGTCTCGTGCGTCCCCACTCCGCCGGCGACCCGATCGCCTGCAATCGCGAGCGCGCGGGCGATCGGGAGCGACGGATCCATCGTGCGAACGACGCCGTTTTCGAGGATCATGCGCCGCGACTGTAACGACGGGCGAGAGGAGTAGAGATGATCGACCACACAGCGGTGAACGTCACCGACCTCGAGGCCGCGAAGAGCTTCTACTCGAAGGCACTCGAGCCGCTCGGGTACTCGGTCGCTTTCGAGATGGGCGAGTTCCTCGGGTTCGCGGACGCGCAGGGAATGGACCTCGGGGTTGTCCGGCGCGATCCCGTCGGGGGCGCGCACGTCGCGTTCAAGTGTGAGGACCATACGAGCGTCGACGCCTTCTACGCAGCGGCCATGGCGGCCGGTGGAAAGGACAACGGGCCACCAGGGATCCGCGCTCACTACCACGAGAACTACTACGGCGCGTTCGTCCACGACGCCGACGGCAACAACATCGAGGCGGTCTGCCAGAAGCCGCAGTGAGGCGCTGCGCTCCATGAGCTTCGGCGACCCCACCGATTTGCCGGTTGCGGAGTTCGCCTTCCCAGGACCGTTGCGCAACAAGCTCGTCACCGCGATCCTGGCCGGCAAGAAGACAGCAACTGCGGGGTTGCTCGCCGAGTACGAGCGCGAGCCCGAGCTTGAGCCGATCCCGAAGGTCGGCGACCGTGCCTTCGTCGTCGACTCAGAGGAGCGGCCAGTCGCCCTGATAGAGACGACCGAGGTCAGGATCATTCGCGCGGCTGAGGTAGATCTTCAGCTCGCGCTCGACGAAGGCGAGGGGTTCTTGTCGGTCGCTGACTGGCGTACAGCCCACGAGAAGTTCTGGCACAGCACAGAGATGCGGGCAGTACTGGATGAGCCCGAATTCAGCGTCACCGACGAGACGCTCATCGTCGCCGAGCGGTTCCGACTCGTCGAGAGACTGTAGGAGTTCCTCGGCTTAGACTTCGGGGGTGGCCTGGGAGCCGCTGACCGAGGACCAGCTCGAGATCCGCGAGCTCGTGCGAACGCTTGCGCGCGAGCGCATCGCACCACGCGCAGCCGAGATCGACGCGTCGCACAAGTTCCCCTGGGACGTCGTCGAGCTCTACCGCGAGCACGGAATCTTCGGCCTCTTCTTCGACGCGACGTATGGCGGCACGGGGACGGGTACCCTCCTCTCGCTCGTCGCCATCGAGGAGGTCTCGAAGGTCTGTGCGACGAGCGGGGTCATCCTCGCGGTACAGGAGCTCGGCTCGCTCGCACTCAAGCTCGCGGGCTCGAAAGAGCAGAAGACGCGTTTCCTCCCGAAGCTCGCGTCCGGCGAGTCGCTGGCCGCTTACGCGCTGACGGAAGCGGGGTCGGGCTCCGACTCGGCGGCGATGCGGACGACCGCCCGGCGCGAAGGCGGCGAGTACGTCCTCGACGGCTCGAAGCGCTTCATCACAAACGCGGCGGTTGCAAACGTCTACACGGTCTTCGCCAAGACCGACCCCG
>Ga0247727_10009123_pt1 | contig 18124 bp, 11 predicted proteins | sample WisWelCaveWW1625_FD_202498 | JGI IMG/M metagenome (GOLD analysis project Ga0247727, IMG submission 202498) | Biofilm microbial communities from Wishing Well Cave, Virginia, United States - WW16-25 | ecosystem: Environmental > Aquatic > Deep subsurface > Groundwater > Cave microbial mat | place...
TCACCATCCCCGTCCACATCTCCCAGGGCCACGGCCTGGGACTCGTAGCTGTCGCCCGTGATGTCGATCGCCAAGACGCCGATCCATGGATTGGAGGTCCCGTTGTTCCGGTAGAGGCGATTCGGCTGATTCTGATTGCCCAACACGAGGTCCAAGTCGCCATCCCCATCCACGTCCCGCAGGGCCGCAGCGAGGGCGGGCTGAAGGTCCGGCGAGATGATCTCGCCGGAGACGAGGTCGCCAAAGGGGTAGGCCGTCCCGTTGTTCCTGTAGAGCCGATTGCGTTCGTCGGCATTGACCTCCACGAGGTCCGAGTCCCCGTCCCCATCCACATCTCCCAGCATGACAGCGATCGTGTTGTTCGCCTCGCCCGTGATGTCGGAGCCCATGCTGACGCCGTCGCAGGCGCCGTCGCCATCGGTGTCCGTGCCATCGTTCGCGGGATCGCTGTCCGACAGGGGACCAAAGTTGTCGGTTCCGACGGTGCAGTCGTCGCAGCTGTCCACGTCGCTGTCCCCGCAGAGATCCGGATTCAATCGTGCCGGATCGGCGCCGTCCAGAACCCCGTCGTTGTCGTCGTCCGCTTCGAGGCAGTCCCTCGTTCCGTCCCCGTCGGTGTCCGCATCGGAAGTCCCGCAACCGCAGATACCGGGAGCCGTCTTGCGGGGATCCGCGGGACAGCCGTCGCCGGCATCGCAGGCTCCGTCGCCGTCTCCATCCGGTCCGTCGTTTGCCGGTATTCTGTCCGAGACTGGGCCGAATCCGTCCGTGCCGACCGTGCAGTCGTCGCAGCTGTCCAGGTCGCTGTCCCCGCAGATGTCCGGGTCGAGCCGGGCCGGGTCGAACCCGTCCAGGACGCCGTCATTGTCATCGTCCGCGTCGATGCAGTCCACGGAGCCATCGCCGTCGGTGTCGGTGTCCGGAACGCCACAGCCACAAATGCCCGGGTCGATCTTGCCCGGATCGGTGGGGCAGCCGTCGCCCACGTCCCTCCAGGGGTCGGATGTGCCGTTGTTCACGTAAAGTCGGTTCACCTGACCGCCATTCCCCGCCACCAGGTCCAGGTCCCCGTCTCCGTCTACATCCCCAAGGACCACCGACTTCGTATCGTGAGCATCCGGCGTGACGTTCTTGCCGGTGACTCCGGCCCACGGGTTCGAGGTCCCGTTGTTCAGGTACAGCCGGTTGATCTGACCGACATTCCCCGTCACGAGGTCCGGGTCTCCGTCCCGATCCACGTCCCCCAGCGCCACGGCTCGCGTCGTGCGCACGTCGGTCGTGATGTCGATCCCACTGACGCCGTTCCAGGGGCTCGACGTCCCGTTGTTCAGGTAGAGGCGGCTGGTTTGCAGGTGGTTTCCCACCACGAGGTCCAGGTCCCCGTCCCCGTCCAGATCCCCGAGCGCGATGGCGCCGGTCCGACAGGTGTCGGTCGTGATGTCCACCCCGGAAACCCCGCTCCACGGGTTGGAGGTGCCGTTGTTCAGGTACAGCCGGTTGCGCGTGGCGAAATCCCCGGCCACGAGGTCCAGATCTCCGTCCCCGTCCACGTCTCCGAGCGCCAGGGACCTCGTATCTCGACTATCCGTGGTGATATCGACACCGGAGACCCCGTCCCATGGGTTGGAGGTCCCGTTGTTCAAGTACAGCCGGTTGCGTTGATTGGCATTTCCCGCCACCAGGTCGAGATCGCCGTCCCCGTCCACGTCCCCCAGCGCCACCGAGCGCGGGTCACCTACATCGCTCGTGATGTTCATCCCCTGGACCCCGTTCCACGGATTGGCGGTGCCGTTGTTCAGGTGCAGGCGGTTGGGTTGGCTCAGATTGCCCAACACCAGGTCCAGATCGCCGTCTCCGTCTACGTCGCCAAGCACCGCGGACAGAGTGGGTTGATTGTCCTGGTTGATGACGTCGCCGGAGACGAGACCCCCGAAGGGATCGGCCGTGCCGTTGTTCTTGTAGAGTCGGCTGCGCTGATCGCCATTGGCCACCACCAGATCCATGTCGCCATCGCGGTCCACATCCCCCAACATCACGGCCACCGTGTTGAACGCATCAGCCGTGATGTCGAAGCCAGGCCCGACGCCGTCGCAGCTCCCGTCGGCGTCGGAGTCCGTGCCGTCGTTCGCGGGGTCCCGGTCCGACAGAGGGCCGAAGTCGTCCGTCCCAACGGCGCAGTCGTCGCAGCCATCCGCGTCCGTGTCGCCGCAGAGATCCGGATTCAGCGGCGCGGGATCGGCTCCGTCCAGGACCCCGTCGTTGTCGTCGTCGGCGTCGATGCAGTCTGCCGATCCGTCGCCGTCGGTATCGGTATCCGGCGTCCCACAGCCGCAGATTCCGGGTGCGGTCTTGTTCGGATCGGCGGGGCAGCCATCGAGGCAGTCGTTCGCGGGATCGCTGTCCGACAGGGGACCGAAGTCGTCGGTGCCCACGGCGCAGTCGTCGCAGGTGTCGGCGTCCGTGTCGCCGCAGAGATCTGGATTGAGCGGCGCGGGATCGGAGACATCCAGAACGCCGTCGTTGTCGTCGTCGGCGTCGAGGCAGTCCGCCGTGCCGTCGCCGTCCGTATCGATATCTGGAACGCCGCACCCGCAGGACCCAGGTGCGATCTTGGTCGGGTCCGCCGGGCAACCATCGAGGCAGTCGGCGGTTCCATCACCGTCGGTGTCGAGATCCGGAACGCCGCAACCGCAGGCCCCCGGAGTGGTCTTGTTCGGATCGGCCGGGCAGGCATCGAAGCAGTCGAGCGCCCCATCTCCGTCAGAATCCGTGTCCGGCGTCCCACAGCCACAGGTCCCGGGTGCGGTCTTGGCCGGATCCATCGGACACCCATCGCCCGCGTCGCAGATCCCGTCGGCATCGGTATCCGTTCCATCGTTGGCAGGATCACTGTCCGGCAGAGGACCGAAGTCGTCCGTGCCCACGGCGCAGTCGTCGCACGTGTCGGAGTCGATGTCGCCGCAGAGATCGGGATTCAGCGGCGCGGGATCGGCGACATCCACAACCCCATCGTTGTCGTCGTCGGTGTCGAGGCAGTTCGCGGTGGCATCGCCGTCGGTGTCGATATCCGGAACGCCGCAACCGCAGGCCCCGGGTGCGATCTTGTTCGGGTCCGCCGGGCAGGCATCGTTGCAATCCGCGGCCCCATCGCCGTCGGTATCGGTATCGGGCGTCCCACAACCGCAGATCCCCGGAGCGGTCTTGGCCGGATCCATCGGACACCCATCGCCCGCGTCGCAGATCCCGTCGGCGTCGGTGTCGGTCCCGTCGTTCGCCGGGTCCCGGTCCGACAGAGGACCGAAGTCGTCCGTTCCCACGGCGCAGTCGTCGCAGGTGTCGGAGTCGATGTCGCCGCAGAGATCGGGATTCAGCGGCGCGGGATCGGCTCCGTCCAGAACGCCGTCGTTGTCGTCGTCGGCATCGAGGCAGTCGGCCGTTCCATCACCGTCCGTATCGATATCCGGAACACCGCACCCGCAGGCCCCCGGAGTGGTCTTGTTCGGATCGGCCGGGCAGGCATCGAAGCAGTCGAGCGCCCCATCTCCGTCAGAATCCGTGTCCGGCGTCCCACAACCGCAGATCCCTGGTGCGGTCTTGGCAGGATCCGAAGGACACCCGTCGCCCGCGTCGCAGCTCCCGTCGGCGTCGGTATCCGTGCCATCGTTCGTTGGAACGCTGTCCGGCAGAGGGCCGAAGTCGTCCGTCCCCACGGCGCAGTCGTCGCACGTGTCGGAGTCGATGTCGCCGCAGAGATCGGGATTCAGCGGCGCGGGGTCGGCTCCGTCCACGACACCGTCGTTGTCGTCGTCGGCGTCGCAGAGATCGCCCTGAGCGTCCCCGTCCGCGTTCGCCTGGTCCGTGTTGAAGTCGTCGGGACAGTTGTCCACGGCGTCTTCGACTCCATCGTTGTCCCGGTCCACCAATCCCTGGCAGGCGTTCCCCCGACCGTCCCCGTTGCTGTCCAATTGATCCGGATTGCTCACCGTGGGGCAGTTGTCACACACATCCCCCACGAAGTCGTCGTCCGTATCCGCCAGACCCGGATTGGCCGTCAGGGGACAGTTGTCCTCGAGATCCCTCACCCCGTCCCCATCCGTGTCGCTCCCGTTCGAAGAGCACGACGGAGCCGGAAAGCGATCGCTCCCGCTACTGTCCCGTCCCGCCGCGCTCTCCCCGCACACGTTCCTCGACGCCACGAGATAAGAGTAGAGCCCCCTCGACGGAGGCATCTCGGAGTCCACACTCTCGGCCCCGGGGTTCTCGGCGTCGAGGCAGTCGAAGGTCGTATTGAAGGCTTGCGCGGGAAGCGTCAGGCTCCGATAGACATTCGACGTGTGCCCCTGGATCCCGCGAGTCCACCGAAGCCCGCCGCCTGTCCTGTGCAGACGCAGCGTAGGACCGATCGCCTCCGGCAGGCTCGACACGCCCGGCAATAGGGGCGCGCAATCCTCCTCGTTGATGACCCCGTCTCCGTCGTCGTCACCCACCAGAGCTGACTGCGTCCAGACCGTCCCCAGCTGCGCGATCGTGCGGCCGATCCCCTCGGGGCCTGTACCGCTCCGGCTGCCACTCTGGACCACGGTGCGCTCGTCCATCACGGCGCCCGTTTCGTCGAGGAAGACGGCACGCAGCCGGCTCCCCTCGATGTCCAGGACCACCGACCCGGCAACCTCTCTCGAGATGGACTTCCCCGGATCCCCGTGGTCCTCGATCCGAGACGACCTCTCGTAGGGGCCGTGGCCGGTCAAGATCAAGTCCACCCCGTGGGCGTCCAGGATCGGCGCCACGCTCCGGTGCATCTCGACCCCTCGGGCCTCCCGCTCCGGGTCCTGTACCCCACGGCCATGCAGAGGGTCATGCCATGAGGCGATGATCCACTCCTGGCTCGCGCCCGCAAGGTCCCGCTCGAGCCAGGCCACCATCGCACCGCCCGGCGAACGGTCGCTGTACTGCGAGTCCAGCACGACGAAGTGGATGTTGGAGTAGTCGAAGGAGTAATAGGCCTCGGTGCCCGAGGCCGCACCGCCCGCCTCCCCGTCGCTCGGCAGGGTGAAGACGTCGAAGTAATGCTCGACGGGAGCCGCTGGGTCGTGACCGCCGAGGGCCGGGATCAACACCGATCTCCGGGCCGGCGCGTCGTAGACGTCGAACAGCCTCTCCTGATACTCGAAGTCGCTGCGATGGACCAGGTCGCCGAGCATCAGCCACAGATCGGCGGGTCGATCTCCCGTGAAGGCGAGGTAGCCGTCGCGCACCCGGGTCGCGGTCGCAGGCGCCGTCCCCGGGTCGCCCACGACCCAGATCCGGGTCGGCCGAGCCGCTCCCGCGGCGGGGGGGGTGACGAACGAATGATCCTCGTCCCCACCGGACAGGATCTTGGAGGTCGTCCCGATCGCGTAGAAGTACCGCGTGCCCGGGGCAAGGCCCCGGAGCGTCACCGCGTGCTCGGTCGTCTCCTGCATGTCTTCGAAGGTCGAGATCCAGAGACCCGGCTCCTCGCCCACGAGCACCCGGCTCTCCGAAGGTCCGCTCGTCCGCCAGCGCACCGTGAGATCCGTGGTCGTACCGAGCTGCAGGTAGGGGCCGCGGGTCACCCCGATGGGCTTCCCGGCCGAGGGCGGAGAAACCAGGGCGCGGTCGCTCGAGATCAGTCCCCCGCTCCACAAGGCGAGGAGCACCAAGAGGATGCAGCGTCCCGAACGAGCGAACCGACCGGTATTCCCAGCGGGGAGCGTCGAGGCGTTCGTCCTTACCGTGACAGCCATCCGCACTTTCCCCCCACGGCCGCTTCGGGCCAGACGGGAAGCCCGTGGCGCAGCACTCGTCTTGAGCGGAACTCTCCGTGCCCGATCGACAACCCGTCGCACCATAGTAGTTACCGCCGTTTTGGAGTTTCGGGAAGACGTTTTTTCCTGCCGAGACAAGAAGCCGAGCCCCCCCCGATCAGGCGCCTGCGGCATCGCGCAAGTCAGCTCCAGCCTGCAAAACGCCTCGAACCAACCGCTTGTCGATCATTCCTCATTGACAACAACCCTCACTGCAGGTATGTCTTACGTCAAGCGGGCTCCTGGATCTTCCTGTGCCTGATCGGGTTGGGGTAGAGGTGTCGAACGAGGGTCAACGTGCCGCAACTGGATGAGGCGGAGAGGATCCGCCGGCCGGATACTCCCGAGCCGACCTCGGATCCGATCCCGTGCGAGAATCGCGAGGGCCCCGTGGAGATCGAAGTCGTTGCACGATGGCAGGGCTTCCTCGAGATGGAGCAAGAATGGAACCGTCTCTGGGAGCAAAGCCCCCAGCGAGACAATGTCTTCCTCAGCCACGAATGGTTCAGGGCATGGTGGGAGGCCTTCGGCGAAAACAGGGAGATGCTGATCCTGCGCCTCGTGGCGGACGGCCGGCTCGTGGGCATTGCCCCCCTCATGCGGCACGCCATTCGCTACCACGGGCTTCCGATCCGGCTCCTCTCGCTGATCACCAACGACCACACCAACCGGGCGGAGTTCATCCTGGCCGAGCGCTCCCAGGAATGCGTGACCCGGGTTCTGGATTTCGTGAGCCGCGAAGCCGCGGAGTGGGACATGGCCGAGCTGGACTTCGTGCCCGCGGATTCTCCCACGGCCGAGGCCCTCGGCCGGCAGGCGGGGCAGTTCGGCCTCGTCTACGGATTCAAGCCGTCCTACGACTCCCTGTTCATTCCCCTGAGCGGGGATTGGGAGGGATTCTACGGAAAGCTGGACGGCCGTTTCCGCCGGAACATGAAGAATCGCGAAAAGCGGCTCGCGTCGCTCGGCGAGATCCGATACGAGGAGTGCTTCGAGGCCAAGGACGGATTCCTGGAGGAGATGTTCGCGGTGGGAGAGAAAAGCTGGAAGGGAACCGAGACGAAGACCGCCATCGCATCCACCTCCGCTCTCCGTCGTTTCTACGCTCGCCTTGCCGAGCTCACCGGCCCCAAGGGCCGGTTGAGCCTGCACCTCCTCCGGGTGGGCGGCAAGCCCATCGCGTTCCACTACTCGCTCAGAAACGATGGCGCCATCTACCTCCTGAAGACCGAATACGATCTGGCGTATCAAGCGTACTCGCCGGGCCATCAGATCCAGAAACACGTCTTGGAGAGCTGCCACGCTCGTGGCTTGCGAGAGTTCGACTTCCTCGGACCGGACATGGAGTGGAAAAGGGAATGGGCCGCTTGCGCGAGACCTCACGTCCGGTTGCTCCTCTTCCGGAGAGGTGTGCGATCGCGGGTCGCGGCGTTCGTGGAGCTGCAGGCCAAGCCCGTTCTCAAGCGGTCGAGGTTGATCCGCCGTCTCCTGTGCGAGCCGGCCGCCTGATGACAATCATGGGGGGAATCAATGCAACTCCAGAATGAATGGAAGCGCGCGAAGGTATTCCTGAAGACGAATCCCGTCACGCGCGGCCCCGTCCTGCACCTCCTGAACTCCCGGGCCAGGCTCCGATGGCGGTTGTTCCAGCACCGCCGTTCACTGACCTATCCTACGGCCATCAACATCGAGACCACCAACGAGTGCAACGAGGAGTGCTGGTTCTGCCCGCGGGCCGACGCGACCCGAGGGTTCGGGTTCGTGAGCCTCGACCTGGTCAAGAAGATCGTGGACCAGGGAGTTCCGCACGGCGGGATCCTCTACTACCTGCACAAGGACGGCGAGCCCCTCATGCATCCCAAGATCTTCGACATCATCGCGTACATCAAGGGAGCCCATCCGAAAAACCGGGTCCGCCTCACCACGAACGGCACGCTGCTCAAGGAGAAGTTCGCACGGCGACTGATCGAGCTGGGGGTCGAGCAGGTACGCGTCGGCATCCGCGCAGCGACGCGGGAGACCTACAAGCAGATCCACAAGAAGGACCTCTTCGACCGCGTCAAGGCCAACATGGAGCGGATGATCGAGCTGAAGAAGGAGATGAACGCCCATCGGCTCCTGCTGGTCGTGCAAATCGTGGTGTGCGAGGACACCGCGGGGGAGATCGACCTCTTCCGGCAGCAGTGGGGCGACAAGGACGTCCTCATGGAGATCAAGGATTTCATGTCCTGGGGTGGATGGGCCGGGGACGGGACCCTGCCCGGCAACAACGGCGATCCCCGCCGCCCTCCCTGCATCGACCCCTTCCACAACCTGGTCGTCAACTGGGACGGCAAGGTGTCCCTGTGCAGCCTGGACTGGAACTGTGCGGTGCCTCTCGGTCACGTCGGGAAACAGGACGTTCTCGCAGTGTGGCACGGGGACGAGGTCCGAGCGGTTCGGGAGGCCCACCTCAAGGGAAACTTCAAGCAGAACTCGATGTGCGAGAACTGCCAGGAATGGCGCTACGTGCCCAATCTCTTCTGGAAGAACCGGCTCGTGCGGTGGAACGACCAGGAGTGGCTGTGAGCCTCCCTCGGCGCGTCACAGCGACAGGTAGGGTCGAAGCTGGATTCCCATGATTCTCAGATGGGTCAGCGTGCGCACCCGCCGAAATCCGACGCGAAGCAACGCCATTTCCAATCCCAGCCGAAAGGATCGGTCGTGTTCCACGATGATCCCGTACACGCGACGGTAGCCGCGCCGTGAGAGCTCCGCCGCCATGACCGCATTCGTTGCACCGTAGAGCCCGCGGCCGCGGAACTCCCTCAACGTGTAGGCATACCGTAGCTCGGCTTCCCCGGCCGTCAGACGCACGAGCCGATTGGGGAGAGCGCTGTCATACAGCCAGGCAATGTGGGCCGGCTGCCCCTGCCAGTACGCGACAAACGGTTCGGCCCCATCGACCTGGTCCCGGAAAAACTCGATCCGACCCCCTTCAGGTGTTGCACGGAACCGTGCCATGTCCTCCGGGGTCGCTTTCCGGATCTCGGCCCGAGGGTCGAAGGGTGGCGGGGTGTAGCCTCGAGTGAGGTCGATTGCAACCAACTCCACTCGCTGTCGGCAAAAGAGAAAGGGCCCGAGCGCCTCGAGGAAGCCCCGGAACCCGCCTTCTCGAAGAATGGCCCGTGCCGACTTGGCGGCTCGGCCGATCATTTCTGTCGGTGCTTCTCGACCAGGAGCGCGATGGCGCCGATCGATCCGAAGTGATCCGGGATGATCTCTTCATCCCGGAAGGCGACGCTGAACTCTCGTTCCAGAAACGCCAGCATTCGTTGAAGCCCCAACGAGTCGAGGATCCCGAGCTCCAGGAGGGGCCGATCGTCGTCCAATGGGGTCCCGTGATCCCCATGCATGAGCTCGTCCGCGATGAACGCTCGGATGCGGTCTCTCGGACCCATTGCTTTCCCCCTTCAATCCCTTCCCGTACCAGCGCTCCATTGTACACCCGCAAGGCCAGCCGTTGATCATGCCTCCGGAGAGTTGTTCGCGAGCATTTGAGTCAGGGCAGCGTTCAACCACAGGTACGGGTAGTAGGCAGCCGAGAGGAAGGCACCACCGATGAGGAAGGCCAGCAGACTGGTCTGCATGGCACAACAGGCCGCTTTCGCGAATTCCCTGTCCTCGGATCTCGCCTTGCCCTCGTGAGCTCGATATCGTCGAAGGAGGGCCTGCTGTGCCCTGAAGGTGGAGCCGGCCAAGAGCCCGAAGAGGCCCAGGCCGACAAAACCCAGCTCTCCCATGACCTGGAAGTAGATGCTGTGCGGCGAGACCCAGGACTCCGGTGCCCACCTGGCGTACTGTGCCTCGTGTGGACGGTAGAACAGCCCATACCCCGTCTCGAAGTTGCCCGGTCCCATTCCCAGAATCGGATTGTCCAGGGCCATCTTCCAGCCCGCTTCCCACGCCCAGAGCCTGCGCGTTGCGCTCCCGTCATCCTGGTACGCGCCGATGGTCTGCATTCTCTCCCAGTAGCTCTGGGGTATCACCGCGATGAGAACAAGGAGAAGGACCCCGGCAAGGGTGGCGGCCAGGAGCTTCTTCTGACTCTTCATCAAGACGTAGAACACGATGAACAGGAGCGTCACGAAACCGCCTCTTGAAAAGGTAAACACGATGGACAGCGCGTACAAGACGACGCACCCGGCCTTCAAGAAACGCGCCCATGCGATCCTGGTCGAGAAGATCAGGAACATGGCGTAGGGAACGATCACATTCATGGCGAGCGCGAAATCGTTGGGGTCGCCCAGGAAACTCGCAAGGACCCCCGCCAGGGCCTCCCGGGGGGCTCTCTCCGTGGTCTGGAAGGCCTGAAGGCCGTTCACCGCGACGATGACATGGATCAGGAGCAGGGCATGGAGCAGTCCTCTCAGCTTTGCCAGCGTATCGATCACGTTGATCATCAAGAAGAGAAACACCAGCCTCTTCGCGAGCATCATCCAAAAATCGAAGGCGCGCTGCTGTACATACGCTCCGATGAGGGACGCGCCCATGAACGCGAGAGTCACGAGCATGATCTTCGTCTGGGTGCCGAAGACAAGAGGCCTGCCGCGTCGGCTGTACAGGTATGCAATGCTGGAAATACCCGCAAGAACCCCCACGATGAGAACGGGCCGAAAGGGCGCGAGGATCGGGTACTTGACTCCCGGCTGAAGATACTCGCAGGCGAGATACGCGATCATGAGATAGTAGGGCACCGTCCCCCCTGTGGTTTTCTCGGCGCCGCGATTCCGGTTCGTCATGGGACCGTCAAGGTACACGCGACCGTTCTCCCGCAGCAACCGCTGTTCGTGTCCGGCGATTCTCGGCTGGCGGTCGCAAAGTTGCTGCGTGTGTGGGAAGATCGGCAGTTGGCTTCCGCTCGGACTTCGAAGGGTGGAGATGAACAGAATCAGGGTCCTGCACTTGAGAGACAGCCCGGGAATCTACGGCGCCGAGCGGGCGATTCTGACGCTGGCAAGGCATGTACCTCGGGATCGGTTCGAGATCATCCTGCTCTGTCTTTGTTATGGCGAAGAGTCCGAAACCCCCGTGCTCATCGACGAGGCCCGGCGCCTGGGGATTCGCGCGGAAACGGTCAATGTCAAGGGCCGCTTGGACTTGCACGCGATCCGAGACATTCGAGCGTTCTTGAAAAACCAGTCCGTCGCCATCCTGCACACGCATGACTTCAAGACCACCTTCTACGCTTGGCTGGCCTCCTTCAACCTCGGAGTCAGGCGCGTGGTGACCGCGCATGGCTCCACACGCGACTCGCTCCTGATGCGGGCCTATCTGTTCTTGGACGAATGGGTCGTATACAGATTCTTCGACCGGATCATCGCAGTCGGCCAGAGTGTTGCGGGAGATCTGCTGAGGAAAGGGAACCGGCCCGAAACACTCAGTGTCATTCCCAACGGCATCGATCCTCCGAGCTCGAAGTCGGCCGATGTCGATCGACGGGTCGGAGATTACTTCAACTCCACAAACACCAGAGTCTTTGGCGTGATCGGAAGGCTCTTCCCGGACAAGGGGCATCGTTTTTTCCTGGATGCCTTTCAAAAGATTGTGCAAGAATGCCCCGGCGCGCGGGCTCTGATCGTGGGGAATGGTCCGCTGCACGGCGAACTCACCAGGCGTATCGAAGAGCTCGGTCTAGGGGGCAAGGTCGTGTTGTGCGGCGCGAGGCTGGACATTCAGGAGATATACAGGCAGATCGATTTCGTCGTCATCCCTTCCCTGACGGAAGGCCTGCCGTACGTGTTGCTGGAGGCTTTGGCCCATGGCATTCCCGTTCTGGCAACCGCCGTCGGCGACATCCCCCATGTGATCCGGCATGGAGAGACCGGTTTCCTCGTTCCCGCCGGCGACACCCGGGCTCTGGAAACTCACATGACACAACTCCTGACGGACGTCGACGGGGCAGCCAGAATGGCAAGGAATGGCCAGTGTTTGGTGACGGAGCACTACTCGGCCGCAAGGATGTCGGAGCAAACGCAACGTCTCTATGAATCGCTGATCGAGACTTCACCATGAGCTCATCCGCGTCGTCGGACGTCCGTCTTGCGTTGATCGGCTGCGGTGCGGCGGCAAGGGCGTACTACCAGCCGATTCTCAAGAAGCGACCAGAGCTCTCACGGAACCTCCATTGTGTCGACCGCGAAATCGCGCGAGCGAAGGACCTGGCGGACTCGCTCGGCTCGCCGTACTTCAGCGCGCATCATGAGGATGTTCTCGACAAGGTCCAGGGCGCGATCATCACGACCCCTCACTTCCTCCACTATCCCATTGCGATGGATTGTCTCAAGAGGAAGCTGCACGTACTGTGCGAGAAACCGCTGGCGGCCACGGCCGATCACGCGTGCGCATTGGTGGAAGAGGCCGAGAGGCAGGGGATCACCCTATCGGTCAACAATACGTGGAGGATGTTCCCCGCCTTTCGCGAGATCCACCGTCTTCTCTCCACAGGCCACTTGGGAAGGCTCCGGGAGATCAGGATCATCGAAGGCCAGAAGTTCGACTGGGAGAGCTACAGCGACTTCTACGTCAATCCGCAGGTCTCGGCGAAGGGAGTGCTGCTGGACGTGGGGGCCCATGTCCTGGATCTCGTATGCTGGTGGGCCGGAGGAAGGCCCGAGCTTCTCTCCTGCGAGGACGATTCCTTCGGCGGCCCGGAGTCGGTGGTGTCGATCAAGGCGACCCGGGGGGATTGTGCCATCGAGATCCACCTGAATCGCTTGGTTGACGTGGAGTCGCGTTTCAGGGTGGCCGGCGAGAGTGGAACGATCCAGTGCAGCGCCAATGACTGGAACGCATTCGGCTACGCCTCTCGAGGCAAGAAAATGAAGACGCTCAAGGTCCGCACCCAGGTCCGGACCTACTGGGAGCTCGTGGAGGAGATCGTCGAGAGCTTCATCGACGCGATTCTGGCCAAGGGGCTGCCGCTGGTCCCCGCCCGTGCCGTCCTGCCTTCGATGATGTTTCTGGAGGAGTGCTACGACAGGAGATCGAGACTGCCGATGCCGTGGCTCCACGGACTGGAGAGCCTCATCGATGGGTAGTCGAGGGAAGATCCTGGTGACCGGGGCCGGTGGCTTCATCGGCGGTCACATCGTGGAGATCCTCCACCTGACCGGCTCGCACGATGTCGTCGCGGGAATCCGAAGGTGGTCGAGCTGCGCGAGGATCGGGAGATTCCCGGTTCCGACGGTGAAAGTGGACCTCCTGAGCCAAGCGGAGGTCCGGAGAGCCCTCGAGGGCGTGGACGTCGTCATCCACTGCGCCACGGGCACGAGGGAAGCCATCGTCGAGGGGACGGCGAATCTCCTGGAGGCCGCGCTCGAAAAGGGGATTGAACGCATCGTTCATCTCAGCTCGATCGCCGTCTATGGAAACGCAGGCGGTGAGGTGAACGAGGACTTTCCCCACGAGTATACGGGCGCCGAATACGGGGACGCGAAGATCGACGCGGAAAAACTCTGCCTCGGCTTTTTCAAACGAGGCTTGCCGATCGTGATCCTGCGACCGTCTCTCGTCTACGGTCCCTACGGAACCGACTGGACTCTCAACATCCTGCGCAAGCTGGCGGCGGGAAGCCTGAGCGGCGTAGGCGGAGAGGGGAGATGCAACCTGCTCTTCGTGCACGATCTGTTCCGGGCCGTCATGCTCGCGTGGACGAGCCCTAGGGCGATCGGAGGGGTGTTCAATATCAACGGACCTGAAGTGATCACCTGGAATGACTACTTTGGACGCTTCGCCCGGGGATTGCGCCTGACGGAAGGCCGCACGGGCTCGCGCGGCGCCCTTGCGGCCTCTGGCCTGATGGAGCCGGTGAGGGTGCTCGGCTCCTATGTGAAGAGGAGACACTTGCCCGCCGTGAAGAACCTGGCCGCCAGGTCCGATCTGGCGAGAAGATGGATGCTGAGAGCGGAGAAGAAGCTGAAGGCCACGCCTTCGCTGGGGGACCTGGCGTTTTTCAGCAAGAATGTCGTGTACACGACCCGGAAGGCCGAAGAGGTCCTGGGGTTCGTTCCGCGGTTCGGGGTCGATGAGGGAGTCAGGATCACGAACGAGTGGATCGAGCGGCAGGGGTTCTCTTTCCTGAGATTTTCCGAGGGAGCTCGGGGACCAAGTTGAACAGGCCCAACTTTCTCGTTCTCGGCGCCGCCAAGGCCGGCACGACCTCGCTCTGCCACTATCTCGCCCACCATCCCGACGTGTTCGTTCCCGAGGTCAAGGAGCCGATCTTCTTCGACGCCGAATACGAAAGGGGCCTTGACTACTACTGGAAGAAATACTTTTCCGGCTGGTCCGGTCAGTCCGCCGTCGGAGAGGGTCGCGTGTTCAACCTCTACCTCCCCTTCGTGCCGCGACGCATCCGAGAGGGTATTCCGGATGCCAAGCTGATCGCGGTCCTGCGCAATCCGGTCGAGCGCGCATACTCGCACTGGTGGCATCGCTTCAGCTATCGCGACGAGAGTCTCCCCTTCCACGAGGCGATCCGGGCGAACCTCGCCCGCATCGCCGATGGGATCCTCTTCGAGGGTGAAGCCGGGGCCCGGCTCTGGCGCGAGGGTCTCGTCCATCCTCGGGCCATGGCGACGACGTACCGAGTGTACCTGGACGCGGGTCTGTACGCGCAGCAGATCCGGAGGTACCTGGATCTGTTTCCGTCGAGACAGTTGAAGGTCATGTTCTACGAGGACCTCGTATCGGATCCTCGATCGTTCGTTCGGGACGTCTGGAACTTCCTCGAGCTCTCGAATGGCCCGGAGCTGACGGACACCGAGCCGCTGAATGCGGCGCGCACGACCCGGCGAGGCGTGCTGGAGTCGCTGGCGGGGAAGATCTTCCGGGGTCGCGATCTGATCGGGCTCGCTCCGGGGCCGCTGCAGGGACCCATGAGGTGGCTCTTTCGCGAAAAGTCCATGGTGCGCCCTCTCCTCGACCCCGGGGTTCGCCAGACGTTGATCGAGTACTATCGCGAGCCCAACGGCGAGCTGGAGCGTCTGGTGGGTCGCGACCTGTCGTCCTGGAGCGAGCCGGGCATCCGGAAGACGACGAAAGCGCAAGAACCGTGAACGGGGACGATGCGTTCCGCCTGGGATTGATCGGCTCGGGGCTCATCACGGCCGAGGCACATCTCCCGGCCGCCATCGCCTCTCCCCTGATCCGCGTATCGGCCATCGTGGACACCGTTCCATCCCATGCGGAACGGCTCGCGGAGTCGGCAGGGATCCGTCCCCGGATCTCGACGCGCCTGGGGGAGGTGCTGCACGAGATCGACGGCGCCCTCATCGCGACCCCGAATCACACCCACGCCCCGCTGGCTCTCGAATGCCTTGCGGCGGGAGTTCCGGTGCTGGTCGAAAAGCCTCTGGCGACATCGGTCAGGGAGGGCGAGGCGATCGCACGCGCGGCCCGGGAGAGCCAGCGCGTCGCCGCGGTCGGGTATTGCACCCGCTTCCTCGAGAACGTTCTCTTCATGAGCACGCTGCTCGAGTCGAAGTTCTTTGGCTCCGTGCGCCGCTTCGCCTACCAGTTCGGGGCGGTCGGTGGATGGTCCTCGCTGTCCGGATTCCACCTGGACCGCAGAGCCGTCGGCGGCGGCGCCCTGGTGACCGTGGGGACTCACTTCCTCGACCGTATGATCCGCTGGTTCGGCTATCCAGACGAGTGCGGTCTGGAGGATGACTCCCTCGGGGGGCCCGAGGCCAACGCCCTGGCGACGTTTCGATACGCCTCGGGGCTCGAGGGCCGGGCCCGGTTCTCCAGGACGATCGCCTTGCAACCGGGTTTCGTGATGGAGGCGGAGCGAGGGACGGTGCTCCTGCGCGAGGGGCCTTCCGAGCCCCTCAGGTTTCGACCCGCGGATCATCCAATCGTCGAGTGTCGTCTGATCCGCCCTGGCGGCCCGGTCTATGCCGAGGACAGGGGAATGTTCGAGCACCAGCTCGAGGATTTCGTGGGCGCGTGCCGGGAGCATCGCGAACCCCGCGTTTCGGTGGAGCAAGGCGTCGAGGTCATCCGCCTCGTGGAGGATCTCTACTCCCGGCGGACCTCCATGCGAACCGACTGGTATGACGCGGCACGGCGGCCCGTCCCATGAGGACCGCGGTGTTCGGAGCGGCCGGATTCATCGGAGCCTCGTTCGTCGAGCACCTCCTCGCCAAGGGCGTGCAGGACATTCGCCCCTACATCCACAGCACCGGAGGCGGGTGGCGGCTCTCCCGCTACGGCCTCGATCTCCGCGCCGTGGACATCACCGACCGAAAACAGGTCCGTGAGGCAATCGACGGATGTACCCACGTGGTGAACGCCACCTACGGCCCAAAGGACGTCATGCACGGGGGTCTGGAGAACCTGCTGGCGGCGAGCCTGGCCTCTGGGGTAGGGAGGTACGTGCACATCAGCAGCGTCTCCGTGTACGGGGATTGCGAGCCAGGCACGACGCTCCGCGAGGACGCCGCTCCGACAGAGGAGCTGACGGACTACGGTCGGATGAAGCTGGAGCAGGACCAGAGAGTGGAGGCCTCCTGCCGGAAGGGCCTGCCCTCTGTGGTTCTGGCGCCGCCCAACATCTCGGGAGCCTACTCCCCCTTCCTGCTCCGGGTGCTCTCCGCCGTCCGGAAAGGGTCCCTGGCGCTCGTCGATGGCGGCCAGCTCCCGTGCAGCCTCGTCGACGTCGAGAATCTCGCGTGTGCGATGGAGCGGGCCCTGTTCTGTGACCAGGCCGATGCCAGACGGATCTTCGTGACCGATGGAGACACCCCCACCTGGCGCGATCTCGCGGAACGGCTGGCACCGCTGGCCGGCCGGCCGCTTTCCATCCCGACGGTGACCCGCGGGCAAGCGCAGGCGATCACGACAGTGCCGGTGAAGCGTGGCTCCCTGAGCGGCACGCTACGCTCCGTCGGGTCCATCATCGCCGGGCCGAGCACCGGTGCCATCCTGAGAGAGGACCCCTTCCTGTCCGGTGGCTATCGCTTCCTCAATGAGAGGCTCCCGGAGCGCGCGAAACGTCGGCTCAAGGCCCTGCTGGGTCCCCGGCGCGAGCCTGCCCGGCAGGTGCGCGCCGAGAGATTCGATGCGGACCTACTGAGGGTTCAGCTGCGGGCGGTCCGGCATTCCTCGGAGGCCGCCAAATCGGTCCTGGCGTACCAACCCGCGCTGAGCTTCGGTGAGAGCATGGAAGCGTTTTTCCTGTGGTACACGGTAACCCACGGGTTCGAAAGCGATTCGTGGTCCGCGCTCGGGCAGCTGTAGAGGGGCATCGGGCCCACCGTTGAGCCGGTGAGTGCGCCGCTACCTCTTGTTCCTGAGCTTCTCCACAAGATTGAGGACCGCGCCCGCTCTGGGCAGGAGCCGCTCCTCGGCCAGGCGAAAAAGCCGGTAGAGTCGCGGCCTGAGGACGAGGTCGTAGTAGCCGGTCAGGTAGACGGCCTCGGCTCCGAACCCCTGCTTGAAATGAAAGACGGGGTATCCGGGCGAGCTCTCCTCGGGCGGCCAGTCCGTCCCGGTCCCGCCGAAATCACACACCCGGGCTCCTTGTCGCTTCGCCCAGAGCACGGTTTCCCACCAGATGGCCTCATTGGGGTGCAGCTTCCTGGCCGAGGCTGTCAAACCCGTGCTGAGGACCCAGGCCTTCCGGCCGACCCCCAGGGCCAGGAGCACCGCCACCACGTTGTCGTTGTTCTCGGCCAGGAGCAGCCGGCCTCGGCTCCGTTGAACGAAAAGTGTCGAGAGCCTCCGATAGTAGTCCAGGCCTCGTACCGGAAACCCCTTGCGCGCGCCGACCTCGCTCCAAACTCGGTGGAACTTCGCGACGTCCTCGTCACTCACTGCATCCCGGATGCGGACACCCTTCTTCTCGATTCCTCGGATGTGGTAGCGATGCGTCGCTCGCAGGCGAGAGAGCATTTCGGATTCCGGAGCGGTCAGATCGAGGCGCATCACGATCCTGGGATCGTTGAGGGAGGACCAGTTCTTCTCGTGAAGGTGCGAGAATCCGGCATCGAGCAGCGCATCACGAACTCTCGGTTCGGAATCGGGGACGTCCGGATCGACTCGCACGAAGATCGCCCGACACTTTCGCGCCACCTCCCTCACTCCCTCGACGAGGCATCCCAGGGCTCGTCGATCTTCCGTGTCGAGGACCGGGCCGCGAGAGCCGCTCAGGAAGGTCCAAGGCGAGCCGGGCAGCCGCCGGACGTAGAGCACCACGGATGCGCACAGAACGCCGTCTCGTTCCACGCCCAAACGGATGGCGCGGGTCCCCTCGT
>Ga0247727_10009124_pt1 | contig 18124 bp, 12 predicted proteins | sample WisWelCaveWW1625_FD_202498 | JGI IMG/M metagenome (GOLD analysis project Ga0247727, IMG submission 202498) | Biofilm microbial communities from Wishing Well Cave, Virginia, United States - WW16-25 | ecosystem: Environmental > Aquatic > Deep subsurface > Groundwater > Cave microbial mat | place...
CCGTCGGCGGCGAACACCGCGCCGCGCTCGCGCGCGATGCGCGGCTCGATCTCGGGCTCGGGGTTGCTGAGAGCGAACACCATCTGCCCGGGCCGCACCATCTCGGGCGCGATCAGCCCCGGCCGGCCGGTGGTCGCGACCACCACGTCACAGCTCGCCATCAGCTCGGCGAGCGAGGCGCGGCGGCCGCCCATCCGCTCGAGCATCGCGAGCTGGCTCGGGTTGACGTCGGTGCCGGAGACGTGGGTCACGCCGTACTGCATCAGCAGGCGCACGATGCCGATGCCGGCCGCGCCCAGGCCGATCTGCCCGACCATGCACTGGCGCAGGTCGCGGCCCACGATCCGGCTCGCCGAGATCAGCGCCGCCAGCGCCACCACCGCGGTGCCGTGCTGGTCGTCGTGCAGCACCGGGATCGAGAGCCGGGCGCGCAGCGCCTGCTCGACCTCGAAGCACTCCGGCGCGCGGATGTCCTCGAGCTGGATGGCACCGAACGAGAGCGCGATGGCGCTGATCACGTCGATCAGCACCTGCGGGTCCTTCTCGTCGATCAGGATCGGGACGCCCGAGAGGTCGGCGAGCTTGGCGAACAGCGCCGCCTTGCCCTCCATCACCGGCAGGCCGGCCAGCGGCCCGATGTCGCCGAGCCCCAGGATCGCGGTGCCGTTGGTGACGATCGCCACGGTGTTCGGCAGGGCGGTGTAGTCCCAGGCGAGCCTGGCGTCGGCCTGGATCGCGAGGCAGACGCGCGCCACCCCCGGCGTGTAGACGTCGCGCAGCTCCTGCAAGGAGTTGAGCGGCGCCAGCGACTGCATGCGGATCTTGCCGCCGCGGTGGCGGTCGAACACCCGGTCGGAGTGGCCCAGCACGCGCGCGTTGGGCAGCGCGTCGATCGCCGCCTTCACCACCTCGTACTGGCCTGGGTCGAGCTCGAGCGTGATCTCCCAGATCGACTTGTCCTGCTCGCGCTTGATGGCGTTGAGGTGCTCGACCACGCAGCCGCACTCGCCGATCGCGGTCAGCACCTTGGCCAGGCTGCCGGGACGGTGAAGCGATTCGACCAGCAGGATCTCGGGGATCTTCATGCGCGGGCTCCGCGGGATTCACGCCGCAGTCTAGCGCCGTGGCATCCTGTCCGCCCACGACCCGTCCGGAGCATCATGATGCGCCCGCTCGCCCTCGCCTGCCTCGCGCTCTCGCTCGCGACCGCCCCCGCGACCGGCGCCGGCTCCGACTCCGACTCGACCTACCTGGTCGCCGGTCTGACGCACGGTGGGTTCGAGGGCGTGGCGCCACCGGGCTGCACCCTCGACGCGACCTCGGCCAGCGCGACCGGGGCCTCGCTCGCGGTCGGCTACCGCTACGCCGGGCCGTTCGCGGTCGAGTTCGGCTACCTGAGCCTAGGCGCGCTCGACCTGCACGGCATCTGCGGCATCGCCGCGAGCCCGGTCACGGTCAGCGCGCCCGACAGCGGCGTGCAGCTCGCGCTGCTCGCCGGGTTCGGCATCGCGCCGCGTTGGGAGCTGTACGGCCGGGCCGGCCTCTACTCGTGGAGCGCGGCGGGCCGCGGCGGCACCGAAGCGCTGCTCGGGGTCGGCGCGCAGCGCGCGCTCGGCGTCCGCACGGCGCTGCGCCTCGAGCACCAGCGGATCGGCAGCGACCTCGATGCGCTGAACCTGACGGTGCACATCGAGTTCTGACCTGGCTGTGACGCGGTTCACGGACCGCGGCGGACCGCTTTGGTAACCTCCCTTCGACGTCGTTGCGTCGAAGGAGCACCGATGAACCCACTGCCCGAGCTGATCCGCGCGCTGCCCGCGGCGGCGCTGTTGGCGCTCGCGCCCGCCGTCCAGGCGCTCGACTGGTACGGCCAGTTCCATGCCGGCACGACGCGTGTCGACATCGCGGACCCGGCCTACGCCGGCGAGGTGCGCGTCGAGGGCGCCTATGGCGTCGGGGCCGGGTTCGAGCTCAACCGCTGGTTCTCGGCCCAGCTCGACTGGCACACGCTCGGCGAGAACCGCGACGTGTCGAGCCTGCCGCCCTGCCTGCCGGGGCCCTGCGTGGCGGTCACCATCAACCCGTACCCCGAGCACGGCTGGGCGCTGCGCGCGCTGCCGCGGCTGCCGCTCGGCGACTCGTTCGCGGTCGAGCTCGGGCTCGGCTTCGCGCACTGGGAAGGCGACTACACGCTGACCGGCACGCGCTTCGCGAGCTCCGGCACCGACTCGCTGTACTCGCTGGGCGTCGAGTGGCGCATCGGCGACCGCTGGGCGGCCACGATCGAGGTGCAGGAGCTGGCGGTCGATGGCGTCGACTTCGGTTGGTCAGGCGCGACGCTCCGCTACCGCTTCTAGCCCGCGCCGCCGCTAGCGGCCGCGCATCACGTTGGCCGGGTTCCACTCGTCGGTCAGCACCCGCGCGTTGCGCTTCCAATCCGGGGCGGTGCGCGCTTCGGCCAGCACCGCCGCGTAGTCGACGCCGTAGCGCGCCAGGCGCGGCTGGAGCGCGACGCTCGCGGCGCGCAGCTGTTCGATGGTCGGCGGCGCGCCATGGCGCGCCACGATCACCCGGTTGCCGTCCTCGCGCTTGAGGTTGACGAAGCCGCCGAACACCGCGGCATAGGTCGCCGACTCGCTGTCGTAGAGCGTGCTGGTGGAGAAGGTGTTGGCGACCAGCGCGCCGCCCGGCACCAGGACGCTGCGCACCTCCTGCAGGAACTCGCGGGTCATCAGGTGCTCAGGGATGTAGTCGCCGTTGAAGGCGTCGAGGACCACCAGGTCCCAGCGCTGGCCGAACACCACCGCCTGCTTGACGAACTGACGGCCATCCTTGACGTGGACCTTGACCGCAGCGCCGGCCTTGAAGTCGAACCACTGCTCGGCGACCTGCACCACCGCCGGGTCGATCTCGACCACGTCGATGGTCGCCTGCGGGTTGAGCGCGTGCAGCACGCGCGGGATCGAGCCGCCGCCCAGCCCCAGCACCAGCACCCGCTTCGGCGCCGGCGCCAGCAGCAGGCCGGCCATCACCGACTTCGCGTAGTCGAACACCAGCCGGTCGTGGTCGGCCTTGTACATGCACGACTGGAGCGCGTTGATCTCGCCGCTCCTCAGGCGGAACGAGAGGCAGAAGCGGTCGGCCTCCTCGGTCACCAGGAGGTTCCGGTACAGCGAGCGCTTCGTGTAGACGATCTTCAGGTCGTCGGCGAGCGCCGCGCCACCCACCGCGAGCGCGACCAGCGCCAGCAGCGCGCGCGCGCTCACGCCGCGCTCCGCAGGCCGCGCCCGCCGAACGCCGCCGCGCCGCAGGCGGCGAGCGCCAGCGCCAGGCCGAGCAGGATCTGCGAGACCTCCCACCACAGCACGAAGTAGAACGAGGTCACGAGCACGCCGAGCGCGCTGCCTGCGGTCGAGACGAAATAAAGGAAGCCGGCGGTCTGGCCGCTGGTGTGCGCGTCCTGGACCAGCAGCCGCACCGCGTAGGGCGAGATGATGCCCATCAGCAGCGTCGGCACGAAGAACAGCGCGGTCGAGGCCAGCAGCGAGCCGTAGCGCGGGTCGTCGACGCGCACGAACACCCACTCCATGAACGGTTCGGCCGCGAACAGCAGCGGCACCACGCTCGCGGCGCAGACCAGGAAGATCGCGCCGAAGCGGCCCAGGCTCGGGGCGCGCAGCGAGAGCCGGCCGCCTAGCAGGTAGCCGATCGAGAGCGCGAGCATGAAGATCGTGATCACCGAGCCCCAGACGTAGATCGAGCCGCCGAAGTACGGGGCCAGGACCCGGCCGGCGAGCACCTCGATGCTCATCACGGCGAAGCCGCCGGTGAACACGAGCATGAAGACGAGTGCGGCGTACATCGCGTACCTGGTGCGGTGGCGGAGCCCGCAGGATACCGGAGGCGCGGGACGGGTCCGGCCCGGCCGTTCGGACGCGCCGCCGCTCGCCTCTTGGTCAACGCCCCCTGCCCGGGCGCGGTGCGAGGTCCGCCCAGGCCGCGCCTGCGGGAGCGCCGCCCCCCTCTTGGTCAAAGCCCCGAAGCGTGGGCGCGGTGCGGGGTCTCTATCTGCCCGGTTACTTGAACCTACGCGCTCGGGTCACCGGCCAGAGGCCGCCAGCCTGACGGCACGCCTCGGAAGGGTGCCCTCCGCGCGACAGGGAGGGATGAGGTGTGCCGTCAGGCCGGCGCCTCGCGAAGGCTCAAGTCGCCCCGCCGCAGTCCGCCTCGCACCGCGCCCACCCGCCCCTCCGGTAGAATGCGCGCCCCTCCCCGCAGCCCATCGACGGTGGTCCCCGTGCCGAGCCCCAACGCCCTCGACTTCTACGACGTCCGCAGCCAGCTCAGCGAAGACGAGCAGATGGTCCAGGACTCGGTCGCCCGCTTCGTGGGCGACAAGGTGCTGCCGATCATCGGCCAGGCCTTCGAGGACGGCCGCTTCCCGAAGGAGCTGGTCCCCGAGATCGCCGAGCTCGGCCTGCTCGGCTCCAGCATCGATGGCTACGGCTGCGCCGGCCTCAATGGCGTCGCCTACGGCCTGATCTGCCAGGAGCTCGAGCGCGGCGACTCCGGCATCCGCTCGTTCGTGAGCGTGCAGTCCTCGCTCGTGATGTACCCGATCCACGCTTTCGGCTCCGAGGCGCAGAAGCAGCGTTGGCTGCCCGAGCTCGCCAAGGGCCAAGCGATCGGCTGCTTCGGCCTGACCGAGCCGCACGGCGGCTCGGATCCCTCGAACATGAAGACCCACGCCAAGAGGAAGGGCGGCGACTGGCTGCTCGACGGCGCCAAGATGTGGATCACCAACGGCACCATCGCCGACGTCGCGGTGGTGTGGGCCGAGACCGACGAGGGCATCCAGGGCTTCCTGGTCGAGAAGGGCATGAAGGGCTTCGAGGCGCCCGAGGTCCATCACAAGATGTCGCTGCGCGCCTCGATCACCAGCGCCCTCTACTTCAACGACGTGGTGCTGCCGGACGCTAACCGCCTGCCGGGCGTGAAGGGTCTTAAGGGCCCGCTGTCCTGCCTGACCCAGGCCCGCTACGGCATCACCTGGGGCGCGATCGGCGCCGCACAGGCTTGCTTGGCCGAAGTGTTGGCCTACAGCAAGGACCGCATCCTGTTCGGCCGCGCGCTCGACGCCAACCAGGCCGCCCAGCTGCGGATGGCCGAGATGAGCCGCAAGATCACGCTGGCCCAGTTGCTCTCGCTGCAGCTCGGCCGCAAGAAAGATGCCGGCACGATGAACCCGGCCCACGTCTCGATGGCGAAGTGGAACAACTGCCGCATGGCGATCGACATCGCCCGCGACGCCCGCGACCTGCTCGGTGGCGCCGGCATCACGCTCGAGCACTGCCCGATCCGCCATGCGCTGAACCTGGAATCGGTGATCACCTACGAAGGCACCGAGACCGTGCACCAGCTGGTGATCGGAAAAGAGCTGACCGGCGTGAACGCGTTCTAAGAACCCCTCACCCCGGCCCTCCTCCCTTCGAGGGAGAGGGGGTAAGAAACATGAGCACTCCGCCCCCTTCAGGCATGAGCACCGGCCTCGCCCGCGGCGCCACGCGCAACATCAACCGCGCCGCGGTCGTCGACCGCAACTTCATCGAGTTCGTGAAGAGTTGGGCCGCGACCGCAGTCCGCAGCCCGAGACCGCAGGAGCCGATCCGCCCCGGATCGGTTCTATCCGTACAAGCCTTCCTGGAGCTGTTCGACAGCCAGCTCGCCAACCGCCACCTCGACCTGGAAGCACGCGCGATGCGCGCCCGCGGCGAGGGCTTCTACACGATCGGCTCATCCGGCCACGAGGGCAACGCGCTGGTCGGCTGCTATACGCGCCATTCCGACATGGCCTTCCTGCACTACCGCTCGGGCGCCTTCATGATGGAGCGCGCGCGCCAGGTGCCGGGCACCGATGCCGTCTACGACACCGCGCTCTCGTTCAGCGCCAGCGCCGAGGACCCGATCTCGGGCGGCCGCCACAAGGTCTGGGGCTCGGTGCCGCTCACCGTGCCGCCGCAGACCAGCACCATCGCCTCGCACCTGCCGAAGGCGGTCGGCGCGGCGATCGCGCTGCACCAGGCGCCGCGCCTGGGCGTGACGCTGCCGGTGCCGAAGGACGCGATCGTGGTGTGCTCGTTCGGCGACGCCAGCGCCAACCACTCGACCGCGGTCGGCGCGCTCAACGCCGCCGCCTGGACCGCCTACCAGCAACTGCCCTGCCCCGTGCTGTTCGTGTGCGAGGACAACGGCATCGGCATCTCGGTGCGCACGCCGGGCGGCTGGATCGGCGCCCAGTACCGCGACCGCGTCGGGCTCGAGTACTTCCGCGCCGATGGCCTCGACCTGGTCGCGGGCGCGCGGATGGTGAAGGCGGCCGTCGGCCACTGCCGCAGCCGACGCCAACCGACCTTCCTGCACCTCGAGTGCGTGCGCCTGATGGGCCACGCCGGCACCGACACGGAGACCGAGTACCGCTCGGTCGCGGACCTGGAGGCGAACGAGGCCCGCGATCCGCTGTTGCGGAGCGCGCGCACCGCGCTCGAGTCCGGCGCGCTCGCGCCGGCCGAGTTGCTCGAGCGCTACGAAGCGATGCGCCGTCGCGTGCAGGAGGCGTCGAAGCGCGCCGCCGCGCGCCCCAAGCTCACCACGCGTGAGCAGGTGATGGCGCCGCTCGCGCCGTACCGCGCCGACCATGTGATGGCCGAGGCGGTCCGGCCGGCGCCGCACGCCGCGCGGGTCGCGGCCTTCGGCGGCGCGGACGCGCTGCCCGAGCGCGGCGCGCCGAAACACCTCTCGATCCAGATCAACCGCGCGCTGCACGACTTGTTCGCCAAGTATGGCGAGGCGACGCTGTTCGGCGAGGACGTGGCCCAGAAGGGCGGCGTCTACACCGTCACCTCGGGCCTGTTCGCCAAGTTCGGCGCGACCCGCGTGTTCAACACGCTGCTCGACGAGCAGACGATCCTGGGCCTCGCGCAAGGCGCGGCGCACATGGGCCTGCTGCCCTTCCCCGAGATCCAGTACCTCGCCTACTTCCACAATGCCTGCGACCAGATCCGCGGCGAAGCGGCCTCGCTGTCGTTCTTCTCGAACGGCCAGTACCGCAACGGCATGGTGGTGCGCATCGCCGGCCTGGCTTACCAGAAGGGCTTCGGCGGCCACTTCCACAACGACAACTCGTTCACCGCGCTGAGGGACATCCCCGGACTGATCATCGGCTGTCCCTCGCGCGGCGACGACGCGGCGCTGATGCTGCGCACGCTCGCGGCGGCGGCGAAGGTGGATGGCCGCGTCTGCGCGTTCCTGGAGCCGATCGCGCTGTACATGGCGAAGGACCTGCACGAGCCGAAGGACAATGCCTGGCTCGCCGCCTACCCGCCGCCGACCGCAGCGATCCCGCTCGGCGAGGGCAAGGTCTACGCGCCCGAGGCGAAGGACCTGCTGATCATCAGCTACGGCAACGGCGTGCCGATGTCGCTGCGCGTGGCCAAGCGCATCGAGACCGCGACCGGCAAGCAATGCCGCGTGCTCGACCTGCGTTGGCTCAAGCCGCTGAACGCCGCGTGGTTCGCGGCCCAGGCACGCGCGGTCGGCAAGGTGCTGGTGGTCGACGAGGGCCGCCTGACCGGCGGTCTGGCAGAGGAGGTCTTCGCCCACCTCGAAGAGCTGGCGCCGGGCGTGACGAAGGCGCGCGTCAACGCCGCCGACTCCTACATCCCGCTCGCCGATGCCGCGAACCTCGTGCTGCTGCAGGAGCCCGAGATCGAGGCCGCGACCAGGAAGCTGCTCGGCGTCTGAGCAGGGCGCGTCGGTAGCAATCGGGCTCCGGGCGGTATCATCCAGAGCCCCCGGACCCCGCGCCACCCCAAGGACGCCCAGTGATCGCACCGCCGCACCGCCTGCCCCGTTGGACCCTGGTGCTGGCCGCGGCGGCGCTCGCGGTCGGCGGCTGGCTGCTCTACGCCAAGGCCGGCGCCGAGCGCGACGCCGACGCCGACGCCGGGCCGCGGCCGGTGGCGGTGGTCGCGATCGGCGTCGCGCTGCGCGCCTTCGAGGACCGGCTCGAAGCGGTCGGCACGCTCGCCGCCAACGAATCGATCACCGTCACCTCCAAGGTCACGGCGGTGGTGACCGGCATCCGCTTCATCGAGGGCCAGCAGGTCGCCGCCGGTCAGGTGCTGATCGCGACCGAGGACAGCGAGGCGCGCGCCAACCTCGCCGCCGCCCAGGCCGCCGCGCTCGAGAGCCGCAACGCCTGGGAGCGTGGCAAGCAGATCTTCGGCCAGCAGCTGATCTCCAAGTCCGAGCTCGACCAGCTCGACGCCAAGCTCAAGGCCGACCAGGCGCGGGTCCATGCCGCCGAGGCCCAGCTCGCCGAGCACACCATCCGCGCGCCGTTCGCCGGCCGCGTCGGCCTGCGCCGCATCTCGATCGGCGCGTTGGTCGCCACCGGCACCGAGATCACGACGCTCGACGACACCGCGACCATGAAGCTCGACTTCTCGGTGCCCGAGACCTTCCTCGCCACGGTCCGCGCCGGGCTCGAGATCGAGGCGCGGGCCAGCGCCTTCCCCGCCGCGCGTTTCAGTGGCCGGGTCGCGACCCTCGACACCCGGGTCGACGCCGAGACCCGCTCGATCGCGGTGCGCGCCGTGCTGCCCAACCCCAAGGGCGTGCTGCGACCCGGCATGTTCCTGACCGTCAGCCTGATCCGCGAGCGGGTCGACGCGCTGCTGGTGCCGGAGCAGGCGCTGGTGCCGGAGCAGGACCGGCAGTTCGTGTTCGTGGTGGAACCGGATGGGGCGGGCTGGAAGGCCGGCAAGCGCCAGGTGCGGATCGGCCGACGCCAGCCGGGACTGGTCGAGGTGGTGGGCGGGCTCGCCGCCGGTGAGCAGGTGATCGTCGAGGGCACCCAGAAAGTCCGCGACGGCGCGCCGGTGACGCTGCCGGCCGCGGTCGCCGCGCCGCACGGCGGCTGAACGATGTTCCTCTCCGAGCTCTCGGTCCGCCGCCCGGTCTTCGCCACCGTCATCTCGGCGCTGCTGGTGATCCTCGGCATCATGGCGTTCCGCCTGCTGCCGGTGCGCGAGCTGCCCGACATCGACCCGCCGATCATCTCGATCAGCACCAGCTACCGCGGCGCCTCGGCCGACGTGGTCGAGACCAAGATCACCCAGCTGCTCGAGGACCGCATCGCCGGCCTGCCCGGGCTCGTCAAGCTGACCTCGACCAGCCGCGACGAACGCTCCTCGATCAACCTCGAGTTCGCGCTCGACCGCGACGTCGACGAGGCCGCCAACGACGTGCGCGACCGCGTCGGCCGCGCGCTCGGCAACCTGCCGGCCGAGGCCGACCCGCCCGAGATCGCCAAGGTCGACGCCGACACCGACCCGGTGATGTGGCTCAACCTGACCAGCGAGCGGCTGACCACGCTCGAGCTCACCGACTACGCCGACCGGGTGCTGGTCGACCGGCTCAGCACGGTCGGCGGCGTGGCGCGGGTCCGGATCTCGGGCGAGCGCCGCTACGCGATGCGCATCTGGCTCGACCGCAAGGCGCTGGCGGCGCGCGGCCTGACGGTGGCCGAGGTCGAGGACGCGCTGCGGCGCGAGAACGTCGAGCTGCCGGCGGGACGCCTCGAGTCCACGCTGCGCGAGTTCACGCTCCGCACCGCGACCGGCTTCGTCAGCGAGGACGACTTCCGCGCCCTGACCATCGGTCGCGGCCGCGACGGCCAGCAGGTCAGGCTCGGCGAGGTGGCGCGGGTCGAGCGCGGCGCGGCCAACGAGCGCAACGTGGCGCGCGCCAACCGCGTGCCGGCGATCAGCCTAGGGGTCGAGCAGCAGTCGAAGGCCAACACCATCGAGGTCTCGGACGGGGTCCGGGCCCAGCTCGCCGGCATCAACGCCACGCTGCCCGAGGGCATGGTGCTCGACATCAACTACGACCGCGCCCAGTTCATCCGCGAGTCGATCCGCGAGGTCTACAAGGCGCTCGGCTTCTCGCTGGGGCTGGTGCTGGTCGTGATCTACCTGTTCCTCGGCACGCTGCGCGCCACCGTCATCCCGGGCGTGGTGGTGCCGATCTCGGTGCTGGCCGCGTTCATCGTGATGGCGCCGCTCGGCTACTCGCTCAACACCCTGACGCTGCTCGGCCTGGTGCTGGCGATCGGCCTGGTGGTGGACGATGCGATCGTGGTGCTCGAGAACTGCTACCGGCGCATCGAGCGCGGCGAGCAGCCGCTGCTCGCGGCGCTCGACGGCAGCAAGGAGATCGCGTTCGCGGTGATCGCGACCACCATGGTCCTGACCGCGGTGTTCCTGCCGATCTCCTACCTGCAGGGCAACGTCGGCCGGCTGTTCGGCGAGTTCGGGGTGACGGTGGCGGCCGCGGTGCTGGCCTCGGGGCTGGTGGCGCTGACGCTGACCCCGATGCTGACCGCCAACCTCTTCACCGGCCGCTCGGTGCGCGGCCGCTTCGCCGCGCGCTTCGACGCCGGCTTCCAGCGCCTCACCGCCGCCTACCAGCGGCTGCTGACCGCCGAGGTCGCGCATCCCAAGCGGATGCTGTGGGTGCTGGCCGGTGTGACGCTCGGCGCCGCGCTGCTGCTGCGCGCGCTGCCCGCCGAGTACACGCCCGAGGAGGACCGCGGCACGGTCAACACCCAGCTGATCGGACCCGAAGGCGCCAGCCTCCAGTACATGAGCGGCTACCTCGAGCAGCTCGAGGGCAAGGTCATGCCCTACGTCGAGCGCGGCGAGGTCGAACGGGTGCTGGCGCGGATCCCGGGCGGCTTCGGCGACGGCTCGGTCAACTCGGCGCGCGCGCTGCTGCTGCTCGCGCCCTGGAGCGAACGCGAGCGCAGCGCCAAGGAGATCGCCACCGAGCTACGCCGCGAGCTCGACCAGCTGCCCGGCGTCCAGGCCCGGGTCACCACGCCGCGCGGCTTCGGCGTGCGCGGCGGCGACCGGCCGCTGTCGGTGGTGATCGGCGGCGGCGACTACGCCGAGGTCGCGGCCGCCGGCGAACGGCTCAAGGCCTGGATGGAGGAGCGCCCCGGGTTCGTGAACCCCGACACCGACTGGCGCGAGCGCAAGCCGATCATGGACGTCGCGGTCGACCGGGCACGCGCCGCCGACCTCGGCATCTCGCTGACCACGGTCGGGCGCACGCTCGAGACCATGCTCGGCTCGCGGGTCGTGACCCGCTACCTCGACCGCGGCGAGGAGTACGACGTGATCCTGCAGGGCGAGGCCCGCGACCGCGCCACGCCCACCGATCTCGACAACCTCTACGTCAAGGGCCGCGCCGCGGAGCTGGTGCCGCTCTCCAACTTGGTGACGCTCGCGGAGCGCGCCGGCCCGGTCGAGCTCAAGCGCTTCGACCGGCTGCGGGCGGTCAACGTTTCGGCCGGCCTCGAGCCCGGCTACGCGCTGGGCCGCGCCATCAAGGACGTCGAGGCCTTCGCGCGCGTCGAGCTGCTCTCCTCGTCCGGAGGCGGCGTGCAGCTGCGCTGGGACGGCGAGTCGAGCGAGTTCCTGTCGGCCGGCTCCTCGCTCTACGTCACCTTCCTGCTCGCGATGCTGATCGTGTTCCTGGTGCTGGCGGCGCAGTTCGAGTCGTTCGTCCACCCGTTCGTGATCCTGCTGACCGTGCCGCTGGCCGTGACCGGCGCGCTGCTCGGGCTGTGGCTGACCGGCACCTCGCTCAACGTCTACACCCAGATCGGCGCGATTCTGCTGGTCGGCCTGGCCGCCAAGAACGGCGTGCTGATCGTCGAGTTCACCAACCAGCTGCGCGACCGCGGCATCGGTTTCAGCCAGGCCATCGTCCAGGCCGCGACCACCCGCCTGCGGCCCGTGCTGATGACCAGTCTGACCGCGGTGTTCGGTGCGGCACCCTTGGTGCTGGCCTCCGGCGCCGGCCACGAATCGCGCCGGGCGGTCGGCATCGTGGTCGTGTTCGGCGTCTCCTTCGCCACCCTGCTCACGCTGTTCGTGGTGCCGGCGATGTACGCCATGCTGGCGGGCGCCACCACCACGCCTGAGCACGTCGAGAAGGAGATCGCGCGGTTGCGCTCGGCGCGCTGACGCGCGGTTCCTGAGGACCTGAAGTACTTTTTCGTCGGTGCGTGGTGAGCGCCGCCGCTCAGTCAAGGTCGCACGGACCTCACGCGCCCGACGGGCGCGCACTGCGCGATGACGGTTCGAGAACCGAAGTTTTCATTGTTGGCGGTGCGGGATAGCAGCGCTGGTCTTCAGCACCCCACCCACATCCCGCGTGCGTGCCGCCACCGTGCTTCCAGGCGAAGGACTTCGAGCGCGGCGAGCACTGCCGGCACGGGTGGGGTGCGCCGGCCAGGGACGGCCGGCGCAGCGCGACTAAGCCACGACGGCGCATGAGCGCGGCCCCGCCCGGGCCGAAGCGCGCAGCGGACCCGTCAAGGGCGCGCGAGGTCCGCCGCCTGGAGGCAGGGTGGCGGCGCTCACCACGCACCGACCGAAAAAACCTGGTTCCAATCAGTTGAGCCCGGGAAGCGCTCGATGGATGGGCGTAGCGACGCGACGGGCACGCACCGCCTCGCGCTGTCCAAGCAAAGGACCGCCGATCCTCGGAATCGAAGCGCCGCGCGCTAGCGCTCCTCGGCGTGGACTACCTCGCCGCCCACCATCGTCAGCACCACCTGCGCCTGCAGGATCTCCGGCTCGGGTACGGTCAGCAGGTCGCGATCGAACACCGTCAGGTCGGCGCGCTTGCCGACCTCGATGCTGCCGCGCTCGGCCTCCTCGAACGCCGCGTAGGCCGGCCAGCGAGTGAGCGCGCGCAGCGCCTCGGCGCGGGTCATCGCGAGCTCGGGGTGCCAGCCCGCGAGCTGCTGGCCGTCGAGGCTGCGGCGCGCCACCGCGGCGTAGAACTCGATGCGCGGGTCGCCCTGCTCGACCGGCGCGTCGGAGCCGGCCGGCACGATCGCGCCGGAGTCGATGAGCGCGCGCCAGGCGTAGGCGCCGGCCAGCCGCTCCGTCCCGAGCCGCTGGGGCGCGAAGAACAGGTCGCCGATCGCGTGCGAGGGTTGCATCGAAGGGATCACTCCGAGCGCCGCGAAACGCGGCAGGTCGGCGGGCGAGATCACCTGGGCATGCTCGATGCGCCAGCGCGCCGCGCCCTTCGGGCTCCCGGCCAGCGCCTGTGCGTAGAGGTCGAGCACCAGGCGGTTGCCGCGGTCGCCGATCGCGTGGGTCCAGACCTGCACGCCGGCGGCCAGTGCGCGTGCATACCAGCCAGCCAGCGTCGCCGGCTCGTTGCGCAGCAGGCCGTCGCCGTCGGCATCCGCGTACTTGGCGAGCAGCGCCGCGCCGCGGCTGCCGAGCGCGCCGTCCATGTAGAACTTGAACGCCCGCAGCGTGATGCGCCCGTCGCACTCGGACGCCGACGGGCCCTGCGCCAGCAGCCGCGCCGCATCGTCGGAGGGCGCATCGAGCGCGCCGTACCAGCGCAGCGGCAACGCGCCGCTCGCGCACAGCGCGCGCAGCTGCTCGAGCGTCGAGCCGGCGACGCCCGCGTCGTGCACGCCGGTCCAGCCGAGCGCGACCTCGCGCGCTAACCCCGCGCGCAGCGCGCTCGCAAGGTCCGCGCCCTGCGGCGGGATGCGCTCGGCGACCAGCATTTGCGCGGCATCGATCAGCATCCCGTTCGGCTCGCCCTTCCTGGCCGGCGAGGCGTCGCGCAGGATCGCGCCGCCCGCCGGTGCCGCGGTGGTGCGGTCGATGCCGGCGATCGCCAAGGCGCTCGAGTTGACCACGCTGGCGTGGCCGTCGGCGCGGGTCAGGTACACCGGATGGTCGGGCGCGACGCGGTCGAGGTCGGCGCGGGTCGGGAAGTCGGCGGGCTGCCAGCGGGTCTCGATCCAGCCGCGCCCGACGATCCAGGCGCCCGGCGGCGCGGCCGCGACCCGCGCCGCGAGCCGGGCCTGCAGGTCGGCGAGGCTCGCGGTGCCTTCGAGGTTGAACTCGAGCTCGCGGCGCCCGATGCCTTCGAGGTGGGCATGGGCGTCGGTGAAGCCGGGGTAGACGACGGCGCCGCCCAGGTCGTGGCGGCGGGTCGCGGGACCGGCCAGCGCCAGCAGCTCGGCCGCGTCGCCGACCGCCACCAAGCGCCCGGCGCGGATCGCGACCGCGCTCGCGGTCGGTCGCGCCGCGTCGAGGGTGTGGAAGGTCGCGCCGTGCAGGATCAGGTCAGGCGCGGGCTCGCGCGCGCAGCCGGCGAGCAGCGCCAGGCCGAGCAACAGTTGGGTACGGGACGGGCGCATCGCGGCTCCACCGATGGGTCGGGGTCCGCAGCCTAGCGCAGCGCAGCTCCCGCCCCCAGGCGGCGCGTCGGCTCAGTCGCCGCCGACCCGCACCCGCGCGCCGCCGCTGCCGGTCTCGATCACGGCGCGACCGCGGCCCTTACCGAGCACCGCGTCGAAGCGGTCGCGGTCGTCGTCGCGGACCTCGCGCATCCCCGGCACGTCGACCTCGATGGCGCCGCTGCCGACCTCGATGTGCAGGGTCAGATCGAGCGGCGTTCCGCTGACGAGCGAAGCACCGCCCGAGCCGGTGTCGATGCGCAGCTCGCGGACCGCCGACAGGTCGCCTTCGAGGTGGACGCCGCCCGAACCGGTGTCGGCGACCACGCGCTCGCCGGCGGTGAAGTTGCGGGCCCGCACCCCGCCCGAACCGGTGTCGCACTCGAGCGAGCCGCGCGAGTCCTCGATCTCCACGCCACCCGAGCCGGTGTCGATGCGGATCCGGTCGGACTGCACGTCGCGCAGCGTGACCCGGCCCGAGCCGGTGTCGGCGGCGACGTCGCCGCGGACCGCGACGAGGTCGACGCCGCCCGAGCCGGTGTCGACGCTGACCTGACCGTGGTGGTGGCTGACCTCGACCCGGCCCGAGCCGGTGTCGACGCGCAGTGCGCCGCGGTTGCCGGCGGCGCGGACCGCGCCCGAACCGGTGTCGAGGTCGAGGTCGCCGACCACGCGCTCGGCGCTCAGCGCGCCGACGTGGTTGGCGAAGCGCAGCACCGCGCCCTTCGGCACCCGGGCCACGGCATCGACGTGGAGCTCGACGCCGTGGCGGCTCGAGACCCGGACCCGCTCGCCGCGGTACTCGGTGTGGGACTCGAAGCGGCCGCGCGGTGGTTGGTAGCGGAAGCTGCGGTGGTCGCGGGTCGGGTAGTCGACCTCGATCGAGAGCCGATCGCCGTCCTGGCGGGTGACGAAGCGCACCGACGCGGCGAGCGCCGCGGCCTCGTCGCCGCCGGCGACCACCGTGAACTCGACGCTCAGCTCCTCGCCGTCGGCGGGCAGCACCTGCACCGAACCGACCAGGTTCTCGACCGCCACCGAGCGCACCCTGCCGGCGCGGACCGTCTCTTGGCGTTCGATGGGCGCGGCGCCGACGCTGGCGGCGGCGAGCGCGGCCCCGAGGATCAGGGCAGTGGTCGAGAGCGGGCGGCAGTGGGCCATGGCGGGTTCCTCGCGGCGGCGGGGGCGGGTTCGGGGAATGTGAGGATTGGATGCCGGCCGCCCCCGGAAGGTTGCCTCGCTCGACCGGTATCTAGGCGAAGTCCAACATCCCGGGCGGCAACTCGCGGGGCGCGGCGCCGGCGCGGAACAGCCGGGCAGAATGCGGGCCGACCAGCTCGATGGCGCCGCCTTCGACCCGCAGCGCGCTGCCCTCGCGCAGGCCGAGCACCGTGACCGCGGGGTCGAGGGCGAGCAGCTCGGCGAGCCGTTGGTCGCGGGACTCGCCCATGTGGCCGGGCGGTGCGGCGTCGGTGTAATGCGGGTTGATCTGGAACGGCGCCAGGCCGAGCGCGGCGAGGCCCGCCGGCGCGACGATCGGCATGTCGTTGGTGGTGCGGATGGTCGGGCAGGCGAGGTTCGCGCCCGCGCTCCAGCCCAGGTAGGTGGCGCCCTGCGCGATCCGCGCCCGGACCGGCGCGAGCAGGTCGCGCTGCTGCATCTCGTGCAGCAGCCGGAAGCTGTTGCCGCCCCCGACCACGATCAGGTCGATGGCAGCGAGCGCCGCGGCCGGGTCGGCGGCGGTGTGCAGCGGCGCCAGCGCTACGCCCAGGCTGGCGAAGCGGGCCTCGGCCTGGGCCGCGTAATCGTTCCAGGCCACGGTCACGGCGGCGAACGGCAGGAACACGCCGCGCCGGCCGGTGCCCAGAGCCGCGCGCAGCAGGCCCGCATAGGGGTCGAGGAAGCCCGACCCGGCGGCGCGGGACGAGGACAGCAGCAGCAGGCGGTTCGGCAGGGGCATGGCGGACTCCGTCGGATGTCATAGGTTTGCAAAGCCCACGCCGCCGCCGAGCGTTGCGCGCTGGGTGACGAATACTATGCCGGCCTGGACGCGAGCGCGTCCGGCGTGGCATCGAGGAGGGGCTCTGGAGATGGCGGGACGACGGCGCGTTGAGGTCGCGGAACTCGCGCTCGGCATGTACGTGGCCGAACTCGATCGCCCGTGGATCGAGAGCCCGTTCCTGTTCCAGGGCTTCAAGCTCGAGTCCGAGGAGGAGCTGAAGCAGCTACGCGAGGTCTGCGTCTGGGTGATGGTCGACGAGGACCTGTTCGGTCCCGACGGCAAGGACACCACCATCGCGCTCGGCATGAAGGTCAAAGACGGCGGCAAGGCCGCCAAGCCCGGCGCGATCGCCTGGGCCGACGCCGCCAGCGACGCGCGCCGCGTCGACGTCCAGGCCCAGCTCAAGCAGTCCTTCGAGGTCCGCAAGAACACCAAGGAGTACGTGTCGCGCGTCTTCGAGGACGTGCGGATGGGCACCAGCGTCAACTCCGCAGAGGCCAAGAAAGTCGTCTCGGCGCTGGTCGACGTGGTGACCGAGCACCCCGACACGCTGATGTGGATGACCCAGCTCAAACAGGCGCACGAGTACACGCTCCAGCACTGCGTAAACGTCTGCATCCTGTCGCTCGCCTTCGCCCACCACCTCGGCTACTCCAAGGAGCAGATGCAGGTCATCGGCCTGGGCGCGCTGCTCCACGACATCGGCAAGGTCAAAACGCCGCCCGGCGTGCTCGACAAGCCGAGCAAGCTCACGCCCGAGGAGTTCGAGATCATCCGCCGCCACCCGATGGACGGCTGGAACATGGTCAAGGACAACCGCGACATCCCGCACGCCTCGCTCGAGATCATCAAGTACCACCACGAGCGGATCAGCGGCCGCGGCTACCCCGAGGGCCTGTCGGGCAAGGACCTCTCGACCCACGTGCTGATGGTCGCGATCTGCGACGTCTACGATGCGATCACCTCCGACCGCGTCTACCACCACGGCATCCCGGCCCACGAGGGACTGTCGGCGATGTACCAGCTCGCGCCCAACGAGTTCGGCAAGGAGCTGATGCAGGAGTTCATCCGCTGCATCGGCATCTACCCGGTCGGCTCGCTAGTCGAGCTCTCGACCGGCGCGCTCGGCATCGTGATGGTCAACGACCCCAAGAACCGCCTGCGCCCGGTGGTGATGCTGGTGCGCGACCCGAAGGGCCAGGTCTACCTGCCGCGCCGCTACGTCTCGCTCTCGGCGCAGGGCGACCAGCAGACCAAGTGGAACGTGCTGCGGATCGTCGACCCCAAGAACTACGGGATCAACCTGCAGGCGATCCTGACCAGCGAGGTGTTCGAGGGCGGCGGCACCGCGGTGTACCACCTCTAGTCGTCGTCGCGCCAAAGGTGGCGCGGTACTCTGCCGTTCGATCCGGCGCCCGTCGGGTACGACTGGATGGAACCAGTGGTTTCTTTTTCGTAGGTGCGTGGTGAGCGCCCCCACTCGGTCAGGGTCGCGCGGACCTCGCGCGCCCTGGCGGGTTCGCTGCGCGCTCGAAGTCAGCGCGACCCTGACCGAGCGGCGGCACGCACCCGGGTGTGGGTGGGGTGCTTAAGTTCAGTGCCTGGTAATGGTTGGTGTGCTCACTCCGCTCGCAGCGCACCGGCCTCTCGCGACCTCCCCCTGGCTGGCCCCCAATCTTCGGACGGTGCGTAACCTCAGACATCGCCATGTTATGCCGCCTTCTGTCGTTCTAGGAAATACGCTGAGGCCGGTGGCTTATACCCCAGTCGGCTGT
>Ga0247727_10009125_pt1 | contig 18123 bp, 6 predicted proteins | sample WisWelCaveWW1625_FD_202498 | JGI IMG/M metagenome (GOLD analysis project Ga0247727, IMG submission 202498) | Biofilm microbial communities from Wishing Well Cave, Virginia, United States - WW16-25 | ecosystem: Environmental > Aquatic > Deep subsurface > Groundwater > Cave microbial mat | place...
TCGAATCATAGCCCGTTCTCCGGTTGTGTTGAGTTGCGTTCTCAACCACTCGCATCGGAGAATGGGCTTTTTTTCTTGAATACTTTGTCATCAACTAATCCTTAAAATGTGCAAAAGGCCAGTTATAAATTGACTCACCGTTTTATTCCAGGCGTCGGCGTTGTTGCGGCGCATATAGTCAAGGTGGGAAGCGCCTTGGATTTCAATATTAATAGTCTCAACGCCACCTAAATTTCCCCTTTTTCCGGCAATGCCGGTTTTATAAAGAATATCTTCCGTTCCCCACACATTTACGACGTGTTCGGCATTTGTGTGGACGAGTGAAAATTCAGTTGAAGGAATCACCGAAGTTATCTTTTGCATCCCTGAAATAAAAAGATCCAAGGCGCGGTCAATGGTTTGTGTTTTAATCAATTCAATAATCGGATTCACCAGATCCCCGAGATGAATTTTTGCAAGCAGTGTTTCAATTAAATCAAAGGCTTTATTCTGAATCGCATCAAAGCTCTTTAAAATAATATCCACGGTATCACGTGGAATATTGGCGGTCGCAGCGCCAAGACCGACCAACCCTGCCACATTGTACGTATTGGATGACAAAGCTTCAACCAAAGGAATAAATCCACCGGAATACCCCACCCCAACAATCGGTCTTGCGATATCATTACGGTTAAAGTCGAAATGAGCCTGAAGCCAGGCTGCCGCCTGGTCTGTAAGGAGCATTTTAACGCTTGGGATTTGCGCCTCCAGAATCCATTTCACAATATCCACAGAAGCGATTCCCACGATGCTGTGCTTAAAGAAATGATTAAAAAGAGGAATTGTGATGACATCCTTATACGAAATAGTTTCAGCGCTTTGCCTTACGATGTCTTCTTCAAGATTGTAAATGTAGGAGGGGGAACTGCTGGAAGTATTCGCAATTCCATTAGCAAGTGCGAAAATCTCCTGGTTGGGATTAACCGTCCCCTCAGATTCAGAATCAGAAGAGGGCTCAGGAAGTTGGGCGTCCACGTGAGTGAGTGTTTCGCCTTTAAAGAAAAAGTCGAGGGCGAAGGGAATGATTTTGAGGACAAGGTTCCAGAAAGAGCCGCCGCTCTCCGGATTTTCGGGGTCAGGGCCGCGAATAATAATGGGGCCGGTACCACCTTCCGGGTTGAAGACGCCAAGCGTGCCATTGGGTCCGGATAAAGTGCCCCGCATAAGCTGGCCATTCTGAATCTCGCCGGCGAACACAAGATCCCCCAACAAATAAGCAATCACATTTCCTGCAAGGAGTCCCCATTTACCTGAGGCGGCCGAACCAAAGGTGCCGATTTGAGTGATGCCCGCTTCTTTTTTGCCGATAAATTGGCCGGCCAGGTCAAAGAAAAGTGAGGCGGTATCGCTGACTTTAAGTTCCTGCGCGGTTTCTCCGGTGACTAGGGTGGTTAAAATTTTACCTGTTGATCCGAGCAAACTGGACACACCCCCCAGGTTGAAAATTTTTTCAAGGGTCTCGCGCTTAAAAATCGAAGTGGCAAGCGCTTCAAAAGCACCCCCAAGGCCTTTGTCCTGAATAAGCTCGTTGAAGCGCGTGAATGAATCCAGAGAGGCATTAAGAATACTTTTCCCAAGATGAAAAGGGCTGAGTGCCGCCTGACCGAGAATATCCAGGATGCCGTTAAATAGCCCTGATTTCCCCAGCGACAACTCAATCGAGCGCATTACACCCCCGGCAGACAGAGATCCCAGCAAAGAATTGCTACTTCCGTTAAAATCAAAACCAATCGAGGACGAACGGTATTGGGGATTTTGACTCTCCACAAAAAGGTCTTTAACGCTTGTGAGAACAATGCCCGAATCATAAGGATTTGAAACCGTAATCGGCGTACCGTCATCACGGTATCCGGTCACAGATCCCATAAAGCGGCCAATAAGATTCCCGGCTGCGGCACGAAGCGGCAAATTGATGAGAGACGCAACCCGCGGATCAAGCCCCAGCAAATCCCCGATTCCGACAACCCCGGCCGAAACAAAATCCATCGTAAGATGCGGCAAAACCTCTTTAAGGCCGGCAAGGCTTCCTGCAAAGGAACCTGTATTAATTCCACCACCTGCGAAAGCACCCAAAGCAGCCGCGCTTAAACCAATGATTCCGCTTACGGTTGGCGAAAGTGTGGTATGAAGATTTAAAAGCTCAGACGTCCCCCCGGCAACAAAACTTAAACCCATTGGATTTCCGGTTGCAAGCAGGGCAACGCCGGCGATGATTTTCCCGCCGCTTAATAGCGTCTGGGCAAATTTGGGCGAAATACCGATCGCATCAAGCAAACGGGCTGTACCGTCCAACGTTAATCCCACGAGACCGAATTTCAAAAATCCGGAAAATGCAGAAGTCGCCGTCATTTTGGAAAGCACGCCTCCAAACAAAGGAATGGATTTCGCAATCCCCTGAATTCCCGTAAGCAAAGCCCCGTGCAAAGTCGTAAATGCCGACTTGAACGCCCCGCCGATCGTCCCGAATCCTTTCAGAATTCCAGCAAAGCCGGCCTTAAGGCCTGCGAGGAAATTGCCCGTGAAAAGTCCGTGAAGGATTTGGCCGAACCCGCCCAGAATATTTCCAATGCCGGAGACGAGTCCTGCCACAAGAATTTTGACGGTTGCAATGACGGCTGTAATGATTCCCCAAATAGCCTTGGCAATCGCAATAAAGAGAGGAATCAGAAAAAAGAAGAAGGCTCCCCGGATTTGCATTTGTTCCGGAACTGAGAGGAGAGAAAAAGCGAAAGGATCCGCTGACACAGGCGGAGGTCGTGAACTCAAAACAAATCCAAAGCTGTCATCCGGATGACGCAAATCAATCCAGGTTTCAAGGAACTCTGCTTTGGTAATGGTTTGAATATCAAGACCGTTTTCAGGGCCAGCGCTAGGATCAATATAAATGACTTCTTTATCCGTGACTTTGGTGACAATTACATAGTGGTCACCGTCAATGTGCGCGATTAACCGGAAGCGGCAGGCGCTACTGGCATCAGGACACGCTTCCAAGTACATTTGCCTTAACACGTCGTAAGTCATTTTGAGCGCGTAAGTCTCAAGCCCGTAACCTGCCGCAGCGCGCTTCAACGCATAAAAGGAAATCACAAGATCATCTTTTTCAAGCGGGGTCAAAGTTCCGGTCAAGATATCCGTGAGGATCAACCGTGTTGCAAGCTCAACACGGGTGAAGCTAATCCCGGCTTCGCTTAAAAGGGCTTCAAGTGCCAGATAAGCCGACTGCCCAAAATGAAGCGAACGGCTTTTAAGCCAACTCAAGAGAGCCTGGGCTTCGGTCTGCGACAACGCGACATGTTCTTCAGGAAGAATTCCCAGGGCTTGAGTAAAGACCCTTTGATCTTCGCTCGGAAGAGCCAGGTACTGCAAAAGTTCAGTTTCCACACGGGTTTTAATCGCCTGAACTTCTGCGGTCCGTGCCGAAAGTTCTTCGCTTGAAAGGAGCTTCGCTTTCAACGCTTCCAAATCAAAAGTGCCCGCAGTGTAATTCGCTCCCGCAATCACGGCATCGTATTCTGCTTTAGAAGGATCGCGCCCCAGAATTTTCCGGTACCAGTGATACACGACCGGAGAAATTTCCTGCCGGAGAATCGACTCTCGTGCCTTTTGATTTTCTTCTTCAATCTTTGTATAGGCATCCGTGGTTTCTGTTTCAACCTGCGTTGATACCTCCTCAACCTGCTGCGATAATTTCTCAAGCGCTGTGCTTCGTTCACGGGCAAGTTTTTCAAGCGCTCCATTCACCTGATTGAGCGCGTCATTGATTTGCTTCATCGCATCGCCAATGAGACTTAAAGCCTGTTTCCCCCGCACTTCAATGGAAGCCACATCATCCCGCTTGGTTTCAATCTGGCTTTGGATCGCACGCAGCCGGTCCCGAATCGCACGGTACTCCCCTTCAATCGTCTGATTCAAAACCTGCTCCCGGTCCGCAATCCGGGCCAAGGCCTCCTCGCGCTCCACCGCAATTTCGGCACGCAGTTTCAAGACCGAAGATTCAAGACGCCGCCTGGCACCTTCCATTGCAATGCGAACAGGATTTCCTTCCGAGTCATACTCATAGTGAACCAACCTTTCACCGTCTTTTGCCAGCACCTGTTCGATCTTGCCTCCCTCATAAAGTTCAATCACACCCTCGGCAAACTGCCGCGTCAGAAGTTTTCCCTCGAGAGAGTATTCCATTTGAACCGGAAGCGTTGACGGGGACTGGAAGAGATTCCATTTCGCAAGGACAATGTCATTCCAGAGTTTGAGCGCCTGGGCATGATGAAACTCGCGGGATTCTTCTGCGTCAATCAGAAGTCCGTCTTCAGTGGCAAGCGAAAGCACACGTCCCGAAGCGCTTGTGACAGAAAAGGGTTTTCCGCCTTTAAACTCCGTGACACTGCCGTCCCGGTGAAAAACTATCGTATCCAGTAATTCCACCACCGAGCTGATCTCCCCAGTTTCAGAATCCGTGATTTCTTTTGCGGCTGTCTTTTCAAAACTGATTTTTGTGCCGTCCAAAAGCTCAAGGTTTTTTAACACTTCCCTTTCATATTCCGCCAATTCGCCTGAAGTGGCTTGAAAACCGGCAAGGCTCACGCGCTGAATGACTTCGCCCTGCGGATCGTCGACAAGTGTTACTGCCGGGATATTGACGGTTAAGCTTGTGCCGTCGGCAAAAGTGACGGTTTCGGTTTGTTCTTGAATCACCGGCCGCCTTGCTTTTTCAAAATGGTGGGCGTAGCGATACCCTTCCTGCGTGGTATGAAAAAGAATTTTCCCGTTAGTCGAGCCCCCTGCGGGGACTGCTGCGCTGTACTCTTCCAGAATGCCTTCTTCGGTTTTTACGGTCAAATGGCCGGAGGCGGCCACCGAATGTTGAAATGTATGCCGCACCCGCCCCTTATAAGAAAGAACCGAGCGCACGAGCTCCTTTTTCTCGTTATATTCAAAATGCGTTTCAATGCCGCTTGCCTGGATTCTTGAAATTAACTGATTATCCAAACCCCCTGCGGCTGCGCCTCCGGGGGCTGCTGCGCCGTACCGCTCCGTGATTCCGGAGTCCGGATCATGAACCACCGTGATCTCCTGTCCGGAGGTATTGAACTCATACGTATATTCAAGCGGGCTGCCCTCGGCCCGGACGTATTTGCGCACACGCCCGTAACGAAGCTCGATTTTTTCGATTGCGCCGTCACTTTTGACAATTGTCTGTGTCGCTTGGTTAAAGGGATTCTGGCTTGCATCCTCAAATTCAATGCGCGTTCCGTTCGGAAGCCGGGTCTCAAGGACGCGGCCGTCCTCGATTTTGGAAACAGCACCGTAAAGCGTTTCAAATTCCCGGGCCTCGCCTTCCACATCAAATTCAATCCGCGTTTCGGCAGTCAGTAATTTGTCCCAATCAAAAACCGGGATCGTGTCACTTGTCTTCACTAATTGAAGGTATCCGGCCAGGGTCTGGGTCCTTTGAGAATGAATTTCACTCAGGATATTTTCTTCTGTGAGCATCCGGTCAACCCAGTCTTTAGCTGCCGGCGGCCGCAGGCGTAAAAAAGTAGCGTTATCCGCATAAATCGCAGCCGTGGGAGAACCGGGCGCCGAATCAAAACTAATCTTTAACTCACTCGCATTGGTTTTTGAGCCGCCCCCTCCGAGGACTGCTGCGCCATCAAGCGGCAGGTAAAAATCCTGCCAGCTTGTTCCTATATTCGAGAGCGTCCATTCCTGATAAAACGCCGATTGATTCAGATCGCCAAGCGTGACTTTTACTTTACCCCCTGCGGGGACTGCTGCGCTGCCGGCTGATTCGGAAACTGGGCTTTCGGCCTTAAGGCTTACGTGCAGAAAATCATAGCGGGAAGTACGAATGGTTTCGGTAGAAGCCGCAAGAGAACGGATTTTCATAGTCTTGGCTGGCAGAAAACCGGATCCGGTTCCAAACTGGATGAGCCAGTGTTCTTCCCCTTCCCTAAAAATCACACGATCAGGAATTTTGTCGCCATTCATATCCGTAAGGTCTGCGACTTTTTCAACAAACGCCGGAGAAGCGCCCAGCGTGTTGGAGCGGAAATTTTCATTTTCCTGGCTGATCGAAGTTTCTTCCGGATTGGCCCCTTCAATCCCGATCCATGCCGCGGCCGGAGCAAAGGTGGTTCCGGTATTCACTTCCACCCACCATATGGTTTGAGCAGACGTCATATTCCTGTCAACCGTCACCCGGTCAGGCAGACCGTCGCCTGTCACATCCTGAAGATCAATCAAGATATCCCGGGGGCTATCCCAGTCTTTAAAAACCTTCAAACTTGTTCCGGATTTGGCTGTCGCCGTTCCGGGCAAGCGCCTGATATCCGAATCCCAAAGCACGGCTGAGTCAAAACCTTTTCCGTTATTCCACTGGACGTACCAATCAAGCGCCGAGTCTTCGTCGCCGGGATTTTCATTTTTAAGCAGAATCCGGTCCGGCCGCTTATCTCCGTTTAAATCCACTAAGCCCGAAAGCTCACCAATCAACGATCCTGAATCCCTGAAATACCAGGAAAGTGAGGCCCCCATTTTTTCACTGCCCTCATAAAAGCCCGCATCCACACCTTTCCAAAGCATCGTATCTTCAAAGCCCGTGCCGGAATTCTTTTGAAAAAACCAGTGGTCATAGGGCTCGACCGATGGCCGCACCACACGGTCCGGCAGGCCGTCTCCGTCAAGATCAATTAAATCAGCAAGCAATTCCTGAACGGATTTTCCGTCCTTGTCGTTCCTGACTTGGGATGCATAGGTTGCCTCAGACGACCACTGGCTTACGGGTTGAACATTTGTGCTCCAGGTCTTAATAGAATCAAAACCAGTGCCGTTATTGATCTGAACATACCACTTGCCGGAACCGTCATGCTTTTGAAGAATGCGGTCAGGCCGGCCGTCGCCATTCATATCCGCCAAATCGCCGAGCACATGCGGATGCCTTCCTTCGTAATGGCGCAGAGCCCCGTAATTATAATCTTCAGTTTCCCAGGCTGAGTCGTCATACCGGCGGTCCACTTCTTTCCATTTCACAGGATCTTTAAAATCCTGCCCTGTGTTAAGCTGCACCCACCACCAATCTGGGGACGTTCCCGTATCCATATAAACCCGGTCTTTAAGACCGTCGCCGTTCATATCGAGAAAATCCGCGGTCAAGGCCGGCAGATGTTCCGAGGTTCCGCCTGCTCCCATAACAACGCTCCGCGAAATAAACCCGTCATTGCGGCTTGAAATCGCAAGGGACACTTCATCCCACTGGGGCAGATAATTTGAACCAAATTCATAAACCGAGCCCCGGTCAGCGTCACTCGTTAACCTGGTAAAGTAAATCGGCTGTTCAGAAGAACCCGTCTCAAAACCGGATTGAACGTTTGAACGCTCTCCTAATGCGTCATGAAGCGAACGGGCGAGAAAAATCTTGGATACAACGGAATCGGGATTGGCCAAAAGATAAGGGACTAAGGCAGCCGTTACCGGTTGTGCAGTGTTATCCTTTGCGGTTATTTCAAGCTGTAAATTGAATTGAGAAACGGCGGGGCCTTCAGCGTAGAGAATCCGATAAAGTTTGTCTGCGGTTTCAATCGACTCAATACGGCCTTGGTTGTATCGGATACTTGTTTGGTTGGAAAGACGCGTTTCGATTAATTCCCCGTCTTTCAAGATTTGTTTTGTGCCGTCCACAAACTCAATTTCACCCGTGAGAACCCCTTGTGAGTTAAATTGCGGGCTGCTTATTTTGCCAAATCGCGTGGAGAATCCAGTGATTTGTTGATTGCTGACTTCGGCTTTAACCCCTCCGGCAAGAAGCCGGATTAAAGCGCCGTCCGGTTTAAATGTGCGGTAAGTAAAATCACCTTCGAAAATAATTTCTTCGATTTCCCCGGAGCTATTGCGCTTGTAACTAATCACTTCTTCGCTTGCATCTTGAAACACAACCCTTGAAGCGAAACCTTCCTGGTTATAATGAATCTCTACTTGTTCCGGTGTGATGAGTTTGACGAGCCGGTTGCCTGCGAAAAACTTTTTGGTGCCGTCCGTAAGCTCTTCAGTGAAACTTTCCACTTCGCGCCTGGCATTAAACCCGATTGTGTGCAGCCTGCGTTGATCCGGGAACAGGATTTCAGAGATATTGCCTCCTCCGTAAAGCACCCGGGTGCCGTTACGGAAATGCCATTCTTTTAAAGAAGCGCGATTGTCTTTTACTTCATAGATTTTGCCGTCCAGGGTCTCAAAACCCGTAAGGACGCCGTTTTCGATGCGCTGTTTAATGCCTTCCTTGGTTTCAAGAATCCCGCGGATAATTTTTCCTTCACTATCCAGTTCAAATTCCGTAAGCCGGTTGCCACCGGCAAGTTCCAGTAAAAGGTCAACTGCGCTTTCATCGGCAAGGCTGCCATTCGTGTTGGCACCTTGAGCCTGCCTTTGAATCGTACCGTCAGGCGTGGCAATGGCTTTGAGAAAACCACCGCGTTCATAAATAAATTCGGTTTGGCCGCGAGTAGTTTGTAACCCGGTGAGAAGGCCATTGTCCCAAAAATAGTCATACGCGATTTTGTTTCCTTCCGCGTCAAAGGACTCTTTCACAAGGCCGTTTTCAAGAACCACCCTGCTTCCGTTCCAAAGCTGAATAGAGGCGAGGCTCCCCTGAAGGTCATAAGTTAATTCAACCGGGATCTTGGCCGAAGGCGCATCGGAAAGTTGATAATCGAGTTTTTTTACGTTCGCCCCTGTGTACAAATATTTTTTCCCGGCTTCGGTACGGATCTCCGACAAAAGACCTTGGCTAAAAAAGGTTGCGGCGCCCGAAAGGTAATCAATCCGCTCAAGCCTGCCGGCCTTGTCATAAACCCAAAAGGTTCCGTTTGCATCTTCCACCTTCACCTGCTCGATTTCACCCGTTTCCCCGGTCACAAAGTAGTAATAGTTCAACCCCTCGTTTGTCACTTCACGCGCCGGGTACCCTGAAAACGAAAAGTCGCGTACGGTTCCGCTTGCCTCAATCGTTCTAAGCAAAACCCCAAAGCGGATTACGTCTACGTTTCCATTGGGATAATAAATCAATCCCTTTTCGACATTGCCCTCCGCATCGAGCTCCACTTCCTGGATCTCGGTCCCATCCGGAAAACGGAAACTCAGGATTTTCTGGCCTTCATAAATCGTCTGGACCCCGTTTTCGCGGGTTAAAGTCACGGTATTTTCAAAAGCCTTCTTACCGTACGAATTCTTAATCACTTCCTGGATTTCGCCCGCCTGATTTTTAATAAAAATCTCGTAAGGGCTTTCTCGTGTATATTCAACCCGGGCTCCGGTCACGGGGTCTTTGACTTCAATCAGATGATGCGCGTCGTCATAAACCGCCTCGTGTTCTTCAAAAAAAGGAAGGTAATGAACCACGAAAGTTTGTCTTGAGAGATTTCCTGCCGCATCTTTGGCCTCACGAATAATTTGGTTCTCGCCTTTTTTAAGCTGAAGCACTTCTTCGCGCAAATGTCCGTCCGCAAGATAGCGCAGGGTATACTGGGAGAACTGGGTTTCACCGGCGGAAACGAGTTCCATTTCCGGCGCGGTGGTATCCAGAGTAATCCAGAAATCAGCCAGGCTCACCTGACCGATGGCATCCTTGATTTCGATCTGTAAATGGTTTTCACCTTCCGCAAGCGAAACCGTTTTTTCACTCACCACGTTTCCTGCTTCATACCGGAGCGCATAATCTTTTTGATTGGTGATCGGCAAGGATAAGAGCCTGGCCAGGGAGAGCTCGGGAGGAAACTTGTAAGCGACTGCGTGCTGTAAAACTTGGGAAAGCTCGGCGCCTTCGCGCAACGTCTGTGCCCCGGCATTGGTTTTGAGCGTGTAGCCGTCTTTATACGGAATAAATAGCGACTCCGTCACCTGGCCGTTTGCGCCAAGCAATTCTCCGAGCGAATTGACTCCAAATTCAGAAACCGGCGGTTTTGGAGCGCTTCCCCAATAGCCTTTGATTTTCAGATTGAGGTCGCCGCCTGTTTGTTTACCGAAGGTTCCACTTAAAGACACACGGCCGGCCACGCCATCGGCATAGGGATTGCTGTCGTGGCGGTAGGTCAGAATGTAGTTTGAACCGTTTCCAAGTGTCGGATAGTTTGAACTGTCCACTTCCAGCGAAACCCAGTAAGAAGTATTTGCCTGAAATTCAATCACATTCTGGAATTTAAAGGCTTGCCACTGGCCGTTTGAATAGGAAGTGGATTCTTTTCTCGGAAAATCCCTGACATCCCTTCCTTCAGAAGTAGCTACGACCTGCCCCGGCACACCCGCATTATCTTTATAAATTTTGACTGAAACGAACCCTTGGGGATCCTTATACCGGGTGATCCAGAAATCCATACTTTCAATCGAAACCGTTTGCGAATAACGGACACCCTGCAACCGGGCCTTGTAGTCATCATCCCCCACCGAGGCCGTTTGAGAACTGCTTGAAGCAACCGAATATAAAACGCTTGTCGGAGGAAGTGCCGCGGTTTCTCCTTCCTGGACGGTTAATTGAGTGACGTTTCCTTGGGCGTCCAAAATCCTCGAAAAATAAAGCGGAAGACTTTCAGGGCGCATATCTTTAAGGATAAAATTTTCCTGAAATTCACGGAGCCGGCCGCTTGGAGAATGAATCTCTTTGACCTTGCCTTCCCGGATCTCAATTCTTTCTCCATTCGGGGTAAGGATTGAACCGGCCGTCAGTGTCCCGTCTGCCGCGAGCTCGATATTTTGCAAAAGAAGCCCGGCTTTTTCCACTTCATGAATCACACCGTTTCGATATCTGAGGATCGTGCCGTCTTCCAAAACCGGCTCAAAATCAAGGATGAACTCGGTGTTTGTGGTCCCCCAAGGATTACTAAATTCTCTTGAAAGCACATTGCGGCCCGCCTTGAGATAAACTTTTTCTTTCTTTAATTCTCCATTCAAAAGATAGGCAATCTCTGCGGCGCTTGAGTGCGTGACCGTTTCCGAGATTTGTTCAACCCTGGGCGGGAACGTATCGGCATAAACCTCCCAGAAAAACGTAACCTGATTGCCTTCGGTATCCGAAAAAACAGCAGCCGCGTGATTCCAGCCTGCCTGAAGCGTAACCTGAGTTTTAAAAGATTCGCTGTTAATCCCAATTTCCATTTCATAATCCCTCACCGGCACATTCGCAGATGAAAGGAGCTTATAAGTCTGCGCCTTGACTCCGTGAAAAGATTCAGCCAAAGAAATCAGCGCCTGAGGCAAAGGCCGGCGAAGGCTGAAACCCGCTTTTTCACCCATAACCTGCGCCGTGACAATTTGCCCTGAACTGTTTAAAAGTTCGCCGTTTGCATCCACAGCATAGGTGTCTTTTGCAGGACCCGGGATACCTCCCGAATAGCCGCTGATCCTGAAATCAAGATCCCCGGTTAATTTTTCAAATGTTCCGCTGGCTTTAAGCCGCGCAGCCTGGCCGCCGGAATAAGTTCCGCTTTCATTGCGGTAACTGATCAAATAGTTGCTTGAATTCCCGAGCGTGGTAAAGCCCGGTTCAATCTCCAATGCAATCCAGTAGGTTTGATTGGCCTCAAGCTCCACAGTGTTTTCAAATGCGAAGGATTGCCAGGCGCCGTTGGAACGGGAAGTTGAATCACTTCTTGAGAATTCTTTCACATCCCTTAACCGCGACTTGCCTACCAGAGTTCCAAGAGCTCCGTTATTATCCTTATAGATTCTTGCCGCAGCATTTCCTTGAGGATCTTTATACCGCGTGAGCCAGAAATCAAGACTCGTGACTGCCATTTGGGTGTTAAATTTCAAACTTTGTAATGTTGCGGCGTAATTGGAGTCACTTGCAATCCTTAAAGAGGTTGAAGAAGTGGAGGATTCTTCCTGCAGCTTGGAAGGGGGCGGCAGGGAAACATTTTCCCCGTGAACCACAGTAAGCGTTTCAACGGAACCGTCAGCCCGGATCTTCCTTTCATAGGTTTTGATATTTCCCTGCAAATCACGGGTCCGCGTAATAAGCCCGCCTTCGTAAAACTCCTCCGTGCCGTCTGTGCGCGTTCTTTTAATAAGAAGCCCGCCTGAAATCACATTAATGGAACCGGCAGAATCCGTAAACGTTCCGGAAGCCAAAACGCCTGAGTCATCGAAAACCGCATTTTCAAGCCGCCCGAGGCTGCTCTCGACATATTCAAGATTTCCATTTTTAATTTCGACTTTCCAATTTTCACCCCGCTTCCATGAAGACAAAAAATCCAGCGGCGTGGAATCAACGGCTTCCGGAGAGGCAGGTGTCAGGCTGAGTTCTTGCGCCAGAAACTGCTCGGTAGTGGAAGGCACTGACGAAGGATCCGGTCCTGTTTCTGCACTTGTCGGCTGTGCCGCCGTTACGACGGGCTGAAGCGGATCCGACGCAGGAAGAAGAGGGGCTTGTCCGTACCCCATTTGCTGCCCCGAAAAAATCACGAGCAGCGCGCTTGCAATCAGTTTTTTGAACCGGAAGTTAGTCATCTCACGCCTCCTTATTTTTAGTGAAACAAATTTATAATTTATTCGCATACAGCATAACGCAAGGATTTCACGCTCGACAATTCAAATTTTAGAAAAAATGAGAATTTGTAGCGCGTCCGCTACAAAATGTGGCGTTTACGCCTCAACCGGCAGGAAGGCAGGACAGGTAATCAGTAGACAAGCTGAGGTTTTCAAGATTTCCGGGTTATAGCATTCGTAGTCTGAGGCCCCGTAAAAAGCATAGCAATCTCCGACTCTAAGCAAATATTTCGAATCCTCACAAGTGAGCAATAGCTTCCCCTCAAGCATATGAAGGCAAATTTGCAGTGCGTGCGGAAGGACCGAAGAGAGGATTGTTTTTTGGGGTTTGATTTCCATTTTTCCTAAAAAAAACACCTGGCGCTTGGGCAAAAATGAAACTATTCGAAAACCCTCGTGAGGATACTCAATGGCAAATTCAATATGATTGACAGGACTGCGCTGCTGCAGGGTCTCGCCCGAAGGCCCTTTGCTTTTGAGGAGTGTTTTGAAATCAATTTCAAGGGCCGCCGCAATCGCCTCAAGATTTTTAAACGAAAGGGACTTAAACTGTCCGGATTCAATCCGTGCAACTGTCGTGCGGTCAATCGACGCCTGCTTTGCAAGCCTCTCCTGGCTGAATCCTTTCTTTCTCCGCACTTCCTTTATGATTTGTCCGGCCGTATTCATTTTCATCATTTCAATCCGGATGAAATCCAATCTTTCGTTTTGGTTTTTCAGCTGGCGCCATGAACTGACGGATAGCTTCCAAGATGCTTTGAATTTCATTATCATGTTTTTCTATTTTTCGTTCGAGGTCCATTATTTTACAAGCCAATGCTTTATCTCTAATTAACATTTCACGCAATATTACAAATGCACGAACAACAAAAACACTTACCTCCACAGCACGTTTAGTATTAAGAATACTGGCTGCCATAATCGTACCGTGTTCCGTAAATGCATAAGGACGAACGGGAGAATACTTAAGTTTTTGAAGGTGGTCGCAATTTGCGACCACCTCTTTCTTTTCTTTTAAAGTCAACTGAAACATAAAATCTGCTGGAAACCGGGTTCGATTCCGTTTGACTTGCTCATTTAACCGTTTTGTGCTCACTCCGTATAGCCTAGCCAAATCATAATCTAAAATGACCTTGAATCCCTGAACCAATAAAATACGCTTGTGAATTTTTCGGGTGTGGATACTCTCTATTGAAGATGATTTTGCAGTCATATTACCCTCCCTGTGGTTTGAGAGGGTAAGGCGTGTCTACTTGATTCTGCTGAATCAAGTACTGCGACGTGACGACTCATAAAGTCGTCTGCGTTGCTGTACTTATGATTACAATCAAGCAATAGTACCCAAAAGGCAGGCTTTATCCGGCTTTTATGCGGGTCAACCGGTGTCATCCGAAAGAATCCGCAACCCTATTTAATTTATTATATATAAAATATTGCTATTAATCAATAAATACTTGCGCCAGAAGGGCCAGAGGCGAGGGGGTTAATTCTGAACCAGAAAGGCGATTGAAACCTTTTTTGTTTTGGTACTGCTGATCTTGACATCGACGGTGAGAATATAAACGCCATTCTTAAGCCGGGTGGTGTCATACCCTGCCGAACCGCCCCACATATAAGGTTTGGTTTTGGTGGAGTAAACACTTAGTCCATTGAGAGAATAAGTTGCTTGGCTCAAGGAAGGAAATAGCAGCGGGCTGGGTTTCACAAAGATTTTTCCGGAAACCTTATCGCCCTGGCTGATTCCGTCTAAATATTTAGGCACGGCGGTCTGGTATTCAAAAGCCCCCAGATCACTGCGCCCGTCAACGATACGGGCTTTCCCGTCCAGATCGTACGGAGACGAAGTTACGCCGTCAGCGCCGAAATTGATTGCAAGGCTTGTCTCTTTTAAATGGTAGTCGCCCAGGGCCCAATTGACGAACTGAGGATCCGCCCACAGATCCGTGGAGCCAAGGGTGAAATTGGGCTTGCTTAGTGCTTTAGAGTACCAAAGCACACGCTGGCTTTGGAACGTGCCGCTATTTTTAAATAAAGTGCCGCTTACGCTCTGCCGTGCGACAAGACTATTCTCTAACGTTAAATTCCCGCCCGAGTAAATTCGGATATCATGATCCTCATTGTCCACAAAAGTCATGCCTATCACTTTCGTTGTCCCACCAACGACCGTAATGCCGTTTCCTTCCACGGAACTTCCGTCCGATAAATATTCCCGCTTTGCGTGGCGGCTTAAAGAACTCCGGATCGTAATATTATTCCCCCACGTTTTGAAATTATTCTTATTCCCGTAAGCGAGGGCATTTTCAATGAGCACGTTACTGGCCTTAATATCAAAACCCGCGTCCCAGTTGTTGGCGGAGGTAGCTCTTCGAATCGTAAGGTTGGAAACTTCGCTTTCAAAAACAAAGCCGTCTCCATTGCGGTAATTGGGGTCCATTCCGTCGTAAATATCCTTTGAATCGTAAGCTTTCACATCTTCAAAAAGAAGGTTCTGACTTATCCCGTAACCGCGAAAGGCGTTGTTGCTATTTGTGGCATAGGCATTGCGAACCGTGATGTTCGACGCCGTGTTAATCCGTACGGCATATTTATTTCCGTCGGCCCGAAGCCCGTCAATTTCAACAAACTGGCTGCCAACTCCGACATGCACTGCGGCAATCATGTGATTGACGGTCAGATTCTGAAGCCTGAGATAATCCTGCCCATTCGTGTCAAACCCGTGTTTCTTTTCAACGAGATTCGCACCCTCGATCACAACATTCCCAATCCCCTTAATCGTAATCCACGCATCTTGTGTCCCGGAAGTTAGGAATTTAACACCTTCCTGATAGGTCCCTTCCTGGATCAAAAGCGTATCGCCGGCCTGGAGCTTCGATACTGCATATTTAATAGACTGCCAGGGCTTTAATTCCGAGCCGTCATTTTGATTGGAGCCGGCGGTCGAAACATAAAGAGTTTTTCCTGAAACAACATTTTCATTTACAGATAAAGCCTGCAAAGGGGCGCTCCAGAGCTCTGTCCCTGAAGTTTGCTTGCCGGTTTTTGTTTTGCTGTCGGTCGATCCGCTTTTTTTGCCATTTTTTTTATCAACTGAGACTTCGGGGTAACTCGTCACTTGCGGGCCAGCAGGATCTACTGCAGGAGAACCAGCGTAAGAGTACAACTTAAGCATCAGGATACAGAAGAAAACGGTCACAGAAAAAAACATCGCTTTATTAAAAACTGGCCTTTTGCAGGTTTTTCCACCCTTAAGGGGCAACCATTTTTTAAGCTTTCTAGGGAAATCAAGCCCTCCGAAAGGGGTGCTGAATTTCCCTTCGATCCCTGCGCAAAGGCGATTGAAACAAAATTACTTAACCTATTGTGATTAAAGAGGTTAATTTCATAAAAACCTGCAAAAGGCCAGTTAAAAACCTTGGACTTCATGCCTTGCCCCTTCCCTCTCATAAGTTTAACCCAAAATGGGCGTAACACAATTATCGGCCTTAAGTTTTGAAAATTGAATGGGTTAGGAGAACTGCAAGGCTGGGATTATTTCTTTTCCTGCTGAGTCACAATCACGCCAGGGGCGATGGGGTGGGTCAGTGATGGGGCAACAGCCATATATAGCAATTTCTAGCATTTCGCTCTAGCTCCTTGCAAAATTATAACGCAAGGCAATGGGGTCAAGTCTTGACTTTTGACATTTTAGCTTCAACCTGCCCCATCAGTTTCTGAAGCCTTTTGCTCCCCTGACGCTCTTTCTCAATGCGCCGGCATATTTGCAAAAGGCGAGGGGGTCAAGTCTTGACTTTTGACATTTTAGCTTCAATCTGCCCCATCAGTTTCTGAAGCCTTTTGCTCCCCTGACGCTCTTTCTCAATGCGCCGGCATATTTGGGACACTGCCGAATAGCTGATGGGACTCTGAATCCTCTCAGCGATCTCCCTTAGCTTCAAAGGCGTGTATCGTTTAAGCGCCCAAACCCATAACCGTTTCCTCATGCCCGCTTCCTCACAATAACTCTCAATGCAAGCTTGTATTTCTTCCACCCCAGGCCCACGCCGGATCTTCTTCAAATGCGGAATCTCCTTATCCTCTTTACCCTTCAAGTGCTGACAGCGGATCTTTTCAAAAAAATCCTCTCCGCCAAGAATCATCCCTCCCCGCAGCCCTTCCTCCGGACTCCAAGGGTCCTTCAGCCCCTTCAAGGTAAATTGATAAAAATTTTCTCTCGCTTTATGTTCTCCCTGATGAAACTGGCCAAGCAGCCAATCTGTTTCAAGAAATTCCGGACTCTTCAGCCCCCGGTCTGCATAGTATTGAAAGCTTGTATAGCCGTGATTCTCGGGACGACTGACGATCTTCGCCTTCACCGGGTTTAAATGAATATACCGGCTTAACTGCAGCGAATAGGCGTCCTTATCTATCAGGATCGCTTTGTACCGGCCCTGAAACAGCGGCCCCACCCTCTTTTTCTTTCGCTTATTAAATCCCTGCGTGTAAACGCCGTCCAAATGCCTCATTGCGCGAGAGAGATTCCCTTCCGGCGTCTCCATCATCAGATGATAATGATTTGGCATTAAAGAATACGCGTGAAAAATCACTTTAAAACGTTTATGGATGTCGAGGCAGAGGGAAAGAAAAGCTTCGTAGTCCTTTTTATCGCGAAAAATCTCGCGGCGCTCCAGACCGCGGTTCATCACATGATAAAAAGCTCCCGGGTATTCTATGCGTAGAGGTCGGGCCATATTGAGGTTGGAGAGTATCAGAAGATACGCTATTTGTCAAATGTCAAGACTTGACCCCATTTTGTGATTAAGAATGCGCGTGAAAAATCACTTTAAAACGTTTATGGATGTCGAGGCAGAGGGAAAGAAAAGCTTCGTAGTCCTTTTTATCGCGAAAAATCTCGCGGCGTTCCAGACCGCGGTTCATCACATGATAAAAAGCTCCTGGGTATTCGATGCGTAGAGGTCGTGCCATATTGAGGCTGGAGAGTATCAGAAGATACGCTATTTGTCAAATGTCAAGACTTGACCCCATTTTTTTCTTTTCGGTAACAAGGTTACATGACAAAACAACCCCGGTTTCGGTAACATTTTAGATGAGTTGATTCGCTAACTTGAATTTCGTTATTTCATAGAGCATATTTCATATAGAAAGAAATCGCATACCGAAGCGTAGAATAATTAACGAGAAGCAAAACAAATAAGGAGAAGAAAATCATGAAAAATGGAAGAATAAAAAAAGCAAGCATCGCGGCACTTCTGTGCCTGTTCGTTTTACCCGCCTTAGCGTTTGCTTTACCAGGAGGCTCTGGAAATGGTAACGAGGTTCCAGAAATTCCAATGGGTCTCTTTGCCTATTTTGGAATTTTGCTAGGGGGAGTAGTTTTCGTAATCAGGCGATTTGGTAAATAATAAAATTTAACATTGTTGACAAACTTTTAAACTGGCCTTTCGCACATTTTGTTCATGAGACATTGTTTAATTCACCATAAGGCTGGCCAAGTCGCGACAATTTCGTTTCGAGAGGCTGTTTGCAGGGATCGACGAGAAAATCGTTTCGGTCATC
>Ga0247727_10009126_pt1 | contig 18121 bp, 13 predicted proteins | sample WisWelCaveWW1625_FD_202498 | JGI IMG/M metagenome (GOLD analysis project Ga0247727, IMG submission 202498) | Biofilm microbial communities from Wishing Well Cave, Virginia, United States - WW16-25 | ecosystem: Environmental > Aquatic > Deep subsurface > Groundwater > Cave microbial mat | place...
GCCGCGCAGCGGCGGGGCGGACTCCATTCCGACGCCATCGAGAATCTGGGCGGGCTTCATGATCACTGCGCGGATCGGCTTCTCGACGGCAGTCGACCCGGTGTGCTCGATGACGTCGCGCAGCAGGATCTGCTCCAGGCCCGAGGGATCGGTGAGGAAATAGGGCTTGCCCTTGGCGAAGGTGGCGACCTTCTCGAGGTAGGCGCGGTTGACATCCTGTCCCAGGCCGACCGTCGAGATGGTGACGCGCGACAGCAGCGCTTCCTTCGCCACCGCGATGCTGTCGCCTTCCTCGCTGATGCCGTCGGTCAACAGGACGATGTGCTTGAAGGTCGCGTTCACGGGAAGAATCTTGCGATAGGCCTCGGTGAGCGCGGGCGCGATCTGGGTGCCGCCGTCGGGGGTGATGCCGGCGACGAGCCGCTTGATCAGGGCGCGCTCCTCGGCGCGGCGGATGGGCACGGCCCATTGAAAGGAGTTGTCGAAGATGAGCACGCCGACCAGATCGACGGGCCTGAGGTTGTCGATCACGCCGATGGCGGCCAGCCGGGCCAGCTCCATCTTCTTGCCTTCCATCGAGGACGATTTATCCACGATGAGGACGATACAGGTCCCCTCGGGCGACCTCGGCGGCGCCAGGCGCGCGGGCAAAGTCCGATCCAGGGCGTCTTCGATGCCTTTCTCCTCGACGTACACGTTTCGCTCGCCGCCGACGACCAGCAAACCGCCGCCCTGTTTGACGAAGTCCTCGAGATCGGCCTTGCGCGCGGGCGCGGTTCCCTCGAGGTCCCAGTTGTTGAGGACGACGATCTGATAATCGGCGAGCGGCTGGGCGGCATCGCGGGAGAACAGGACGTCGAACTGACCGGCCTCGAGCGTTTGCCGCAAATGAGCTTCGGCGCCCGGCGGATCGGTGGACAGCACCAGCACACGGGCGCGGCGCAACGCGATTGCCTGGGCGAAGCGGACCTCGCCGAAGCCGGCGGCGCGGACGGCGCCGGCCAGCTCGAGCGCGCCGGCCGAAGCAATGCTGGTGTGCAGGCGGACCAGGTTGGCGCCGGTCTCGAGGCGGATGGGATGAGATCCGAGCGGTTTGCCCTCGGCGGAAAGCTCGACGGTGGCGTCCACCGGCCGGTCCGAGCGGATCGAGATATCGATGGGAAAGCGTTCGCCGCTGAAGACGGGAGAGGGAAGGCTGATGGCGTCGAGCTGAAGTGCGGGACGCGTCCGGCCGGCCAGCGAGTAGGTGTCGATGGGCACGCCCGTCTGGCGTGCCTGCCAGGCGGCGCGGAGCACACTGCCGCGGTTTTCCCGGCCATCGGAAATCAGCACCAGCCGCGGCACCATGCCGGCGGGCGGGGCCGCCATTCCATCGCGAATGGCGCTTTCCAGGTCGGTGGCGCGGCCCGCTTCTCCGGAAGTGGGCTCGAGCCGCCAACCTCCGGCCTGCTCGCCGGCGGAAGTCCTGCGCGTTTCGCGGGCGAAGGGAACCACACGGGTCCAGTGTCGGCCGCGGGCGTTCTCAATCCCGGAGACGATGGCGGACGCCTTCTTCAGATCGGCGGCGGGCACGCTGGCGGAGGTATCGACGAGGATGGTGGCGGCGACCTTGGTTTCCCAGGTGCCGAGGCGCGGCTCGGCGAGAGCGAGCAGGATCGCCGCGAACGCCAGGGCTTTCAGAACCAGTCCCGCCCGGCGCGCGGACCGGCGCCATTCCCACGCCAGCCACAGCAGCGGCAGGAGGGCGAACGGGAGCGCCCACGGCCGATCGAAATTCACGACGCCTTCCTTGCCGCCGGCCGGGGAGTCCGCCGCGCCCGGCGGCGCCAATCGAGGCGGAGAATGCGCGGCAGCGGGGCCGCTGAGCCAACGCTCCGCGAGCGACCAAACCACAGCCAGTCGGTCAACAGCAGCAGTCCGCCGGCGAGCGCCAGCCAGGGCCACAACTCGGCGGCGGCAGCGGCCGCCAGAAATGCCCCGGGCACACCGCGTCGCACGCTGCCAGGCGGCTGCCAGGCGGCTTCGGCAACCTCGGGGAGCGACAGCGAGTAGACCAGCTCTCGCCCTCCGGCAGTCACCTGGACGCTGCCGGGGAGTCCGGCATAGAAGCGCAGAGAGCGGTTGGCGACGGTGAACGGAAGCTCGGTCGAGCCATCCGCCCGGACGCGGATTTTTTCCGGCTCGATGTCGGATTCGAGCGGAACCGTCAACGTGCCGACGCTGGCCGCATAGATCTCGCGCTGGAGAAAGCTCTCGGCCGCCAGCCAGCGGAGGATATTGGCGAACAGCAGCGGCGTGGCCAACTGGTAGCGCAGCGCCGGTCGCATCGGATGGAAACCCAGCGCGACGGTTTTCCAGGGTCTCGAGGCCGACGGCGGCCGAGCCAGGATCACCGGCCCCTGGCGGACCTCGGCGACGGCGACATCGCCGGAGGCCGGTTCGAACACCTGGGCCTGCTCGAGGCGCAGATCGGCGGCGTGAAGCCCGGCGCCGACAGGATGGTCGGTTCGCCAGCGTTCAACCGGCGCGTCGTTGACACGGAGGCGGGCGCGAAACCCGGGACCGCCCGCGGGAGGCTCGATCAGAATGAGGGGAGCCGGCGGCAGAATCGCCGGGAGGACGCGGTCCAGGATCACCAGGCCGGCGGCGCCGGCTTCGCCGCAGCGCGACAGCGGCCGGTAGGTCGCATCGAACATCGGCAACGCAGCGAGCAGCGGGCGGATCAGATCGGGCTCGTCCGAACATACCCAGACGCGCAGCGGGGTCAGCGCGGGCAACTCGACGACCGCGCGGTCGTCGGCGGCGAGTGCGTCTCGCGGCCGGAGCCGGGCCTCGATCCATCCGGCCGCTTTGGTGCGGTATTCGAAGCTGGCCTCCTGCTCGGAGGAAGGCGGCAGCCGGAGGCGACGGACGCCGGCGAGCGCGCCGCCAAACTGAAGCGACAGGTCGGCCACGCGGGCGCGGGCGCCGTAGTTCCGGACCGAGACATGGATCTGCCAGAGGTCGGGCTCGACCGACGACCGCCGCACGCCGATCTTCCGCAATCCGGTGTTCTCCGACGGTCCCTGGACGGGAAGCCACCGGAGGCTGGCGGGCGGGCTCCAGCCTCCCTCGAGGTCGTCGGCGGTGGTGCGAGCCGGGCCGGCGTACGCAATCTCGCCGGGGCGGCGCACATGAAGCCGCTGGATCCGGGCGGCCATCTCGAGGGCCTGCCGGAGGCGCAGCGCGGACGGGCCGGGGCGGGCGCGGCGAATGGCGCGATCGATGGCCGTGCGATCGGTTTCCCAGGAGGTGACCGGGGTGGTCAACGCGTCGGCATGCACAACCATCACGCGGTCATTGGAAGGGAGGGCGCCGACCCAGGCGAGCGCGGCGGCGCGGGCCTGGTCCATGACGATGCCCTGGCCGGAGCGAGCTCCCATCCATGCCGACGTGTCGAGCAACAGCACGTGGTCCCGCGACCCGGAGTCGGGCCGGCCCCATTTGAGTTGCGCCAGCGCCAGCAGCAGCAATAGAATGCCCGCCAGCTCGAGCAATAGCGAAGGCCACTGCCGGATCCGCCGCCGGCGCGAGGATTCGATCGGCTGCACGGCGGGCGTCCAGAAGCGGAGCGTGGCAACCACCTGGCGGCGGCGGGAACGATCGAGCAGGTACAGCGCCACGACGAGGCCGCCGACGGCGGCGAACAACGCGGCCAGCTCGACCAGACCCAGGTTGACCAGAAACATGCTCAGCGACCCCAGATCGACGCCAGCGGGCCGAAGATGGCATCTTCGACCGGCGTGAGGGTCGACAGACCGGCGTAGCGGCCGCCGTTGCGCAACGCCAGTTTTTCCACCGAGGCCGCCCACTGGTCGAAGGCGTCGCGATAGCGGCCGCGGGCAGCGTCGTCAAATTCGAGGTCGAGCTTGCCTCCGGTTTCCGCATCCACAAGCTCGAGTTCGCCGTCCCAGGGCGGATCGCGGTCCTCTTCCGCCCACAGGTGGACCAGGAACAGCTCATGGCCGAAGTCGGCCAGGTATTGAACCGGCTTTTCGCAGCCGCCGTCGCCGAGAAAATCCGAGATGATGATCAAGAGTCCGCATTGGGAGTACTGGCCGAGAAACTGGCGGGCCACCGGCAGATAGTCGGTTTGACTTTCCAGCCGCAGGCTCTGGAGAAAATCGGAGATGGGGCCAAAGCGGTGGCGGCCGCCGGAACACAGGAACCGATCTTCGAGCGCGCGGTGAAACGGGTGAATGGCGATGGTGTCCAGGCGGACCAGGCCGACGTAGGACATGGCGGCCGCCAGCTTCCTGGCGTAGTCGAACTTGGCGTGCGCGCCGCCGGTGGACATCGAAGCGCTGATGTCGAGCAGCACGCGAACGGGCACGCGTGGCTCCATCTGGAACAGCTTCAGAAACAGTTTCTCGAGGCGCAGGTAGGCGCGCCAGTTCACCGCGCGCAAATCGTCGCCGTGATGAAAGTGACGATGGTCGTGGAACTCCTGGCCGGCGCCGGAGGAACGCGACGAGTTGTGGCCGCCGACCAGGCCCTGGAACGATTTTTGCCAGTGCAGAGTCAGCCGCTCGAGTTTCTCGAGAAAGGCGCGGTCGACCAGGGGTTCGGACTTCATCGGATGGGCGGCAGCCGAAACGGCTCGCTCCTGCCACCATTGTCGCCTATGAGCCCGTGGTAAGAGGCCGTCGCAAGCTGAAGCATGCGCCACCGGCTGCTATCTGGCGGCGGCGGCGGACTGGGCCTGGACAATCTCCGTCAGGATGGTCTCCGGGGTGTGGGCGTCGGCATGGGCGTCGAAGTTCAGGATGATGCGGTGGCGGAGGACGGCCGGGGCGACGTTGCGGATGTCGTCCAGACCGGCATGAAACCGCCCGCGGAGCAGGGCGAGCACGCGGGCGCATTCGACCAGCGCCTGTGCGCCCCTCGGTGAGCTGCCATAGCGGATGTACTTTCGCGCCAGATCGTGGGCGTAGGAGCTGGAGGGTTGGGTCGCCATCACCAGGTCGACGGCGAAGTCTTGCACGTGCTGGGCCACCAGCACCTGGCGGCAGACCGCTTTGAGCTCGAGGATGTCGGAGCGGCCCATGACCGGGGCGAACTGGACCTCTTCCTGCTGGATCGTGCGATCGACGATCTGGTTGAGCTCCTCGCGCGAAGGATAGTCGACCAGGATCTTCATGAGGAATCGGTCGAGCTGAGCCTCCGGCAGCGGATAGGTGCCTTCCATTTCGATCGGGTTCTGGGTCGCCATGACCAGGAATGGCGCTTCGAGCTCGTGCGTGCTGGTGCCGCTGGTGACGGTGTGCTCCTGCATGGCCTCCAACAGAGCGGACTGAGTCTTGGGGGTGGCGCGGTTGATTTCGTCGGCCAGCACCAGGTGTGCGAAGACCGGACCGGGCTGGAACCGCAGCGACTTCGAGCCGCGCTCGTCGGTTTCAATGATCATGCTGCCGATGATGTCGGCCGGCATGAGGTCGGGCGTGAACTGGATGCGGGAGTATTTCAACCGCAGGACGCGGGCCAGCGTCCGCAGCAGCGTGGTCTTGCCGAGGCCGGGCACCCCTTCGAGCAGCACGTGTCCTCCCGACAGGAGGCAGATCAGCACACCGTCGACGACATTCTGCTGGCCGACAATGACCTTGGCAATGGCCTGGCGGACTGTGTCCAGTTGGGCGAGAGCGGCTTGGGGAGGAGCGTCGGTGGGCACCCACCCATTCTAGCTCGTGCTACACTACTGGGGTACAATTCCACGGGAAGGGGATTGATTTTCATGCGAACTGTCACGGTGGTTTTCGCTTTCTGGCTGCTGGCGACGCTGGTCAATCCGGCGGCCGGGCAGTCCACATTCGGAACGATTCTCGGGACCGTGACCGACTCGAGCGGCGCGGTGGTGCCCAACGCGAAGGTGACGATCACCAACCAGGGCGAGAACATTTCCCGCGAGTATTCCGGCGATTCGACGGGGAACTACGAAGCGCTGAACCTGAAGGCGGGGGTATATTCGGTGGCCGCGGAGGCGCCCGGCTTCAAGAAGTTCGTGCAGAAAGACCTGGTGCTGGACGCGCGGCAGACGGTGCGCGTCAATATCGTGCTCGAGGTGGGCACGGTGAGCGAGCAGGTGACGATCGAGAGCACCGCGAGCGTGGTGAACACCGACACGCAGACGATCGCCGCCAGCTTCCACACGCGCTCGATCATGGAGTTGCCGATGAACTTCCGCGCCAGCGGAAACACCAGCCCGCTGCGGGCGTTCGCCTACCTTCCGGGCGTGCAGTCCGACGACGGCTTCCGGTTGTCGGTGCAGGGCGGGCTGCCGCACCAGGCCGAGACCAGCCTGGACGGGATCTCGACCGTCAGCGTGCGCAGCAACGGGCCGTTGACGGACCTGTTTCCGGTGGTGGACGGCATCGCCGAGATGAAGGTGCAGGGCGTGGGCAACAACGCTGAGTTCGGCCAGGTGGGCGACATCACGACGACGTCCCGCGGCGGCACCAACTCCTACCACGGCAGCCTGTTCGAATACATGCAGAACGCCGCCTTGGACGCCAAGAGCTTCGGCGCCGCCACCAAGCCGCAGAAAACGGTCAACGATTTCGGCGGCTCGATCGGCGGGCCGGTGTTTCGCAATCGCACGTTCTTCTTCGGCACCTTCGAGGGCATGCGGTTTCCGCGGACGATTCCATTCCAACTGACGGTGCCGACCGGGGCCATGCGAACGGGCGATTTCAGCCGCGAGGTCGCCATTCGCGATCCGCTCAACAACAACCAGCCCTACGCCGGCAACCGCATTCCGAGCTCGCAGATCAGCTCGATCGCGACCAAGGTCCTGGAATTCTACCCGCAGGCGAACTTCGGCGACACCACCGTGCAGCGGTCGTCCAACTGGCGTGACAACAAGGCCGGGCCGCTGAAGTCCAACCAGTTCGACATCCGCATGGATCACATGATCACCGGCAAGCAGTCGGCCTTTGTGCGATATAGCTGGAAGAACTCCAACCAGACCTCGCCGAACTCGTTCGTGCTGCCGGCCGACGACCAGTACAACGACAGCCGCACGATGACGGTGTCGCACAACTACACCATCAGCCCGAGGATTCTGAACGAGTTCCGGATCGGTTATGCGAACAACGATTTCGCCCGCGCCTACCGGTTCGACGGCAAGAGCATCGTCAGCGGCTACGGTCTTCAGGGGCTGCCGGCGCCGCCGTTCAACGGGCTGACGTCGTTCAATTTCCAGCGCGGGACGTCGAGTTTCGGCAAAGGCAAGCCGGCGTTCACGTTCTCGAAGAATTTCCAGTTCAACAACAACCTGACCTGGTCCAAGGGCCGGCACACGCTGAAGTTCGGCGCCGACTTCCGGCGCCTGCGCGCGGTATCGGAGGTGAACTTCGTCGGCAGCGACGATCTGGGCAACTTCACTTTCGACGGGCGTTACTCGGGACACGAGCTGGCCGATTTCATGCTCGGTCTGCCTCACCTGAGCCAGGTCGCGATCACCGGCATCGACACCGACGGGCTGTCGTGGCATTACAGCTTTTATGCCCAGGACAGCTTCAAGCTGAACCAGAAGCTCACGCTGGAATACGGGATGCGATGGGAATACCATCCGCCGTTTGCCGACGCGGCGTTCAACATCACCAACTTCGACCGGGCTCTCGAGTTTCCGCGCACCGGACGGGTGATCATCCCGTCGGACCCGAAGTCGGCCAAGCTGACGGCGCCCAGCTTTCTCCAGTCGATCAACGCCTGCCCGGCGCCGGCGTTCCAGGGCATCCCCTGCACTCCGTTCCTGACAGCCAAGGAGGCGGGCTTCCGCGAGCAGTTGCGGTTCCCCGACAAGCGGAATTTCAACCCGCGGATCGGCTTCGCCTACCGGCCATTCAATAACAACAAGACGGTGGTGCGCGGCGGCCTCGGCATCTACACGATGACGATTCTCGGCACGGTGTTCTACTCGCTGACGGCGGTGCACGGCTCCGATGTGCGGGACTTCAATAACTCGATCACCAACGGCGTGCCGGCCTTTCGGCTGCCGCGAGCATCCACCGCCGGCACCGGGGTGACTTCGGTGCCGTTCGGGCTGGCCTACTTCGGCACTGCCGCCGCCCCGAACTTCCAGGACCCGTATTCGATCCAATGGAGCCTGACGGTCGAGCGCGAGCTGATGGCCAACCTCGGGCTGCGGCTCTCCTACGTCGGCCTGCGGTCGGTGCATCTGCCGTGGGCGCCGGATCTGAACCAGCCGCTCCCGTCCACGGTTCCCTACGCGCAGCGGCCGCTGACGGACCGGCCTTACCCGTACTGGCAGCGCATCTACAGCCGGGACACCGGCGGCAACGGGATCTACGGCGAGTTCCAGACCGAGCTCCAACGGCGCACGCGCGGCGGGCTGACGTTCTCGACCGCCTGGACGTGGGCCAAGAACCTCAGCGACGCGGCCGGGCCGACTTCGACCGGCTTCAGCACCGAGAACGGCGGCGGACGGGTGACGAACTCGCTCGACCGCCGCAGCGATCGCGGAAACGTGGGACCGACACGCCGCCACCGCTGGATCACAACGGCGATGTACGAGCTGCCGTTCGGCAAGGGGAAGACCTGGATGAGCGGCGCGAATCCGGTGGTCGAGGCGATCGCCGGTGGCTGGCGCCTCAGCGGCATCCTGCTGGCCCAGACCGGGCCGTGGCTGTCACCGCAATTCACCGGCGGCGATCCATCGGGGACCAACGGTCCCGTGCGCGGCGGCCAGCGACCCGACGCCGTCGGGTCCGGGCTGCTGGCCAACCCGACCGCCGATGTCTGGTTCGATCGCGAGGCGTTCATCTGCCCGGGCCGCAGCCCCGGGGCGGCCGATCGATTCAACTGCAATGTGACGCCGATCGCCCGATTCGGCAATGCCGGTTTCGGGATCCTCCGCGGGCCCGGCACGCTGAACTTCAACTTCGGTTTCGGCAAGGATTTCCGGTTGCGGGAAGGGTGGACACTGAAGTTCGAGGGCAGCTTCCTGAATCTGCCGAATCACCCGAATCTGGCCGACCCGAACACCAACATCACCAACATCGCCTTCGGGCGCATCACCGGGGTGCGGGGGGCCGACAGTGGCGGGAACCGCAGCGGGTTGTTCGGGCTGCGGCTGGAATTTTAGAGAACCGGCGGCGCCGCGGCCAGCACCTCTTCGAGCGCCGGCTTGCCGCGGCGGGCAAAGCGAATCGAGCCGTCAGCGCCGACCAGGTACACGGTTCTTCGAATGAGGAGCCAGCCGCCGGCGTGGTAGAGTTTCGCCACCCGCCGGCCCGGGTCGACCAGCAGCGGGAACGGGAAGCCGTGCTTCTCGCGGAAGCGCTGGTGGCTTCCGGCCCCTCCCGGATTGATGCCGACCACGATCGCGTTGCCCTGTTCGACCAATGGGCGACGGTCGCGGACCTCGCACAGTTGCGCCCGGCACACCGGCGTCTCATCGGCCGGATAGAAAATGAGAACGACATTCCGGTTCCGGTGCCGGTCGAGATCGAACAGCTTGCCGTCCTGGTCTGGCAGGATAAAAGCGGGGGCAGGCGAGCCGACCGGCAGAAGTTTCGAGAACATGTTTAGACAATAGTATGCGGCAAATCGCCGAGAAAGCATTGGACGCGGCGGCGCGGCACGGCGTCACCTACGCCGACGCGCGGGTGATTGAATCGCGCGAGCGGTCGCTCGGAACCAAGAACGGCCGTATCGGCCACGCATCGACGGGCGAATCGATCGGGGCGGGCATTCGCGTGCTGGCCGGCGGCTCCTGGGGTTTTGCGGCCACCGACGATCTCAGCACGGGGGGCCTCGAGGCGGCCGGGCGGCTGGCGGTCGAGATCGCACTGGCCGGGGCGGCAGCCAGGAAAAAAGACGTCGTGCTGGCGCCGGAGGACCGTCACCAGAGCGAATGGGTGTCGCCATGCCGCATCGATCCTTTCTCCGTCTCGACCGAACAACAACTGGCGCTGCTGCTGGCGATCGACAGGGAGATGGGGCGGCAGAAAGGCGTCACGATGACGGAGACCAGCTTCCATTTCCATCGGGGACACCAGGTGTTTGTCTCGACCGAAGGCAGCCGGATCGAGCAGACGCGGACCGTTTCCGGCGCCGGCTGCGCGGCGACCAGCTACGCCGGCGGGGAGATTCAGAAGCGTTCCTATCCGAGCTCGTTCGGCGGCCAGTTCCAGCTCAAGGGCTACGAGCTGGTCGAGGAGCTGGGGCTGCTGGAAAACGCGCCGCGCATCGCCGAGGAGGCGGTCGCCTTGCATTCGGCGGCGCAGTGTCCGGAAGGAACATTCGACCTGATCCTGGACAGCAGCCAGATGGCATTGCAGATTCACGAATCGATCGGCCATCCGATTGAGCTCGACCGGGTGCTGGGCGCGGAGGCCAATTACGCCGGCATGAGTTTTCTGACGCTCGACCAGTTGAACGCGTTGCGGTACGGCTCGGAAATCGTCAACGTGGTGTGCGACGCGCGACTCGAACACGGGCCCGGGCTCGGCACGTTCGCTTTCGACGACGAAGGCGTTCGGGCGCGGCGCACCAATATCATCCGCGGCGGACTGTTCACCGGCTACATGACGTCGCGGGAAACGGCGCGGGCGGCGGGCGAGGAGCGCAGCAACGGGACGATGCGCGCCGAGGGCTGGAACCGAATCCCGCTGATCCGGATGACCAACGTGAGCCTGCTCGCGGGCGAGCAGACGCTGGCGGAGGTGCTCGGCGGAGTCGATCACGCCATTTACATGGAGACCAACCGCAGTTGGTCGATCGACGACAAGCGCTACAACTTCCAGTTCGGCTGCGAGATCGGCTGGGAGATCCGCCGCGGCCAGCGTGTCCGGATGCTGAAGAATCCGACCTATAGCGGTATCTCGACGGAGTTCTGGAATTCCTGCGCCGCCATCGCCGGAGCCGAACATTGGGTGCTGTGGGGCGTGCCGAATTGCGGGAAGGGCCAGCCGGAACAGGTCATGGGGACCGGCCACGGCGCCAGTCCGGCGCGGTTTCACAAGGTCAAGGTGGGCGCGGGTTACGGGGAGTAAGATCAGATCTCGACGCGATCCATCGCCAGGAACTCGCGGATATGCGGGTGATCGCAACGGTCCAGGTCGGTGATGGACCCGAAGTAGATGGCTTTGCTCTCGAACAGAAAAACGACCTTGTCGGCGACCTTGCGCATCAGGTCCAGATCGTGGGTGACGATGACGGAGGTGAGCCGGAGCTGGCGCTTGAGCCGGAGCATCAACTCGATCAGGTGCGCGGAGATGATCGGGTCCACCATCGTGGTCGGCTCATCGTAGAGAATGCATTCCGGCTGCGCGGCCAGCGCACGGGCGATGGCCACGGCGCGCTTGTATCCGGTCGACAAATCGGTCGGGTAGAAGTCGTAATAGTCGCCCAGATCGACCAGGTCCAGGAGTCCGCGAACGACGTCCTCTTTGTTCTGCTCGTCATAGTCTTCGCGCAGCTCGAGCGAGAACAGGATATTCTCGCCCACGGTGAGGGAATCAAACAGCGCCCCGGACTGGAACACCATGGTGACCTTCTTACGGATACGGCGCAATTCCTCATCCGGCGCGCCGGTGATGTCGGTATGGGACACGATCACCTTTCCCTGATCGGGCTTGAGAAAACCCATGATGTGGGACAGCGTGACCGACTTGCCCACGCCGCTGCGGCCTATGATGGCGACCGTTTCGCCGGCATTGACGTGAAAGCTGACATCGACTAAAACCGGGTAGTCGAACGTCTTATAGATGTTGCGGAACTCGATGTAATGGGGGAACAGCTCTCCAGGCACTGTGTTTTCACCGATTCCCGGCGTTCAGACGTGCACTTTCCGGTTGCTCCAATCCGCGGGCGTATTGACGTTCTCAAACCAGGCCGCCCGGGCCACCGGGAACCATACCGGGCGCAGGCCGGCGATGGCGTCCAGGAGCTTCAACTGCCCGTTCTCGATGGACCGGCGAAGCGCCTCCAGACAGCGGCGATGGTAGACGGCGCACAGCGGCTCGGGGCCCCGAGGCCCCTCGGGCGCCAGACAATCGGCGTTGGTCCGCTGCGCCTCATCGAGCAGCAAGCCCAGGAAGGCCGCCTCGATGGCCGGCATATCGCAAGCCACCACGAGGTTGAAATCCGCCGCCGTGACCGCCAGCGCGGTTTCGAGGCCACTCAACGGGCCCAGGCCGGCGGTGCGATCTTCCTCGACCGGCCACGGCAGGTGGCCGTAGCGATGGCGCGGTCCCACGATGGTGACCGAGCCGGCTGCGGCCTGGACCTCGCCGGCGACGTACTCGAGCAGCGTGGCGCCCCGGAACGGCAGCATGGCTTTGTCACGGCCGAGGCGCGAACTGGCGCCGCCGGCAAGAACAAACCCGGCCCGACGCTTCATGAGAGAATAATACCATCGGGCCAAAGGCGGGCCGGCTCGCGTATAATGAGTTGAAACAAGAGCATGCGAATTTGTTTGATCCTGGCGGGAGCGGCGTTGTGGGCTTCGGCCGGGGCGCGGGCGGACGGGCTGGCCGGCTCTTCAGCCGACAGGGCGACCACGGTCGTCCGGGCCGATCCCCGGAGCGGCCGCCTGGTGCGCCGGGTGGTGGTCCCCTCCCGCGCGGTCCGGTCCCGCGTGGTGTCGCCGGCCCCGGCGAAAGGACCGGCGCGCGGTCCGGCTTCGGCGGCCTCCGGGGGGAGCCAGGTTCGGGAAGCGATCGAACAGGCGGCCCGCCAGCACAACGTGGATCCGCTGCTGGTGCAATCGGTGGCGCAGGTGGAGTCGGGCTACAATCCGCACGCCATCTCGCACCGCGGCGCCGAGGGAGTCATGCAACTGATGCCATCGACGGCGCGGCGACTCGGGGTGCGCAACAGCTTCGACGTCAGGCAGAACATCGAAGCCGGCGTCCGGCACCTGAAGCGCCTCCAGGAGCGTTTCGGAGACGACCGGCTGGCGCTGGCGGCATATAATGCGGGAGAGGAGGCGGTCGCGCGCCGCGGCGGCATTCCTCCGTACCCGGAAACGTGGCATTATGTCTACCAGGTCGGCAAGAAGTATGGAGAACTGCGCCGCGCGCGACCGCAATCGGCGCCCGAGCCGGCGCCCGCTCCTTCCGAATACCGGCCGGTGGAAAGCCACCTGGATGGGGAAGGCAGGCTGATTCTGCGAACAAGGTGAGAGCGGGGATGCCAACGGCCGGACGGCTTTTGAGGAGCTTCACCCAGCATGCCGCCGTGTTGTGCGCCGCTTCGCTTGCGGTCGCCGGTGGGGACACGCTGGAGGTAACGGCGGTACGGCACTGGTCGCTCGCGGACCTCACACGGATCGCCGTCGAGGTAAGCGGGGATTTCCGCCATCACTCTGGACGGCTCGCCAATCCCGACCGCATTTACTTCGATATTTTCGACTCCCGCTCCCGGCTGACCGTTGCGGGCGCAAGGATTCCTGTCGGAGACAACCTGCTCAAGCAGGTGCGCGTGGCCCAGACGACACCGACGGTGACGCGGGTGGTGCTCGATCTGGAAGCGCCGGCCGAGGTCACCGCTTCGCAACTGGCGCTGCCGGGGCGGTTGGTGATCGAGTTGCGCGCGGTATCCTCGCCGGCGGGACCGCCAGCGAGTCTCCCGGTCCCCTATCCGCCGAGGCCGGCGGAACCCGCGCTCACCCGCCCGGCGGCTCCGTTCACACCCGCCAGCCCGGAGGTAAAGCGAGCGACGCCTGCGGAGGAAACTCCGGCGGTCGTCGGCCGGGTGCCGAACCCGGCCAAGCGCAATCGCAGCGGCGATCGGTCGCTGACCCGGGTGTTGGGTCTCAAGCTGGGGAAAGTGGTGCTCGATCCGGGTCACGGCGGGCATGACGTCGGGTCGACCGGTCCGGGAAGACTGGTGGAAAAAGAACTGGTGCTCGATATCGCCCGGCGTCTGGCCGCCCTCCTCGAGCAGCGGATGGCGAGCGAGGTTGTGCTCACCCGCGGCGATGACGAGTTCGTCACGCTCGAGCGCCGGACCGAGATCGCCAACCAGCAAAAGGCAGACCTGTTTCTTTCCATTCACGCCAACTCCTCGCCGTACCGGTCGGCGCGGGGCGTCGAGACGTTTTATCTGAACTTCACCACGTCGCGGGCGGATCTGGAGACGGCCGCGCGGGAGAACGCCGGCTCGGAGCGATCCATTCACGAGCTCTCGGATCTGATCCGAAAGATCGCGCTGAAGGACAAAATGGAAGAATCCCGCGAGTTCGCCGCCCGCGTGCAGAACTCGCTGCACGAGCTGGCGGTCCGCAACGGGGCCTCGTCGAAGAACCGCGGCGTGAAGAAGGCGCCGTTCGTGGTGCTGATCGGGGCGGCGATGCCGTCGGTGCTGGCCGAGATCGGTTTTCTCAGCAACCCCAAGGACGAGACGCTGATGAAGATGAGCGAACATCGGCAGCGGGTCGCGGAAGCTCTCTACAAAGGCATCGAGCAGTATGCCGCGACGCTGAGCCACTTCAAGATCGTGAAGGTGGCCGGCCGCCAGGATGCCACCACCCCCTAGACCCGAGGAAGGCAGCGTCGAAGTCTCATCACAGCCACGGGAGGAATGACCTTGCGAGTTGGAATCATTGGGACCGGTGCGATCTCGAACCTGCACGCCCGTGCCTACAACAACATCGGCTACGAAATCACGGTCTGTACCGACATCCACGAGCCGGCCGGCCGGGCGTTCGCCGAGAGAAACCACTGTGAGTTCGTGGCGACCCACGAGGAGGTCTGCCGCCACCCGAAGGTCGATTACGTCGACCTGTGCACGTTCCCCGACTTCCGGCTCCAGCCGCTGGAGACCTGCGCCGAGTCGGGAAAGCACATTCAGGTGCAGAAGCCGATATCGACGAACCTGGAGACAGCGCGGCGGATGATCGAGGTGGCCCGGCGGGCCGGCATCGTTCTCGGCGTAGTCAGCCAGCACCGGTTCGACGATTCCACGCTTTTTCTGACGCGGGCGCTGAGCGCGGGCCGGCTGGGCAAGATCCTCCAGGCGGACGCGTACGTGAAGTGGCACCGGAGCGCGGCGTATTATTCGCGGCCGATCAAGGGCAGTTGGGCGGTGGAAGGCGGCGGGGCGCTGATCAACCAGGCCGTCCACCAGGTTGACATTCTGCTGTACCTGGTTGGCCCGGTTCGGGAAGTGTATGGCCAGTGGCAGCTCGGGGCGCTGCATGCGATCGAATCCGAGGACGTGGTCTCGGCCCTGATGCGGTATGCCAACGGCGCCACCGGGGTGGTCCAGGCATCGACGGCGTTCTGGCCGGGGTACCCGGAGCGGGTCGAAATCCACGGCACCAAGGGCACGGCGATTCTGTCCGGCGACAAGTTGACGAACTGGGACGTCGACGGCGACAGCGGCCCGCCGGCGCCGGTCGAGCAGTTGGTCGCGTCCGGCTCGTCGGACCCGATGGCGATTCCGGTGACGCCGCTCGAGCGTCAGTTTCTCGACTTCGGAGACGCGATCCGGAACAAACGCCAGCCGCTGGTGAGCGGAGAAGAGGGGTATCGGGCGCTGGATCTTGTCCTGGCGGTTTATCGTTCCTGCCGCGAAGGGAACAAGGTCGTCCTCGGATGAGCTGGTGGGCGCTGCGCGTGCCGGCGTCGAGCGCCAACCTCGGACCGGGCTTCGACGCGGTCGGGCTCGCGCTGGATCTTCACCTCATCTGCCGGTTCCGGGCGAGCGACCGGCTGGCGATCCGTGCCGGCGGGTGCGACGCAGCCGTCATCTCCACCGGCGAAGACAACCTGATCTGGCGTACGGCCCAGGCGGTCGCGCGGGATTGCGGCGGGAGGCTGCCGGCGGCCGAACTGGAGATCGATAACGGAATCCCGATCGGGAAAGGGTTAGGGTCGAGCGCGGCGGCGTTGACGGCCGGCGTGGTGATGGCCGACAAGCTGCTCGGCCTACACTGGAAACCTTTGCGGATCCTGGACGAAGCGGCCCGCCTCGAAGGACATCCCGACAATGTGGCCGCCTGCGTCCTCGGCTCGATCGTGGCCGCCGCCATCGACTCGGGCGGCGTCGCCCACGCGGTGCGGCTGGAGCTGCCGGCCCGATATGGCATCGCCGTCGTCACCCCCGACTTCGTGGTGCCGACGGCTGAGGCGCGGCGTGTCCTGCCGTCTTCCTATTCCAGGGAAGACGTAATCTTCAACGTGCAACGGGCGGCGCTGTTGATCGCCGCGCTGGCGACCGGCTCCACCGGCGCTTTCCCCACCGCGCTCGAGGATCGCCTCCACCAGCCGCACCGGGCCGCGCTGGTGCCGGGCCTCGAGGAGATTCTGCGCCTGAGGGCGCCGGGGCTGCTCGGCTGCGCGTTGAGCGGCGCCGGCCCCTCGGTGTTGGTCTTCTACGAACGGGGCTCGGAGGCGGTATGCGACCTGGTGCGGCAGATCTTCGCCTATCACGGCCATTGCGCCGAGGTGATGGTTACACGCGTCGCCGAGCGGGGCTACGAGCTCATTGAAGAGGAGCCGCTATGAGAATCCCGCCAGGGATGGCGCGAGCACGGCGGGCGCGAGGTAGCCGGCTAAGAATGCATGGGGCGGCTGCTTGCTCGACCCCGGCGGCAGAAAGCCACGGATGCGCCATCGGTTTGCGCAGAAGCGCGGCGCCATTCAGGCGCACTGTCTTGTCCGGCCGCGCGCAGCTTTCCATGTTCGAACGCCGCCTCGGGCGAGTGCAGCCGCCCCAGACTTGCCAGGCTCTATAGCGCACCTCCTGATGATGGCAATTGCCTTCTACCAGCCAGATAAATCATGCACCCGATTTTTTGCGCTGTCAATAGCGCGGCGAGGCTAAATCCTTTGTGGACGGATCAGCGAAGCGGCGTACCCTTGCATCGGCTGCCGGATTCGAGTAAGCCGTCCGCAGTGTAGGATACTAAATGCTGAATTGCGGCGAGGCGTCGATGAATGCTGACGACTTCCGGCGGATTGCCCTTAGCCTGGAAGGCGCCGAAGAGAGTTCGCACATGGGCCATCCCGACTTCCGCGTGGGCGGCAGAATTTTCGCGAAACTCGCCTCGGAAAACCAGGGCTACGGGAACCTGATGCTCACACCGGACCAGCAGGCGGCGTTCGTGGAAGAACTGCCCGAAGTTTTTGTTCCCATCGCGGGGGGATGGGGACGGATGGGAATGACCCATATCCGGCTGGCTGCGGCGAACCATGATGTGTTGGCCGGTGCCTTACGCACGGCATGGAAGCTACGGCTCGAGAAGAACGCAAGGTCGGGCCAGAAGAACCGCGCCCCGGCAGAGCGGTTCTGATGCATTAGGAGCGTTAGCACCGTCGCAGGGTTCAGTGTTTCTTTGGCGGCGATGCATGCTTGCCGGGCGGGGTGGACTCAGAGTGAGCCGGCGCATTCCCGCCGGCCGATGGAGGCTCCTTCGGATTCTCGTACTGGACGATCACGGAAATCCGGCGGTTGCCGGCATGGTTGGGATCGTCGGACTTACGGAGCCGGCGGTCGGCGAAGCCGCGGACCTGCACCACCTGGCCGGGCTGGAGCCCGCTGGCTTCCAGCACTTTCCGCGCGGCGTTGGCGCGGTCGGAAGAAAGTTCCCAATTGCTATAGCCGGCGGCGCCGGCAAATGGCTTCGCATCGGTATGCCCCTCGATGAGCAGCTTGTTCGGCAGCTTCCCCATCTCCTTGGCCAGCATCATGAGTGTTTCTTCGCCGTTGGCGCTCGGCCGTGGGCTGCCGCTCTCGAAAAAAAGGCCCTTCTCGGTCTCCATCAGCTCGATTCGCAACCCCTCGCCGGTCACGGTCATTTGCACCTGGTCTTTGAGCTTCTGAAACTCGGGACGCTGCTTGACCATTTTTTCCAGCTCCTCCTTGATCTTGTCCATGTCCTGACGGCTAACGGTAAGTCCTTCGCCGGAGCCGCGCTGCCCGCTGCCTTGCTCCTTGCCTTTTCCGGTGGGATCGGTGAAGTAGCCGCCCACGGCCTTCTGGATCTTCTCGCTGCTGTTCATCAGCCACATCACCATGAACAGCGCCATCATGGCGGTCACAAAGTCGGCGTAGGCCACCTTCCAGGCCCCGCCATGATGACCGCCGTGGCTGGCCTTCTTCTTGACGATGA
>Ga0247727_10009127_pt1 | contig 18121 bp, 11 predicted proteins | sample WisWelCaveWW1625_FD_202498 | JGI IMG/M metagenome (GOLD analysis project Ga0247727, IMG submission 202498) | Biofilm microbial communities from Wishing Well Cave, Virginia, United States - WW16-25 | ecosystem: Environmental > Aquatic > Deep subsurface > Groundwater > Cave microbial mat | place...
GTGGACACCGCCCGGCGGTTCGTCGCGGCCCAGGGCGCGCCGGTCGCGGACCTCGAAGAGGCCGTCCAGTTCACCGGCAACACCATCGGGCTCGTCTTCCTGCAGCGAACGCTCGGGCTCGACACCGCGAGCACGTGGGCCCGCGAGCAGGTGCCTATCTGGTCGTGGCGCGTCCGCTGGTTCAAGCCGCAAGAGAAGGAGGAGTGGCAGGTGCGCGTCGGCGTGGACGGCGCCGTGGTGGGGTTCGCGCACGTCGTGGAGGAATCGGCGGCCGGCGCCGTCCTGACGCAGGACTCGGCGCTCGCCGTCGCCCAGGCGCTGTTGCGGGCGCAGGGCTGGGACCCCGACAGCCTCGAGCGCGTCGAGAGCTCGAGCGAGCGGCGCGACCAGCGCACCGACCACCACTTCACCTGGGAGAAGCGGGGGACGCAGGTGTTCTGGGCCGAGCCGGGCGGCGCGACCGGCACCGGGGCCGTGCGGCTCACCGTGGACATCCAGGGCGATCGCGTCGGCACCTACCGGCGGTTCCTCAAGGTGCCCGAAGCGTTCGAGCGCCGCCTGTCGCAGACCATGAGCCTGGGACAGTTCCTCGCCGTCGGCAGCCTCGGACTCACCGCCGTGCTGCTGCTGATCGCCCTCGCGGTGAGCATCGTGCGCCAGCGCCACGGGGACACGCGCTGGGCCCCCGCGCTGCGCGTCGCCGGCGTGGTCGCGGTGATGTTCCTGATTCAGGGCCTCACCGCGTACCCGCGGGTGAAGTTCGCCTACCCCAGCGATCTCCAGTGGGGTGCCTACGTCGGCATCCTGATCGTGGGCCTGGTGCTGGCCGCCGTGCTGTACGGTTGCTGGGTGCTGTTCGCGACCGCGGCCGGCGAGTCGCTGGCGCGGGAGACGTTCCCACGCAGCCTGGCGGGATTCATGGACGCCGCGCGCGGCCGGCTCCTGACCCACGAGGTGGCCCGGGCCGCGCTGCGCGGCTACGCGCTGGGCTTCGTCATCCTCGGCTACCTCGCGGTGTTCTACGTCGCCGCGCAGCGCTGGTTGGGCGCCTGGCTGCCGGCCGAGGGTCCCTACTCGGAGATCTTCAACAGCAGCCTGCCCGTTCTCGCCCCGCTCGCCATCGGAGTGGTGGCCGCGGTAACCGAGGAAGTGACCTACCGGTTGTTCGGTATCTCGCTGCTGAAGCGGTACTTCAAATCGACCGTGGTGGCCCTGCTCGTGCCCGCGGTGGTGTGGGCGTTCGCTCACTCCAACTATGCGGTCTTCCCGATCTACCTGCGCGGCATCGAGCTCACGATCGCGGGGCTGATCTTCGGCCTCGGGTTCCTGCGGCTCGGGCTGCTGGCGTGCATCGTCGCGCACTACGTGGTGGATGCGGTGCTGCTCGGCATCCCACTGCTCACGTCGGGGAACCCGGCCTACTCGGTTTCCGGAATCGTCGTGATGGGCCTCGCCCTGCTCCCGGCGGTGCTCGGTCTGACGGCGGCGCGGGGGGGGCCTCCGGCGCCGGCGTCTGCTACGGGCGGCGCGTGATGACGGTGAACCGCCCTATGCGCGAGCGTCCGCCCGTCGCTTCGACGTGGTAGAAATAGACGCCCGACGCCACGGGCCGGCCGTTACGGCTGCGCAGGTTCCACGAGGTCTCCCCTCCCCCTGAGACGTCGTCGTGGGGCAGGACGGCCACGAGTATGCCGCTCACAGAGTAGATGCGGATGATGGCGCGCGAGGGGAGGTTGACGAACCTGAGGACGGCCGTGTCCGCCGACGTCTGGAACCCGCTGACCACGTAGAGCGGGTCGGGGACCGTATGAACTCGCGACAGGTCGCCCGCGCTGGTGGTGTCCACGGTGTACGCCGGCTGCACCCGGATGCGATAGGTGAGGCCCGGCGCGTACGACGGTCGGACTACGGGGCCGGTGAAGGTGTAGGTCGCGCAATCGGTCATCACCACACCGAGCCGTGGGCTGCAGCCTGCGGTCATGACTCCGGACACCGCCCGTAGATGCCAGGCGCTCCCCGAGGCGGGCACGGCGGCCGTCTCCATCAGGAACGCCTCTCCATTGACCAGGAGTGCGATCCCCATGCCGTCCGCCAGCCCGTCGTGGTTGAAGTCGAGAAGCTGGTACTCTGCGGTTCGCTCCAGGCGGACGCACGGGATGTTCTTCCACGCGCTGCATAGCGGCGGGACGGCGTAGAGATGGTGATAGCCCACGACCCCAACGTTGGGCGTGCCGGTTCCATCGTCGAGATCGGCGCTCGACACCCCGGCCGCGGCGAACGCGCGGGTGTTGAGGAAGCCGAATCCGGTCCCGCCGTTCGGCCCCCAAGGGAGGGTCGTTCGATGGGTCGAGTCGCGCACCGTGATGCTCGAGTCGGCGTTCCAGGTCACGGCGAAGTCGGCCGGGTACCAGGCGGTCTGCCCGTAGGAATAGCCTCGGAAGAACTCGTGGATGGGAGTGGCGGGTCCGCCGGGGCCCCGGTCGCGGTACGCCTGCGGCGCCCAGATGCGCGTGACGCCGGCCAGTCGTCCCGCGTGGTGCCGCTCGCTGGGGATCCCCTCGATCGTCGGGTCGGCCATCTCGGGTCCCACTTCATCGAACCACCGGGAATGGGCGAGATAGCGGGTCGCGCTGTCCCGAGCGAAGGAACCGCCGAATAATCCGCGGTCAGTGGCGACGCCGCCCGATGTCTGCCCCATGACGGTCGTGAGGCCGCTGAACCGCATCGGCATCCGCACGTCCTGGGTGAACGTCAGGCCGAACCGCTGCGCCGCTACCGAGTCGTACGGCACCAAGGCTGCCTCAAGGCTGTACGGCTCGTTCCGGAAGCCGTTCGCCGGGATCGCGAGCGCCCGGCGCATCGTGTCTGCCCCTCCATGCAGCGTCACGTGCAGCGTGGGTCCCGGCAGTGCAACGGTGAAGCCGGAGAACAACGCCGGTGTCACCGAATCGATTCGCACCGTGATGTCGCCTGGGGGCAGCGCTTCCAGCACCGGCTCGAGCAGCGTGAGCGCCCCGTCATTGGCGGGTGGCATGATGCCGTTGAACGTTCCCGTGTTCGAGTCCATCGCCGGGTAGGGCAAGGACGGGTCGAGGGATGTCCCGTCGCCCCCGAGGACGCCGTAGACCAACAGGGCTTGCGTGACGTTGACTCCCGATCGGCGCGGCGTCGCCAGCTTCGTGATGATCGGCGACTCGAGCGACGACGGACCCGAGGCGAGGGAGTTCACGTCGAATGCCGTGACAGCGTACGCGTATTGGAACCCATTGCGCACCGTCGAGTCCACGAACACCAGGTTCACGCCGGTGTCGGTGAGCGGGAGGAATCCTTGCGCCCCGCCGACCACGGCGGTGTCCGCCCGCAACACGAAGACGCTGCCTCCGAGGACCACCCGGCCGCCGGCCGGCACCTGCACGACCGGCCCGACGAGCGGACGGCTCACGCCGGTCGTGAACGGCGGGGCGGTGTCGAACGCGACGGGGCAGTCCGTCTGGATCCCGAGCTCGGGCGCGCAGTCGCCGGCGTAGGCGAAACGGCCGGTGTAGTCCGTGATCGTCGTGCCCGCGTAGTCGACTTGCGCGATCAGCTCGAGCTGTGCCGGGGTGCGCCCGCGGTAAATCCGGTAGCCTTCCACGTCGAACTGGCGGTAGTTCGGGTCGTGCAGCGGTGAGGTGACGTCCGCTGCCGCGGCGAAGTACGGGTCGCCGGTCGTCTCGGTGGCGCTCGGCTGCCAGGCGACGGTCACCTGATTGTCGCCCGGGACGAGGAAGAACTCCGGCCGCTCGGGCGGCATGGGGAGCAGGAACTTGCGGTCCACGACCGCCTGGGCCACTCGGGCCTTGTCGAGCAGAGAGCGCGGCACGGTCGTTACCTCCACGGCCTCGATGATGCCATCGCCGTCGCGGTCGGCCTGTGTCTGCCACCCCGCGATCCGCTCGACCAGGCTGATCTTGCCCGGGTCCAGGAAGATGGAGTCCCCGGGCGATGGGAAGCCCGGCTTAACGTCGCCGCCCACGTAGGAGCGCGCCGTGTCCAGCGGCGCCGCAAAGAGGTACGCGGCGACGACGGTCTGGGCCTCGCCGGGGTTGAGCGTGAACGGTCCGAACGACAGCTGGAACCGGCTGTCCACCTGCACCTGGGACACGAAGCAGAACTTCCGCGCCCGTACCGTCGCCGCATCGAGCCCGAAGGCACAGGGGGGGTCCAATGGGCTGACGTATCCCGAGAGCAGGCGCCAAACCCGCCTGACATCCTGCGGCACGGGCATGGGGACCCCGGAAGTAAAGTTGGTGAACATCGCGAGCTCGGAGCCCGGCGGCCGGCGGGGCGCGCTGACGCCGACGAACCCCGGCGCCGGCAGGAACGGCGGGCCGAACACCTCCACGGGGAAGGTCCAGCCCACCTCGGGCAGAAAGTCCCCGGTGTACCCCAGCGCCGCCTCGAACGGCAAGCTCACCGTCGAATAGTTGCGGCTGAACCTCGCGACATCGTGGTCCATGACCACGGCGAAATAGCCCTGGCTGATCGAGTAACCACCGTCGGGAATGCTCACCCCCAGCCGTGCCTCGTTCGAATCCTGGAATTGTGCGCCCACGGCGGCGATTTCGGCCCGGATCGCGGCCGGAATGGTGGGGTTGGCGTAGACCGCGGGGTCGCGCGCGGTCACGTTGTAGATGGTGAAGACGAAGTACACGACGTCCTCATTGCCCTCCGGGTAGTTCCAGCCCAGGACGCGCTGGTCCACCAGTATTCCCATGGGATGCGTGCGGCCGAGGAGCAGGCTCGGGCTTCCGTCCCAGGTGCGCCACCACAGATCCTGCTGGCTCATCGTCGCGCGGCCGATCAGCGGCGCGGCGTACACAGCGGTGTCCCGCGCCACACCTCCCGTGGGCCACTGCGCGATGTCCTCGGCACTGAACGAGTCGAACACGTCGCTGAGGGGTGTGCCGTGCTCCATATTGCCATTGAGGTCGACGAGCACGGCGCCGACGGTGTCGCCGGCCCAGGGGAACAACGGCCTGCCTCCACCGGCGTTGACCGGAATGATGCCGGCGACCTGCAGGCCAGAGCCGTAGACGTACGGGTCGAGCGTCTGCCGCGGCCACACGTTGCCTAGCTCGAAGACGGCTGCCCCGGCGCAGAGGTGCCCATCACTCGCGACGCGGCAGAACACCCGGTTCGCCGTGAAGAGCGCTGAGGGAGACGCGAACAGGTCCATCGCGCGGCGGGCCTGCGCGACGCGCGGCTTGGACTGGGCCTGCACGTGGGTTGCGGGGGCGAGCAGGGCCAGGACAACGAGCAAACCGCGCCGCCGAGTTCGCTGCCTCGTAGTCACAGAGTGGCCATCGGGCTCTCGAGGAGTCTGCCCGTGAAAGGTGCGCTAGGATGCGGTGTGAGGGGAGGTGCCTCGGTGCCCACGGGGGGAACTCCGCCTACTCGGCTTCAGGAATCGTCGTCATGGGGCTCGCGCTGTTGCCGGCGGTGCTCGGTTTGGTGGCGGCGCGCGAGCCAGCGGCAGACCCGCGTTGACAGCGGGCGCCAGGTCCTCCATTTTGCCACCATAGTGGAGGACCCATGGCGACTCTCAATGTCAAGAACCTGCCTGATGCCTTGTATCGCAAGCTCAGGGCGCGGGCCAAGGCGCACCACCGCTCCATCGCGCAGGAGATCACCAACCTACTCACCGAGGTCCTCGAGGAGCCGCAGCCCCTTTCGATCCTCGAGCTCCGCGGACTAGGGAAGGACCGCTGGGCTGGCGTCGATGCCGCCCGCCGGGTGGCCGAGGAGCGAGCGTCGTGGAGCTAGCGGAGGTCGTTGGGGCCGGGCCCGTCGCCCTCGATACGGTTGCGTTCATCTACTTCATCGAGGATCATCCGCGCTTCGTGCCGTTGCTCGAGCCGCTGTTCGTCGAGGCCGATCGCGGGCGGCGCACCCTGGTGACGTCCGCCCTCACGCTGCTCGAGGTGCTGGTCGTGCCGTACCGGGTGGGGGACCTGCCGCTCGCCGCCCGTTACGAGGCCCTGCTCACTCGGAGCCGCGGTGTTCGCCTGGTGGACCTGCAGCGCACTCAGCTTCGCGTCGCGGCACATCTGCGCGCCCTCCACCGGGTGCGCACGCCGGACGCGCTGCAGCTGGCGGCCGCGCTGAGCGAGCGCTGTACGGCTTTCGTGACGAACGACCGGGCGCTTCCCGCCATAGAAGGGTTGCGGGTGATTCAGCTTGAGGACTGGGCCCGCCAGCGCTGACCGTCCCGACACTGCCTGCTTGACTCCCTCCGCGACGCGTGTATCTCTCCCCGGCGAACAGGGCAAAAGGGTGATGCGGAGGCTTCGCGCCTCAAGGACAGGAGGGTTTGCCGATGAGTACGATCGATCGCTTGCTCGCCCCGACGGTGCTGACTGTGCTACTCGGTGCGTGCTCGGAACCACGCTCCCGCGCCGCGCTCGACCGCTCCGCACTCGATGCGGTGACCAGCGCCGTGATGGTCCTCCCGATCACGACGGCATCCGAGGAGGCGCGCAGCCATTTCCTTCAAGGTCAGCGAGAGCTGGATCTCGGGCGGTTCGTCGAGGCGAACGCGCACTTCAAGCAGGCCGTGGGCGCGGACTCGACGTTCGCCTTCGCCTATCTGAACGTCGCGAACAGCGGCAACTCCCTCCAGGAGTTCAGGAACAACCTCGCGCTCGCCGAGCGACATGCCGCACACGCGTCCGAGGCCGAGCGGCTGCTGATCCAGATGGCTCGGAAGGGCTTCGACAACGACCTCGATGGCCAGGTCGCGCTTGCGCGGCAGGTCGTCGAGCAGCAACCCACGAGCCCCAGGGCCTTCCTTGCCCTGGGTGATGCGCAGCTGGCCATGAACCGGGTCGCCGAGGCCCGGACCTCGTACGCGAAGGCGGTGGAGCTCGCACCCCGGCTGCTCGTGGCGCACACGTCGCTGGGGAACGCCTATCTGTTCGGCGAGCCGCGGGACTTCGCCCTGGCGCTCGCGCACATGCAGGGGGCGGCGACGCTCGCGCCGGACGAGCCGGGGCCCCACGACCTGCTGGGCGACGTCTATCGTGCGCAGAACAATCTCGAGAAGGCCAGAGACGAGTACACCCGGGCGCACGAGCTCGCCCCCACGGACGCTTCGCCGTTGCAGCAGCGGGGCCACGTGCATTCGTTCTTGGGGAACTACGCGGCGGCGCGCGCCGACTACGACTCGGCCATCGCGCGCGGGCGCGCCAACGAGCAAGCGTCCTTCGCGGTCTACCGTGCCCTGGTCAGCGTGCATGCCGGCGAGCCGGCCGCCGCCATCGACGAGCTCAACCGCCTGGAGGCGTCGATCGAAGGGACTGGAATCCCGGACCCGCGCGGGACCCGTATCTTCGCGCTGACGACCGCCGCGACCATTGCGATCCACACCAGCAGCTTGCCCGCGGCGGAGCGGGCCCTCGCCCAGCGGACCGTGTTGATGATGCAGGAGGCCGACGAGGTCGGCGCTGCCGCGTTCCGCCGCAGCCAGGAGGCGAGCATCGCCTTCTTCGACGCGTGGCTGGCCGCACGAAGGGGCGACTACGCCACCGCTCGGGGACTCGCCGACCGCGTAGCCCGGCTCGTCGAGCCCGACGCGAACCCGCGGAAGCTGGAGTCCGTGCACCAGCTCAAGGGAATCATCGACCTGTACCAGGGTAACTCTCGCGCGGCCGTCGGCCACTTCGAGCAGGCCGATCCGTTCGACATCTACGTCAAGTATCAGCTCGCGCTCGCCCGCCAGGGCGCGGGCGATACCACGCAGGCGCAGACGCTGTTCCGGGAAGTCGCGACTTACAACTTCAACAGCGCCGGGTTCGCGCTCGTGCGGAAGGAGGCCGCCCAGAAAGGCGGCTAGCGCGCGATCTTCGCCGGCGAGCGGGTGGGAGGGCTCCGCGTGCCTTCAGTCGCGTGGGGCTCTCCGCTGTTTTTCGTCGGGCTTGGGCGGCTCATGGCGAGCCCTACGCGTTGACCTTCGGCTTCCAGGGGATGCGGATGTTCTTCGTGGAGGGGGCATGAGAACACCGCACATCCTCGGTCTGCTCGCCGCCGCCAGCGCCGGCGCGGCTCGCGGGCAGAGCCTCGATCAGGAGATCGACCGCCGCGCAACGCAGGTCGCACCCCAGGTCCTCGCCTGGCGTCGCGACATCCACCAGCACCCCGAGCTGTCCAACCGGGAAATCCGCACGGCGCAGTTGGTCGCCGACCACCTCCGCGCACTGGGCCTCGAGGTGCGCACGGGGGTGGCGCGCACGGGCGTCGTCGGCGTCCTGCGTGGCACCCGGCCCGGGCCCGTGGTCGCCCTGCGGGCCGATATGGACGCCCTGCCTGTTACGGAGGAAGTGGACCTGCCGTTCGCCTCGAAGGTCCGGGCGACCTACAACGGGCAGGAGGTGGGCGTGATGCACGCGTGCGGGCACGACGCCCACACGGCGATGCTGATGGGGACGGCCGAGGTCCTCGCGGGCCTGCGTGATCGGCTCCCCGGAACCGTCACATTCCTGTTCCAGCCGGCGGAGGAAGGTCCGCCCGCCGGCGAGGAGGGCGGCGCGGCCCTGATGATCGGGGAGGGCGCGCTCGAGAATCCGGCGCCCGCGGCGATCTTCGGGCTCCACGTCCTGCCGTTCACCGCCGGGCGGCTCCGCGTGCGGGCGGGTGGGATCATGGCGAGCGCGGACGTGCTGCGCATCGTCGTGCGCGGCCGCCAGACACACGGCGCGCAGCCGTGGCGCGGCGTGGACCCGATCGTCGTGGCGTCACAGATCGTGCTGGGGCTCCAGACGATCACGAGCCGGCAGGTCGATCTCACCGCGGCGCCGGCGGTCGTCACGATCGGGAGCTTTCAGGGCGGGGTCCGCATGAACATCGTCCCGGACAGCGTCGTGCTGCTCGGCACGATTCGCGCCTTCGATCCGGCGATGCAGCGGGACATTCACGAGCGCGTCCGCCGGACGGCGCAGCGGATCGCCGAGAGCGCGGGTGCCACGGCCGAGGTCGCCATCGAGACCCCGTACCCGGCGACGATCAACGATTCGACGCTCACCGAGCGCGTGCTGCCGACCCTGCGCCGCGTCGCGGGCGCGGCGGGCGTCGAATCTACGCCGCCCCTCACCATCGCCGAAGATTTCTCGCACTACCAGCGGCGCATCCCCGGTGTGTTCTTCTTCCTCGGCATCACGCCGGCGGGGACCGATCCCGCCCAGGCGGCGCCGAACCACTCGCCCCGCTTCTTCGTGGACGAGTCGGCGCTCATCGTCGGCCTGCGCGCGCTCGCGCACGTGGCCGTGGACTACCTGGAGCGGCGGTAGCCGGAGCTGCCGTCAGGGCCGGAAGAACAGGAACGTCACCGCGACGAAGATCGGGATGAGGACGGCGAGGCTGTAGGCCATATACCCGAAGAACGACGGCATCCGGATGCCGCTCTCCTCGGCGATCGCCTTCACCATGAAGTTCGGGCCGTTGCCGATGTAGGTGTTCGCGCCCATGAAGACCGCGCCCGTCGCGATCGCGGCGAGCAGCCGGGCCGCGTCCGGCCCGGTCGCGAGGAAGGCGTGGAGGAAACGCCCCTCGGCGGCCACGCCTTGGAGCCCGGCCGCGGTCGCCGCCAGCGCCAGGTAGGTCGGGGCGTTATCGAGGAAGCTCGAGAGCCCACCGGTCGCCCAGAAGAACTGCCACGGCTGCGTGAGCGCGAACGGCGCGCCCAACAGCTCCCGCTGGCCCAGGCCCCACGCGTTGAGGATCACGAGCGCGGGCGCCATGGTCACGAAGATCCCCAGGAACAACACCGCGACCTCGACGATCGGCCCGAAGGTGAACCGGTTGTTGTCCCGGTTGGCCCGCGGCGTCAGGGCGTAGGCGGCGACCGCCAGGCCCGCCATGAGCGCCTCCTTCTGCCCGAACGGCCACGGCTCGCCCCCTGCGCCCATGCCGCCGCCGGCGGCATAGATCGTCAGGACGATGCCGAGGAGCCACACGAGATTGAGGGCGCCGTGGACGCGGAACGGCTCGTGGCGCATCGCCTGCTCGAGCTGCGATCCGCGACGCGCCTGCTCCTCCTGATCGAGCACCCGCTGATCCCACACGTTGAAGACGGCGAGGAGCAGCAGGTTGACCGCGAGCCACTGGGGCCACAGCCGCAGCGTCCACTCGAACGGCACGCCCTTGAGAAATCCGAGGAACAGCGGCGGATCGCCCAGCGGCGTGAGCAGGCCGCCGCAGTTCGCGACGATGAAGATGAAGAAGACGACGATGTGCGCCGTGCGCCGCCGGCTGCGGTTGGCGCGCAGCAGCGGGCGGATCAGGAGCACCGACGCGCCGGTCGTGCCGGCGATGTTCGCAAGCACCGCGCCTAGGCCCAGCAGTCCCGTGTTCATCAGCGGCGTGCCGGCGAGCGAGCCCTGGAGGTAGATGCCGCCGCTGATGACGAACAGCGCCGCGAGCAGCACGATGAACGAGACGTACTCGAGCAGCTTCTCCTCGAGCACCAGCCGCCCCGCCTCACCCCACGCCGCGCTCAGGTAGATCGCGACCGGGAGCGACAACAGGGCGGCGACGATCGCCTTGTTGCGGTTTTTCTCCCACCAGTGTCCGGTCGCGAGCGGGCAGAGCGCGATGGCCAGGAGCAGCAGCACGAACGGGAGGACCGTGACCAGCGGCAGCTCCGCGGCGAGCATGCCGATGTCGGCGTGGGCGGGAGGCATGTCGGGGAAGTTGCCACCAGGGGGGACGTCTGGCGACCCATCCCCGGGGTGGTGCAGCGTGATGACGGCTGGGTTTACGCGATCGCGACGAGCCCGGCGCCCAAGGTCGCGAGCACCAGCCCGGCGGCGACGCGGTGCCGCCGCCGCAGCTCTCGCGCGCGCGCAGCGAGGGTTTCGACCAACCGCCGACGCTCGGCCATGAGCGCAGGCACTGCCTCGATGTAGACCGTCGGTTTCAGCTTCGGGATGCTCGGCTTCATGGCTGCCGCCTGATCACGCCCCGGCCGGCCCAGACGAAAGACCCATGCCGTTCGTGAACGCCCGCCCCGCCGTCCCACCGCCCGCTCCCGTCCTCCTCCCTGGACAATCAGATGCGGAATCAACACGCCGGGTTGCAACGCAAGCTGCAACCCTGCTCAGGACCTCGCCCCCTGCCCCCTCTCCCTGGACGGGAGAGGGGGTCAGGGGCGTGAGGCCTACTGCCCGCCCGCCGCTGACCAGGGAGGCACGACGCCGTTGCTTCGCGCATAGGCGATCATTTGACCCAGGTGCTCGTGCACGTGCGACACCACGGTCATGTAGGTGTTGCGGTAGGTGGTTTGCCGGCCGAACATCTGCGTCGGTTTGTCGAGGTCCGCGTCGGGCACGGCCCGGATCGCGGCGCGCGCGTGGTCGTTGGCCTTCTTCAGGAAGTCGATCACCTGCGCCTTCTGCGTCATCGACGTCTCCAGGCCGCCCGCGAGCTCCACGGGCGACTTGACGCCGGCGAAGCCCAGGACGTAATAGTCGCCCAGGCCCACGTGCATCAGTACCTCGCTGACCGATCGGACGCCCGCGCCGGGCCGCCAGCCGTACTTGTCCTGCGGGATCGCCTCGGCGAGCTGCACGAGCTTCATCGCGGCGTCATCGAACTGCGCCAGCATGTCGCCCTTCAGCCCGGCCGGCGCCTGTTGCGCGGCCGCCGGAGCCGCGACGCCGGTGACCACAGCGAGCGCGAGGATGCGGGAGGTGAGGGTTGTCATGACGGGACTCCTGGAGTGAGGGTCCGGGAAACCGCAGCAACTTGAGCCTGCACTTGAAGCTGCACCGTGCGAGGCGAGTCTGCCAGCCGATCGCTGCCTCACGATCTGTTGCACTCTGGTGCGATGCGGCCGTTGCCCATAGCTTGGCTGCGGCGCCCCCCGAGGCTCCACCTATGAGGTTGCCGGGCGACGAGTTCCAAGGTACCGAGCGCTTCCTGATCCGCCGCCACATCGGCTCCGGCGGGATGGGCGCGGTCTACGAAGCGTACGACCGCGAGCGCAAGGAGACCGTCGCCCTGAAGACCCTGCGGTGGCACGATCCCGCTGCCATTTACCGCCTCAAGAAAGAATTCCGCGTCCTGAGCGATGTCGCTCACCCGAACCTCGTCTCGCTGTACGAGCTGGTCGCGGAAGGCGAGGACTGGTTCTACACCATGGAGCTGGTCGATGGCGTGGACTTCCTCACGTACGTCCGCCCCGGCGAGGCTCCACCGCGCGCCGACGTGGAGCGCCTGCGTCACAGCGTCCGGCACCTCGCTGAAGGGGTCGCCGCGCTGCATCGGGCGGGTGTGCTGCACCGCGACCTCAAGCCATCGAACGTGCTGGTCACGCCCGCCGGACGGGTCGTGATTCTCGATTTCGGCGTGTCCGCCGTGTTAGGCCCCCAGTCCGCAATGCGGACGATGGAGGAAGGTGTCTGGGGCACGGTGGCCTACATGGCGCCGGAGCAGTCGGCGGGTGAGTTCGGTCCGGCGAGCGACTGGTATGCGGTCGGCGGCATGCTCTACGAGGCGCTCACTGGAAAGCTGCCGTTCGCCGGCACGACCCCCGAGATCCTGATGGCCAAGACGAAGCGGGACCCGCCGCCACCGGGGGAGCTCGTTCCCGGACTCCCGAGAGACCTTGCCGAGCTGTGCCGGGCGCTGTTGGTCCGGAAAGCGACAAGGCGCCCCGGCGACCAGGAGGTGCTGCGGCGCCTCGGCGCGCTCGAGCAGGCCCCCGCCGTCGGGCCGCTCTCGCCCGGACAGCTGCCGGTCTTGATCGGCAGGGAAGCGGAGCTCGCGCAGCTCGAGGACGCCTTTGCCGCCGTGCAGCATGGCTCGGGCGTCGCGACGTACGTGTGCGGAGCCTCGGGGATCGGCAAGACCGCGCTGGTGCGGCATTTCGTCGACCGCCTGGAGCAGCGCGGGCGAGCGCTGGCCGTGTCCGGCCGATGCTACGAGCGCGAGTCGGTGCCCTACAAGGCCCTCGACGGGGTGGTCGATCATTTGAGCCGCGTCCTCAAGGGCCTCCCCCGCAAGGAGGTCGCGGCCCTGCTACCCGGTGAGGTGACCGCTCTGGCGCGGCTCTTCCCCGTCTTGCTGCGCGTCGATGCTATCGCCCGGGCGCCGTCGCCCGAGCGCGAGGTGACGGAGCCGTCGGAACAGCGGCGACTCGCCTTCACCGCTCTGCGGGAGCTCCTCGCGCGGATGTCGGCGCGCCGGCCCCTGCTCGTGTTCATCGACGACCTCCAGTGGGCCGATCTCGACAGCGCCGCACTGCTCGAGGACCTGCTGCGGCCCCCCGACGCCCCGTGCCTGCTTCTGGTCGCCTGTTTTCGGACCGAGGACCTCGATTCCCAGCCGTTCCTGCGCACCCTCGTCGCGCACACGGGGACACCCACCAGCCGGATGTGCGCCATCGGACCCCTGGACCTCGCCGATGCGACGCGGCTGGCCGAGGCGCTGCTCAGCTCGGGGATGGCGGGCCCCGGTTCGGCCGCAGCCGTCACCCGCGAAGCGGCAGGCAGCCCGTTTCTGGTCGAGCAGCTCGTGCGCTACGTACTCGACTCACGGAACGCGGCCGGCGCGACGGCTGTGGGGCTGGCCGAGATGCTGGACGCCCGCATCCGGACGCTGCCGGAAGGGGCGCGTCCCCTGCTCGAGGCTCTGGCACTGGCCGGGCGACCGGTGGACGCGAAGGTGGCGTACGCGGCGGCCCGGCTCGAGGGGGACGAGCGTCCGCTCGTCACCGCCCTGATCAAGGCGCACTTCCTCCGCAGCGCCGGCGTTCCACCTCGGCTCGAGCTGTATCACGACCGCATGCGGGAGACCCTCGCCGCCGGGTTGTCGCACGGGGCCACGACCGGCGTTCACCTGCGGTTGGCACAGTGCTCGGAGCACCAGGGGTTCGACGACCCGGAGGCACTGTTCGAGCACTATGTCGCGGCGGGCGACGGCGTGCGGGCGGCGCAACACGCCGCCCGCGCGGCCCGGAAGGCGCTCGCCGCTCTTGCGTTCGACCGCGCCGCGCTGTTCTTCCAGCGTGCGCTGGAGCTCGCGCCGCTCGATGGAACCGAGCTCACCGCGCTGCGGTCGGATCTCGGGGATGCGCTGGCGAGCGCCGGCCGCTGCCCGGCCGCCGCCGACGCCTACCTCGCCGCCGCCCGCGACGCGGCCCCGGTGGACGCGCTCGAGTACCAGCGGCGCGCGGCCGAGCAGCTGCTGATCAGCGGCCACCTGCAGGAGGGCCTCGGGGTCATCCGCTCGGTGCTCGGCTCGGTGGGGCTGGAGCTGGCCCCGACCCCGCGCCGCGCGCTGCTGTCGCTGCTGCTGCAGCGGGCGCGGTTGCGGCTGCGGGGGTTGGGGTTCCGCGAGCGGGACGCGGCGCAGGTGCCGGCCGCGGAGCTCACCCGCATCGACATCTGCTGGGCGGTGGCGGTGGGGCTGGGGCTCGTCGACAACATCCGCGCGGCCGACTTCCAGACCCGCCACCTGCTTCTCGCCCTGCGCGCCGGCGACCCGCACCGGGTTGCACGAGCCCTCGCCATGGAAGCAGGCTTCATGGCCACGCGGGGCCGGCCCGCCCGGCGCCGCACGGACCAGCTGCTCACCACCGCCCGCCAGCTCGCCGAGCGGATCCACTCCGAGCACGCCCTCGCGCTGTGCTCGCTGATCGGGGCGATCGCCGACTACCACGAGGGGAAGTGGGCGGGCGCCCGGGCGTTCGCCGAGCAGGCCGAGCGCCGCCTCCTCGAGTATGGTGGCAGCGTGCCGTGGGAGCTGAGCGCCGCGCAGATGTACCAGGCCTACGCCTGCTACCACCTCGGCGACGTGCCGGAGCTGGCTCGTCGTAGTCGCCGGTTTCTCACCCGGGCGCGCGAGCGCGGCAATCTCTTCGCCGCCTACTTCTTCCGATCCGGGTTGAGCAACCTCGTGTGGCTCGCGGACGACGACGTCGCCGGGGCGCAGCAGGCGCTCGACGCGGCCCTCCGCGAGTGGGACCAGGAAGGCTTCGGTATTCCGCACTACCTGGCCATGCTGGCGCAGGCGCACATCCACCTCTATGCCGGCCGACCCGAGACGGCGTGGGGCGTCGTGGCCCGGGCATGGCCGGGCCTGCGGCGCTCCCTGCTGCGGCGGATCCAGGGCATCCGGATCAACGCGACCCACGTGCGCGCTCGCTGCGCGCTGGCGGTGGCGGTCGGGGCAAGCGGGGCCAAGCGCCGGAACCTGCTCGCCGTTGCGGCTCGGGACGCGAGGCGGATCGAGCGCGAGGGACTGCCGTGGTCCGACGGACTCGCCCGGCTGCTCCGCGCGGGTCTTGCTGGCGCGTCGGGCGGGGGGGCCGTGGCCGTGCCCCTCCTACGCGAGGCGGCCGCCGCGCTGGAATCGGCGAGCATGCACCTTCACGCCGCGGTGGCGCGGCGCCGCCTGGGCGAGGCGTTGGCAGACGACGAGGGACGCGCGCTCGTGGCGGCCAGCGACGCGGGGATGCGCGCGATCGGCGTGCGTGACCCCGCGGCCATCGCCGCGATCTTCGCCCCAGGGTCGTTCCAACCGTGAGAACACAGAGGAGGGTAGGATGACGGCACGAATCGCCCAGCCGCTGGCTCTTGCGATCGCCTTATCGGTGGCCCCTGATGCGGTCAGCGCGCAGTGGGAGCTGCTCGGCAGCCGCCGGGTCAACTACGCCGTGGACCGCGACGTCATCCAGGTCGGCGCGGTCGAGGGGCAGTTCAACGCCGTGCGCATCGACGTGAACCAGGGCGACCTCGAGATGTTCAATATCCAGCTCGTCTTCGGCGACGGCGACACCTGGTCGCCCGACACCCGGATCACGTTCCGTCAGGGCTCCCGCTCGCGCGTGATCGACCTCCCCGGCGCGGCGCGGGTCGTGCGTCGCGTCGAGTTTCTCTACCGCAGCCGCGCGCGGCGCGGCTACGCCAGCGTGCAGCTCTACGGCCGCCGGGCGGGCGGCCCGGTCCCCGCCCCGGCACCCGCTCCAACCCCCGGCCCGGACGGCTGGGAGCCGCTGGGCACCCGGACCGTGGACTTCCGCGTGGATCACGATGTCATCGGCGCCCGCGGCCAGGGCAAGTTCCGCCAGGTCCGCCTGGTCGTGGAGGGCGGTGACCTCGAGATGTTCGACGTGGTGATCACCTTCGCGAACGGTGAGAAGTGGTCACCGGCGACGCGGCTGCGCTTCGACCAGCACACGCGCAGCCGGGTGATCGACCTGCCGGGTGCGGCGCGGACGATCAACCGGATCGACTTCTATTACCGGAGCATCGCCGGCGGTCGGCAGGGGCGCGCCGTGGTACAGGCGCAGGGCCGGTAGGCGCCCGGGGCGTCAGGGGGTGAGGTCGACAACGGCTCACGCGGGCGTAGGTTTCGACGGTTCGCTCAACCTCAACCCAGCCGGAGGCCTCCGATGCGATTCGCCGCGGGACTCGCCGCCCTGACCGTCACCGCCGTTCCCCTCGCCGCACAGGGCGACACGGTGACCTACACCGACCCGAGCACGAAAGTGGTCTTCCCGGTCGAGCTCCAGGCGCCGGGCGGCGGCGCCCAGGTGCTCACCGGCACGGGCGTCCGCACCCGCACCATAGCCAACGTGAAGGTGTACGCCTTCGGCATGTACGTGGAACCTGCGGGGGCGAAGAGCGACCTCGCCGCGTTCGCCGGCAAGACGGCCCAGGACCTCGAGCGCGACGAGACGTTCTACGCGCGGTTGCTCGAGCGGCATTTCCCCATGACCCTGCGCCTCGTGATGACCCGGGACGTGGACGGCGCGACGATGGGCGAAGCGTTCGACGGCGCGCTGCGGCCACGGGTGGTCCGCGCCGGCACGGAAAAGAACATGCCGGGCGGCGAGCAGGCGCTCGATCGATTCCGCGGGTACTTCTCGACCGCGGAGCTCACGAGGGAGAGCGAGATGGTGTTCTCGTGCTCGCCCGAGGGCCGGCTCCTGACCTCGATCCGCGGCACCGCCCAGCCCGAGATCGATTCGCCGGCATTGTGCTGGGCGCTGTTCGACGTCTACCTCGGCGCGAACCCCGTGTCGTCCAGCGGCAAGCGCTCGGTAATCCGCAGGTTCCCGCCGCTGCTCGCGGGGAGCTGAGGTCAGCGCAGGGAGCACGGAGCAGGGAGCAGTCGCTGGCGGTGTCGGCCGACGAGTCGCACCGTGTGCTCCTGCTCCGTGCTCCCTGCTCCCTTTGAGACCAACGCAGATCTTCGAATCGCCTTCAAGAACCTGAACGCGCCACACGACCTGCTCTCTAGCGCCGGCCGCGCAACGCGCGGCCGACCGATGACTTGACGATCGTCGTCGGTTTCCTGACCCATGGCATCCCGCTCGCAGAGTGCCCACGCCATTGGTGACCCGCATTGCAGCGCGACGGTGCCCCGCGACCTAAGATTGGCCGCGGTCAGAGCTGCGGGTCCACGCCCTGGGGGATCTCGCCATGTCCGAGTCGGGGATGGGTCGCCGGGTCTCGTTCCGTCTCCTGGTAGCAGTTGCTGCGGCGGGACTGCTGTGGACCGGCTGCGCGGGTGACGGCGAGCCGATCGCGGGTCCGGCCGCCGGGCGCGTCGGGGTGCCGCCTCCACCTCCACCCCCGCCGCCGCCCGGCGGCGAGCGCGAAGTGTACATCGTCGTGCTCAACTCGGGCGTCGGCGACGTCGGCATCGCGAGCAACAAGCTGGTGGCGGCGTTCGGGGGTCCCGCCAGCATCCAGTTCCGCTATCAGCACGCGATCAAGGGCTTCGCCGCCGTATTGCCGCCGCAGGCGGTGGTGGCGCTGCAGCGCAGCCCGCTGGTGGCGTACATCGAGCGGGATATCGCGCTCACGTCGCTCGTCCCTCCCCCCACGCTGAACCAGCTCAACCCTCCCTCGTGGGGACTCGATCGCATCGATCAGCGCGACCTGCCGCTCGACCTGCGCTTCAGCGCCGACACGACCGGCGCCGGCGTCAACGTGTATCTGCTCGATTCCGGAATCCGCGCCACGCACGCCGACTTCGGCGGTCGCGCGCGATTCGTCGCCAACGGCCGGAACGGCGACTTCGTGGGCGACGACTGGGGCGCGCGGCACGGCGCGGCGGACTGCGACGGCCACGGCAC
>Ga0247727_10009128_pt1 | contig 18121 bp, 15 predicted proteins | sample WisWelCaveWW1625_FD_202498 | JGI IMG/M metagenome (GOLD analysis project Ga0247727, IMG submission 202498) | Biofilm microbial communities from Wishing Well Cave, Virginia, United States - WW16-25 | ecosystem: Environmental > Aquatic > Deep subsurface > Groundwater > Cave microbial mat | place...
CCCCATCCTGTCGGACGGCGTCTGTGTCGGTGATGAAAACAACGTGAGCGAACGAGAACCAATGGTTTTTTCACTTGTCATCCGGGAGTGCTGTCGTGACTGAACTAAGCCTGCGACTTGCGGTTTCGCTCGTCCAGATAATGGCGGAGATGGGCATCGTGGTCATCACGATCGCGACCATGACCTATTTCGAGCGGAAGGTGCTCGGCTGGATGCAGGATCGCATGGGCCCGATGGAAGTCGGTCCCTATGGAATCCTCCAACCGGTCGCCGACGGCATCAAATTGTTCTTCAAGGAGGACATCGTGCCGGCCGGCGCAAACAAGGCCATGTTCGCCCTGGCACCGATGTTGACCATGGTCGTCTCGATGATCGGATTCGCCGTCATCCCCTTCGGCCCGAACTTGAGCCTGGACATCTTTGGGCTCACGGTCAAACCGTTCGTCGTCGCCGACATCAACATCGGGATCTTGTACATTCTGGCGATTGCCTCGATCGGCGCCTACGGCATTATCCTGGGAGGCTGGGCATCCAACAGCAAGTACTCACTGCTGGGAGGCTTGCGCGCCGCGGCCCAGGTCATCAGCTACGAATTGAACGTCGGGCTGGCCATCGTCGGCGTGCTGCTGTTGGCCGGGTCTCTGAGCCTTGTGGAGATCACAGAAGCCCAGGCAGGCGGCTTCTGGCATTGGTTCATCTGGGGAGCACGCCCTGACGGATTCTTTCCAATCCATACCCAAATCTTTGCCTTTGTCGTCTTTATCATTTCTGCCGTAGCCGAGACCAATCGTATCCCGTTCGATCTGCCGGAGGCAGAAAGCGAACTCGTGGCCGGATTCTTTACGGAATACAGCGGCATGCGGTTCGCCTTCTTCGTCAGCGCGGAATACGCCAGCATGACCCTCGTGTCCTGCGTCGCCGCCTCGCTGTTCTTGGGTGGCTGGAACGCCCCCTATCCTGGCACGATCTTCGAGTATGTCGGCCTCGAACAGCTAGCCTGGGTGGAACACATCGTCTGGTTTGCGTCTAAAGTCTATTTCTTCCTCTTCGTGTTCATCTGGATCCGCGCCACGTTGCCCCGACTGCGCTACGATCAATTGATGCGGTTCGGCTGGAAGGTCATGTTGCCGATCGCTCTGGCCAACATCATCATCACGGCCATCACCGTATATTTCTTTCCGCGGGGCTGAAACGGTTTATTTGGTTTGTTTCGTTTCTTTGGTTAGAAGGCACACGTATCGAACCCAACTAACAAACCAGAACAACCAAATAAACCAGACAAACTAGATAGACATGACTTTCAAGACTTGGATCAAGACCATCACCTTCTATGAGATCTTCGTCGGGATGAAAGCGACGATGTCGCATTTGATCCATTACCGGCCGATCACCCTGCAATACCCGCACGAAAAGCGGACGCTGCCGGACAACTATCGCGGGATGCTGGCCTTATTGCGGTACGACGATGGGACGGAAAAATGCGTCGGCTGCGATCTGTGCGAAGCCGCCTGCCCCTCGCGGGTGATTCGCGTGGTCAGCGCGGAAGTGCCCGGTGAGCCGACGAAGCGCTACTCGAAAGAATATTACATGGACATGACCCGCTGCCTGTTTTGCGGGATGTGCGTCGATGCCTGTCCGGTGGATGCCCTCGGCATGACGCGCGAATACGAGTGGTCGGTGTACGACAAGCGGCAGCTGCACCTCAACAAGGAACAATTGCTCGCCATCGGCGACCGGTCGTTCCCGGTTCGCGAGAAGCAGCTGGAACTCCAACACCCGAATGTGGCGTTCTTCAACGTCGCGTTCAAGCACCTGCCGCAAAAACCCGGCTGAATCGCTCGCGCGAGGCCAGCGGAACGGGCGGGAATAGCGAGAAAAGCGAGATAGGCCAGACATACGAGAGGGGCGAGACAGGTAGGGTTCACTGAACTGCCCGGAATCGGCTGGCTTGCACATCGCGCCTTTCTCGCATGTCTCGCGTTTCACGCGCAACGGTTTGTAGAGCCTGCATCCTAACTAGTGGCACAGAGGAAGACGTGTGATGGAACAGATGTTCTTTTTCTATTTTGCATTCGTGATTGCCGCCGCATCGGTGCTCGTTGTCGCGGTGCGCAATCCCATCTACAGTGCGCTGGCGCTGCTGGTCATGTTTTTCCACGTGGCGGGGCTCTATGTCACGCTCCACGCAGAATTCCTCGCAGCCGTTCAAATCATCGTCTACGCCGGCGCCATCTTGGTCCTGTACCTTTTCGTCGTGATGCTGCTGAACCTGCGACAGGACGACCGGTACCATCGGCAATGGCCCATGGCTGCCGCAGTGGGGGTGACGCTGGTCATCGAGGCCGTCATCCTCACGTCGATGAAGGGCAGGACAACCCCTGTCGTGGCAACCGGCACAGAAACCACCGTCGGGGGAACCGGAAATTCCCAGGCGATCGGAGACGTACTCTACTCCACCTATTTGTTTCCCTTCGAGGTGGCGTCGTTGATTCTACTCGTGGCGATGATCGGTGCGATCATTCTCGCCAAAAAAGACATCGGCGAGCGTGAAGCGTGAAGCGTTATTCGTTAAACGTCTCGGATCGGCTTCTGTATTTGAGTTCCCGTATTTCACGTTTCACGTTTCACGTTTCACGTTTCACGAGGCACCGATGATTCCGTTGTCTTACTATCTCGTGCTGAGCGGCATCGTGTTTCTGACCGGGGTCGTCGGAGTCCTCCTTCGTCGGAACATTATCATCATCTTGCTGTCGGTCGAATTGATGTTGAATGCGACGAATATCAACTTTGTCGCCTTTTCGCAGTACTTTCACGATGTCGCAGGGCAAGTTTTCGTTTTCTTTGCCCTCACGGTCGCCGCGGCAGAGGTCGCGGTAGGATTGGCCATCATCATTGCCTTGTATCGAGCCAAGTCCACGATCAATATCGACGAATTTCAGCTGCTGAAATGGTAGGTCTGGGCACAATGTTTCATGGTGAATGTTCAATGTTCAATGCGCGGATTGTATTGCGGACGTTTCACTCAGCACTCAGCACTCAGCACTCAGCACTATTTCGATGACCTACGAATTCATTCCACTCCTTCCGCTGGCTTCATTCCTGATCCTCGGGTTTTTCGGACATTGGATCAAGGACAAGGCCCATCTCGTCGCCGTCCCGGCGGTCCTCGTATCGTGGCTGCTCTCGCTCTTGGTCTTCTTCGACGTGGCAGGTGGCCACCAGACGAGCTTCCCTCTCTACACCTGGCTGACCTCAGGCACGCTCGATATTCACATCGGATTTTCAATCGACCGGCTGACCGCTGTGATGTTGCTCCTGGTCACAACCGTCAGTTCACTCGTCCACATCTATACCATCGGGTATATGCACGGAGAACCGGGCTATGCCCGATTTTTCAGCTACATCGCGCTCTTTACCTTCTCGATGCTGATGTTGGTGATGGCGGACAACCTGCTGCAGCTCTTCATTTTTTGGGAATCAGTCGGTCTCTGTTCCTATTTGCTCATCGGCCACTGGTACGATCGTCCGGCTGCCTGTTCCGCCGCGACGAAGGCCTTCATCGTCAACCGCGTCGGCGACTTCGGTTTCATGCTCGGCCTCCTGTTGGTCTGGTCCAGCTATGGATCACTCGACTATCATGAAATCTTTGCCCGCGCGCACGAGTCCGCAGGCGACGTCATCAATGTCCTCAGACCTGTTGGAGGGACCTGGGACGTCTCTGTGCTTACACTCATCTGCATCTTATTGTTCACCGGCGCAGTCGGCAAATCGGCCCAAGTCCCGCTCCACGTCTGGCTACCGGATGCGATGGAAGGCCCCACCCCCATCTCAGCGCTTATTCACGCTGCGACGATGGTCACGGCGGGCGTGTTCATGGTCGCCCGATTGGCTCCGCTCTACAACCTGTCTCCCACCGCCATGACCGTCGTGGCGATCACTGGTGGGATAACCATGGTCGTTGGGGCGACCATTGCCTTGACCCAGACCGACATCAAGCGTGTCGTGGCCTACTCGACAGTCAGCCAGCTTGGCTACATGGTCATGGCCTGTGGTCTCGGCGGCTATGCCGCCGGCATGTACCATCTCCTGACCCACGGCGCGTTCAAAGCCCTCCTGTTTCTCGGTTGTGGGTCGGTCATCATCGCCTTGCATCACGAACAGGATATGCGGCGCATGGGCGGGTTAAAAAACAAATTGCCGGTCACCTATTGGACGTTCGTGGTGGGCTCGCTCGCGCTCGCAGGATTCCCTTTGACGTCAGGATTCTTCAGCAAGGACCACTTGCTCGTCTCGGCTTGGTCGGCGGGACCGCTCGGTCAGTTCCTGACCATGCTCGGCCTCGTGACGGCGTTGATGACGGCGTTCTACAGCTTCCGGCTGGTCTTCGTCACTTTTTGGGGCCCCTCGCATGTCGATCCTCATCATGCAGACCACGTACACGAACCGTCGAACACCATGACCCTGCCGCTAATAGTCCTGGCAGTGCTCAGCATTGCCACCGGCTATCTGGGCATTCCGGAGTTCCTTGGACCGATGTTCGAGACGCACGCAGGCGGCGCAGCTCACGAGGGAGGAGCCGCCATAGGCATCATGGTGGTGGCCACGGGCATGGGATTACTCGGGATCGCCGGCGCCTATTATGTCTATGTGCTCAACCCGGCGCTGACGGATCGATTCGTTCGACGATGGCAGTCGTTGTACCAAGCCTCACTGAATAAATGGTATGTCGACGAGGCCTACGATCGAACGATTGTCCGCCCCACCTTTTCTGCCGCAACCGGACTATGGAGGCGCGTGGATGTGAACGTGATCGACGGCGCGGTGAACGGCGTGGCCCGCGCGATCGCCTGGGGAGGGTGGCTCTTGAGGCTCATGCAAAGCGGACAGACGCAACATTATGCGCTTGGTATGGCGGTGGGAGCCGTTGTGATCTTGACAGTGTTTCTCATTTTTTAGGCGCGAGGCCAATGGCAAGTGGCGAGAGGTTTCAGATGAAAGACCCATTTTTTATCCTGCCCTTCGCCCATAACGAAAGCAGCCTGAGGCGATTTCCCAATGGTTGATACCGGCATCTACAGCGGCGGATTTCCCTGGCTCTCACTCCTCCTCGTGCTTCCTCTTGCGGGAGCCATCGTGACCTGTTTCGTGACGGACTCGGTCGCTCGATGGATTGCGCTGGCCGCGACCCTGGCTGATCTGTTCGTTGCCCTCCCACTCTGGTGGCTCTTTGATCCACAAGCCAGTCACATGCAGTTTACCGAACATGTTGCCTGGATCGCGGTCCCTCCCATTTACTACAGCCTGGGTCTCGACGGGATCAGCTTACCGCTGGTCTTGATGACCGCCGGGATCATGCCCCTCTGTGTCTTGGTATCCTGGAACACGATCACCACAGGAGTCCGGGGATTCATGGCCATGGTGCTGGTCATGGAAACGGCCATGGTGGGGGTATTCGTCGCGTTGGACTTCGTGCTGTTCTACGTGTTTTGGGAGGCCATGTTGATTCCGATGTACCTCCTCATCGGCGTCTGGGGAGGTTCCAACCGGCTCTATGCGGCCATCAAGTTCTTTCTGTACACCCTTGCAGGAAGCTTACTCTTATTGGTCGCCATTCTCGTCCTGTACTTTTATGGAGGACACACATTCGATATCCTCGCTTTAAGCCAGGGCACCTACCCTGCTTCGCTGCAAATGTGGCTCTTCCTGGCGTTCTTCGCCGCCTTCGCCGTGAAGGTCCCCATGTTTCCGTTTCACACCTGGCTCCCAGACGCCCACGTCGAGGCCCCAACCGCCGGCAGCGTCATCCTTGCCAGCATTCTACTGAAAATGGGCACCTATGGATTCCTGCGGTTCAGTTTACCGATGCTGCCGGACGCCAGCCGAGCGTTCACGCCCATGATGGTCGCTCTCTCCATCATCGCGATCATCTACGGTGCCTATATGGCGCTGGCCCAAGTCGATCTCAAGAAACTGATCGCTTATTCGAGCGTGAGCCACATGGGGTTCGTCACCCTCGGCCTGTTCGTCTTGAACCAACAGGGCATCGAAGGAGCTGTTCTCCAAATGGTCAACCATGGGATTACGACCGGCGGGCTGTTCCTCTGTGTCGGTATGATCTATGAGCGCACTCATAGCCGGTTGATCGCCGACAATGTTGGATTGGCCGCACCGATGCCTCAGTATGCCGTTCTGCTGGTGATTTTCGCCTTGTCCTCGCTCGGCCTCCCCGGCACCAATAGTTTCGTCGGAGAATTCCTCGTGCTCGTCGGCACGTTCCTCTGGAGCAAGGTCGCGACCGCCTTTGCGTCGTTGGGCATTATTCTCGCCGCCACGTATCTCCTATGGATGATCCAGCGAGTGGTCTTCGGGGTCCCATCCCCGCACCACCTCCCGAAGCTCAGGGACCTCAACCAACGGGAGCTCGCCACGCTCGTGCCACTGGCCCTGCTGGTATTTTTGATCGGGCTCTTTCCGAATCCGCTCGTGAGTCGGATGCACCAGAGTGTGACCAACACGATTGCCTCCATGTCCCGTGCGAAGGTCGCGCCGACCGCTCACCCCTCTGCCCGAAGGACAGCGCCACTGCTGGCTGACAGCGGAGAGCAGCTGAAGACCCAAGGCATATCGCGATGAGTCTGTATGGCGCTGACCTCTTGGCCCTGCTTCCCGAACTCATTATCGTCGTCACGGCCTGTCTCGTCATCGCGTTGGACCCCATCACCCCAGCATCGCGGCGAGATCTCCTGGCTTGGCTGAGTGTGGGTGCCCTCGCCCTCTGTCTTGGGCTCACCGGCGGGCAGATCAACGCACTGAATGTCCGGGTGACTGCGTTTAGTGACCTGGTGGTGGTCGATGCCTATGCCAGATTCTGGAAAATCCTCCTCTACGGCGTGACCGGCCTGACCATTTTGATGTCGCTGCCCTATCTGAAAGCGGAGCGCGCACACCTCGGCGAATACTATGGGTTCATCCTTCTCGCCCTTTCCGGCATGATGGTCATGGTCTCCGGTGCCGACTTGCTCACGATTTATCTTGGCACCGAGCTCATGTCCCTCTCGCTGTATGTCATGGCCGGGCTCAACCGGTCTAAGCCTCGTTCGCTGGAGGCCGCAGCCAAATATTTCGTCCTGGGCGCTTTCTCTTCGGGGATTCTGTTGTACGGCATCTCGTTGCTCTATGGCCTGGCCGGCAGCACCAAGCTGGCATCGATCGCAGACGCCATCGGAACTCGTGGGGCAGAGGATCCCCTCGTGCTGATCGCCACGATTCTGATTGCGGTCGGCTTCGGCTTTAAGCTCGCCGCGGTGCCGTTCCATATGTGGACGCCCGACGTCTATCAGGGTGCCCCGACTTCCGTCACGGCCTTCATGGCGGTGGCCTCCAAGGCTGCCAGCTTTGCCGCATTCATGCGTGTCTTCGTCGAAGGACTCGGCGGGCTTAAGGCAGATTGGTCGCTCCTGTTCCTGCTCATTTCCGTTGTCACCCTGGTGCTCGGCAATGTCGTGGCCATCGTGCAGACCAACATCAAACGGATGCTGGCCTACTCCAGCATCGCGCACGCCGGCTACGCCCTGATCGGATTTGTAGCGGCAGGCCGCGGGGTTGGCGCGTCCGGGGGAACGCCCGGCCTCGCGAGCATCATGATTTATCTCGCCCTCTATTCGTTCATGACACTCGGCGCCTTCGCCGTTATCGGCATGCTCAGGAAAGGCGGGGTCGAGGGAGAAGAGATCGAGGATTTCACGGGACTCGCAAAGCGCCAGCCGCTCGCGGCCTTTCTCATGCTGATCTTCATGGGCTCACTTGCGGGTATTCCGCCGACCGCGGGCTTCATTGGAAAATTCTATGTGTTCATGGCGGCAGTCGAAGCAGGATTGGCCTGGCTCGCCGCCATTGCCCTGATCTTTGCCGCTGTATCGGCCTACTACTACATGCGGGTGGTGATGGTGATGTATATGCGCGATCCGAATCCCTCTTCCGTCGCACCGGCACACCTCGTGACCTCGCCGGCCTTATCATTCGTGTTGGCCTGTGCCGTCGCGGGAGTGATTCTGTTCGGCCTCTTTCCCAACCCTGTCGTCAGCTTCGCGCTCCAATCCGTCCTGACTCTCAAATAAAGGGGGCGTGGGTGCCGGGTGGTCCTCCGCTCTTACGCCTATGCGGCGCCCCTTCCACGGCGCTCTAGCAGGATGCTGAAAAAGTCCGCCAGCGGCGTTCTCACATCGCTCAGAGACTCAACGTACCGAAGCGTACGCCTCGCCTCTTCGCTCGCTGCGGCCTTGCTGAACGGCCTTTTTGAGCACCCTGCGAAAGTATTCTTCAGTTGTGTCACACGTGCGGGCCATCTACGTTCTGGCGTATCCACATAGTTTTCCGCGGCCTGCTAGAGCGGAAGCCTTCCGGTATTCCCGTCGCCGTGGTCTGACGACCACGGTGCGGTGGTCAGTACCGGCTTTCCTTCTCTGGACGCCGGGCGGGGACCCCGCCGCTCACGGCGAAGTTCGCTTCGGACCACCCGTCACCCACGGAGAGGAACGAGTAAGAGTTAAGGCCAATGCCTCGAACTTGAAATCCATATCAAAACTAAACTTGCATTGGGATCGGAAGCTGACGAGCCTGCGATTAATGTCTTTCTCCAACAAGCCTTCGTGAATGATGCGGGCTAGATAGGTGCACGAGAGGGCGACTCGTGCTACGTTGGTGACAAGACCTTCACCCATCGCGCCTTATGCAGCCCTTTCGTTTTCTCCGAGATATCGTACGATCATTTCTACGCCATGGGTGTGCCAGTCTGGCGGCCTCTCTTGCATTTTTCTCCTTGCTCTCCCTCTTCCCGCTCGTCTTCCTCTTGCTCTACGGCCTGAGTTTCGTGGTGAGTCACGACGTAATCGGGGAACAGGTCCTCCTCAGTTTTCTCAAGGGCTTCATTCCCTCGCTGGGGGAACATGTCGTACAGGAATTGCATCGGGTGAGCGCCTTAGAAACCGTCCGATGGGCTGTGTTTCTGACTTTCGCCTGGTTCGGCACGTTGGTGTTCTATGAACTCGACTATGCGTTGAACGTGGTATTCGAGAGTACCTGGCGCCGCCATCCCCTCATCTCAACCGGCATCGCCGTCGCCTCGCTCGCTGTGACCGGATTCGTGTTGCTGCTCTCCTACGGCGCGACCCAAATCGTTAACTTTTTAACGGGGTATGCGCCAAGGCTCTGGGGGCTCGATCTCCTGGCCCTCGCAGCCCATGATCTGTTTCTCACCTATACGCTCCCCTTCGCGCTGGCCTTCCTCACGGTCACGGGATTGTATCGGCTCGTTCCACGGCGGCGGCAGCAATGGCGTGAGGCGATGATCGGGGCTCTGACGTTCAGTCTGCTCTGGGTTGCGGCCAAACTCTTATTCGTGACCTATAGCACCTACGCGACTGTGTACGCCAACCTCTATGGATCTCTCTTGGAAATCATTCTGCTGCTCTTATGGGTCTACTACTCCGCGGCCCTCTTGCTCATCGGTGCCGAGGTCGCCCACCACCTCCAACAACAGGCGCAGGTGCGGTCAGCCGCAGTCACGAGAACCGCTCAGTCAGATCCAGCCTTGCCGAATGGTCCGACAACATAAGAAGACCGGTCTGTCTGGTTCATCTGGTCTGTCTCGTCTGTCTTGTCTATTTTGTTAAACCAGACCAACCGGATAGACCAGATCAACCAATTCAGACTGTCGGCTTCTGGACTTTTGCTGGCGGGGATATCCCTTCGTAGCTAGAATGGCTACCTGTACTATCCGGCACAATAAGGGAACCGCTTCATGTTCGAAGACTACGGCAAAGACATGCTCATGCTCGGTGGAACCGTGGTTGGCTTCATCGCCGCGATGTTGAGCATCATGGAGAAATTGCTGGATATCAAGAACCGGCTGACATCGAAGAAGGAGCGCAAATCGCCCTCCCCAACCGAACGTCCGGCCTCTGACCCATTCCCCACGATCGATTTCTTTTCGACGAAGCCCTTCCGTGGTATCTCCTATCTCCTCTTGTACGAAACCAGCGTGATCGTCGCAGCAGGCCTGCTGCTCAACTATATTGGGCTCACGTTGAGTCGGCATCTGGAGAGCATTCTGTTCCTCGACATGACCGGAACGGCCCTGGTCGCCTTCCTCTTGGGCCCCTGGTGGGGAGCCATCGTGGCCCTCCTCTCGAATTCCGTCGTGAACTGGTTATTGTACCCGGAAGCCGGAGGAGATGTGGTGATTTTTCCCTGGTCGATGGTGAGTATGGCCGGCGCCTGCTATTGGGGTTGGATGGCCAAACAAACGGGCTTTCAAAAGTATCTCCGCACAGGACGCAGTTCCGCCCTGTCCCATGCCTGGTTCCTCTATATCTTTGGGGTCGGCAGCGCGATCGTCATGAGCCTGCCGGGAACCTTTGTCCAGGCTGCACTGCATGAGCAAACGACCTTTGCCTTGAACCCCGACGTTGCCGAGTCGGTGAGCCTGCGCGTACTCCAATGGGAACACACCGCGCACCTCTACCTTGAATCCCTCTTCGGATTTACCTGGGGGGAAAGTCTGAGTTGGTGGATTGTAAACTGGTTCCAGAACTGCATCCGCTATATTCCGGACAAAACCATGAGCGCCGCCATCGCGCTCGTGGTCCTCAAGTACGGCTACCCGCTATTTGAGCGGGAGCTGATTCATGGCGGACCGGAGGGCGAACGTCCGCATGATGAGCGCATTCTGCCGCTGGTGTTAGGATTGCTCTATGCCCCCTCCTTCGCGGCCTTGCTCAGCAGTGAAACATACGGAGGAGCGGCCTACTGGCCTTTGTGGGCATTGCCCTGGCTGCTGATTCTGGGTGGCTATTTCTACTTGCGCTTCTGGGGCACAGGGGAGGCCGCTCTGCAGGCAGCCAGACTTCAACGAGCCGAGCGGTATGCCCGGGCGCTGAAGCAGATCGGACGGGAAGCCTCTCATGAATTCTGTAAGCGGTTGACCTTCGTGACTCTCATCGCAAGTCTGCTCTTCGCGCTCTGTCTCCCCATCCTCTTATCGGACTTTTACCGCGCCACCTTCAAGTTCTTCTGCGTCGTATACGGATTTCTGCTGGTAGTCCACCTCGTGCGTATTTCTATCGCGCAAAACATTTCCATCGCACGCGCGAACGATTGAGCGTAAAACGTGAAAGGTGAAACGTAAAACGTAAGGCGTGAGGGGTGGCAGTGAAAACCCTTTCGATCTCTTGGCGCTTTACCTCTAACCTTTCACATCTCACGTTTTACGCCCTATGTAACCGTACGAAATGAGCGATGGCCGATCGGGTGACGAGTCCTACGATCTTTTCGTTCTCCATCACCACGAGACAATCCCACCCACCCTGGGCCATGCGTTCCATCGCCTGCATGACGGACCAGTCCGGAGGGATACAGAAGGCCGGCGAGGCCGGGCGCATGATCTCGCGAACGCGGCGCCACGGCCAGAGTGATGTGGGAAGCGCTCGGACCTCTTGCACTGTGACCACCCCGAGAACCTGCCCCTCCTCGCAAACTGGGAATCCAGCAAACCCCTGCGCGACAAAGTATTGATCGACCGCGTCCTGCACGCTCATATCCGGTGGCAGAGTCACGACGCGGTGGACCATGACCTGACGAACCGTCACCGACGCAAACAAAATACTCGGGGCTGCCTGCCGTCTGCTTGCCAGGGCCGCCGAAAAGAGGAATGCGCCGATAAAAATGAGCCAGCCCCCGTTCGTCGCGATGGAATGTCCCAGAGCGCCGGACCAGGCCCCCACCATCAAGACCGTGCCGATCAACCCAAGAGCAACACCGAATCCTATTCCCACGAGCGCGGCCTGGCTGGTCGCTCGATTGAAATCCTTGTTCCAGGCCCACAGTCCAGCCCGTAAGACACGTCCACCATCTAACGGAAACCCCGGGATCAGGTTAAATAGTCCGAGCTGCACATTCACCATGCCGAGCAAGCTCCCGAGGACGACGAGTCCTTGAACCCTTGATCGCGCGAACAAAGATTCCACTGCCATGGCTCCGCCGAGACAACCAGCCCCCAGGATTAAACTCACAAGCGGTCCAGCCATCGCGATCAAAAACTCGGCCCGCGGACTGGGTGGTTCCTTTCCCATGTGCGCCATCCCCCCGAAAATGAACAACGTTATCTGCCTGATAGGGATCTGGTAGCGCAGCGCCACATAGGAATGTCCCAATTCATGGAGCAGGACGGAGAGGAACAACAACATGGCGGCAATGCCACCCATCCCCCAATAGCGTGGAGCCGACAGGCCGGGCAACGTCTCAGGCAAATAGCCCGTCGCCATTGACCAAGTCACAAAGAAGAACACCACGAACCAGGAGGCATGCACGTGAATCGGGATACCGAGCACACAGCCGATTCTCCAATTGGGCAAAGACATGCGTTTACCGTAACAGTGCGGGAATTCGAGCGTCAACCTGCGGGGCGAGACTCGCGGGAAAAGCGGGACAGGCGGGACGAGCAAGATGGGCGGGAGCCGCAGTGGGAGGGTTAAAGTTCCGGTGCAGACAATAGTTTTTCCGCAGCCTGCAGGATATCTCTTCCGGTATACTAGCGGGGTGTTTTGAAAACCTTTCTGGCCAGTGAGAAACACAAGGCAAAGGGAAATCATGCACGCCTTCAGCAAAACCAGCAGGTGGCTCAAAAATATCTTCCTCTTGATTCATCGTTCGGTGGTGGAGTTGCTGGATTCCAGTTTCATGTTTCTAGTTTCATGTTCTCAGGAAGCAATCCCCAAATACTCGAAACTTGCAACTCGAAACTTTCAACTCTTGAATGACATACGCTTCACGCTTCACGCTTCACGGATAACGTGCCTGGCCCTCACGATGCTGCTTGTCCCAGCGATGCCTCCCTTCACGCAGGCCCAAGTGATCAAGTCAGGCCCTCCCTCCTGTCCCGGAGTCGCGTTGACGTTCGACCTCTGCCCGGTGCGGAAAGGAACGGGCTACGATCAGGCACTGATCGACTATTTGATTGAGCAGAAGATCCCCGCAACCTTCTTCATGTCCGGAAAATGGATGACGAGACACGATCAGCAAGTATGGGCTCTCCTCCAGATCCCGTTCTTTGAAATCGGCACCCATGGGGAGGTCCACGCCCATCTGCCACTCCATTCAGCGGACGAGCAGAAACAAGAGATTCTTGGACCAGTTCGTCTCCTCAAAACCAAGTACGGTCATGACGCGGCGTTGTTCCGCCCTCCCTATGGGGAGTTCAACGACGATACCGTCAACGTGGCTCGCGCCCTCGGCCTCCAGTTCATTCTCTGGAATGTCGAGTCCGGCGATCCCGATCCGACACTCACGGCGATCCGGATCGAAGACCGATTGAAGCAGTTAGTCCGGAAGGGTAGCGTCATCGTGATGCACGCCAACGGGAAAGGCCGACATACGCACGAGGTGGTGCAAGACCTCCATCAACATCTCTTACCGGAGCGAAACCTCACCCCCATGACCATGAGCGATCTCCTAATCTGTAGTGGCCAAGCAGCCCCATGACCGACCCGGCCGTTCGACTCATGACGTCGCAGGATCGGGCAGCCGTCATGGAGTTGCTCGCCGACTCCGATCCGTGGAAACGGCTGGGCTACCAGGCCAGTGACTGGGACAGCTATTTCATACCTCTCCCCCAAGGACGTGACAGCTACGTCGTGGACCTGAACGGCAGAGTGGCCGGCATCGCGGTCGTTCGTCAGAAATTCTTACTCGGCGACTATTTAGAATTGCTTGGAGTGGCAGATTGGGCGAGAGGCAAGGGGCTAGGGAGACGGTTGCTCGCCCACGTCGAAGCGGTGGTTTTCGCGAGAGCGAAGAACCTCTTCGCCTGCGTATCGGATTTCAACGATCAAGCCAGGCATTTTTACAAGAAGCAGGGTTACCAGGAGATCGGCCCCATGCCGAACTTATTAATTCCAGGCAGTGCCGAAATTCTGCTGCGCAAGACCAGCGGCCCGGCAAGGACAGGATAATGAACAAGATCGTCAACCGTCATTCGTCAATCGTACAGAAGAGTCCCTCGCCCGGCATTCACTCTTGACGAAGGACGTTTGACCTATGACGAATGACGCCCTATGAAAGTTATCAAATTACTCCACACCCGCATGAGGGTCAGCGATCTGGATCAAACAATACAGTTTTATGCGGAAGTCCTGGGCCTCGAGGTCATCGAGCGAAAGACATCTCCTCGTGGATCGCAGCTCGCTTTCTTGAAAGTTCCTAACAGTGACGAGCTCATTGAGTTGACCAGTTTCCCGCCGAGCGGACCGGTGAAGGTGCAAGAAGATCTTGTCCATCTTGCCTTTCAAGTAGAGAGCCTCGACGAAACTATCGCATCACTCAAAGCGCAGGGGGTCAAGATCACAGACGGCCCCACACAAACCTCATCCGGCAGCCGCTTCATTTTCATCGATGCCCCGGACGGTTATGAGGTCGAACTCATTGAACGACCGTCTGGCGTCAAGATCGTCTAGCCCACGTCATTCGTGGGGGAAGCAGACGGCATTATTTTCCCCTGTTGACGATTCCATACTCTCCCAAGTACCTTCACTCCCGTTCGATGCATTACACGTGACGATTGACGTTTGACCATTGACGAATCTTGGAGGATGCAAGGATGAAGAACGGGTTCTTCCGCGGGCACGGTCTCGGCAACGACTACCTCGTGATGGATCCCAAGGAATTGTCGTTCTCGCTTACCCCGTCAAAAATCAAAGCCATCTGTAATCGCAACTGGGGCCTCGGCAGCGATGGGATCCTTGCGCTGGTCCCGTCAAAGAAAGCGGACTTCGGCCTGCGTGTTTTCAACCCTGACGGCAGCGAAGCGGAAAAATCCGGCAACGGCTTGCGCATTTTTTCCCGCTATCTTCACGCCACCGGCAAGACGAAAAAGAAACACTTCACCGTCGAGACCAAAGGCGGGCTGGTAACGATTGTGCTGCATGTAGACCGGCATGGGGATGCGAGCGCCGTCACCGTCGAAATGGGCCAGGCCACGTTCCAGCCGGCCGCACTCCCCTGTACCCTCACGACCAGCGAACTGATCGAACAGCCCATCAACGCAGCTGGCCAATCCCTCACCTTCACCGGGGTAAGCGTCGGCAATCCCCACTGTGTTGTCTTCAACCCGGCCGGGCAGTCCTGGTATCGAGAGGATCTCCTGAAATTGGGACCGGCATTAGAGCACCATTCCCTGTTCCCGAAGCGAACGAACGTTCAACTCGCCGTGCCGACCGGCCCCAAGGAACTCTTCATTCTGATCTGGGAGCGCGGGGCCGGTGAAACACAGGCCTCCGGCTCCTCCTCCTGCGCCGCGGCGAGTGCGGCTGTCCGGCTCGGGCTGGTGAAAAGCCCTGTTACGGTGAAAATGCCGGGAGGCCAGCTCAACATCAAGGTCGCCGCGGACTTCAGTCTCACCATGAAGGGTCCGGTCGCGGAAGTGGCGCGAGGTACTCTCAGTCCATCGTTTGTGCGTGGGCTCAAATAACTCCTGAGTCAACCGTCACGCGTCAATCGTCAACCGGGAAGAAATCCGAGCGACATTCCTGATATCCTACGATTGACGGATGACGTATGACGAATGACGTTCTGCAATCCAAACTCGACCACCTGCCTGACCAGCCCGGCGTCTATCTGTTCAGGGACGAGCAGGGTGAATTGCTCTACATCGGGAAGGCCGCAATCCTGTCCAACCGTGTGCGGTCCTACTTTCAAAAAGGGGCTGACCACTCTCCGAAAAACACCGTCCTGGTTAGCCACATTGCAGACCTCGAAACGATCGTCACCCGCTCAGAGCTCGAAGCGCTCATCCTTGAAAGCAATCTGATCAAACAGCATCGGCCCCGGTTCAACGTGGTATTGCGGGACGACAAGCAATACCCCTACCTGCGCTTGCCGATCAAAGAGGACTTCCCCCGGCTCACCATTGTCCGCCGCGTACAGAAAGATGGCGCGCTCTACTATGGTCCCTACACGCCGGCAGGCGCCCTGCGGGAGACGTTGAAAGTCATCAAGAAAGCCTTCCCTTTGGCCACCTGCACCATCGAGATTAATGGCAAGGCGGAGCGAGCCTGTATCGAATTCGAAATTAAACGGTGCATGGCGCCCTGCACCGGCAATCAATCGAAAGAGGACTACCAGCGCATCGTCGCGCAAGTCCGACAGTTTCTCGAAGGGCGCGACCATGAATTGCTGGACGACTTGCGCATCCAAATGGAAATGGCGGCGGAGGATGAGAAATTCGAGGAAGCGGCGCGCTTGCGCGATCGGCTCTTCAACATCGAACGCACGCTTGAGAAACAACGTATCACCCAAACGACGACGACCGACCAAGACGTAATCGGGCTGGCGCGGCAAGGCGCGGCGGTCGATCTCCAGATCCTCTTCGTGCGCGGCGGCCTCCTGATCGGACGCAAAGACTTCTTTTGGCCCCATTCTGCCGACGCCGGCGACGAGGAACTCGTTCGATCCGCCATTGAACAGTTCTACAACAAAGACGGACAGCCTCCCAAAGAGCTGCTCGTCCCCACCGACCTCGACGACGCCATGGTGATCGAGGAATGGCTCTCAGGCAAGCGCGGGAACGCCGTCCGCATCGTGGCGCCTGAGCGGGGCGTCAAACACCAATTGCTCCTCCTGGCAGAAGAGAACGCCGGCGCCGCCGTCGCCAATCACCTGCGCGATGAAGAAATCGGACGGCAAGCGGTTGAAGAACTGAAGCGGCTCGTACGACTGGACATCGCGCCTCGGCGCATCGAAGGATTCGACATTTCGAACACCATGGGCAACCAATCCGTCGCGTCCATGGTCGTATGGGAAGACGGCCAGATGAAGAAGGCCGACTACCGCCGGTTCAAAATCCAAACCGTGACCGGCGCCAACGATTTCGCCAGCATGCAGGAAGTCGTCACGCGCCGTTATGGAGACAGCAAAGATCTTGCGCGCCCGGATCTCATCCTCATCGACGGAGGGTTAGGCCAGCTCGCCGCAGCCATGGAAGGGCTAAAACAGGTCGGCCATCAGGACCTGCCGATTATTGGATTGGCCAAGGCCCGCGGCGAGAAAGATGAGCGGATTTTCCTGCCCGGTCGAAAGAACCCCATTGTACTTCGCGCGAACTCCCCGGCCACCCATCTCGTGCAACGCATTCGCGATGAAGCCCATCGATTTGCGATTACCTTCCACCGCAGACTGCGAGGCAAAGCCATGATGGCCTCTTCACTCGATCAAGTGATCGGCATCGGCGAGATCAAACGGGCCCGCCTGCTCAAGCAATATGGAAGCCTGGCGAACATCGCTGCCGCCACGGACAACGAATTGACGGCAGCCGGCCTCGATGCCAAGACCGTCGCGGAGATGCGGAAAGCGCTCTTTAAAACATAAACCTGACGCTGACAGTTCCTAGATGAACATAGGCATGGTATGTCCCATCGACGGTGGGGTTGAGATTCCCGGCAACCGTGCGCGGTTCATAAAACCATTCCTGAAAGGCCACATCCAGTCCAATCGCCTTCGGCCAGAGCGCAGATGCTCCTCCGCAAGGCACCATCCCCAGAAACCGGCCCTGGCCCGTGCACAAGAATCCAGCCCCAATGGACAGCGTGTTGGCAGATAAAGAAACGATCGCCGGATTGAACGTCATATCAGGAACGGGATTCTCAGTTCGCGTGTACCCTGATCGCAATGCCACATCCCAATGCGGTAACCAATCTGGGTTGAGCCATTTGTATTCGGTCCCGACCGCCACAACCGGCACTGTCTTCCATTGTTGGGGTTGCAGGATGACTCCGCCTGTGGAGAGATGGACGTCGAGGTCACGATTCGATTTCCACCCGACGTATTCCACGTCGAGCTCCAACTTCCACTCCCGCTCACTCGTACGAACCGGCCAGACCGCAATCGCTCCGGTATAGATCTGCGGAAGAACGAGGTTGGTGGACGCATCGGCAACCTTCGCCCCGTTGACCAACAACGATCCACTCAACGGCACCACAGCCTGGGTACGATAGACCAGCCCGATGGAGGCGAGTGGCTTGCCATCGCTGTTTCTCAGTGGTGTATAGAGCAAGCTGACGGTTGCGCCAGCCCC
>Ga0247727_10009129_pt1 | contig 18121 bp, 13 predicted proteins | sample WisWelCaveWW1625_FD_202498 | JGI IMG/M metagenome (GOLD analysis project Ga0247727, IMG submission 202498) | Biofilm microbial communities from Wishing Well Cave, Virginia, United States - WW16-25 | ecosystem: Environmental > Aquatic > Deep subsurface > Groundwater > Cave microbial mat | place...
TCGAACGGAATCTGCACATTGATCTGGTTGCTGGAGACGAAGTAGAGCGGGGCGTCGATATCGGCGATGCGGACGCGGACTCCGGCGAGTGTTCGCGGCAACGGGAGCGCGCCGGCGACGGCGGTGGCCGGGGCCAGGCGGCTTCCGAAGACGGAGACCAGCGCGCCGGGCGCGAGAGCTTCCTGAAAGGAGGCTCCGTTGAGGACTCCGGTGACGGCGGGCTGGGCGGAGAGAGGGGGGAGGAGGGAGAGGGCAAGGAGGGAGAGGCTACAGTTCGACACGGTGGAAGATCCCGGCGGCGACCCAGTCGCGGAACCAGGCGAAAAGCTGGTCCTGTTTGAGGCGGCGTCCGGCGAGGGCCTCGGCGAGGGTGCGGCCTTCGATGAGAGCTGAGAGGACGTGGAAGGCGGGGCCGGTGAGGGGGGTGCGGGCGAGAGTGTAGTTGCGGCGGGAGATCGCGAGCCACGTGTTCTTGCGGGCAAGCCGGGGCATGGGCTCACTGGCCCAGATGGCATTCAGGTAGTCGTTAACGGGATAGCGTAGGGCGAGGAGGCGGAGGGCTTTCACGGGGCGGAGGCGGACGGTCGTCCAAGCATTGGCGGGGACGGCGGCGATGGCGTCGGGGGTGAGCGCGGGAGTTTCTTCTTCGTCGACGACTTCGGTCATGGCGAGCTCCATGCGGGCGATGTCGTGCGCGAAGCCGGGGCGGGGGACGTTTTCGAGGCGGCGGACAAAATCCGGGAGACGATCGCCGAGGCGGTTGAGTGTGTAGCTGCGGGACGGGTTGTGTTTTAGGTAGAGCGCGATCAGGTCGGAGAACATGTCCCCACCGAGGTATTCGAGCAGCGCGGGGTAGTCGACCTCGAGGGCCTCCTGGAGGCGGGCGACGTACATGTTGCGATAGATGTCGAGGCGTTCGAGGGGCTCGAGCGTCTTGGAGGGGAGGATCATGCGAGGGACGCCGGCGACGGGGCCGGGGGTGAGGATGGCGTCCTGCATCCAGCGCTGGGTGCGCAGCAGGCCGGGATCAAACCGCGGCATAAACTTCGGGGGCGGGCGCGTCCACCAATGGGACCGGCGGTTGTGCTTCCAGTTGCTCCCGGTGCTGTTTGGCCTTGAGCGCTTCGCCATGCACCACTTCAAAGGCCGGGATGGATTCGTCCCACTCCAGCAGCGTGGCGATGCCGCCCATGCGCTGGAAGACGCGGCGGTAGAGTTCCCAAACGCGGTCGATCACGTAGTCGCTGTGAGTGTCCAGGATGTGGGTGCCCTTGTTGGTGTGACCCGCCAGGTGGAGCTGGGTGACGCGCTCGGCGGGGATGGCGTCCACGTAGACATCGGGATCGAAGCCGTGGTTGTAGGAGCTGACGTAGATATTGTTGACGTCGAGCAGAATGCCGCAATCGGCTTCCCGGGCGAGCGTCGCCAGGAAATCCCACTCGGTCCATGTGGAGGCGGCGAACTCAACGTAGGTGGAGGGATTCTCGAGCACCAGCGGGCGCTCCAGGTAGTCGGCGATGGTGCGAATGCGCTGGATGGTGTGACGCAGCGACTCATCGGTGTAGGGCATCGGCAGCAGGTCGTGGACGTTCAGGCCGCTGACGCCTGTCCAGCAGAGGTGATCGGAGACCCAGCGGGCGTTGATGCGCCGCGACAGGGCTTTGAGTTTCCGGAGGTATTCGAAATCGATGGGGTCGGTGGAGCCGACCGATAAGGAGACGCCGTGCAGCACCACCGGGTAGCGCTCGGCCACGAAGTCGAGCACGTAGAGCGGCCGGCCGCCGGTGTCCAGGTAGTTCTCCGAGAGGATCTCGAACCAGTCCACCGCCGGCTTGTTGGCGAGGATGTGCTGGTAGTGCACGGTCCGCAGACCGACGCCGAAACCCAGGTCCGGGTAACCCCAGCGGTTCTCTGACAACGTGTCCTCCTCCAGGACCCTTTCAGGATAGCTCCCAAAAGAGTCTCGTTGCAGGCAACCCCAGCGTGGGGCCGCCTGCAACGAGAAAAAATGGCTCTCCTTACGCGTTGATCTCGCTACGCAGCCGGAGAGACTTCTTGGCGGGCTTCATCGGAACCGAGCAGCCGCCCTTGCCTTTGCAGGAGTTCTTGCCGGCGCACTTGTTGTCGCCGGTGCTGCATCCGCCCAGGCCCTTGCAGTCGTTCTTGCCTTTGCAGTCGTGCTTGGCAGTGGCGCAGCCGCCCTTGCCCTTGCAGGAGTTCTTGCCGGAGCATCCAGCGTCTCCGGTCTTGCAGCCCCCCTGCCCTTTACACGAATTCTGGCCCTTGCATACATGCTTGGCCGCCTTGTCCTTGGCCTGGCCTCTGGCTACTTGCGAACCAGCGACCATACCAGCGACAGCGGCGCCCAAGCCCAATGCGAAGTGTCTACGCTTCATTGGGTTACTTCACTCCTTCCATGGAAAGTTCCCGCGGGCCACCCAGGGCCCGAAGGATAGCGAACTTTGTTCACTATACTAAATCCTGTACGTAGTGCAACTATTCCCGGATTGCGGTTGTTTACAATCGGGTATGATTCACCGCAGAGGCGCAGAGCAGGATAGAGTGGAGACGTGATGCGACGTAGAGAAGCACTGCAAGGGATGGCCGGTGCGGCGGCGATGTTCGGCCTGCCGGGGACCGGCAATGCGGCCGCGCCGGCGCTGCCCGAGGCGCGGCTGTACGACAAGGAGCCGGAGAAGTACTGGACCCGGCTTCGCAACGAGCAGTTCCTGCTGCCGGGGTGGCGCGCCTTCATGAACAACGGCAGCCTCGGCGTGGCGCCCAAGCCGGTGGTGCAAGCGGTAGCGGACTACCTGAACCGCTCGGCGTCCCTGGGGATGGATTTCCCGGAGTACCCGCGCTGGGGCTACGAGACCCTGGACGAGCATCGCTCGGAAGCCTCCGAGTTTCTGGGCTGCAAGAAGGACGAGCTGGCACTGGTCCACAATGCCACCGAGGCCATGAGCACCATCGCCGGCGGTTTGGATCTGAAGGCCACCGACGAAGTGCTGATCACCGACCAGGAGCACCCCAGCGGCCGCTGTTGCTGGCAGATGAAACAACAGCGCTACGGCGTGATGCTGCGCGAAGTGGTTCTGCCGCTGCCGCCCACGAGCCCGGATCAGCTCGCCGACATCATCGTGTCCGCCATCCGGCCGCGCACGCGCGTGTTGAGCTTCAGCGGGATCACGACGACCACCGGCCTGGTGCTGCCGGTGCGACAGATCTGCGACGCCGCCCGCGCCATTGGTGTTCGTACAGTGATCGACGGGGCGCACATGAACGGGCAGATTCCCATGCGGATCGCGGATCTGGGGTGCGATTACTTCGCCGGCAGCCCGCACAAGTGGCTGTTCGCGCCGGCCGGCTGCGGCCTGTTGTGGTTGCGGGAAGACGTGATGGACCGGCACTGGCCCAATACGCTGACAGGGCGATGGGAAGATCGCAGCATCAAGGCGGCGCGGTTCATGATGATGGGCACCAACAACCGGGCCGTTTTCGAAGGCATGATGGCCGGCATGCGGTTCGCGCGGCAAGTGGGGCCGGAGCGGATCTTCGCGCGCACGCATCAACTGGCGCGGATGGTGCGCGAGCGTGCCGCTCGTATTCCGTATCTGGAGCTGCTCACGCCGGAGGACGACCGTATGTACGGCGCGCTGGTTACTTTCAACTTCCGCGATCGCGATCCGGCACCGTTCAACGAGCTGTGCCGCAAGCGGCGCATCTGGATCTCCGGCGGCAAGCGCATGCGTGTATCGACGCACATCCACACGCGGCCATCCGACATCGACCTGCTGTTCGACACCATGGAGGAAGCGCTGGGGAAGTCGTAGGCACGCCCTACTGGCGCAGGGCTTTGAGGCGATGCAGCACGCCGTTGGCGCCGCGGCCGAAGTAGTCGTGCAGGGTCACATATTCGGCGTACAGCTTCTGATAAACCGCGTGCGCGGCGGGATCCGGGCGATAGGCCAGCGGCTGCAATCCGGCCATCTGCGCGGCGGCTTCGGCGAAGCCGGAGTAGGCGCCGGCCGCGACGGCTCCGTGCATGGCCGCGCCCAACCCCGATGCCTGGAGCGAACGCGGCAACTGGATGGTCCGATTGGTGACGTCGGCGAAGATCTGCATCACCAGCGGGCTCTTTTCGGCGAGCCCGCCGCAAGCCACCAACTGGTGGATGCCGATGCCTTCCTTCTCAAAGGCGCAGATGACGGTGAGCGTGCCAAACGCCGTGGCTTCGATCAGCGCGCGATAGATCTCCTCGGACTGCGTCGCCAGGGTGGCGCCCACCAGGACGCCACTGAGATCGGCGTCCATCAACACGCTGCGATTGCCGTTCCACCAGTCGAGCGCCACCAAACCGCTGGCGCCCGGTGTGAGCCGCGCGGCTTTCGCGGTGACCGCTTCGGCGTCGGCGCCGAAGGAGCGGAAGAACCAGGCGTAGAGATCGCCCACCGCCGCCTGGCCGGCCTCGTAACCCCAGTATCCGGGGATGATGCCGTCCTCAACCACGCCGGCCACGCCTTCGACGAAGCGGCGCTCGGCGCCGAGCAGCATGTGGCACAGCGATGTTCCCATGATCATCACCATGGCGCCGGGCCGGACCACGCCGCAGGCGGGCACGGCGGCATGGGCGTCGATCACACCAACCGCAACTGGAGTGCCGGCGCGCAGCCCGGTCAGCTCGGCCATGGGTGGAGTCAGCTCGCCGGCGCGCGAGCCCAGCGGATAGAACTCGGAGGCGAGTTTCTCCTCGACGCGCTCCAGCCGCGGATCGAGCGCGCGCAGAAACTCACGCGACGGAAATCCGCGGCCCTTGATCCACATGCCTTTGTAGCCGGCGGCGCACTCGTTGCGGCGCTCGACGCCGGTCATCTGCCAGACGATCCAGTCAGCCGCTTCGAGCAATCGTTCGGCGGCCTGATAGATGTGGGGCGCCTCATCCAGGAGTTGCAGCACCTTGGCGAAGAACCACTCCGAGGAGTGGCGGCCATTGTAGGCTTTCAGCGCCTCCTCGCCCAGCCGCGCGCCGACTTCGTTGATGCGGGTGGCTTCCGGCTGCGCGGCGTGGTGTTTCCACAGCTTCACCCAGGCGTGGGGCTCGCCGGCGAAGCGCGGCAGCACGCACAGCGGAGTGCCGTCGGCCAGGGCCGGGAGCATGGTGCAGGAGGTGAAGTCGATCCCCACGCCGGCCACCTGATCGGGACTGACGCCGCTTTCGGCGAGCACTTTCGGCACGCCGTCTTTGAGCACCTTGAGGTAGTCGCGCGGATCCTGCAAGGCCCAGTCGCGGCCGAGCGGCGTGCGGTCGGGCAATTCGCGATCCATGACGCCGTTAGGATAGGCGACCACGGCCGAAGCAGCTTCGGCGCCGTCAGCCAGGCGGACCAGCATGACGCGGCCCGACTCGGTGCCGAAATCGATTCCGATCGAGAAGCGGTCACTCATGCCGTGATCTTTGCGGCGAGGATACGGCGCGCCCGCGCGGCGTTGTCGCGCACCTGGTCGGAGTAGCGGGGGTACATGCCGACGATGATGCCGTCGTTGGGCTTGATGCTGTCGAACACGGACTGGAAGGCGCGGTCGATCTGCTGCGGGGAATCCGTCAGCCGGCCGGCCGCCAGGACTTTGTAGCACAGGCAGGTCCGACGGGTCTTGCGAATGGCCGCGAACATACGAGGCGGATCCTCCGGCAGGTACACTTCGCCGAGCGGCCTCGTGCCGAGCAGCTTGGTGTATTCCTCCGGACTGCGCGTCAGATGATAGATGGCGGTCATGTAGAAGTCGACGTCCCAGTTCTCCGACTCCACCTGTTCGAGCAACCTGGGGTCGTGCGTGGACAGGCCCACCATCACACCGCTGTCGCGAACCGACTTGAGGAAATCGCGCACCAGGCCGAGCTTGCCATCGCGGCGCTTGCGCTCGGCCGAGCCGCCGTGATGGACGATGCCGATGGGCTTATGCTTGACGACCTCGGCAATGAGCTTGTGGTCGTTTTCGATGTCGCTGTGGCTGAGCAGAATCCACTGCATCCTGCCGCCGGCGGCGCGGTGCGCGGCCAGATCCGCCATGGCGCGCGGGTGGTGGGAGAACTGCCAGGTGTTGAGGCCGCTCTGCTCGCAATCGCGCAGGATCCCGGTCACCCGCTCGGTGGTGGCCCATTCGGTCATGTGCTGGCTGAACAGCCGGTTGAAGTGCGAGTAGCCGTGAATGGGATTGGAGCCGATGATCAGTCGCGTGAGGCGGTGCGATCCCAGCGCGAGCGTCGGCAGCAGTTCGGCGCCGGAAGGCGTGACGATCTCGCCGGAGACGCGCCCCGGTCCTTGTGCGGCTAGTGCTTCGGCCTCCGGATCGCAGGCGAACGCGCCGGCGGCCAGCGTGGCCGATTGCAGAAACCTTCTCCGCGGATGTTTCATGATGCTCCTCCTGGCTCAGAGCTGTCGCAAGGCGTGCTCCAGGGCCTCCACAAAAAAGTAATCGCCCCACATCACGGATTCGTTCACGCCCATTTGTTTGTGCACGTGGTAGACACCGCCCAGCAGAATCCCTTCCCAGGCGGGGTCGGACTTCGCCAGGTGCTTCTCGCACAGCGTGCGCAGAATGCGGATAGCGGTGCACCAGTAGAAATGTCCCTTCACCGGATCGGCCAGCAGGCGCGCCAGGCGCAGCAGGCCGGCGGCGGCGATGGCCGCTCCGGAGGTGTCGATCTGGCGGCGGCTCTCGGCCGGCGCGTTGTAGTCCCAGGGAGGAACGCCGTCGGCGGGGGTGTGGGAAATGTAATAGTCGGCGCAGGCTTCGGCGGTTTGCAGGAAATGCGGATCGCGGCTGTACTCGTAGCAGGTCCCAAAGCCGTACAGCGCCCAGGCGAGCCCGCGCGACCAGCAGGAGTCAGACCGGTAGCCCTGTTGGGTCGCCTGCCGCACGAACTCGCCGGTCTCCAGATCGAACAGGCCCTCGTGGGCGGTGGAACCGTCGCCGCGCACCAGTACGCGCCGGGTGGTGAGCGCGTGACGCAGCGCGACCTCGCGCAGGCGCTTGTCGCCGGTCTCGCGGGCCGCATAGAAAATGATGCCGACATTCATCATGATGTCGATGAACAGCGAGTTGTCGGCGACAAAGGAACGCAGGTACTGGCCCTTCTCCTGGAACCGCATGGCCAGCGTCCTTCCAGCCTGGATCAGCACCTCCTGCAGCGAGGGATCGCGGGTGAGCTGAAACCAGCGATAGTAGGTGCTCAGGAAGATGAAGCCGAGGTCGTGCACCTCGCGGTCGTTCTGGCGCGGCTCCAGCGGCTTGCTGTAGCGCACCGCCTGCTCCATCCACCAGGCGGCCTCCGGACTGCCGGACGGCAGCCGCTTGTGGAACAGCCACATCATCCCGGGCAGAAAGCCGTCGCACCAGTGCGTCCACACCGGGCCTTCATGCTTCCAGCGCCCGTCGCGCGTGTACATCGGATATAGGTCCGGATACTGCTCGACGAGATTGCGCACCTGTTTCTGCGCGAACTCCAGCGCGCCTTCAAACTGCGCGCGATCGGTTTCCAGTTCAAATCGGATCACTTGGTCTCCCCGTTATCAACAGTTATTTCCGTTTTCCAGGTGGTGCGAAAACCCTTGGGCAACATCGGCTGCGACGCCGGCAGATAGAACCCGCTCGGCGACGTCTCGGACTTCAAGCTCGGCTCGGACCGCTCCAAGGCGAGGTACAAATCCCGGGACAGGCGCGGGCCGGAGGTGTACATGGGTCCGGCGCTGTCGAGGGTAGCGTGAAAATCCCCCTGCCGGCGATCGAACTCGATGGCGGAAAATCGCAAGGCCACCAGCCAGAACCTGCCGCCCGTTCTCCATTTTTCCATTCTTTCGATACGCCCGGTTACCTGTGCGCCCTTGGGAACCAGCGTTTCTTTGTTCCGCTTGACGTCCCTATTCACCGTGGCCACCACCGGATCGCCGATGGCGGCTTTCCGGAGGTCGATGGCGGATTCCAGCTTCACCTCCAGGAGCAGGCCGGCGGGCAACTGGATGGGCGCGAGGACCACCGGGGGCGGCGCGGCCGATTCCACCGGAGGCGGCTCGGCGAACGAGAGGAAGGACTCGCCGGCGTACTGGCGGCAGGAGTCGAAGCGGGTGAGGTTGCGGCTTTCGTTCCCCGTCAGGTCGGTCATGGTCAGCTCCGAGGAAACCGGCAGCAGAAAATCCGCCTCGCCGATGCGCATGCGTCCGTACTCCATGAAATTGCTGGCGGAAGCCAATTGCAGATGCGGCGGGATGTCGTCGGCGATCACCTCCAGCCGCAGCAGGTCCAGCGTGGCGGCGTCCGCCCAGAAAGAGCCGTGATAGCCGACGATCGCCTGCCGCCCTGCCACGCGGAGTGTGAATCCGCTGAGCATCTGCGGGACGCGGTAGTCGTAGCGTTCGGTCTTGCGGCCGTCGCGCTCGCGCGGGCCCGCGTAAGTGAAGGTGGGGCCGTTGGAAAGGAAGACGCTGCGCGCGTGCAAGGCGAAAGCGCCTTCGCCGGTGGCGCCGCTCTGCACCAGGTCGGAGAGCTTGCGGTCCTCAAAGCGGCCGGCGCCAGGCCAGGAATACAATTCCTTGCCGCCGACCAGCGCCACTTCCAGCCGCAGCATATCCAGCAATTCGAACTTGCGCGACGGCACGCGGCGCAGGGAGCGCTCCACGGTCTGGAGGCAGGTGTAGTTGGGCAGGCGCCGGAGATTCTCTCCGGTTTTTGTCTTGATGCGCGCCAGCAGCAGGGTTTCCGGGGCAAGATCATCGGCTGCCAGCGCCGCCGCTGCCGCCACGAGCCAAACACACGCGCGCATACCGCTTATTATAGCGACGCCGGATCTGTTACCATCGCAGCATGCCGGCAACCAAGATCACGGTCATCAACAATGGCCCGCTCCGCATCGAAGGGGACTTCGCGATACTGGACGCCCAGGGCCGCGAGTTCGGCCTGGCCGGCCGCACGGTGCTGTCGCTGTGCCGCTGTGGACATTCCGAGAACAAACCGTTCTGCGACGGCAGCCATGGCCGGCTCGGCTTTGTCTCAGCCACCGAGGCACGCGAGCTGCCACCGCCGAAGCCCAAACTGTAGCCTCAAGATCCAGCCGAGGCCGCACGCAAGCGCTCCTCCCGCTCCAGCACGTCCACGGCCTGCGCGAGCAAGGAGTCGAAGAGCCTCCGCAGGCGGGGATTCAGACGGTCCAGCGCCTGGCGTTGCCGTTCGACCGCTTCCGGCTCGGTCCACAGCGCCGGCGCGCGCCAGGCCTGTTTGCCGGCTTTTCGATAAGCACGCCATGTCCGGCGGAGCATCATCTCGGCCATGGGTCCGGCCTGGTGCGACGGCACGCCGGCGGCGCGCATGGCATCGGCGGCGGCGGACAGCAGCGGAACCATCAGAACATCGGTGAAAGATTGCGCCGCCGACCACAGCGGCCAGGCTTCCGGCGTCAGTTCCAGCACGCGGGCGCCGGCCGCCTTGACCAGAGCGCGGGCTTCGCGCCGGGCAGCCGGATCGCCTTCGATCACATACCACGGTTCTTCGATTCCCTCCAGCGGAACGATCGAGCCGGTGGCCGCGCCGCGCCGCGCCAGCGGCTCCAGCGCACGGCTATCGGGTCCGTCGCTGTCGAGTAGAACGGTCTTGCCCCACCAATCGCCGGCCGAGGCCATCCGGCTCATCAGCGAAGCCAGATGGGGCCGGGGAGCGTTCACCAGGATCAGGTCGCAGGACAGTGCTTCGCTCATGCGGCGGGCGGCATAGCCGGCGCCGAGCCCGTTCACCAGGCGGCAGCTCACCGGAAACGAGGATCCCCACACGGGTCCCAGCCGTTGCTGGATGGCCGGCAGGCGCGCGGCCGCGTCTGCTCTAATCGGCCCGGCGCTCAGCAGCGCCAGCGGGCGTGTCTTCCTCATAGATGGCGCGCGACTTCAGCTCGCGGATCCGATCGCGGAACTGGGCCGCTTTCTCGAACTCGAATCTCCGCGCAGCTTCACGCATGCGCTCCTCCAGCTCGATGATCAGGCGGTCGCGCTCTTGTGGAGTCGCGGGTTCGCCGATCTCCACCCCCTCTAAAGGCACTGTCACGTAGTCAGCTTCCGCCAGCGCCACCAAGCTCATATCTATCGGCTTGATGATCGACTGCGGTGTAATTTGATGCTCCTCATTATAGGCCATCTGGACGCGGCGGCGGCGGCTGGTTTCCTCCAGCGCCCGCTGCATGCTGTCGGTCATCTTGTCGGCGTACAGCAGCGCTTTGCCCTGGAGATGGCGCGCGGCCCTGCCCATGGTTTGAATCAGCGATCCCGCGGAGCGGAGAAACCCCTCTTTGTCGGCGTCCAGGATGGCCACCAGCGAGACCTCGGGCAGATCCAGACCCTCGCGCAGCAGGTTGACGCCGATCAGCGCGTCGAATTCGCCGCGCCGCAGATCGCGCAGGATCTTGATGCGATCCAGCGTGGTTACCTCCGAGTGCAGGTAGCGGCAGCGCACGCCCGCCTCGGAGTAGTATTCGGCCAGATCCTCGGCCATTCGCTTGGTGAGCGTGGTGACCAGCACGCGTTCGTTCTGCGCCGACCGTGCGCGGATCTCGCGCAGCAGGTCGTCCACCTGACCGCGGATGGGGCGCACCTCGACCGCCGGATCCACCAGCCCGGTGGGCCGGATGATCTGTTCGACCACCACGCCCGCGCTGCGCGTCAGCTCATACGGTCCCGGCGTGGCCGAGACGTAGACCACCTGGGTCACGCGGTTCTCGAACTCCTCGAAGGTGAGCGGCCGGTTATCGAGCGCGCTGGGCATGCGGAAGCCGTGGGCGACCAGCGTCTCCTTGCGCGAGCGGTCGCCGTGGTACATCCCGCGCAGTTGCGGGACCGTCTGGTGGCTCTCGTCGATAAACACGACGGCGTCGTGGGCCAGATAGTCCAGCAGCGTCGGCGGGGCCTGGCCCGGCAGGCGGCTGGTAAAATGCCGCGAGTAATTCTCGATGCCGTGACAGTAGCCGATGGAGCGGATCATCTCCAGGTCGAACCGGGTGCGCTGATGGAGACGTTGCGCCTCCACCGGTTTACCCTGCTTGAGCAGCTCGCCGTTCCACCACTCCAGCTCCAGCTCGATCGACTTCATGGCCTGCTCGCGGGTCTCGTTGCTCATGACGTAGTGCGTCTTGGGGTAAATCGGCAGCCGCACGTAGGTCTGCCGCACCTGGCCGAGCACGGGATCGATCTGGCTCAGCGCGTCGATCTCGTCGCCCCACAGCTCGATCCGGTAGGCGTAGTCGTCGTAGGTGGGATACAGCTCGATAACGTCGCCGCGCACACGGAAGGTCCCGCGGCGAAAGTCGCCGTCGCTGCGCTCATAGAGGATCTCGACCAGCCGCTGCAGGATCTGCTCGCGGGAAACCTTTTGCCCCTTCTCCAGCATCAGCAGCAGGCCGTAATAGGCCTCGGGCGACCCCAGGCCATAGATGCAGCTCACGCTGGCGACAATCACGCAGTCGCGGCGCTCAAACAGGGACTTGGTTGCCGCCAGACGCAGCTTATCCAGCTCGTCGTTGATGGTGGCTTCCTTCTCGATGTAGGTGTCGGTGGAAGGCAAATACGCTTCCGGCTGGTAGTAATCGTAATAACTGACAAAGTATTCGACGGCATTGGCCGGAAAAAAACATTTGAACTCGTGATACAGTTGCGCCGCCAGCGTCTTGTTGTGGGCCAGCACCAGCGCCGGCCGGCCGGTGGCCTCGATGACGCGGCCCATAGTGTAGGTCTTGCCCGAGCCGGTGACGCCGAGCAGCACCTGGTGCGAGGCGCCGTCGCGCAGGCCGGAGGTGAGCTGGCGGATGGCCTGTTCCTGGTCGCCGCGCGGCGGTTGGTCAAGTGCGAAGCGGAAGGACACAGACTATTGTAGCTGGGAGGTGGGAGCCAGAAGGCAGGGGGCAACAGTCAGGAGCTGCGTCGCAGTCGTGAAATGGAACGGGCAGCAGGTTTTCGAGGCGGCCGGACGAGGGTGCGAGGCATGGGAGAGATCCGGCCGGACGGGATCAGGGCGCCTACGGGCTGATACACAACCCGGCCGGCCCACACGATCGGCTCCAGGCTGATCTCCGAATACAAGACGGCTGGGTCGATGTCCGCCCCATTGGGCCAATAGATCGTCCCGCCACCTTCACCATAAACGGATAACTTCCGGAAGTACCTCGGATCGCGGAGCGGAGCGAACACGCCATCGAACGGCACAAGCTTGGCGATGTCCAGTATTCCGGACTTCCCATCTTCGAATTGGACCCAGGCCCTGTGCCCTCCGGCCGGTCGTGCTGAGACGAGGTAAAACATTGTCGCGTACTAATCCAGGGGTGGGATCCGCTTCAAAGGCTTTCTTTCCTTCGCCAGACGCCAATTCTCTAATAGCTCTGCCTGGTGCCGCGAGGCCCACTCCACGATCAATCCTAACACGCGCGGGGAAAGGCCGGCCCATCATCCAAAGGAGTCATTGACTCGATTTGATGCGGATCGTCTTGCCGGCATAGATAGCGTGGAAGTGCGCGGGACCGTGCTCCCCACGGTGGAACATCCGGATGATGATCCCGAGGAAACGGCTTATTTCGGGCATGAGCTCTTATTGTGTCGCAGGATGGAGCAGCCGGCGAACCTGCCGAGTCCTGAGCCTCCGCTACTCCACGCGCCACGGGCTGACGCCCGCTTTCCCCGTGACCAGACCGGCGAACTCCCCGGCGGTGTGGCAGACAGCCAGCACCGCCATCCAGGGAAAGCTGCGCAGGAACAGCCGGCGGAAGCCCGGAGTCGACAGCGGTATCCGGCACGAAGTGCGCAGCAGTCCTAGGGGCAGCAGGAACGCCCCGCCGAAACGCGCCCAGCGCCCGCCGGTCGTCATCCAGCTTGTACCCAGGCCAGTCGCCGACCGCCCGTTGTCGAAATGGCCCACGCACGCCTCGACCACGCTGCGGGGCTGGACGTGCGCCACCTCAGCCCGGCCATTGAAAGCCATCTGGCCCGCGGCCCGCAGCTTTCCGGGCAGTACGAGCTCGATCCAGCCTTGGTCCGGGCGGGCACCGGCCACCGCCCAGCGTTTGAAGGAAACATTGGCGACTCCGGGATTGCGGGTAATGCAGTGGGCTCGCATCGGTGGCAGAAACTGTCCGTAGCTGATGAAGTAGTTCGCCCAATCCAACAAAGTGGCCGTGGAACCGTTCAGGATGATGCCCGCCACGGCGCCCGCGTTCGTCTGTTTTCGGTGCGCCACCACATGCGCTGCGCACCAGTCCGCGCCCGGCAGGCAGTGGTCTTCCGTCCAGGCAATCACCTCGCCGGTTGCCGATGCCGTAGCTTGGGCGCGCACGTGAAACACGGTTTCGCCGCGGAACTTCAGCCAGCGGACGCCAGCATAACGCTCCGGGCAGGGATCCGGCAGACCGCGGCCGGTGGAGTCGGCCACAATCAGTTCGGCGCCTAACTTTTGGATCTGCGGCAGCAGTCGCTCCAGGCAGCCCTTGACCTGGGGCCAGGGATGCGTCGTCGTTACGACAACGGAAAGCGGTACGGCGCCGTTGGCGTCATTCGTCGAGGGCAACTCAAGAGGTTATCACACCGAGGGCGCAGCCTCGCCGGATTTCCGGCGCCGCGTTTGCGATTTCTCCCACTCGGCGTTGAAGGCGCAGCCGAACAGGGCGATCACTGCCAGCACGTACATCCACACCAGCAGCGCGATCACGGCGCCGAGTGAGCCGTAGAGCACGTTGTAATCGGCGATGTTGCGTACGTAGCCGCCAAACAGGTAGGTGGTGGGCAGCCACAACGCGGTGGCGAGAATGGCGCCCGGCCAGGCGGCGCGCCACCGCATGCGGCGGTTCGGACCCAAGTGAAACAGCAGCGCACACACCAGCATGATCGACAGAACCGCGATGCCATAGCGGGCCAGTTTGCCCGCCAGCAGCACGCCGAGGCTCATCTGGTCGCCCATCGGCATCACGCCGATCCAGCGCACCAGCGCCCGCTCGGTGCGCGAGCCGAACAGGATCATGGCAGAAGCCGCCACCAGCGGCAGCGTCGAAGTAACCACCAGCCAGGCCGCCATCAGGCGCTGGCGCAGAAACGGACGCCCGGATACCTGGTAGATGCGGTTGAAGCCTTCCATCAGGCTCAGCATGACGCCGGAGGCCCCCCAGACGGTGACAACGCCGGCGAGCACCAGCAGAAAGGCAGGCCGGTCGCCGCGCTCGGCGAAGCCGTACAGCACCAGGCCTTCAGTGCCCGGCGGCACCACACGCGCCAAGATCTTGGACAGTTCCGCGGAAACCGATTCGGCCTGCACGCGCACCAGCACGGTGGCCAGGGTGGTGAGCACCGGAAACAGCGCCAGCAGGGCCGAGTAGGCGGCGCCCTTGGCGATGGAGAAACAATTCTCGTTGTAGGCCAACACCAGCGCCCGGCGCAGGCGGCGAAGAACACTGGAGACGCGCATCAGGCCGGCTCCACGCGGCGCCGGCGCCAGAAAAGCCCGCCCAACGCCAGCACCCAGGTCAGCCCACTCACGGCTGCGAAGATACGTTGTTCGGCGACGCCAACGTAGCGCAACTCAATCTCGGAGTTCGCCGACGGACGTCCTCGCAGCAGAATGAACCCCATCTTGTCCTCCTCGATCGCCAGCGGCTGTCCATCCTGTATCGCTCTCCAGCCGGGATCGTAGGAGACTCTGACGGAAATCTGCATGCCCTCCGGTACGGGACCACGGACCTTGATCCGGCTGGAGCCCTCCCATTGCGTTTCGAGCTTTGGACGCGCGGGATCGTCCATGGCGGCGACGTAGGGCCCGGCCATCTTCACCTGCCATCCGGCGGGCCGATAGATGGGCATCTCCTGGGGCCGCACCAGGTGGGCGTAGGAGTGGAACGGGAGTTTGTAAACAGAGTCGCCATCGCGATGGTAAACACGCTCGAGCAATCCCTCGAACTTGGAGGGATTCTTGAAATCCCGGAAGTACTCATACGATTCGCGGTCGTGCACTACCAGGTACTCCACACCCAAGGTGCGAAGTTGCCAGACCGAATTCAGGCCCTCCTCGCCTTCAAGACTCCCAAGGCCGGTGATCAGTTGATAGGTGAAGTGCATCGGCGAGCGGTTCCGCAGTCCGGATTCGAACGAGCCGCCGACCTGCGGAATATCGGTCCAGGCATTGAGCCGGAAGCGCGTGCCGCCGGTGGCGAACACGCGCCCGCGCGGGCGCTGCCCGGCCAGGAAGCGGATCACCGGGTGCTCAGCGGTGGTCTCTTTGGGCAGCGGGCGCAACATCCAATAGAGATTCGACACCATGTCCCAGGGCTGCCGGAGAACGCGGCCGCTCAGCCCGAAGGCGGCGACCAGGGCGGCGACGAGAACTCCCCGCCAGATCCAGCGGCGCGCCAGCCGGATCACTTCGAATGCCAGCAAACAGAGGAAGAGATCCAGCTCCAATGTGTAACGCTTGGGTTCGGGGAACACATCGACGCCGAAGTGGTAATGCAGGAGCACCACCCAGGCAAAACCGAACGCCGCCAGCGTCAGGAAGCAGGCATAGCTGTGTTCGGGCCAGAAATGGAACAGCAGCCGCAGAACCAGGATGCCGGCCGGCAGTCCGCCCAGCATCACCCATTGCATGCCGCTCATCTTGAAGGCGTAGGAATCCACCGGCCAGTTGAAGGCAATGGTGCGCACAAAAGAGGGCGTCAGCCAGAAGGCGGCCAGCAGATAACCCAGCCCGGCTGACGCCAGCGCGCGCCGCAGCCGGAACGGCCAGAAAATCCTCCGGCCCCAGCCCGCCACGATCATCATCAGCGCGCACCAGGCCAAGGCGACCGCGGCGATCCAGTTGGTCAGCACCACCGCCGCCAGAGCAACCGCTGCCAGCAGTATCCGCGGGTACCCGGTCCCCGTGGCCGCGCTCCACAACGCCATCAGCGCCAGAGGAATCAGCATGAGACCGGCATTGTGCGGCCCGTCGCCGTAGTTGGCCAGGGCGTGGAAGTGCCACGGCATGTGCGACTGGCTGGAATCTTTGTCAATCGGCGGAATCAGGATGTAGAGAAACGAATAGAAACTGTAGGTGACGGAGGTGACCACCGCCCAGGCGGTGCTGCCGGTAAAGTAGCGCACGAACAGCAGCACGGTCACCGGCCCGAAGCTGGCGAGCAGAAAAATCAGGATACGGTAGACCCGATCGGGCTCCAAAAACGGTAGTGCGTGCATGGCCAGCGCGGCCAGGTATGGAATGCCCGGCAGGTACGCGAACTGCGACGGCAGACCGCAATACTGAAGCGGTTTCCAGCCCCAGGGATTGGGCTCGGCGGCGACAAACCGGGCGATGGAGGCGTAGCCGCCTTCAATCGACTGGCGCCAGGGCAAGTCGCCGGGGAGGAACGCTGAGGCCACCAGGGTGACGTTCACCAGCAGCACGGCGCCGGCGGCCAAGCCAAGCCGCACGGATGTCCGTCCCAGGACGCCGGGTTTCCAGGCGCTGGCGAGGAGCAGCGCGATGATCGCCAAGGCAACCGCGGCCAGGATCCAACCGAGAATGTTCTCCGTCGTGGAATCGAAATAGAGATGAACCTCCTGCTCGCCTGGAGGCGCCTTGACGAGCATGAAACCGATGGGGTCGCCGTCGAGCGGAATGCGCTTGCCGTTCACGTAGGCGTACCAGGCGGGGTCGAAGGATTCCTGGACGGTGAGTCCCTCGCCGGGCTGGAATCGGGCGCGGACAACGATGTGGTCGGGGCTCAGTCGTTGAAACACCGTGCGCGAGTCCGAGCCCTTCTCGATCAGCTCGACGTAGGCGGCTAGCTGTGGGGCCCAGTCGTGTTTGGGGATGAGATCCAGCGCCCGCATGCGATCCCAATTCACCACCCGGGCGCGATCGGGGAACCGCCGCGGCACGCGGTACACGCGATTCCCTTTGCCATCGTCGTAAACCGTTTGCAGTTTCCCGTCGAACTTCCTGGGGTGGACCCAGTCGTGATACAGCTCTTTCGATTCCGGATCGTGGACGATCATGGCGGCGGCGCCGAGCCCCTGCATCCACAGAATCGAGAGTTCTGCATTGGGATCATTGGTGGCGTGGAGGTAGGGGATCACCACCAACTCATTCAGCAGACCCTGCTCGGAGCCGCCGCCGATCTGGGGCAGATCGTGCCAGCCGTTGTACCAGAAACGCACCGATCCGGTGGCGAGCGCGCGGTCGTCGGGCATGTTCTTCGCCATCCAACCGGTGAGGCGCGCCTCGAGACGCTGCTCAGGGCGGCGATCCTCCGGGAAATGGTTCCACGCCCGGCGCACGTAATAGCGTCCCGGGGCCAGGGCCGCCAGCACCAGCAATGCCGCCAGGGCGCGCGGCAGCCACGCCGGACCGCGCGGCGGTCGCCAGGCCCAGAGTCTCCGCAAGAGTTCGAGGGCGGCGAGGATGAGCACCAGGTCCAGTTCCGGACCGAGACGCGACGGCTCGCCCTTGACGCGAAATCCGAAATAGTAATTGCCGAGAACGTTGAGCGACATCACTACCGCCGCTCCGGCTACGAAGACCGGCCAGGCGGCAGCGCGGCCCCAGGCGAGTCGCAGTGTGACGAGCGCCAACGCCACGGCGACGGCCAGAGCCAGTTGCTTGGACCAGGTGTTCCCTGGTTCCGACACCTGACTCATGTTGCGTAGGGTGACCAGGAGGTAGGACGGCGTCAGCCAGAAAGCGCACAGGCCGAAAGCGAGGCCGGCGATGGCTCCCGCCCGCAGCCAGATCCAATGGTCGCGGCTGGTGATCCATAGCGCCCATACCAGAAGAGGAAAAAATATCGCCAGCGCGGTGGCGCCATAGAAATTGTTCGCCACCACCAGCGCGGAGAAAACCGCCGACAGAACCAGCATCCCCGGCCGTCCCTTGCGGAGCCCCAGCCAGGCGGCCGCCAAGGCGATGGGCACCACGGCGAAAGCGCTCATGTGCGGTCCTTCCCCGTAACGGATCAGGACATTCAGCCGGTTCGGGAAGAGATTGCGGCCGCCGACGTCGGCCAGCACGTCGCGGAGGAACAGGTAGCCGGGCGAGACCAGGGCGGAGGCAATGGCGGCGAGCCAGGCCGCGCCCCGGGAGC
>Ga0247727_10009130_pt1 | contig 18120 bp, 21 predicted proteins | sample WisWelCaveWW1625_FD_202498 | JGI IMG/M metagenome (GOLD analysis project Ga0247727, IMG submission 202498) | Biofilm microbial communities from Wishing Well Cave, Virginia, United States - WW16-25 | ecosystem: Environmental > Aquatic > Deep subsurface > Groundwater > Cave microbial mat | place...
TTCTCTTGCCAACAACAAGTGATGTTGCCGTTGCAAAAAAATACTGGAGCGATGTCGATTCACTTTCTCTCCGGCAGGGATACACACTTTACGTAAACAAATGCGGTGCGTGCCACACGCTCTACAGCCCCGCAAAATTTGCCGAAGTGAAATGGAAGAAAGAAGTCCCCGACATGGCGGTGAGGGCATTGCTCACCCGCGAGCAGACAGAATTAATCCTGCGTTATGTTCTGGCTAAAAGAGAAACGATGATGGCGGAGAAAAAATAATCCCATTTAATTTTCTTTTTCAATCTAAGAATCTGCCGCTAAAAAATCCTTTTCAAATTCTTCTGGAGTCAGCGCATCTTCCAATTTATATTCTCCTATGCGCGTACGGCAAAGCGAAGAGAGGTAAGCACCACATTCAAGAAGTTTTCCAAAATCATTTGCAAGCGAACGGATGTATGTTCCCTTGCTGCACACAACGTTGAAAGAAATTTTTGGCAAATCAATTTTAATGATTTCAAAAGAATGAATTGAAACTTCAACCGGTTTCATTTCGGCTTCTCCTCCCCTACGCGCAATTTCATAAGCACGCACGCCATCAATTTTTTTTGCTGAGTACAGCGGGGCTGTCTGCAGTATTTTTCCGGTGAACTGTTTCGCAGCATCACGAATCATCTTTTCAGTGATGTGAGAAAAATCTTTTTGCTCACGGATTTCTGTTTCCAAATCATACGATGGTGTTGTAGCGCCAAGCATAAAAGTTCCGGAGTATGCTTTTTCCTGTGCCTGAAACTCTGAGATTTTTTGTGTCATCCTGCCGGTGCAGATAATGAGCAATCCGGAGGCGAGGGGGTCAAGAGTTCCGGCATGCCCCACTTTGAAGCGCACACTTTGTTCATCTCCGGTTTCCTGTCCCGGCTTTTGCCTTGATAAAAAAGCCAGTGAAGGGGTTAGAATGTTCCGGATTTTTTTTACCACATCGAACGATGTCCATCCCATCGGCTTGTTAATGAGGATGACTGTGCCTCCCCGTGAGAGAAAATTATTTTTTATTTCCATCATGGAGCTAATGTTAATCCCATTTTATAACTTAATAAAAGAAAAAGCACGCCAAGAATAATACGGTAATACCCGAAATGCTTGAAGCCGAATTTCTGCACGAAGAAGATAAATGCTTTCACCGCGATGATGGCAAACAGAAAAGCAACGCCCGCTCCAACGAGTAAAAGAAAAGCATCATCACTGTGAATGTTATCTCTCGATTGAAACAAATCCAGTCCCGAAGCGGCAAACATTGTCGGGATAGCAAGCAGAAATGAAAATTCCGTGGCGAGCTTACGGTCGAAGCCCGAAAAAATTCCTCCGAAAATTGTTGCCGCAGCGCGCGACACTCCCGGAATCATGGACAGGCATTGAATGAATCCGATTTTTATTGCATCGGCAAATGAAACGTCTTCGGCTTTTTCATATTTCGATTTTTTTTGACCCGCCCATTTATCGAGCACAATCAAAACCACTCCGCCAATAATCAGCGCAGCGCTCACCGAAGCCGGGTTGAACAAATATGCTTTGATAGTTTCATAGGCAAAAAAACCTATTACTCCCGTTGGAAGAAATGCGGCAAAAAGTTTCAGGTAAATATCCGTGCTGATAAAAAATCTTTTTATGTACAACACCAGCACGGCAAGAATGGCTCCGAGCTGAATTACGATTTCAAATGTTTTCAGAAACTCTGTATTATACAATTTCATCAGTGACGACGCCAGAATCATGTGCCCGGTGGAAGAGACGGGAAGAAATTCCGTCAGCCCTTCAATAACGGCAAGGATGATTGCCTCCAGTATATTCATGCTGTTGGAAATTCGAAATTTAATCCCGGGGTTCGGGACGCAATCCGAAATACACTTTACTCTTTCGTCTTGCGAAGTATAGCGGCAATCTCAATGATGAATCCGATGATAATAAGGATAGGCGCAACGGTCATTCTGCGCGTGCTGAAAATTTCCTCGCTGAATTTATTCGGGTCAGGAGAACCGCCCCCCGCCATAAGAATGAATCCGAGAATGATAATTCCTATGCCGGTGAGCATGAGGATATAATTTTCCTTGCCGAACGCAAAATCGGCAGAAGGTTTGGTTTCTTTTTTTGTTGTCATAATTTTTCAAAGATAGATAACTTCTGTTTTCATGCGCAAAAACCTGCGCACCGAAAAAAATGTTGAGATGGATGTAAACAAAATTCCGGCCCCCAGAATGGAAGGAAAAAGGATATAGTAATTTGTGGCTACAAGTGTTTGAGAAAAACCCGGCACACGCGTATTGCCTAAATAAATAAGCGCGCCAAGCATAAGGCAGGCAATGATTCCCGCAAACACGCCCTGCCATAATCCCTGCATCAGATATGGCTTTATGATGAATGATTTTGTCGCCCCCACGAGCTGCATGCTCTTGATGAGAAACCGGTCGGAGTATATCATGAGCCGGATGGTGTTGTTGATGAGCGCGATGGAAATCAGAAGAAGCAGAACGCAGGGAATGAGAATCAGCAAGCTCATCGAGCGGATGTTTTTGTTCACCGTGTCGAGCAGCGGTTTCTGGTAAGCCACCTCTTTCACCATTTTATTTTCGGAAATGAGGCGCTCAAACTTCTGCAAGCTGTCGGCATTAGCATATTCCGATTTCAGCTTCACATCAATGGACGAGCTGAGCGGATTGTATCCGATGAAGTCAATAAAATCTTTCCCCAGGTCTTTCTGAAGGCGCTTTGCTGCTTCTTCGGCAGGAATAAATTCCGTGCTCTTCACATAAGGAGAATAGTTCAGCAGCCGCTGGATGATTTCAATTTCTGCCGGCTGAACATTGTCTTTCATGAAAACCGTGAGCTGAATGTTTTCTCTCACATATTCCGATATTTTTTTTCCCTGAAAAATAAATATGCCCAGCAGCCCTATCAGGAAAAGCACCAGCGAAATGCTGATGACGGATGAAATGTGCGAAGTCCGGAAACGGAGGCGGGAAGATTTTTTTTCTTTTGACATCAGGGGAAATCAGCGGAGCGAAAATAAGAAAAGCAATTTCTGATTACGATGATTGTTGAAGCGATGTAACATCAAAGCGTGTCAACTTCTGAAACTCCATTGCCCGTTTTTGAATTTCATCATCGCTGAGTGCAATTAATTTCTCCGTACCGAATTTTTCAACGCAGAATGATGCCATAGCGGAGCCGTATATAATGGCGCGTTTCATATTTTCGAACGAGGTGTCTTTTGTTTTTGCGATGTACCCGATGAATCCTCCGGCAAATGTATCGCCAGCTCCGGTGGGGTCAAACACATCTTCGAGCGGAAGTGCCGGTGCTGAAAAAATTTCTTCACGGCTGAAAAGCAATGCGCCATGTTCTCCTTTTTTAATGATGAGAGTTTCCGGCCCCATTGAAAAAATTTTTTGCGCTGCCTTCACCAGCGAATGTTCGCCCGAAAGCTGTCGCGCCTCTGCATCGTTTATGGTAAGCACATCAATCATTGCAATCACTTCGATAAGTTCCTTCCATGTATTGTCCATCCAGAAATTCATCGTATCCATCATAATGAGTCCGGGGCGTTTTCTCAGGCGCTCTATCACCTGCCTCTGAACCACAGGCATCAGGTTTCCGAGCATAAGGTATTCGCAGTCCTGGTAACTTTCAGGAATCACCGGGTCGAAAGTTGCAAGCACATTGAGTTCTGTAGCAAGTGTGTCGCGCGAATTCATATCCGAGTGATAACGCCCTGACCAGAAAAAAGATTTTTCTCCTTTCTTGATTTGAAGCCCCTCTGTCAGGATATTTTTCTCATGAAAATTCTTTATCATTTCAGATGGAAAGTCATCCCCGACAACAGAAAGCATTTTTATTTTATCTGTGAAATACGAAGCGGAAAGGCAGATATACGTGGCAGCGCCTCCGACAATCTTATCTGTTTTGCCAAACGGGGTTTCAATAGCGTCAAAGGCAACCGTACCGACAGCGAGTAAGCTCATATCAAATTGATTTTCGACAAATATATTGCAACTTACCCAGCAATAATTATTTTTGCGCTCCCTTTACAAAATTCCTCCTTAGCTCAGTTGGTTAGAGCATTTGACTGTTAATCAAAGGGTCCCTGGTTCGAGTCCAGGAGGGGGAGCAAGTCCTGCAGAATCGCGGGACTTTTTTGTTGGATAAATGACGTTTCCATTTGCCAATTCGCCTGCTAACGAATACATCCCCAAGGCGGTTTTCCTTTTGCATGGTCTTTGCCAAGCGGTTGCCACCCCAATCCCTATCTTTGCCAGGAGCATTTATGATTAAAAAACTTCCGTACATCTTTTTTATTTCACTGTTGATTGCCGCCTGCGGCAAAGAGCAAAGTCCGCCTGTATATCCCGTTGCCGTTCCTGCGGATTGCGATTTATCATCTGTAAATTACCCGCATTCTATCAGGCAAATCATCGGTAAGAACTGCGCTTACAGCGGATGTCATTTTCCCGGAAACGGAAATTATGATTTCACAACCTACGAAGCAGTGGCCGAAAGAATACGCTCCGGAAGATTCACCGAAAGAATTTTATTGCCTGTCAATCATTCACTCCACATGCCGGTTGGTTTTGCGATGGACTCCTGCGAACTCGCCAAAATGATGATATGGATTAACAACGGCTTCCCCGAAAACTAACCCGAACCGCTATGAAAAAAACATTTCTTTTTATTCTTCTCTTCCTGAGTTTTATTTCAGGCAAAGCGCAGTTGTATTCCTGCAAAGAGGGAACCGTTTCCTTTTTCTCCGAAACGCCTTTCGAGAACATTGATGCTGCGAACAAGAGCATCAGTTCGTTCCTGAATTTTTCCACCGGTGAAGTGATTTTCTTTCTACAAATCCGCGGCTTCAAGTTCGACAAGGCATTGATGCAGGAACATTTTAATGAGAAGTATTTGGAGAGCGACAAATATCCCAATGCGGTTTTCAGAGGGAAGATTAACGAAAGAGAAATTGTATCGAAACCGGGAGCGCACAATGTCACCGTCACCGGAAAGCTCACCATTCACGGAGTGGAAAATGAAATCACCGTGCCGGGAATCATTATCACCACAGACGACACCATAAAAGTCCGCTGCCTCTTTACCGTTGCATTGAAGGATTACAACATCACAATTCCTAAACTTGTTTTTCAGAGTATCGCTGAAACCGTTACTGTGAAAATCAATGGCGCTTACACCATTTATAAAAAAGATGAAAAAAAATAACTGCCTCCTCATTTTTATTCTGTTGGTTTATTCCCTTGCGGCCAGCGCGCAGGACAGCTTGATGGCGCTACTCCAATCAGGAGTATCCGGTGCGAATGAAAAAATCATAGCCACATTCAAGTCAACAAAAATTATCAGCGCGCAGACAAACGAAACAACTAAAAAACGCAACCTCGATTTCCGTGTCGGGCATTTGTTCGGTAACATGGGGACGAAAGCCGGTGGCGGTGGCAGCCACACTCTATACGGATTAGACCAGTCGACCGACATCCGAATCTCATTCGATTACGGAATCACCGAGCGGCTCATGGTCAGCTTCGGAAGAAATAAAAGGCAGGAAAATCTTTCGGGGGCTGTCAAGTTTCGCCTGTTAGAACAAACTACAAATAATAAAATCCCGCTGGCAATTACCTTTTACGGAAGCTCTGCGTTCAGCCCTAAAGCCGACCCTGAAGAAATTTACACTCCTTCGGAAAGAAGAATGTCCTATTGCGCGCAATTGATTATTGCCCGCAATTTTTCCCGGAGCTTCTCTTTCGAAATCATCCCGTCTTTTGTTCACCGGAATCTTATTGACCTTCGCGTGAACCCAACAGACAAAAACGATTTACTCTCCCTCGGCTTTGGCGGGCGGATGAAGCTCACGCGCAGCTTCGGCATCATTGCCGATTACTTCCATAACTTCCGCGATGAAAGCACGGGAATAAAAATGTATGCCCCGCTTTCGCTCGGGGTGGAAATAGAAACAGGCGGCCATGTCTTCAGCATCATGTTCACCAACGCATCGGGCTTGCTGGAAAATGATTTCATCCCCAACACTTCCGACTCATGGGGCGATGGCGGCTCCAAATTCAGTTTCAATATTTCAAGAGTATTTAAACTTTAAACGTAAACTAAATTGGGCCCGATGTATCGGGAGCAGTTGCAATGATTAATCAGCAGCTTTTCGAAAATCACGAACTGGCTCCTGTTCACAGCGACCCGCTTCCGCTCAGTGTTTCTCATCCGCTCTGGCTTTTTGCCGTGCTCATGGTGATTGCCGCGCTGGTTGTCATTGTCCGCATTTTCTACCGCAAAAATATTTCTGAGATTGTGCGTGCTTTTCTGAGCATGAGCGTTTCCGGACAGCTTATGCGGGAAGAGAGTATTCTCCTTAAGCGTGCTTCGCTTCTCCTCACCATAATCTTTAACCTGACTGCCGCTTTCATGGTCTGGCAATTCGGAGCGGGGCTTGCCGACAAACTTCCGCTTGTGCTCAGTGACTTCGGCCGCTTTCTCCTGTTCGCTTTAATTATTGCGCTCATCTATTCGGCTAAGTATCTTATTCTGAAACTTACCGGTTTCATTTTTGAAATCAACCGCGAAGCAGACGCCTATATCTTCAACATTTTTCTCAGCAATAATCTTTTCGGCATGGTGCTCTTTCCGCTTATAGTATTTTTATTTCTCTATCCGCAACTGAGCGATTCCGGAATTCTCTTCATCGCCATCATTGCTATTGCAATGCTGTTTTTTTTCTACCGCATACTGCGCGGAATCCTCATCGGGCGCGCCTCCTCCGTCTGGTCTCCCGTATATTTATTTTTATACATTTGCGCCCTTGAATTTGCCCCTTTGGCGGTGCTTGTCAAAGTGCTTGCGCCCCGGTAACCTGCCGGTTCTCCGTTCGGGTGGTTCAGGTTGAAAAAGAAACTTAAAACTATCTGACGGTGAAGGTTAAATACATATTGGTTACCCAGCCCAAACCGGAAACTGAGAAATCTCCCTACTTCGCTCTCGCTAAAAAATATAGTTTGAAGATTGACTTCTGTCCGTTCATCAGGGTGGAGCCCATTGCGGCTAAGATTTTCAGGAAAGAAAAAATAAACGTCCTGGATTATCCCGCTGTCATTTTCACCAGCCGCAATGCAGTGGACCAGTTTTTCCGCATGTGCGGTGAGTTGAGAATCACTCCGCTTGAATCGGTGAAATATTTCTGCCTCTCCGATTCGGTCGCTTATTATCTCCAGAAATATGTCATCTTCCGCAAGCGCAGAATTTTCTTCGGCAACCAAACCGTGGAAGACCTCCTCAATGTCATCAACAAACATCCTGAAGAAAATTACCTGGTTCCCTGTGCCGACACGCCAAGGCAGCGCGTTCTCGAAGTGCTGGCGGAGCACAAGCTCCATTTCAAAAAAGCGGTCATGTACAAAACCCAGTGTGCCGACCTCACCGAAATCAACATCCGGCTCTACGATATTCTGGTTCTCTTCAGTCCGCTCGATGTGAAGTCGCTTTACAAAAGCTTTCCCAAGTTCCGGCAACAGAATGTGCGCATTGCCGCCTTTGGTCCTGCTGTGGTGCAGTCCGTTAACAAAGCAAAGCTCCGGCTCGACATTATGGCTCCCATTCCGGGCGCGCCTTCAATGCCTGTGGTGCTCGACCAGTATCTCAGAAAGGTTAACAGGTAATCCCGCTGCGATGGATTGCTTTGTTGAGGGGTTGATTGGGGAAAAGGTTTTTGGGAGACGCAGCGGAATTATTTTTTCAGAACGAATAGCCGAATGACAATCCTGCCCATGGATAAAAATACATTTCTCCGTTTCGTTTCCATTGCCCACGCACATATTGTGGCAAGAAATAGATAAACGGAGTGGCTGCCGCGCGAAAGATAAATCCTGAAGGCTCATGATAGCGGTATCCGATGCGGTAGAAATAATAAATATCGTGATAGCTTTTTTCTGCCGATGATTCTACATTCAAATAGGTGTGTTCAATATGTTCTTCAGTGTCGTAGCTGATTCCAAAACCTGTTTCAAAGAAACTATTTTCTCTTCCGCAGAACACGTTCACTTCAGCTAAGAGTACGTTACTTGAAAGAGATGTTATTGCCTTGAAAACTGAACGCGGCAAAAATTCATAACCCACCCGCGCACTGAGGTGTGCTTTGCCTTTGGAGAAAATTATTCTCTCATAGTTGATGGAATAGAATACTCCGTTGCCGCCAAGCTCAAAGAAGACGGCATTTTTATTGATCGCCCTTGCGCTGTCTTGTGCAATGCAGGTGAAGTTCACAAGCGTTAAGCCAAGCATGAGAATGAACAGGCGCTTTTTCAATTGGTTTTATAATTTTATCCATCAAAAATACATTTCCATTGGCACAAAACTGTGGGGTTGTTTTCGAAAATGTTTTTCATCAACTTGAAAACTTTATTTCAATTACTTCTCTTTTGTTCGCACAAGAATAATTATTGTAATTGTAGATGTAGCATCACCACCGGTGGACGATGATTGAATGACATATCCATCGTTAATTAATTTAGAAAGTTCAGCATGTATTTTCCTGTCATTTTCCTCCACTTCTTTTCCTTTTGATCTTATATGTTTTTCCAAATCAATCCACTTAGAGGATTGGTCGGGATAAGTAATATGTATAAATGAGTCAAAGGCGTCATAGAGCACTTCATGAATATTTACATAAACCACTTCTTTGGTTTGTGAATATGATTTCAGATTAATGCTTAACAATGAAACTAACAGCAAGAGTTTAAGTGCTTTCATAATGGTGTTTTGTTTTAATTGATTTTTGAAATTATTTGGCAATAAATATAATTCATCTGGCACAAAAAATATTTCTATTGGCAACAAACCTCCTTCAATTGGCAACGAACATGAATTTATTGGCAACAAATGACTTCCAATTGGCAATAACACATCGCCAATTGGCAACAAACATCAAACTTTTGGCAATAACCCTTGGTGAATTGGCAACAATCAGGCATTAAACTCGCCTTCGAACTGCCCTTTCACCGTGCTGCTGGTGTTCATTATGGTAGCCGTTCCGAACCCGCGCTTTATGGTTACGCTTTGCCCCGGGTTCATGACAATGGGAGTGCCGTCTGCAGTTTTTCCTCCAAACATATTAAGAATTGTCAGCCCTGTGTTGGTCACCATCTTTCCAACGGCAAGGTTATTCACTGTCTTGATTTCACCGCCATTAATAAAGTAGTCCCGAATCTTGTCCGCCTGTGCCGAATCATCCACCACAAACCCCCACTGCCCCGCCTTCTTGGGGTTCTTCACAAAATGCCCAACCAAAAACTGCCCTATGCCGCGCAGATTCGCTTCAACGGGTGTGATGAGCAAGTCGCGCTCTGCCCGAAACTCTTCCTTAGCGGTTTCTGCCGCGGTGAATTCGGTGTGTGCCACCTGCGCGGCTTCTACATTGGTTTCGTTGGAGACAAAATCAATTTCATTTTGCTGGAGAAACTTTGTCAGCGGATTGGTTGCCGGTGGAAGCGAATCGGAATGCGCGATGAACGAAAGCACTTCCGCTGCCTTGCCCGAAAAATCGGTGGCATAAACCACGCGCCCGCGTGCATCCACCGTCACCGTCCACTCCCCGAGCTTGGTAACGTTGCCGCGGTAAAACTTTTTCAGGAACTGCACACTCGCTTTGTGCTCTCCGAAAGCGGGGTCGAACAAATCATCGCGCTCCTCGCTTTTCTCCTCCATGAGTTTTTCTTTCTTATCGAACTCCGTGTTGGCAACGACTGCGGTATTGACATCCGTCTCATCGTCAGCGAGGACAATCGTTTGTTCCGCGAGGTAAGCCGTGAGCACACTCGCTGCGCCATCGGCAGTATGTTTTGCAAATACTTTCTTAAACAGTGTAACAACCTTGTCGAACACTGAACTTAAATTTACTCTTGCCATGTTGATAGATGGTTTATGGCATCAGGCGGCTCTTCTCTTCATCGGGGGAAAGTCGTCCCGTGCCTGGTTGGAAATTTTTGTTGAGTCAAAAGTATGAAAAGAATAATGCGAAAAACATTTTGTTGAAAAAAAAGTTTGGCACCGTCCCGCGGTAAATTTTTTTCGGCTGAAGCCCCTTGTTCAGCACATAAAATAGCCACGACCTTAAGGTCGTGGCAACTGAAACCACACATTGCAGGCTTTAGCCGAAACATCGGCAGCCATGCTGCGGGGCGGGAGGGAAATATTTATTTCTTTATCTCACGTCTGAAAACATATTTCTCAATAAATCCGAAAGGCGCCATCGATGACATGGATGAGAAAAGCTCATATCCCTGTTCATCCATGTAGTTTAAAGCTTCAGTAACATACTTTGTGTTTTTATTATAGCCTTTCAATGTCAATTTTTTTATTTCACCATAATTTTCTTGCCTGATGCTGTCATAACTGATTACAATTTTATTTTTTCCAATCAATGGTTCACTATAAAAAAACCGTTGCATACTCATATTTCCTTGTTGTTGTTTGCGAATAACCATTGACAGAAACAAACAGAACAAATAACAAAAGAGCGATTAACTTTTTCATGGTAGTTCGGTTTTAAAGTTCAGGAAATAACATTCAACCCCCGTAACAGGATTTAACTTTAACCTTTCAACGTAGAAATTGGAAATGTATTACTCCACCGTCACGCTCTTGGCAAGATTCCTCGGCTGGTCAACATTGCAGCCGCGCATCACCGCCATGTGATAGGCGAGGAGCTGAAGAGGAATCACAGAAACAAGAGGAACAAGAATATCTTCGGTGCGGGGAATTTCTATGACATAATCGGCAAGTCCTTTAACAATTTCATCGCCTTCCGTCACCACAGCGATGATGATACCCTTGCGCGCCTTCACTTCCTGTATGTTGCTCACCACCTTTTCGTAAGAACTGTTTTTGTTGGCAATGACAACCACAGGCATGTGCTCATCAATCAAAGCAATCGGTCCGTGTTTCATTTCCGCGGCCGGATACCCTTCGGCATGGATGTATGAAATCTCTTTCAGCTTCAACGCGCCTTCCAGCGCCACCGGAAAACCGAAGCCGCGCCCGAGATAGAGGAAGTTTTTTACGTCAATGAATTTCTTCGCGATAGATTTAACTTTGTCGTTGGTGAGCAGCGCCTTCTCCACCTTGCCGGGAATCTGTTCCAGCTCGTTGAGCAGGGAATGAAAGCGTGATTCAGTCACCGTTCCTCTCTTGCGGGCGAGTTGCAGCGCCAAAAGCGTGAGCACCGCCACCTGCGCGGTGAATGCTTTGGTTGATGCAACACCAATTTCAGGACCGGCATGCGTGTATGAACCCGCATGAGTCATGCGCGGAATGGAAGAACCCACCACATTGCAAACTCCGAAGATGGTTGCCCCCTTCGACTTGGCAAGTTCGATGGCAGCAAGCGTGTCAGCCGTTTCACCACTCTGTGAAATGGCAATTACGATGTCATCTTCCGTCACCACAGGATTTCTGTATCTGAATTCAGAAGCATATTCTACCTCGACAGGAATGCGCGCGAGTTCTTCAAAAAGATATTCGGCAACTAATCCTGCATGCCACGATGTTCCGCAGGCGACAATGATGATTCGCTTCGCGTTATAGAATTTATTTTCATAATCCCCGATGCCACCGAGGCGCAGGAAACCTTTGGAAGCGTCAATGCGTCCGCGCATACTGTCCCAAACGGAACGCGGCTGCTCATAAATTTCCTTAAGCATGAAATGCGGGTAGCCGCCTTTCTCCAATTGCTCAAGATTCATTTCCAGCTCTTCAATATATGGCGTCTTGATTTCGTTCTTAATGGTTTTCACCGTGAGTTTGCCGTCCGTCACAATCGCCATTTCCATATCGTTGAGGTAAATGACGTTGTTGGTGTATTCAATAATGGGAGTTGCGTCCGATGCAACAAAGTATTCATCCTTACCTACGCCAATCACGAGCGGACTTCCCTTTCGCGCGGCAATAATTTTATCGGGATGATTCTTTGATAAGATGACGATTGCATAAGCGCCCACCACTTCATTGAGCGCAAGGCGAACCGCTTCATCCAAATCGGAGTTTTCGTTTTTAAGAATGTCTTCGATGAGATTGATGAGGACTTCCGTATCCGTTTCGCTGCGGAATGTGTGACCGCGCTTTATTAATTCTTCTTTAAGCGAAGCATAATTCTCAATGATGCCGTTGTGGATGATGGCAAGATTTTTTGATTCGGAAAAATGAGGGTGTGCGTTGGTGTCATTGGGCTCACCGTGCGTTGCCCAGCGCGTGTGTCCCATGCCGACATTTCCTTTTATGTTTTTTCCTTTGAGTGATTCGTCAAGCTCGCTCACCTTTCCCGCCTTCTTGAAAACAGAAAGCTCGCTGTTGAGGATTGCCACACCCGCGCTGTCGTATCCGCGGTACTCAAGCCGCTGCAATCCTTTAATGAGGATGGGATAAACCTGCCGGTTGCCGATGTATGCTACGATGCCGCACATCGCGGTTTAGAGTTTAGAGTTTAGAGTTCAGTGTTAACGCAAAATTAAAATTCATTGCCAACCGATTACCGCTTACTGTTTACTGATTACCTTTTTAATTTGGCTTGGTATAAAACAAATTCAATTTCATTTTACTAATCGTGCTCGTTCTACCGTAAATGATTGCCCGGTTTGCCTGCACCGAACCACCGGCTACGGCTAAGTATAAACCGTAGTCCTTTGTTTTTCCCGTAAGAATATTTTGCAGATAGTAAGCGATGTTGAATTTATATGTTCTTGTTGACGAACTGTAATCACCACCATAATAAGATGAGCCCTGGAACTGGTCGGCAAGAAATAATGCATTGCCAACAGAATCAACACCGAGCAATAAAAGTCTTGCAGGAGCCGCGTAATGGTCGGTGCTGTTTTCCGCAACAGTGATTTCAACTTCGGCTTTGTTAATTGCAATCATTCCGTCCTTGATATAATCCGTTAAATGCGGGAAACGGATTTTTGTTTTCACCCCAGCCATGGATTGAACGTAAACTTTATCTGTTCCGTTAGTTGAATCACTCAGCTGTAACTGAACAGGAGTGGAAGTGGTCATATAATCATGTTCAAAATGCGACATGCGGGCACGGGCAACGTTGAAGATGAAATCATACTTGAGCGAATCCGTTGTAGCTGTATGATAATACAATGTCATTCTCGATTTCGCTCCAAGCAGGTTGAAATAAAAAATTCCTCCCTGTCCCTGCGAAGTGACAGGGTCTGTTTTAATATAAATTCCTTTGAAGTAGTTTATAAAATTATCCGTGCCTGTAAGTTCAGGTTGGCCGAATAAATTCAAAAGTGAATCTCCCAGTCCCGTGTTATTGATGTTGATTCGGAGATGCGGTGCGGTTTCCACTCCGTTAATGGTTACACTGTCTTTCGGAGAAGGGGTTACTGTTACAGAGCCCAGTTCAATTCCGTCATACTGGAAATTCTTATTGGAGTAATAAACCGAATCGTAGTACATGGCTTCAGTCATTCTATAAACGCGAAAAGTCTGCGCAGTTGTATCTCCGTAATATCCGCTGTATGCAAGAGTAAGTACAAGCGAATCACACCAGGGATTGTCAAGCGTGTCGGTTACCGAAGATTCCGGAGAAACTTGAGCATAAATACCTGCATCCGTTCGTCCGAAAACAGAATCCATATAACTGCCAAGAAGCTGATAAGTGGTTTCATCCGTTCGCAACGAATCTTCGTGAATGGTGTAGGCAGTGATGGAAGTCGTATCAGTATAAATGAGGTTTAGATGGTCACCGGGCGGTTGCACATCAAGCCCGATGATTTCCGGGTCGTTGCAGGAAGATGCGATAACGATAACCGCTGAAGCGAAAAATAATAAGATGACTCCCGAAAATCTGCGTGCAGAAAAATTAAACATAGCAACAAAGAAAGGGTTATTTGTTATACTTAAAATTAAGAACGGCAAAAATGTCGTATAACGTATAACCAATAACTGATAACAATGTTTTAATTGGCAAGCACCGACTCCTCTTCCATCAGTTCGTCATAGAACCCGGAGTAGGTTTCGATGTAATTGTCATCGTGCTGCAGCACACGCTTCGATGATTTGAGAAGCAGCTTCTCAAGAGCCGGGTTCAGCGTTTCCGAAACGCGTATGATGGCATCGCTCCTGTGAATTGCTGCAGCGTTCAACGTAGAAATACTTGAATCTTTGTAAAGCTTCAGTTCATCGGCAGGCACACCGTCCATACGGATTTTCTTAACGAACATATCGCTGAACTCTTCATCGAGGTCGTGATCATAAACAGAGAAAACAACTTTGGAATTTTTGAACAGAGGATGTTCTTTGTAGATTGATTTAACATACATCGGAATCAAACTCGTCATCCAGCCGTGACAATGAATAATGTCAGGCGCCCAGCCAAGTTTCTTTACAGTTTCCATAACCCCGCGGCAGAAAAAGATAGTACGGTCTTCGTTGTCTTTGTAGAATTTATTTTTGTTATCCCTGAAAACAAATTTGCGCTGGAAATATTCTTCGTTGTCTATAAAGTAGACCTGCATGCGTGCGTTCTGGATAGAAGCGACTTTAATAATGAGCGGGTGGTCGTTTTCCCCGATAATCAGGTTCATCCCTGAAAGGCGGATTACTTCGTGCAATTGGTTGCGCCTTTCGTTCACTACACCAAAGCGCGGCATAAAGGTTCGGATTTCTTTTCCGCGTTCCTGAATTCCCTGGGGAAGATAACGGCAAATGTCTGCGATGGGACCTTGAGATAAGTAAGGGGTAATTTCCTGCGACACATATAAAATTCTCGGTTTTCTCATGGTATTAATTATTTCGGATTACAAAAAATAAGCATGCAAAGATACGACTTTATAGGTAATTTTCAATCAACTCCACCACTAATTGCAAAATAGTTTGGGCGTGAATTCACATGACAGGTTTGGGGTTGATTTTCACACTTTTAATGACTGGTAATTAGCGTATCATTGCTTTCCGTTTTTGGATTTCTAAATTAATGAAAGCGTTTTCAACGATAAAAGAACTGAAAGCTGAAATCGGCCGGTTTAAGACACTGAATAAATCCATCGGCTTTGTCCCTACAATGGGCGCGCTGCACAAGGGGCATGTGTCGCTGGTCGAGAAGGCGAAAGCGGAAACAGATATTTTGGTTGTCAGCATATTCGTGAACCCCGCTCAGTTTAATGACAAAAGTGACTTGCTGAAATATCCCCGCACGCCCGAAAAGGATTTGCAGATGCTTCAAGCTGCCGGGGTTGATTTTGTTTTTATGCCCGATGCTTCAGAAATATACCCCAAAGGCGAAGCGGAAGAGAAATTTGATTTCGGAAATCTTGAAAAGGTAATGGAAGGAGCGCATCGCGCGGGGCATTTTCAGGGAGTGGCAAGGGTGGTGGCAAAACTTTTCAGGATTGTAACTCCATCCCGTGCTTATTTCGGAGAAAAAGATTTCCAGCAACTGGCCATTATTAAAATGCTGGCTGAGAACTTTTTTCCGGAGATTGAAATAATGCCCTGCCACACTGTGAGGGAGGAAGACGGCTTGGCAATGAGTTCAAGGAATATTCTGCTTAGTAGCCAAACCCGTTCCGAAGCTGCTTTAATTTCTAAAACGCTTTTTCAGGTAAAAGATTCCAATAACAGTTTAAGTGTTGCTGAACTAAAGCAGCTGGTTGAAGAAAAAATCAATTCATCCCGTTTTCTTAAACTTGAATATTTTGAAATTGCGGATGAAAATACGCTCCGTCCGGTTTCTGAATTCAGCAATTCGAAAGAAACAAGAGCATTTATCGCTGTGAAAGCAGGTGCCATCCGGCTCATAGATAACATCTCGCTGAATTCTTAATTTCGCGCCATGCAAATTCAGGTTTTAAAATCCAAAATTCACAGGGTGAAAATCACCCAGGCCGAACTTCACTACGTTGGCAGCATAACCATTGACGAAGACCTGATGGATGCCGCCAACGTGATTGAAAACGAAAAAGTCCAGATTTTTAACATCAACAACGGAGAGCGGCTCGAGACATACGTCATCAAAGGCAAACGCGGTTCCGGGCAGGTTTGTCTCAATGGTCCTGCTGCGCGAAAAGCGCAGATTGGCGACCTCATTATCATCCTCTCTTATGCTTCGATGGATTTTGAAGAAGCTAAAAAGTTCAAGCCCACCATTATTTTTCCGGACAGTGAGAACCGGCTGCTTAAATAAAAGTTACATGTTATTTGTTATAAGTTATATAGTGCGCAATAAACTCAACACAGTAGTATAACGTATAACTGTTTTTAAATTTGGTCTTGAAAAAAATACTTCCTGCTCTTCGGTTCATTGTTTTTCTCTCTATAGGTGCGGCACTTTTTTATCTCGCGCTGAGCGGAACAGATTTAAAGAAATTAATGTCTGAGTTGAAGAATGCACATTACAGTTATGTTTTCATTTCACTCATCTTCGCCATGGTTGCTTTTGCCAGCCGCGCCTATCGCTGGAACATGTTGATACATCCGCTTGGTTATAAACCGAAATTCCGAAATACTTTTTACTCGCTGATGTTTGGCTACCTGGCAAACCTTGCGCTGCCCCGTCTCGGGGAAGTGAGCAGGGCGGTGGCGTTGAATCGTTCAGAGAAAATTCCTCTCGATGCAATCATCGGGACAGTGATTGCCGAGCGTGCCATTGATTTGCTCATGCTGTTAATGTGCATCATACTCGCGCTCGTCATTGAGTTCGAAAGAATATCATCTTTCCTTGGGGATAATCTTATCCATCCTCTGACAGGAAAAATATCTAATGTGGTTCATTCTACTTTTTTTATTCCGTCCATCATTGCGGCTGTAGTTATGCTTTCTGTAATAATTTATTTTCTCACAAGAAAAAATTTCTCTTCAGCACTCATTCAAAAAACAAACCGGTTTTTCAGAGGAATATTTCAGGGGTTGCTCACGGTGATAAAACTGAAAAGCCATACGGCATTTATTTTTCACACCGTGCTGATTTGGTTTCTCTACTGGCTGGTCTCATACATCTGTTTTTTTTCGCTCGATGCAACATCTGCCCTCGATATGAAAGCAGGAGTTTTTGTTCTTGTCGTTGGTGGTTTGGGAATGACAGCTCCCGTGCAGGGCGGCATCGGAGCGTATCACTGGATTGTAACACAGGGGTTGCTTTTGTTCGGGATTGAAGCGACAGCCGGACTATCATATGCCACTATTGTACATACCTCACAAACACTTTTGGTAATTTTGGTCGGTGTGGTTTCATTTCTGATGTTGTCTGTGTTCAATAAAAAAGCCGCCAATGTCAACACTTGAAAATATCAAATCAAAAATTCTTTCTGGCGAATCGCTGGAGCATCAGCTAAACCGCTGGAGATTTTTCAAAAATAAAATCGTGTTCACCAACGGATGTTTCGATTTGCTTCATGCCGGACACATAGATTATCTAAGCAAGGCAGCCGGGATGGGCGATGCGCTCATCATCGGCTTGAACAGCGATGATTCCGTAAACCGCCTCAAAGGAAAAAACCGTCCCATCAACAACCAGGAGCAGCGTTCGCTGATTCTTGCATCGCTCGGTTTTGTCTCAGCAGTTGTGTTGTTTGAAGAAGACACGCCTTACAATTTGATTTTAAAAATAAAACCGCAAGTACTTGTTAAAGGCGGTGATTACAAACCGCAACAAATTGCCGGAGCCGATGTTGTTCTTGCAAACGGAGGTGAAGTAAAAATCATTGAACTCCTTCCGGGCTATTCGACCACCGACATAGAAATGCGGATTTTAAATGCAGGAAACAGTTGAAACCTTGTAAACTTTAGGGGGTGAACAACATTTTAAATCCCCTGTTTGCATTTCATCGTATGTTTTATGTACATTTACATTCGTAAAAATCAAACATCCCGGATACAATTAATTTGGAGACCATGTTAAGGACAAAATTTCTTTCCATCGCCACATTGTTTTCGCTTATCGTGATTCTGTTTGCATCCTGCGAATCGAACAGGTGGTTTCAATCTGAAGATACGTTAAGGTCAAAAATTCAGACGACCTGGAACATGGTTCTCATTCCTGCTTACACTTCCAACAACACCCCTAGGGATCCGGAAGAAT
>Ga0247727_10009131_pt1 | contig 18119 bp, 20 predicted proteins | sample WisWelCaveWW1625_FD_202498 | JGI IMG/M metagenome (GOLD analysis project Ga0247727, IMG submission 202498) | Biofilm microbial communities from Wishing Well Cave, Virginia, United States - WW16-25 | ecosystem: Environmental > Aquatic > Deep subsurface > Groundwater > Cave microbial mat | place...
ATCAGCAAGGAAATTTTGTTGACCTGTGCAAAGGGCCACACATTCCACACACTGGATTTATAAAAGCAATTAAACTTCTCAATGTTGCCGGAGCGTATTGGCGTGGCGATGAGAAGAATAAAATGCTCACCCGTATTTACGGAATCACCTTTCCTAAGCAAAAGGAACTCGAAGGGTATTTGTTTTTACTGGAGGAAGCAAAAAAGCGTGATCATCGTAAACTTGGTAAGGAGTTGGAGCTATTTGCGTTCTCTGAGAAAGTAGGGATGGGATTGCCACTTTGGTTGCCCAAAGGAACACTCCTTCGCGAACGCCTGGAGCAGTTCATGCGCAGGGCTCAGGTGAAGGCAGGTTACGACCCGGTGGTGACCCCGCATATTGGCAGTAAAGCACTTTATGTGACTTCGGGTCACTATGATAAATACGGTAAGGATTCTTTCCAGCCGATTAAAACACCCGATGCAGGAGAGGAGTTCTTGCTCAAGCCTATGAACTGTCCGCACCATTGTGAGATTTATAAAGTAAAGCCTCGCTCGTATCGGGATTTGCCAATTCGCTTAGCAGAATTTGGAACGGTGTATCGGTACGAACAAAGCGGAGAACTTCACGGCTTAACCCGTGTACGTGGGTTCACTCAGGATGATGCTCATATCTTCTGTCGTCCCGATCAGGTGAAAGTAGAATTTGTGAAAGTGATTGATTTGGTGCTGCATGTTTTTAAATCCCTTGGTTTTGAAAACTATACCGCCCAGGTTTCACTACGCGACCCGAACAATAAGACCAAATACATTGGTGAGGACAGCCTTTGGGACAAGGCCGAGCAGGAAATTCAGGAAGCTGCAAATGAGCGCGGTCTGAAGACTGTTGTCGTAACCGGTGAGGCGGCCTTTTACGGACCCAAACTTGACTTTATGGTGCGCGATGCCCTGGGAAGGAGCTGGCAGCTCGGAACGATCCAGGTAGACTACCAGTTACCAAAGCGCTTTGAATTAGAGTACGTTGGTTCTGATAATCAGAAGCACCGTCCTGTGATGATTCACCGGGCTCCTTTTGGTTCATTGGAACGCTTTGTAGCCGTATTGATAGAGCATTGTGCAGGTAATTTCCCTTTGTGGTTGTCGCCCGACCAGATATCAGTACTTCCGATTTCTGAACGGTTTAATGATTACGGACAACTTGTAATCGATACGCTTAAAGAGTTGGATATCAGAGGTTTCTTAGATGATCGAGATGAGAAGATTGGAAGGAAAATCCGTGATGCAGAGATTAAGAAAGTACCATACATGCTCATTGTTGGTGAACGCGAAGCAGCTGAAGGTAAAGTATCTGTCCGCAGACATGGTAAAGGTGATCTTGGAAGTCTGTTGCTCCAGGAGTTTGTTGATCAGTTCAGGATAGAAGCCGCAACACCATCTTAAAATGGCGAAGGCTTTAATCCTGAAATCCTTTAACCTGCCGGCGGTAGGCAGGTCCAACAAATCCTGGTCAGGTTTTGATTTATGGAGAATATAGCGATATTTGCACCTCTTTTTGTAGAATTTAAACAGTAAATCAGTATTAATAACACGTACAACAGGCCCTTTCGCAGGGGACCACAGCGGCCGGAGGAGCCTTATAAGATTAACGAACGGATAACCGCCCAACGGGTGAGGTTAGTTGGAGAGAATGTAATAGTAGATGTTTACCCTGTCCAGCAGGCGCTTAAAATCGCACAGGAACAAGGCCTGGATTTGGTTGAGATTTCACCGAATGCCGATCCTCCGGTGTGTAAGGTTACGGATTACTCGAAGTTTAAATACGAGCAAAAGAAGAAGCAAAAGGAGATCAAGTCGAAGGCGCTGAAAGTGGTGATCAAAGAGATCCGCTTCGGGCCAAACACCGATGAGCACGACTTTAATTTTAAATTGAAGCATGCTATCAACTTCTTACAAGAGGGTGCCAAAGTAAAGGCGACTGTATTTTTTGCAGGTAGAACGATTGTATATAAGGAACGTGGGGAAATCTTGCTGTTGAAGTTTGCGCAGGGATTGGAAGAGCACGGAAAAGTTGAGTTAATGCCTAAACTTGAAGGAAAGCGGATGTCAATGTTTGTCATCCCAAAACCGAAGAAATAGGAATTGCAATTAACGATTAACGAACAACGAATAACGATAAATAGAATGCCTAAAGTAAAAACCAAATCAGGAGCGAAGAAGCGATTCAAAGTTACCGGTACCGGTAAAGTAAAGCGTAAACGTGCGTACAAGAATCACATCTTAACTAAAAAAGAAACCAAGCAAAAAAGAAGGCTGAGGCACAAGGCGGTAGTAAAAGCTGCTGACATGAAGAACGTGAAGGTTATGATTCCTTACGCTTTATAAAAAACATCATCGTCCTTGTGGGACGCTGTGTAGTTAGGTTTAGTGTTTAACCCGGTTTTTGGCTCTAAGAATTCCGCCAGCTGGCGGATCGCCAACAATCAAAAATGTAAAAAGAAATGCCAAGATCAGTCAACAATGTTGCCTCGCGCGAAAGAAGAAAGCGCATCTTAAAACTAGCCAAAGGTTACTTTGGCCGTAAGAAAAACGTTTGGACCGTTGCGAAGAACGCAGTCGAGAAAGGTCTCGTGTACGCGTACCGCGACAGGAAACAAAAGAAAAGAGAATTCAGAGCGATCTGGATTCAGCGTATTAACGCAGGTGTTCGCCCACACGGCTTAAGCTACTCATCCTTCATTGGTAAACTTAAGAAATCAGGCATTGACCTGAACCGCAAAGTGCTGGCCGACTTAGCCATGAACCACCCGGAAACATTTACCGAAGTGGTGAACAAAGTGAAGTAAGAAATTGAAAGGGGCTTAGGCCCCTTTAGTTTTCTGTATGACCAAATCAAAAAAGATTTTCATAGCGCTGGCAGTTGTTTTCTTTGCATTGCTCTTTTATGCCAGCTACGATATTTCCACCCGCACTACTTTTCCGGGCTCGAAGCCTCAATTGAAAGAACGTACAGAAGAAACCTACATTAAGCAAGACACTGTTGTGGCTGATTCTATCTCTGTATCGAACCCGAAATAGCTCTTTCATCTCTGATATTGACATTTTATCCCTAAAAAACACATAATAGCGATTTGATAATGGCAATTTAAACGGCAGACTATACTTTTATTCCAGGTTAAAGCCAACTATAGACAATGATTACCCCCCGTGGTCAAGGACTTCGGGGGATTTTCTGTTTTTAGCCTTCAACACAAAAGTAAAGCCATGCCGGACCTGTTCCGGCATCTCCTTATTCAGAACTGGAATGGAGATCGCGGCACAAAGGCCGCGAAGAGTGATTTTTTAGGAGTAAATTTGTTAGCAGTGGCAACCCTTTCTTGCCCGGCTTCGTCTTGTGGAAAATTTTCTAAACCAGCAACCCTCTATGCAACTACTCCATGGTTGCAAAAAAAACGACCGTGAGAGCCAGCGGTTGCTCTATCAGCATTACTACGGGTATGCGATGAGCATCTGTGTTCGCTACTGCCGGTCGTATGAGGAGTCGAAGGAAATTGTGAATGATGGTTTTATGAAAGTTTTTAAAAAGTTGGACCAGCATGAAACGGAGTCATCCTTTAAAGCCTGGCTACGCAGAATTATGATCAACTCAGCGATCGATCATTATCGGAAAGAGGTAAAACACTATCATCATTCTGAATTGGAGCAGCAGATAGTACCGGGAACAGTTAGCAACAGCGCATTGGATGATCTTTCGTATGCGGAGTTAATCGGAATGGTGCAACGGTTATCACCGGGTTATCGCGCAGTGTTTAACCTGCATGTGATTGACGGATTTACGCATGAAGAGATTTCAGGAATACTTGGGATATCAGAAGGTACATCAAAATCAAACCTGATGAAAGCTCGTGAGAACCTGAAGAAAATGCTTAAGAAAATGAATAGGGGAGATTTGTATTCGAAATATGTCTGACAACGAATTAGATAATTTGTTTAAAGAAGCTGCCGAAGGGTTTAAAGCGCCAAGCGGCCCATCCGCATGGAAGGATATGTCAAACAGGCTGGACCAGGCAGCGGTGGGCACATCATCATTTTGGAATTGGGGGGCGATTTCAGGCATCGCAGTAGTGAGTGTCACTGGGGTCGCTCTGGTGTGGTATTTGACAACAAATGATATTGAACAAGAGAAATCGAATGAGATTATTTCAAGTCAGGAAGTTGAAGGAAAGGATTCTAATCAAGCTTCTGTTGCTGAACCGCCTGAAGCCAGTTCTGTTTCTACAGAACAGAAAACTCAGAATGATTTGACAGAAGGAGATGAATACCAACTTCAGCAGTCGACTCGTGAAACATTGACTGATTCTAAACATCCGACTGACCAAACAGCAGTTTCTTCTAAGCAAGAAAAGGGCTTAAGAAAAACTCAGCAGAGTACGTCATCTCCTGAAACGAATGATCATGTGGGTGCTACGAATAATACCGCAACTGCTAAGGCCGAAGAAAATGGAACATCTCAAGGCTCAACTAACGATGTCACAAAAAACAGAAACAATGAGAGCATGCCTGCCGCACCTTCATTAGTTGGTATTACTCCCGATAACCAGGTGAATCAGCTTGCGCCTGACAATGAAGCACAGAATACAGTGGGTGTTGGTTCACGTATGGATAACGATTCTTTAAAAAAGTCAATGGAGGATAAAGCAGTGCTACTGGACAGCACCTCTTCTAGTAAGACAAAAGAACAGCGTGAAGAAAAGAGTAAAAGAGTAGGACCGGTTATTAATGTAAAATTAGTAGTTGGATCAGACTATTCCTCTATTAATTACTTCACACCTGATAAAGCCGGACTTAATTACGGATTGCTGTTAGGGTATTCATTTAACAATCGATGGTCGATATACAGCGGAGTACTATCATCCCGGAAGATTTACACCAGCAATGATATTGATAAAGCTTACACCATATATGGCGGATATGATTATCCGGTTAACCAATTGGATGGCGACTGTCGCGTGTTAGATATTCCTATTAATGTGTATTATACATTTTTCCCTGCACGTTCGTTTTCTCTCAAGGCAGGGATTGGTTTCTCCTCATACCTGATGCTCAGTGAAGCGTATACATATTATGTTGATAAACCGTACGGCTCTGCTATCTACTATCAAAACTTTAATAATGAAAATAACGAATGGTTCAAAGTCATGAATGTATCTGTGATACTACAGAAGAAATTAAATGATCGATTCCATTTAGAATTCGAACCGTTTTTAAAAGCCCCCCTGGCCGGTGTGGGTGAGGGCGAGGTTTCACTGGTCAGCGCGGGGGCTTTTTTAAATTTACGATTTGACATACCAATTAATAAACCCTGAATTTTTATGAATACGTTATTTAAATTTTTTACCGTTTCATTGTGTGTTTCACTCTGGCTTTTTACGGGTTGTTCCAGCAACGATTTGCCTGAGCCGGATAATTGTGACGGCACATTAAATCTCACCTTGATTGGTACTAATCCCGTAACGAATTGTGATGATACAGATGGTAGAATTGAGGTATTAACAGATGGTGGGACTGAACCCTTTGTTTACCAACTGGATAATGGGAGCTTTCAGTCTTCCGAAATATTTGAACTAAATGTGGGGCCCGGGTCGCATATTGTTACCGTAAAGGATGTTAACGATTGTGTATTTAATCTCGATGTTGAAGTTGGTATCCTTAATTCCACATTAACAGCAGATAAAGAGGAAGAAGATGATACCGATTGTTTGACAAATAATGGCTCTGTAACAATTACGGCAAACGATGGATTAGCACCATATTCAATTACACTGAGTGGCACCACGATAACCACCAACCCGGCCACGTTCGAAAATCTTGCACCGGGAACGTATAATTTTTCTGTTACAGATGCCGAAGGGTGTGTTTTTCCTGTGGCTGCTACTGTAGATCAAGGAGCTACGGGAATATCGTACAACGGAACAATTTTGGCAATTCTCGAAGCTAAGTGTAATTTTTCGGGTTGCCATCCTGATAATGGGGATTGGTTTACATACTCAACTGCAAAGAATAATGCGTCATTAATTAAAACAAGAACAGGTAATGGGAGTATGCCAAAAGATGATGGTGTAGGCAAAGGGGGGGATTTATCTGCCGATCAAATCAAGCTTATTGCGTGCTGGGTGGATGGTGGGGCTCCTGAAAATTAAAATTTTCGTAACATTATTAGTTTTAAAGTTGTTATGAAAAGATTGATTTTTGGATTTTTCAATTTTTAGTTATTCTATTGTTTCTGTATAACTTCGGATGTTCAAACAACAGTGAACCTGAACCAGTAGATTGCAGCATCAGGCTCAAACTGACAACCCTGGTTGTTTTGTATATGTCCAATAAGTAACTTCACCGAAATGAAAAAATATTTTTTTTGGATTTTATTTTTGCTGGTGGCATTCAATATTTCAGCACAGAAATTTGTGTTGGAGAACAGTGTCATCACCTTTTTTTCGGAAGCAACAATTGAGAACATAACTGCCGAAAATAAAAAGACCGGCAGTATGCTGAACGCTCAGACTGGCGATATAGCCTTCTCTGTTCCTACTCGTGAATTTCAGTTTGAAAAAAAACTCATGCAGGAGCATTTCAATGAAAAATATCTGGAGTCAGAAAAATTTCCGAAGTCAACCTTCGCTGGAAAAATGGTTGGTTTTAGCAACACAGTAAAAGGTATTCAACAGGTTAAGGCCAGTGGTAAACTAACCATCCATGGAGTTACTACCTCAATGGAAATATCAGGCACAGCAGAAGTTCAGTCCGATAAGATAATTCTAAAATCAAAGTTTATTGTTAAACTGGCTGACTATAACATTAAAATACCTCAACTAATGTGGCAAAACATTGCCGAGCAAGTAGAAGTCACAGTCGATTTTACCTATAAACCTCAATAGACCATGAAAAAGCTCCCACTACTTTTTCTCCTGCTGATTTTAGTGCAAACAGTTAAAGGCCAGGACGATCTTCTTAATGAGTTGGAAAAACAGGGCCCAACCGAAGGTGATTACACGTTCGCTACTTTCAAAGGCAGCCACATCATTAACGGGCAGTCTGTTGAAACCAGACGAAAAGGAGAACTTGAATTTATTTTTTCGCACCGGTTTGGTTTAATCAATGAGGGTGCCTACAAGTTATGGGGCCTGGACGAATCTGTAACTCGTCTCGGACTTGAATATGGACTAACCGATCGCCTGGGCTTTGGAATCGGCCGGACTTCTGTGGATAAAACATTTGATGGCTACGTTCGGTATAAGGCACTGCGCCAGAAGGATAAAGGTGCACCTGTAACCGTTACGGCAATGGGTACCGTAACTTATAAGACTTTGCCAAACGAAGATGATGATCCCGTGTTAGCCTCGGAATTGAAGGCCGAGGACAGGCTGGCCTATGTGGCGCAATTGATGATTGCCAGAAAATTCACTACCAAATTATCGCTTCAACTAAATCCGATCTTTGTTCATCGCAATACGGTTGACCAGGATGTGGAGAACAACGATGACCTCGCACTCGGTTTTGCAGGCAGGTATAAAATTACCCGAAGTATCGCTCTATCTGCCGAGTATACACTCCGACTGAATGCGAAAGAAAACCAACCTCCCGACTATGTACGGTACGATGCCGTGGGGTTTGGAATAGACATCGAAACAGGTGGCCATGTCTTTCAACTGATATTTACCAATACGCTGGGGATGTTTGAGCGGTACACCGTTACAGAAACTTATCATAATTTTTTCGATGGCGACATTCATTTTGGATTTAATATTTCCCGTTCTTTTCAAATCGCTGGAAAAAAATAATCTTTGGCCTTTATTGCTGAAGATTTGCTACTGCTTTCCATCATTTGTTATTTAGTATTAACAATCCTGATTGGCCTTTGGGCATCCAGGCGAGTTAAGACTACTGGTGACTACATGCTGGCGGGGCGAAGTTTGCCCATCGTGTTAAGTTCTGCTGCGCTTTTTGCAACCTGGTTTGGATCGGAAACAGTTTTTGGTGCCTCTTCAGAATTTTTGAAAGGCGGGCTGTACGGTGTAATTGAAGATCCGTTTGGAGCCGCTCTCTGTTTGCTCTTGTTTGGGATATTTTTTGCCCGCAGGCTCTACAACATGAATCTGTTAACGCTTGGCGATTTTTTTAAAATCAGGTATGGTAAGAAAACGGAACTGATAGCCAGTATTTGTTTAGCCCCTCCGTATGTGGGATACATTGCGGCCCAGTTAGTGGCCATGGGGCTCATCCTCAACGTGGTTACCGGTATGGAGTTGTGGATGGGTGTGGTGATCAGCTCGGTTGTAGTTACGATGTACACCTACACAGGCGGTATGTGGGCCATCTCCATAACCGATTTTATTCAGAGTATTATAATCATTGTTGGATTACTGGCATTAGCTATTATCCTTTCCGGAAAAGCCGGAGGTGTTTTTACCGTGTTATCAGAAGTACCAAAAGAGACCTTTCGTTTCTTCCCTAAATCCGAGGGGAAAGAGATCATTACGTATCTCGCGGCCTGGTCGGTCCTAGGGTTAGGATCAATTCCTTCGCAGGATGTTTTTCAGCGAACTATGTCATCAGGTTCTGCGAAAACAGCAGTGTGGTCATGTTACATAGCCGCCATACTCTACCTGACTATCGCCATGCTTCCCTTATTCATAAGTTTATGCACGAAGCATTTGTATCCTGAGCAAGTGAGTGGTGATACGCAGCTTACGTTACCAAACATGGTCTTAGCGCACACCGCTATGCCCATTCAAATTCTATTTTTCGGTTCCCTGCTTTCGGCCATCATGAGTACGACAAGTTCTGCTATCCTGGCGCCTGCTTCCATTTTTTCAGAAAATTTTGTGAAGCCACTGTGGGGCAACCGCTTTTCCGATAAGCAATTTCTTATCCTCACAAAGATTTCAGTTTTGATTTTTAGCGCTCTCGGTACCACCATGGGCTGCATGCGGTCTAATATTTACGAACTGGTAGGGGAGTCATCTATACTCAGTTTAGTTTCCTTATTTATACCGCTAACACTTGGCATGTATTGGAAAAAAGCAAACAGTATGGGGGCCTTGCTATCCATGGCACTTGGTATAAGTAGTTGGTTATATTTTGAATATTTTCCACTCAATATACCGAGCCTTGTGCCCGCTGTGATCATTAGTTGTGCAGGGATGGTTGTCGGAAGCCTATTATTTAGGAATAGGAACTAGGAGCTTGATTTTTATAAGAGAGCCGAACTGAATCTTAGTTACGGGCTTATCATACAGAAAAAGTTAGTGCTGGTGCGCGGAAGGATAACTAATAGCCAGAAAGCAGTTGTGCAAGGCCGCGCTAGAGAAACTGAAATTAATTTGGCCGCCAGCGACCAAATTAATCTTCAGTTTCGTTTAACAGAGATTGGGCTCAAACGCTGGCGTTTGAGCCCAATCTCTGTTAATTAATACGCGCCTGCAATTTGCCTATAGAATGCTTCCGATGTTTCGCGTATTAGCGATGAGCTTCAATAGAAAAGGTGACTCGCAGTATTACGATAATTACGTTTGCTGAAATAAGCCCATTTAATAAGTTGGCATGGATGAATCAATTTCCTTTGCCCACGCCAGTATGCCTCCTTTTAGATTGTAAAGATTATCAAGCTTGTGATTTTTTTCCAACCATTGTATGATTTGCCCACTGCGGCCACCACTGCGACAATGGATAACAACTTTTTTGGCTTTACTGATCTTCTCCACATTATGTGGGACATCAGCCAGCGGAATTAATTCGCCCTCCAGGTTGCAGATATCATATTCATGCGGCTCACGCACATCAATCAATTGAAAATCAGCACCACTTTGCTGAAGTTGTTGTAGTTCCTGAACTGTAATTTCTTTCATCCCCAAAGATTATTTTTCTTTTCGTTAATACACAAAAATCTTCATAATCAATCAGCTTTTTTATGCTTTTACGAGTTTCAGTTGCCCCTCACCCCCAAACTCTTTCAAGATCAGATGACGATTATACCGCTTCAATTCTTCCTGATTAAGCTTGTTCACTTTGGTGTATTATTATTAAAATTACTTATGTTAAGCAAATAAACCTTAATGTAGGGATGGGTAAAATCTTTCTATTTAATCCGCACTTCGAAGCGCACAAAATATCGCCCCATTATTTTGATGACATGCATTCCGTGTATTTTAGCGCGGCTTAGGTTTTGTATTAAATGAATCACTCTTTACTCTCGCGCAACATGCACTCCTTGATTTTTAAGCGATAAGCCTTCAGCAAGCTAATGCTAACATTGGCTTCAAAGTATTAGTTTTACTCAAAATATTTATATGCGTAAAAACTTTTCAAGCGGAGCAAAATGGGAAGATATTGTTGGGTATTCGCGAGCCGTACAGGTTGGTAATCATTTGGAAGTGACCGGTACCGTAGCGGTTGATGAGAATGGAGAAGTTGTCGGGAAAAATGATTTCTTCAAACAAACGTAATTTGCACTTCAGAAGATTGAAAAAGTTATGGTACAAGCCGGGTTTTCTCTTGAGGATGTTATCCGCACTCGAATTTTTGTAACAGACATAACCCATTGGGAAGAAGTGGGTAAAGCACATCATCAATTTTTCAGCACGATTAAGCCGGCCACTACCATGGTGGAAGTAAAGGCGTTGATAGCACCCGAGTATTTAGTAGAAATTGAAGTAAGCGCAATAAAAGCTGCATGAACCGTTTTGCCTGATTGCCGTTTAAGGGAATAGCATGAAGAACTGGCTGCTAATTTTTCAATTGCCTTTGGCGTTTTTTTTGATGGGCTACAGTTGCCGGAACGAAAGCAAACAACCCAATCTTGTTCAAGTTAATTATATTGTTGTTCCCAGAGACTCAACTGAATTGATTGCTTTTGACAAGGATATTTTGCCCATTCTTAAAGCCCGTTGTTCTCCTTGCCATTTTACTGGTGGAAAGATGTATGAAAAAATTCCCTTTGATAAGTCTAAAACCATAACGGACCACCCCGAAGGAATACTGAAAAGATTCAAAGACCCGGAATTGTCTACGATTAAGTCTTATCTTGATCAAGCGAAGAAATAATGGCTTAAAAATTGTATTTGGGGTGTAACCCCCTAACCAATGAAACCAATCTATGCCTTCCTTCTGGTAGCCTGCTGCTGTGCTGATCTCTGTGCACAAGTGGATGAAATAAAAAGTGCTTCTTCCAGCAATTCATCCAGCTCTGGAGGTGGTAAATCTGGTAGCAGCGATTACGACTCCGATGATTATGGTGGTGGTGGCGAAATAATTTTTGATTTTCTTTTTGGTGGAATAGCCGAGTGGCAAACGTTTAAACTACGTGAAAACCGGGAGCGTTATCCAGCGATGATTTCATTGGATGTTATGTTTCAGGGTGCCTTAAAGCCCTCCAGTTATTATTTGTTTTGGCCTCGCATCCGAGGAAACTGGGGATTGTTTTCTACTGACTTTCGGATGAATTATTTGATTGAAGAGGATGTGAAAGGGTTTAAACACATCCGCACAAATGATTGGCAAGTCATTCAATTTAATTTAGTGACGAGCAAATTTTTCACTTTTAAATTAGGGACGGGCTTTATGCAGGAGGCATTCAATACCAGGGAAGTTTTTAGCGAATCCGCTTTTTTGCTTTTTGTGCACGCACCTGATCAAACAAAATCGCTTGGCTTTGAATACAGGTTTTCAAAAGATTGGGATTCAGGTGCTAATCCAAGACGAGAATTCAGCGTTCAGTACCAACATCAATTATTTAACACCGGCAAGCTCCATGGTTATGCTACTGTGGGCGGAGTGTACCAAAAATATTACAATACTATCGAAGTTTGGGGTGTTCTGGCGGGGTTAGTATTCCGGTTATTTTAGAATCGTTTTAGCGCAAGTTTAGAAACGGTTTCTCCAATGGATAGGGAAGATGTGGCCGCTGGCGAAGGGGCATTGCACACATTGATCACTTGTCTTTCTTCCAGTATCAGAAAGTCATCAACCAGTCCGCCTCTGCGATCACATGCCTGGGCTCGTACCCCTGCGCCTCCCTCTTCTAAATCATTTCCCTGAATTTCAGGTAACAACTTTTGGAGTGCTTTGGTAAAGGCAGCTTTCGAAAAGGAGCGGTACATTTCTCCCATTCCTGTCTTCCAGTATTTGAGTGCTACTTTCTGAAAGCCAGGCCAGGCAAGTGATTCACCTAGCTCTGCAAAATTGATGTCTGTTTTTTTGTAGCCTTCGCGTTGAAAGGCCAGTACTGCATTAGGCCCTGCCTCTACACCACCCTTCATCATCCTTGTGAAGTGTACACCCAGAAAAGGAAAGTTAGGGTCGGGAACCGGGTAGATGAGATTTTTTACGAGGTATTCTTTTTCTTTTTTCAACTTATAATACTCACCCCGAAACGGAATAATTTTAACATCAACTTTTTTGGAGGTTAATCTTGCTACTTTGTCGGAGTAAAGGCCTGCGCAATTAATAACGAGTTTGGCAGGATAGGTTTTCTGTTGCGTGGAAACTGTAACATGATCGGGAAGGAGTTGGATGTCGATTACTTTTTCTCCCAAAACGATTTCACCGCCAAAGTTTTTGATCAGGTCTGAATATTTATTAGCCACAACTTTATAATCAACAATTCCTGTTTGCGGTACCGATATACCGGCTATCCCAGCCACGTGCGGTTCGAATTCTTTTAATTCTCCTGCATTCAGCATCTTCAAATTACTAAGTCCATTCTGTTGTCCGCGTGCAAAAAGATTTTGAAGCAATGGAAGTTCTTTCTCTTCTGTAGCAACAATTATTTTTCCACACAAATCAAAGGGAACTTCATTCTTCCTGCAAAAATCTATGAGCAGATTGTAGCCATGAATGCAATTGGTGGCTTTCAGGCTTCCGGGCTTGTAGTAAATACCTGAATGAATGACTCCACTATTGTTACCGGTTTGATGCTTGGCCAGTTCATTTTCTTTTTCAATAAGAGTAATCTTGAGTGTGGCATTTTGTTGTTTTAGTTGAAGCGCAGTAGCGAGGCCAACAATGCCTCCGCCAATTATTATAATGTTTGAGTTCAATGTTCAAAATTTAAAGTTCAATATTAATGACTGATGTTACGCAAACTTTGTGGCTTCTTTGGGTCTTTGGGTCTTTGTGGCATTAATGATCACGAAATTAGGCCACAAAGGCTCAAAGACACGAAGTTTCACAAAGGAAACAATGTCATGGGTTTATTTGTGCGTAACATCAGTTAATGATTGTACGCAAATTGTTTATGGCTTAAACTTCGCCCTATCCGCGATTGTTATCGCAGCTTCCCTTTAAGTGTCCACTTCGATGCGCGAAAGATGACTATATTTTACTGAAGGCGCTTGGCCGCAAATTTATATTTTTGCCGCCAAATATCACTCCGCGCAACTCGCACGGACTTTTCTGTGCTAAAAACAACGCTGATCAAATTTCAGGCTTTGATGGGTCTGATTCTTACGTTCAAAGAAGGCTCCACGATCACAAAATGATTTTTTGGGATCATGGTCCAGTGCGCATCTTCTGTAAGTTTCTCTGAAACTACCAATACAGCCTGATCATCGTCTTCCGGTGCCATCATGTGAGTAATGCCATCTTCAACTACATAGCGTCCTCCTTCAGAGTGATACAGCGTAAGCGGATCTTCATTGAAATTGGTAACGTACCGCGTGCCTACCAGAAAATGTCCATTGGTTACTACCATGTTAAGATAAGCTTCTTCTTTAATATCATGTTTAGTCATCAATGATTTTAGCGTATTGAATGTATATTCAAATGCTTCGACTACAGAATCGGTAGTCACAACCTTATGCTCCGTTAATATTCTACTGACCAGGAATGCAAAAATATGTTCAGAGTCTGTTTGCCCCTTGATCCAATTGTACAATTCATCGGTTAGACCGGCTCGCAGCTCGCGCTTAATTCTTGAAAAATTTTCAACACCCCCGTTATGGGCCATCAGTAATGACTTGTATTGAAAGGGATGACAATTGGATTCTGAAACTTCTCCAACACTCGCGGCACGAACGTGGGCGATTAAACATTCTGTTTTTATTTTAGGTGCCAGGTTGCGTAGATTCCGATTACTCCAGGCGGGATTCAACGAAACAAACGTGGCGGGCTCCGGACTGATGTCCTGAGAATACCAACCAATCCCAAAGCCGTCTCCGTTAAGCGGTTCTTCAATTTCTTTAGCATGAATGCTTTGATTGATCAACGAGTTTTTTGGTTTGTATAACAGGTCTTCAACCGCAATTGATGTTCCCTTGTAAGCCAACAGTCTGCACATAATGTAAAATGGTTTTTGAGTAATATAGTGATTTTTGAATGTCAGGTTTTCGTTATAGCGGGCGTTTTTGTGTAAAATGCCATAGTATGTTGCATGAGGTATAAAAACCCTCAATTTAGATGATTATCGAATGGTTTATAATCCTATTTTTGCTTGTTATGCGAACGGGATGTATAATTACTGGTTGATGAAAAAGGCTTTACTTTCGATCGTGTTGGTTTTGGTTTGTATCCTGGCAAGTGCACAGAACTACAAGCAGCATCCACTTTTTATATACAGTTTTACCCGCTACGTGCAATGGCCAGAGGCATATAATCAAGGTGATTTTGAAATTTTAGTGATGGGTGATTCTCCCATACTGGAAGAATTGAAAACGCTGGCTCAACATAAGAAAGTTGGAGATCGAACTATTAAGGTCACGAAGATCAACGGAGTCGCTGAAATCAGGAAATGCAATATGTTGTTTGTCCCTGCTGATAAATCCGACAAGTTTAACGAAGTGCTACAAAAAATTGATACGCAATCTGTGCTGATCATTACGGAGCAATCCGGACTGGGGGCACGTGGTAATTGCATTAATTTTATCACAAAAGAAGGTAAATTAGCTTTTGAACTCAATCAATCGGCACTTACAAAACGAAACTTAAAGGCGTCCAACGAAATAACACGGTTGGCTACTATGATTTAATCTATGGAAAAGGAAAAAAAGAAATTCAGCATTCGGTTTACTATTGGCAATAAGATACTTGCGGGTTTTCTCTCGCTCATTATTTTGTTCATCATTAATGCTTCCATTATCTTTTTTACAGGTAATAATATTGATAAAGTTGTGGATCAATCTTCACAAAATATCAGGCCTTCGAAGGACGCTATTAATGAGTTGATCCTGATGGTTACCCGGTCCAAAATGTTGATCACCAACTGGGTTTATCTTCAAAGCAACACGGAAGATAAGCAAGCCTTACGCGACCTGCATAATTTTGATTACCCTGCATTGGAGGAAAAAGTGACGCAACTTATGCCACAGTGGGAGAGTGACAGCCAACGTTGGCTGATGGATACGGTGTTCATTAAGTTTGAAGCGATGATGGAGGCTCAAAAGGAGGTGATGTCACAACTCGTAACATTCGAAAATTATGAAGACCCGCTGACAAAACTATTGGCTGAGGATGCTATTGAAAGCCAAATCATTCCACAAACCACTGCCATCACTAAACTTTTAGACAAGATTGCAGGCCTTCAGGCAGCAGTCACGGCAGAATCTGATGCGCAGCTTACTACCTCAACAAAGACCCTGCGAAACATCACGCTTATTCTCTCCGCGATCACCGTGGCACTTGGTTTGGTCAGTGCATTTTTAATGATTCGTTCTATTACCGTGCCGGTGAATTACCTGAAGAGCATTGTGGTTAAATTAGGTAAAGGTGAATTAGTAGAAGATAAAAATACGAAGTTTAACAACGATGAAATTGGTGAGATGGCCGCAGCGATGGATAACCTGGTGAATGGCTTGCAGGACACCACTTTGTTTGCTGAGAATATTGGTAAGGGCACATATGCCACAGATTTCAAACCACTTAGTGAACACGATGTGTTAGGCAATGCCCTTATTAACATGCGCGATAACTTATCGCGTGTAGCGGATGAGGACAAGAAAAGAAATTGGGCAACCGAAGGCCTGGCAAAGTTTGGTGAGATTTTAAGGACCAACACAAACGACCTGAATAAACTTACCGATGAGATTGTACTCAACCTCGTAAAATACCTGAAAGCAAATCAGGGCGCTATCTACATTATTGATGATGATCAGAGCGGGGAAGAACCGACCATGCCCATGAAGGCATGTTATGCTTGGGATAAAAAGAAATTTCTGAATCATAAAATTCATAAAGGCGAAGGTCTGGCAGGTCAGGCCTGGCAGGAGGGTGATTTGATTTATCTTACTGAAGTGCCACAGAACTACATTCGTATTACCTCGGGATTAGGGGATGCAAATCCAACCAGTGTATTGATTGTCCCCTTGAAACTCAATGAACAAATTTTTGGAATTGTTGAAATAGCATCTTTTGGCCAGTTCCAGGATTTTGAAATGGAGTTTGTTCAACGAATTGCCGAGAGCATAGCCTCCACAATTTCTTCCGTTAAAGTCAATGCACGAACACAGCGTTTATTGGAGGAGTCGCAGGAGATGACAGAACAAATGCGGGCACAAGAAGAAGAGATGCGACAGAACATGGAAGAGCTCCAAGCCACCCAGGAAGAGATGACACGCGGTCAGGCAGAATCAGAAGGAACCATGCGGGTTATCAATGATGCCTTGCTTGTAATCGAATTTGATCCGGAAGGAAATGTTATCAAGTCAAATCAAAACTTTCTTCAGGCAATGGGTTATAAGCAAGATGAGATTGCAGGTGAGAACCACCGGATTTTTGTGACCAAAGAGGAAAGAGGCTCGGAAGCATACAGAAATTTTTGGAGAGAGCTGGGAAGCGGAAGAACAAACCGTGGAGAGTACAAAAGAATTACCAAACGTGGCGAAGAGGTTTGGCTTAAGGCTTCGTACTCACCCATTAAAGATAAGTCGGGCAACGTAGTTCGGATAATGAAGGTTGCTACAGATATTACTGGTTTGAAGAAATCATAAACGAGTCGTGCCACTACTTTTGAGTGGTGGCACGACTTGAATGCAAAAAAGCCCTGCGTCACAGGGCTTTTTTGTTTTACCTAAACCTAAACCTATGAGAAGATTTACTCTACTCATGCAGGTTTAACGGCAATTGTGTATCGAAGTTACAGGGGAACGATAAAAGGTCGTTTTTTTTATAAATGGCATTTTTACTCTTTAAGCTTGTCCTTAAAAACTTTCTTAAACTTATCGATCTTGGGTTGAATCACGTACGCACAGTATGGAGCACTGCCATTCAGGTTGTAGTAGTTTTGATGATATTCTTCTGCAGGATAATATTCCGTTAACGGGCTAATCTCCGTAACGACAGGGTTATCAAACGCTCCGGAATCATTCAGTTTTTTCTTGTACGTTTCTGCTAATTGTTTCTGTTCATCAGTATGATAAAATACTACTGAACGATATTGAGTTCCCACATCTGCGCCTTGCCGGTTGAGTGTTGTAGGATCGTGTGTTTGCCAGAATACTTCCAGTAGTTCTTCAAACATGATCACCTTTGGGTCATAGGTCAATTGAATGATTTCGGCATGTCCGGTTAATCCAGAACAAACTTCTTTGTAGGTTGGGTTTTTCACTTTTCCTCCGGCATACCCTGAAACAATTTTGTTTACACCTTCCAGGCGTTGAAAGATAGCTTCTGTACACCAAAAGCATCCGCTGCCAAAAGTTGCTAGTGCCAGTTCGGTGGTTTCAGTTGATTGATTCGTCATAATAGGAGTGGTAGTAGTAGCGTTCTCGGAATTTTTGCGCTGCCCGCAAGAGGCACCCGCGAGCAACAAAATGAGTGGTAAAAATATTCCTGATTTCATATTAGATTTTGCACGTATTAACGCATTACACCAGCAAAATGGTTTCCGTCCTTATCGAATTTTAATGTTATTTGCCTGACTTACCTTCTTCCGAGATACCTGTCGGGATGACTTTGGGTTTGACCTCACCCCAATTTAATCTTGTGCTGTTAGAAAGTTTTGAGCTACCCCTCTCCATTTGGCTACCGTTAGGACACATCTTTATTGCAGTGAAGAGCAAGTTTCCTAAAACGCTATGTGGATGTGCACTTTGATAGACAGATATGCATCTGTTTCGCACAGAAAAAAATGAGTGCTTGTTGCGCGGACAGGTATTG
>Ga0247727_10009132_pt1 | contig 18115 bp, 17 predicted proteins | sample WisWelCaveWW1625_FD_202498 | JGI IMG/M metagenome (GOLD analysis project Ga0247727, IMG submission 202498) | Biofilm microbial communities from Wishing Well Cave, Virginia, United States - WW16-25 | ecosystem: Environmental > Aquatic > Deep subsurface > Groundwater > Cave microbial mat | place...
GCGTGATCGAGAGCCTCGTCGCCCGGCCGCCGATGACGATGCGAAACATCATCGACGACACGAGGCGGTGCCGATGGTTCGGATCAAATCAGGTGGCGGCAGCCTGAGCTAAAGGGACAGGCATGAGCATGAAACCTGGAAAGGATAGACTCATAGTCGTCGCCACCTTCCGGTTGCTTGAGCGCTGCGCGCCGCAGTGCTCAGAAGTAAATTGACTCCCGCCACATGCAATCCTTCCGCCACACCGTATGTTATTCCAGTCGATGCCGTCGTGCCATGGTCGTGCCCGCTTGAACCAAGTTTGCGGACGACACCTGCGATGTCTCAAATGGGTCAAACTGAGAATGGCCGTGCCGATATGGCCGAGCTGGATTGCATGCGGCGTTGCGATCGTGCTCGCCTGGCTGGGCTTTAGTGCATCTCGGGCCTGAGTGTTACGGTGTTGGATGCCGCCCTGCATCGAGCGTCGCTTTCCTCCGGGGACGGCGCCCACTCGGGCTACGGCTTAAGAGCTGTCAGATTGAGCACGAGATGAGCCAAACGACGCCAAGTTTTACCACCCAACGACTCGCATGGCGCGATTCCTCCCTCGGCGTCATCACACTGGCGAATGGCAACCGCATGCGCCTTACGCTCGGCCTCGGGTCCGGCCTTTCGCAGCGGCCGGGCGGTCCGAAAGTCACTGTCTGGGCAATTGCCGATCGCGGCCCCAATCTCAAGATCAAGCCGGCCATCAAACGCTACGGCCTGGAGCATCTTCGGCCGCTCGCAAAGGTGGACGGCGCCAAGATCATGCCGCGTCCTGACGTCGGCCCCACAATCTGCCAGATAAGATTGCACGGCAACGCGGTGAAACTGGTCCGCCGAATTCCCCTGCGCGGCGTGAGCGGTCGGGCTATATCAGGTCTCCCCATCCCTGCAGGGATTGCGGACGTAGAACCCGCTTTTGACCTCAAGGGCGCTGCGTTGGGTACCGACCCCTCCGGCGCCGACACAGAGGCTATCGTAGCCTTGTCGGACGGCACCTTTTGGATCGGCGATGAATACGGGCCATCACTCCTGCACGTTGGACCCGAAGGCGACGTGTTGCAGCGGTGGGTTCCCAAGGGGCTTGAGAAGCCGCTGCAAGGGGCGGACTACGTCGTCAAAGGGGTGTTGCCGGCGATCGCCTTGCGCCGCCGGATCAATCGCGGCTTCGAGGCGCTTGCGGTTTCACCCGATGAACGCTGGCTCTATGCCGTATTCCAGAGCCCGCTCGCCCATCCCGGTATGGCGGCGTTCAAGCACGGCCGACACGTGCGGATCTGGAAAATCGATGCCAAGACGGGGGACGTTGCCGCGCAGTTTCTCTATCCCTTGGACGAGCCGGCGACCTTTCAGCGAGACCAAGAGGCTGGTGACGTCGAGTTGTCGGACGTCAAGGTCAGCGAAGCAACTACCATAGGCCTGGATCGGCTGCTCATCCTGGAGCGGATCTCGCGAACTACGAAGATCTACCGTGTGGAGTTGGCCCCGCGCTTCGCCGTCCCTGCGGTGCACATGGACAACCAAACGCGCCCCACGCTCAAACAGTCGAGCGCCGCACGTGACGCGATAGACAATGTTCCGGTTCTTGCCAAGACATTGGTGCTGTCGACAGACGACGCGCCGGAGTTGGATCGCGATCTGGAGGGGATGGTCGTGCTGTCGCCACACGAACTCCTCCTCGTCAACGACAATGATTTCAGTGTCGAAGGCGCGCGCACGCATTTCTGGCGCATCCGGCTCAAGAAGCCGATGTTCTAGCTGACAATGTCGCGCTTCTGGTTTCGTGCTTTGCCTGACCTCGATGATTGCAGCGATGTGTGATCGATGAAACTTACCGTGCGCTGCGTTGCGATGCGCGTCCTAGCTTGACGTAGCTCGCAAAACGGACCGCATCGAGGTCCCCCCGCTCAACGGCAGCGCGCACTGCGCAACCCGGTTCACTGTCGTGCCGACAATCGCGAAACCGGCACTGGGCTGCCAGGGCCTCGATATCATCGAAATTGCTCTTACTGCCTTCCGGCGTATTCCAGAGTTCCAGCCCCCGCAGGCCTGGCGAGTCGATAATCGCGCCACCTTCCAGTCGTGTGAACAGTTGGCGATGGGTTGTCGTATGCCGGCCGCGACCGTCGTGGGCTCGGACCTCCTGCGTCGCCTGCGCCGCGCGTCCCAGCAGTCGGTTCGTCAATGTCGACTTGCCTACGCCTGAAGAGCCAACAAGGGCCACTGTCCGGTTGCCCTCGAAATATTGCTCGAGATCACGAGAGCCGTCTTGAGCGCGCGCGCTGATTGCATGAATTGCCACACCAGGATCAATCCCCTCGATCCGACCGGTCGGCCCGATAACATCATTGGGAAGATCGGCCTTGTTGACCACGATGACGGGCTTGGCGCCACTTTCCAACACCAAGGCGAGATAGCGCTCCATGCGCGCCAGGTTGAAGTCGCCACCCGGCGCCGTCACGATGAAGACGACATCGATATTCGCCGCCAGGAGTTGCGGCCGAGGTTCGCCTGCTGCCTTGCGGACCAGTGCGCTCGTCCGCGGCAGAACGGCCTCGATGGTGGCCGGGCCGTCACCGTCGGCCAGACGTACCGCCACGAAGTCGCCGACGCCCGGCAGGTCCGAGCGCTCCTCGGCAGTATTGCGCAGACGGCCTGTTGTCCCCGCCGACAGCTCTGTCGCTTCGGTGGCGACCTGGTAATGGCTTCGATGCTCGCCAACCACGCGACCGGGCACCAGGCCCTCGGCAGCATGGCCCTTGAAATCTTCCTGCCGTCGCGAGCTCCAGCCTAACGCCTCAAGTGTCACCTTCAGTCTCCACAGGGCGGACTGTGCCATGTTTGCTCAGGGACCCACCAAAAACCATGGCGCTGCCCCGTTGTTTTCGGCCGCCCCGTCTCGTTTGGGCCTAGCCGCCCGCGGCGGTCAAGGTGTTGGATAGCGTCGGTCAGAATCGCGAATGCAAGAAAGCACACGAGCCCCACCGGCCTGCTGATGACCATGCCTTGCGCGGGCGTGCCCCTGATGACGCCGCGTCGGCCTGTGGCATTGGTGAGGGCGAACGTTGCTGCCGACAGGATTGCGAGGACGGCTCCCAACAGATGCACGCACTTCCTCCCCAGTGGGCTTTTTGCCCACTCGGGCAGCGCGTCAGCGCGAACTGCCTAGGGCTCGTTGCGCGCAATGGTAACCGGCGCTCGGGGCGGCCCGTCAAGGGTGCGCCGCTTCGCGACCGAGCTTCGCTGGCCCCTGGACTGGCCGGCGCGTCGGTTCGGGGATGGTAACAGAGAGATGGGCTAGGGTACGATCATCAAGATTTCCGACACCAGGTGCACGCTCGCTGAGTAGGCGGTGGATCACCAAACGGAGCGGTCGTTCATGGGTCGGCGGTTTCGCGAGTTCACTGCGGTGCAGGTGCGGGTCTCAATCGACCGCATAGAGCCGCAGATATGGCGGCGGCTTGTCGTGCCGCTCCACTTCCACTTGCGGGAGCTGCATCTCGTTCTGCAGGCGGCCTTCGGTTGGACGAATTCGCACCTGCATGAGTTCGAGATCGGCGGCCTCTCGTATGGTGGTGAGTGGGCCGATGCTGAGCGCGGCGAGGATGATCCGCGCACGTTTGAGGAGATGGAGGTGAGGTTGCGCGACTTCACGCGCGAACCGGGCATGACGTTTTGCTACGTCTACGACATGGGCGACAACTGGGTGCACACGGTGTGCTTGGAGAAACACCTTGAAGTAGAACCTGCGCCAAAGATGGCGCGGTGCGTCGAGGGCGCACGTGCGCGGCCGCCGGAGGACGTCGGTGGACCCAGCGGCTACCAGGAATTCTTGGAGGCGGTGCTCGATCCGACGCACGAGGAGCACCGCGCAATGGTGCGCTGGGCCGGAGGGCATTTCGATCCGGAGTGGTTCGATCTCGAACTGATCAACAAGGATGTGGAGCGGGCGCTGCACGCCAACTTGAAACGGCGGGTGCGGCAGCCGAAGCCGCGTACCGCGAGAGGTGCGTGATGACGCGCAAGGGGAAGAAGGCCAAGAACGGCACTCTAGAAAAACGCAACGAGCCGAAGGCAAATCGGCTGACGGTGCCGGGATATGAGCCGTCGGCGAAGAACGCAGGGGTGCTGCCCTGGAAGTGGGCTGCTGATCGGCTGAAGAAGAGCCGGCAGTACTGGATCGCGACCACGCGTCCTGATGGTTCGCCACATCTAGTGGTCATTTGGGGTGTGTGGCTCGGGGAGAGCTTCTGGTTCAGCACGGGGGCCAAGTCGCGCAAGGCACGCAATCTGGCGGATAACCCCAAATGCGTGATCGGAACTGATGACGCCGCGGAAGCAGTGATCCTGGAAGGTGCGGTGGAGCTGATCGACCCCCAACACAGAGACTTGGCCAAGTTCGCGAAGGCCTACGAGAAGAAGTATGCGTGGAACCTGCGCGAGATGGCGCAGCCAGTGTATCGCTTTCGGCCGAGCGTGGGTTTCGGGCTCTTCGAGAAGAAATTCGAGCAAACTGCCACGCGGTGGAGCTTTCGGTAGTGAGCGCGGCGGGTTGCGAGGGATAGGAGCCCGGCGCCTGTGGACCGAGCGGCAATGCAGTGGGCATGATGCACAGACAAGGAGTCAACGTGCGTAAGACGACTCGCAGGGCCGTTGTGTTGCGAGCTGGATGCGGGATCGTCGCTCTCGTTTTGCCCGGAAAAGCAGCCGCGCTCGGCGAGGCGCAGAAGCATTTCATCGCTGAAGCGGCACGCATGAAGCGCGAGGCAGAGGCGAGCGGAGACCAGCCGTTTGGAGCGGTCGTCGTGAAGGATGGGTCGATCATCGGATACGGCCCGAGCCGCGTCATCGTCGACCGCAATCCTGACGCGCATGCCGAGCGCGTCGCGCTCTGGGACGCGCAGAGGCTGCTGGGCTTCAACGACATGACCGGCGCGGTGATGTATTCCACCTCGCGACCGTGCGGCGCATGCCAGGATGCCCTCGCGCTCGCGAATGTCGAACGCATGTACTTCGGGCTCGATGGCGCCGACGCGGGAAGACCGCGGCGCTCCCGGTAGCGCACCATGCAATGGATGAGACTGGTAGTTCTGGGGTTGGCCGTCGGGATTTTCGTATTTGGACTCAGTGACATGACTTCTAGTCAGAGCGCCGACCGTGGCCGCGCCGTGCTCGAGGCGGCCGCACGCGGTGATGTCGAGGCGCTGAAGCGTCTGATCTCAGCTGGAGCTTCACTTGAGAGTGCGAACGCAGCGGGGGAGACGCCGCTCTTGCTCGTGGTGAAGAACAACCATCTTCCCGCGGCAGCCCTCCTTATCGAGGCAGGGAGCAACATCAATGCACAGGCCGCCAACAAGGACTCACCCTGGCTCTTGGCGGGCGCACTCGGCAGAACAGAGATGCTGCGTCACATGATCCCGAAGGGGCCGGACTTCTCTCTGCGCAATCGCTTCGGTGGCAATGCCTTGATACCGGCCTGCGAGCGCGCGCACGTGGAGACCGTGAAGCTCCTTTTGACGACGAAGATTGACGTCAATCACGTCAACAACCTCGGCTGGACGTGCCTCCTTGAGACTGTGATCCTCGGGGACGGCAGAGCGCGACACGTTGAAGTCGCAAAGCTTGTTCTCGCTGCCGGCGCTGATCCGAATATTTCTGACAAAGACGGGGTATCGCCGCTCACTCATGCGCGGGGGAAGCGCCAAACGGAGATCGCGCGGTTGATCGAGGTGGCTGGAGGAAGGTAGGGGATAGAGGACGGAAACCTAGCAAGAAGCGAGGTCTATGATGCTCAAGACGCGCAATCCTTCCACCGTTGCCCCGCCTGCCGCGAAGTACAGCCACAGCGTCGAGGTCCCGCCGAATGCGCGCTGGCTGTTTACAGCGGGGCAAGTTGGCGTCCGGCCCGACGGAAGCATCCCGGAGGGCTTCGAAGCGCAGCACGATCAGATTTGGCAGAACACGCTCGCCATCCGCCGATGCCGGGATGGGCCCCGAGGATATCGTACGGCTCACCGTGTATTCGACGGACCCGGATGGCTTGAAGTTCGTACGGGCGCATCGCGAGAAATACCTGAAGCCGCACCACACGCCCGCATCCACGTGGGTCGTGGTAAGCCGCCTCGCAAACCCGAAGTGGGTCGTTGAGATGGAGACAGTGGCGGCGAAGGCCTAAGACTGCGCCCGTGCGATGAACCGAGACGGTCGGTGAGGCAGCGGCAGCGACGATGCAGTTCACGGTTGGGCTGAAGGAGAATGAGCGATGCCAGATACCATCCTGGATGGCAGCGGAGAGCAAACGCCAGGACGTCGGTTGCTTGACGGGACAGACTTGGAGATCGCCTACAAACTACTGGGCGACGATCTGGTGGTGCGCGTGAACAAGGCGGGCGTGCAAGTCTTTGGCGTGGTGCTCGAGAAGGCTGGCAAGCCAATGACCGCGGAGCAGCTTCTTGAGTTCAAGACTGAGAACTCTGATTTGGTAGTCAAGATCGGCACCCGCGCAGACACGGTCCGAGACGTGGGTTATCGGCTCGGACGTGTGGCAAGCAAGCTCATCAAGGCAACGCGTGAGAAGGTGAACAAGACCTAGAGGGGAAGCGGCATTTGTGGCGGAATACTGGCTGCGTATGGGGCATAGCGCATCCGGGGGAACCGGAGGCAGATGCGATGATCCGGTCCGCGGATGAGGAATTGACGCTGAGAGACTACCGCGAAGCCGATCCTCTAGGTACCGCAAAACGTCTGGCGCACGACCTGCTCAGGCCGGGGCGGGTCGGCGTACTGAGCGAAGGTCGATGGCAGGTCGTCGTAAGGTCTGGCGAGCACCGCGAGCAGACTCTCGAACGGCGCGAAATCGCTCTTGTTTACGGCCGAGATCGCTTCCTCGACGAGATGATTGCGGGGGATAACGGCCGGATTGGCTGCGCGCATCACCGACATGCGCCCTTGCGTGGTGACAGGGCCGTCGCCAGCCAGCCGGCGGCGCCATTGCTCGGCCCAGCCATCGTAGGCGGTTGGATCAGTGAAGAGACTCCGGACACCAGCGTCGGCATCCGGACTGGTGGCAGCTTCGCAGAGGCGGCGGAAGGTCAAGGTGAAATCAGCGCCGTTCTGCGCCATGCGCTCCAGCAGACCTTGGGCGAGAGACATATCCTCGGGTTGTGCCTGAAGCAGACCGAGCTTGCGTCGGAGACCCTCGGTGTAGGCCGTTTCGAAGCGGGCGCCGAAGCGGTCGAGCGCCTCGGCGGCTTGCTGGATGGCGGTGTCCTTGTCCCCGTCAAGGAGCGGCAGGAGCGCTTCCGCGAGCCGGGCGAGGTTCCAGCGGGCGATGCGCGGCTGGTTCCCATAGCCCTCACGCGTTTGGAGGGAATGGCTCAGCAGAGCCATTCCCGGAAGCTAGTGAGCCAATCAGCATCGAATCTGACGTCTGCAAGTGATTGCCGAGTAGGCCCGGGGAATTTCACCCCGAGCCCCTCACAGATCCGGACTGGATACTCTCGCATCATCCGGCTCGTGCCACCGCATGAAGGCTGCCGCCTTCCGTTGCATGTCAGGTTCCTCCCGTTGCCGGTTGACCCAACCCAACGGCGGTGACCCACCCCCTTCGCTCCACGGGCATTACACCCGCTTCATCGCTTCTACGAGGCAGTCCGCCCCTCTCCGGCGCATCGGTACTTTCGGCCTCGCGGTGGGAGCCGCTTGCGCCTTTTCCCTTGGCATCGCCGGTCAGGTTCTCACGTTCCGTACAGGAGCCTGGTCGAGCTTCGCGCTGCCTACACGCCGGATGCCGCTCGGTCGGTATCAGGACATCCTCCGAGCTGATCCCGGGAGACGGGTCAGCCCCCGGTTTTGACAACATCTAATCCGATTTCGACGCTTCAGAAGCAGTTCGCTTGCGCTCACCTCTCTCGACCGTGCCTGCCGGGATCATCGTCCCGACGTTTCCGTGACGCTCACCACCACGGCTTTTGACCGCAGCAGCTCACGGTGGCTTGGGATCAACGACCTGATCGCCGAACCCGAAGGGCCCTCCTTCATCTCCAGTACAGTTGCGCGTCGCCGTGTGGACCGGCGATACTCGTGACACAAGACCCCTGCGGAAGTCGCGTTGACCGCCGCAATCCCCGCGCCTACCGGGCGTTCCGTAAACTCGATCGGGACGAGCAGCGCGGCCACCAAAACAGCATGCTGCGCAAGAATCAGAATCGTGGGCCTAGGACCCGACCCGGGCGAGACCCCCGGTCATGATGCGGTTGCGATTGCAGATGCTGAGGCCGCTCTCGATCAGGTGCAGCTGGAACAAGCGGAGATCGTCGGGCGTGGCCGTATCCGGCGAGCGCTTCAGGAACGCGGCGAACCGCCTGCAACTCGCAATGTGGCTGCGTTGCGATTGGGGCCCGAGCTGGCGCGCAACCATGTCCTCGATCGCGCGCTGGCGCATCTGTCGCATCGATTGGCCTTGAGGTGCGGTTGTTGGACTAACCCTTTGGCATCTGCTCGAGCAGCCTCCCCTTGCCTGCGAGCGGCGTGTTGATGCCCATCGCGCGCAGTACCGCCCAAAGCGTTGCCTGATTGGTGGTGACCACCGGCTTGCCGAACTGCCGCTCCCACGGTGTTATCCAGTCCATTGTGGGAAAGTTACCGCCTGGCACAACCAACGCGTCGATGTCCGGGCGATCGATCCGGCTGAACGCCGCTTGCGCCACGCCCGCGTCCATCTTGCCGATGGCGTAGGAGTTGGTAGCGCCAAAGCTTTCCGAGGCGACGACGGTAATCCCATATTTGATCTCGTAGTAGCTCTTTGCCCGCGCGATAACCTCCTCCGAGTAGGGCGTCGCCATCGCGATCCGCCACGTTCCGAGCGCTCGCAATGCCCGGCCGATGGCCTGGGCCGAAGTCACGGATGGCACGCCCGATGCCTCCGTCATGCGCTTCATCGTCACCTCGTCGTAGTCATCGGCGAAGAGGCTGGCTGAGGTTTGCGCCAGCGCGATCACTTCCACCCGCGCGTCGCCCAGCAGCTTCGACTGGTACGCCACGTCGATGTCGAGGCTCGGGGAAAATGCCGTGTTCCCGCCTTTGCCGAGCCGGGCGGTATGCACCTGTAGTTCCACCGGCAGGCGGCAAAAATCGATCTCGCATGTGGTGTTGGTGGAAGGGACCAGTATCCCGAAATGCCGCATGACCATAGATGAACCTCCCGCGAGCGCCTCTAGACAACGAGCTTGAAGGTCTTGCCATCGCGTACGACATGGCCCGCCGTCGGGCCGGCAAAGTGTGTCCGATCACAAGCACAGGCTCGCCCGCAAGCTCGCCGAAGATGCGATCGCGGGTGGCCTCGGCTGCGGCGGGGTCGTAGTCGGCCGTCGACGACCATTCAGGATGCGCCATCTGGCAGGGATGATGGGCGAAGTCTCCCGTGATCATGGCTCGCTTGCCGTTCGAGCTGATCAGGACGCTGGCGTGGCCGGGCGTATGGCCCGTGCTCGGCATAAGTCCGATTTCGGGGCAGATCTGATGATCCCATTCGACAAGATCGGCGAGACCACGCTCGAAGATCGGTCGTATGCTGTCGGCAAAGACGGGAAGCATGTCGGTGCGCTCGGTCTGCGTGCTCCAGTGCTCGTACTCAATGCGGCCGAACAGATAGCGCGCCTTCGGGAAGGTTGGGACCCACTGGCCGTCGACGAGCATCGTGTTCCAGCCGACGTGATCGACGTGTAAGTGGGTGCACAGCACCGTATCGATAGTCTCACGTGGAAAACCGGCCGCGGCCAGATCCTCGAGGAAGCGCCCTTGGCGGTCGTTCCAGGTCGGTATTCGTCGATCCTTCTTGTCGTTGCCGAGGCAGGTATCGACGATGATGCGCCGTCCCGGGGCCTCGACGATGAGCGCGTGGATGCTCATCTTGAGGCGCCCGTTCTCGTCGGCGAAATGCGGGATCAGCCAGGAAATGGGAAGCACGGCCTGCCGCGTCGCTTGGGGCAGGATGAACCGGCTGCCACCCGTCGTCTCGAGCTCCACGATCTTCGTAACGGTGACGTCGCCGATCCGCCATTTCATCGTTCGACCCCACGTGTCCGACGGTCAGCATATCGGCCATGGTCGCGATGTGCGAGTGAGCAATCGATCGCCTGACGCGTCGTGTAGACCTTCGCCGTCCGCCGCGGCATGATGGTGGCTTCATCACGGAGGATGGGACGTGGCAACGGCATTCGAAGAGGTCATGGGGGTGCGCGAGGCCTTCAGAGGGCTCGCGCAGCCAGAAGCCGGCGAAGTCACCATTGCCGGCGCGGACCCCGTATTCTCGACGCGTTTCAAGATCGGGGAGACCTGCTCTGCCGTGCTCGGCGGCGTCGGTGTCGCCGTCTCCGACATCTGGGAGCTGAAGACCGGCCGGCGCCAGGAGGTCTCAATCGATGTGCGCCATGGGGCGGCTGGCCTGCGCAGCTCGGTTTATCTGCAGCGTCCTGGGCCTGACGGCGCATTCAAGCCGGTGGTCAACCAGAACCACCAGGCAATGATCGCGATCACCCAACCGTGGCCGACGAAGGATGGCCGCTGGGTGCTGCCGCATTTCGGCCTGCCGAACCTGCAGGCGCGGATGCAGAAACTGCTCGGCTGCGAGCTCACCCCGGAGGCAGTTGCGAACGCGGTGGGCAAGTGGGACGCGCTCGATCTCGAGGCGGCCATCGACGAAGCACGCGTGTGCGGCGGCATGGTGCGCTCAAATGCCGAGTGGCTTGCACATCCGCATGGCCAGGTTCTCGCCGCCAAGCCGATCGTCGAGATCATCAAGGTCGGCGATAGCGATCCCGAGCCCCTGCCGAGGGGCGGCCGTCCCTTGAGCGGGATTCGCGCACTGGACCTCACCCGTATCCTGGCTGGGCCGATGGCGGCTCGCACGCTCGCCGAGCACGGCGCGGACGTGCTGATGGTAACGGCCGAGCGCCTGCCGCAGATCCCAGAGCACGTCCTCGATACGAATCACGGCAAGCGCAGCTGCTTCCTCGATCTTGTGCAGAAGGAGGACGCATGCCGCCTGAAGGCGTTAGTAAGTGGGGCAGACGTGTTCTCGCAGGGTTATCGCCCCGGCATGATCAGGAAGCTCGGCTTTGGGCCTGAAGAGGTCGCTGCGCTTCGGCCAGGCATCATTTACGCTTCGATCAATTGCTACGGTGCCGACGGTCCGTTCAGCCACCGTGGCGGCTGGGAACAGGTGGCCCAGACCATGACGGGCCTTTGCCATGAAGGCCGAACCGCTGCCCGCCCCGAGGGCCCGGGTCTACTGCCCGCTGCCGCCTGCGACTACACGACTGGCTATCTCGCCGCCTACGGCATACTGCTGGCGCTCGCCAGGCGGGCACGAGACGGCGGCAGCTATCACGTCCGCGTATCGCTCTGCCGATCAGGCATGTTCATCTATCGCCAGGGCAAGGTAGCGTTTCCCGGGCTTGGTCAGGATTTGTCACCTGCTGAACTCGACGCGATCCGCATCGAGAGTCGGCCCAAGAGCGGCCCGTTGCGGCATCTCGGCCCGATTCTAAAACTCTCCGAGTCATCGCCCCACTGGACCCGCTCAACGCCGCAGCTGGGCGGCGATGGACCCGAGTGGCTAAAGGTTCGCCCTCGGGTCGCCGCCGCTGAATAGGGTATACGGGATACCGGAGCGACGCTGTGCGATCAGCGGCTTAAGGCTCATCAATGGCGGAGGCCGACCGGAGGTTCACGCAGCCCACGTCAAGCCGATACAGAATGTCTCGGCGCTTTCACTCGACGGCCGCCCGGTCTTCGGTTGGGAGAAGGACGTGGTCGCTGCTAACAAGATTGGCTCCTAGCGCCGTCGATGAAGATTGCGACCAACATCAACAACATCAACAACATCAACAAGCGCCTGTCCAACCTGCTGCAGTGGCTGACAACGCCGGACACTTGCCGGCCCCATCGCTCCGGTCGCTCAATCCTACTTCTGCACCTGAATGATCGCTCTGCGATGGGTGCCCTCGCCGACCTTCTTGTCCTCATCGTGCGCCTCGACCTTGAAGCGAAGCTTGCGACCGTCGACCTCCAAGAGCTCGGCTTTAACCGTCACCTTTTGGCCCTTGGGCGTGGCGCCGAAGTGCTTGACGTTGACCTCGAAGCCGACCGTCGTATGCCCCTCGGGGAGATGGGCCTGTACGGCCTGGATACTCGCGCGTTCCATCAGGCCGATCATCGATGGTGTCGACAGCACACCTTCGCCGCCCATGTGCTTGACCACCAGCTTGTCGTCGACCACCGTCTTGATCTCCGCCGTCAGGCCACGGGTCAACCGCTCGTTCGCCATGGTGAGTTCTCCTCTCCTTCTCTCATGTCGACCTAAGCAGACTTTCACGACCCCGCCAACGCTGAGCCGCAAAAAGGACCTTCAGATCGTTGTTGCGGCAGCTTCGCCTTCGTGGATGGCGCAGAGCAGATTGCGCGGCGCGACGCTGTCGCCAACCAAATGAGTATCGACGCCGGCCTGCCGCAACGGTTGGGCCAGCCGGTCGTTGGCAATGCGCGGCGTGGACCAGAGAAACAGGCCGACGTTCGGGATCTCGCGCACCCGTCCGGTGAAGACATTGCGCCAAGTCAGCACGCCGTCTTGGAACGACACCGGCTCGGCTGCCACGATGATCCGGGCATCGACCTGGTAGAGTCGGCGGTGGATGCCGATGGCGCTGCAGTAGTTCACGTTGCGGGCGATCTGCGTGCGCGGGGTGAGCAGCACGAGCTTCTCGTAGCGATCGGCCAGCACGTCCGCCACCGCGTAGGTTGCGGCGCTGTGGTCCATGTCAAAAAGTACTGCCGTCCTCTCGGAGCGGACATTCGTCAGATATCCGTCCCAATCGCGAGCGGACGACCCGCCCCCGACATCCTTCAGCGGCCGCAAGTTAGACCCGGTAGCGAGGATCACGGTCTCGGGTTTGAGCGCCAGCACGCCATCCGGCGTCGCCATCCTGCCAAGTTCGATGTTCGCCTCCGTGTCGCGAAGCTGCCGTTCCATCCAAGACAGCAGATTGCGATATTCCTCGCGACCGGGCAGTCCTGCCTCCCACCGCAACTTGCCGCCGAGTTGCTGTGACGCGCCCACGAGTGTCACGTCGTGCCCGCGCTGCGCCGCTACACGCGCCGCCTGCAAGCCTGCCGGGCCGGCACCCACGACGACGACACGCTTCTTCCTAGTGGCGCCGGCTGGTCGCCAGTTGGATTCACCTTTTGCGCCGAGCTGCGGATTGTGGATCTCGGCCAGCGGTTTGCCGAGATGAACCTCGCCCCACGCGAAATTGTCGTAGCTTGACGGCCGAATGTCGTTCACCCGGCCCTCGCGCGCCTTCTTTGGCCAGTCAGCGTCGGCGATCAGCGCCCGCGTGAGCCCGACGAGATCACCTGCACCCTCGATGATCGCGGCTTCGGCTTCTGCCGGCATCGCAATGCGGCCGATCGCCATCACGGGCGTGCCGCCGGCGGCGGGGCGAACTTTTTTGTGAATGTTGAGGAAAGGTGCACGCCGGAAGTGCATATCCGGCACGTGGTTTTCCAGGCTGTTGGTGAAGTTGCCCTGGCTGTAGGCGAAATAGTCGAGCGTGCCGTGACGGACAAGCGCCGCCGTGATGCGCGCCGCCTCGTCGGGATCGATGCCACCTTCGACGCCCTCGTCGCCCGGCATCTTGAGACCGATCACGAAGTCCTTGCCGCAGATCGAGCGGATGGCGGCGCAAATCTCTTCGACGAAGCGCACGCGATTTTCAAGCGAACCGCCGTACTGATCGGAGCGCTGGTTCGACCACGATGAAAGGATCTGCGAGATCAAATAACCGTGCGCGCCGTGCAGCTCCGCGCCGCCGAAGCCGCAGCGCTTGAGCCGCAGCGCGACAGAGATATATTCTTCGACCACCTGCCGCAGCTCGTCGGTCGTCATGACATGTGGCACGGTCCAGCTATAAGCGTCCGGTTGGTCTGAGATGCCCTTCGGTGACCACACCGGGCTCCAAAGCTGCTGACGCCCCGGGTGCCAGAGTTGTGCGATGAGACATGCGCCCGCGCCCTCGACCGCCTCCGCGGTACGCTTGAAACCCTCGTCGTTCTCTTCGTCATAGCCAGCGATGATCGCGCCATGTGCAAGCGCCGCCGGATCGACTGCGATGACCTCGGTAATAATCGCCCCGGAGCCGCCCTTGGCGCGTTCGGCTAGGAAGTTGGTCCAGCGATCGGTGACGCGATGGCCCGCCCCGTAGTTTGTCAGCGTCGCCGACAGCACGACGCGATTGCGCAGGGTGCGTTCGCCGACTTTCAGTGAGCTAAACAGACGCGGGAAATACGGGTTTTCGCTCATTTTAGCGCTTTCATTTGCGTCAACGGTACCAAATGATTACTTCTAAGAGCATAGACACGCTTCGAACCGACCAGGGCGACGCCCACATCGCGGGGACATCAACGCCATGGGTGCGGCCGCCACGCACACGGCCCCGGCTACCGAAGACTATCGCGACCTGTCACGACACTGTCGAGTGCTTGCAACTCTTTGATTTGGGCGATGTGACGCGCGACAGACTGCGGCGTCACCAAGTACTTGTCGCCGGTTGTCGTTGCTTTTTTCTGGCTGTCTAGGTGGACGGAGGCACAGCACCGCTGGAGGGTTCTGATCGTCCGGGGATGGCCTGCCCTGGCGTAGCGCTCCGAAACGTCGTCAAGCGAGAGATTGTCGCGGGCTCCTCATCATCGTCATCGCGGTCGGCGCAATCATCGCCTCATGGCACGCCTCTTCCAGAAACGCGGTCACATGTTCGCGATGCTATCGCATCAAAGAGCCTTCAAGCATGAAGTGCCCTGATTGCGAGCGATCCGGTTTCCGACGCACCAACTACGGCGATCAGCGAAATCCATTCGCTGGATGCCCATCGACCTTACATCTGATTGGTGCCGAGCGCCCGGCGACGCTTGGGATACCAGTCGAACTCTTCTCGTTGCTGCAAGTGCTCAGGTCTGAAAAATGCGCGAGACCCAGCATCCAATGTGCGTACTCGTCGGCGCGCTCGGCGACGACCGCACGCTGCGCGAATGACATCACGCGATCGGCAAGCGCCCGATCCCAAGGAATGAATCGATGTAATCCTGGTGCCGCCGGTGGCAACCAGGCGGCAGGCCTCGCCGTTCGCCGGATCGTGTGCGAGGACCTGTTCCGCTAGCGATACCTGTTCCTTCAACCCTTCAGCCGTAGGCTGTCAACGATCACGGAGGCTTGCGGAGGGTAATCGGACCTGGCTGGGGGACCGCGAAAACCTTGGTGAGACAAATCGGTCCATTTTCATTGATCACCCAAAAGTGGCGGCGGTCAGCGATCCCACTTTGCGCATGCGCCGACATGAGGCCGACATGAGACTGCCGCCGACTAGCACCTCAGACACGGATCCAAGACTCTAGATGGGGCGAGGGCTGACTAGCCTCTTCGCTTGTAGCCGCGTTGACGGCGTGGCAACTTTGAACCAACTGACGACCTCCCATCCTCACCATAGAGCCGTCCTATGGAGCTGACCTACTCCGAAAAGTACCGGGCCCTACAGACTGAGGTGCGGGCATTCATCTCCAAGCACGGCCACCTCTCGCCGAAGCAGGGGGGAGGTCGGCAAAAACCGAGCCGGAAAGCGCTCGAATGGCAGAAGCTGCTCCTCGAGCATGGCTATTTTGCCCGCAACATTCCCAAGGACTACGGCGGCTTTGGCTTGCCGCTCGATGTGCTTGAACTCGCCGTCATCGCCACAGAGATCGGCAAGGCCAACGTCTATCCCGGCATCATGAACCAGGGCATCAGCATGCTGGTGCCGACGCTTCTCGAAGTCGGCACCAAGGAGCAATGCGCCAGATGGATCGAGCCCACCATTCGCGGCGAGGTCATCTGGTGCCAGGGCTACTCCGAGCCAGGCTCGGGCAGCGATCTGGCCGCCGTCAAGACCAAGGCTGAGGTGGAGAACGGCCACTTCGTGATCAACGGGCAGAAGATCTGGAAGAATTCAGCGCATTACTCGGACATGATGTTTCTGCTGTGCCGTACCGAGCCGGACGAGCCCAAACACAAAGGGCTCAGCTACCTGCTGGTGCCTATGACCGCGACTGGCATTGAAGTTCGCCCGCTCGTCACCATGACTGGGCGCGCAACTTTCAACGAGACCTTCTTCACCAACGTGCGCGTGCCCATCAACCAGATTGTCATGGGACGCGGCGATGGCTGGCATGTCGCCAATGTCACGCTCAAGTACGAGCGGCTGCTGCTCGGCGATGCCAACAGGCTGTCAAGCCGCCTCGTGCGCATCAGGGAGCTGATGGAGCGCACGACTTTGGATGGCCTGCGAATCATGGACATTCCCGAGTACCGGGACCGGTTGCTGCGCCTGCAGGGCGAGGTGATGGCCTCCAAGTATCACGGGTTGCGGCTGCTGACCGAGCAAACGCGCGGCGAGGACTCGGGGATCAGGCGCCTGATTGTGAAGTACAACGGGACGATGATCGGATACCGCCTATCCTCCCTTGCCGTCGATGTGCTCGGCGCCGCTGGCCTCGTCTACGATGCTATGGACGAGGCCGCGGAGACCGATGAAGCAACAGCTTGGCACATCGATAACATGTACGACATCGGCCTTATGATTGGCGGTGGCTCCACCAACATTCAGAAGAACATCATTAGTGAGCGCGGGCTGGGCCTTCCCCGCGAGCCAAAGGCCGTCGTGCCCCCGGCGAGATTCTGAGCATGGAGTTCGCCCTCTCTGAGGAGCAGAAGATGCTGGAGGCCTCGCTGCGAGGCTTTCTCTCCGATCGTCTGCCAATGGAGCGCCGCCGGGCCATCGCCTCTGCGGGCACCGGCCATGACCAAGAGATTTGGACGGACCTCGTTGCGCAGGGCATTGGCGGGCTCGCGGTGCCGGAGCGGCACGGCGGAGCGGGGCTTGGAGTTCTCGATGCGGCAGTAGCCGCAGAAAGTCTCGGTTATCACGCCGTACCTGGCCCATTTGCCGCGTGCCTCGTGATGTCACCGTTGGCGTTTCAGGCGAGCGGCACCGAAGCGCAGCAGGAGGAGTGGTTGCCCAGGATCGCGGCCGGCGAAGCGCGCGTTGCGGTGGGTTTCGCCAGTCCGATAGGGCAAACTGGCATGGCGAAGCTAGCATTCGATGGCAAGCGGCTTTCGGGCCGGGTGCAGAGCGTGCTCGACGGCGGCGGCGCGACGCATGTGTTGGTATATCTCGCCGACGATCTGCCTGCCCTCGCTGCGGTGGATGCCGAGGGCGTTCGAGCAACCTTGCTTCCGAGCCTCGACCGCACCCGACCGCTGCTCGATGTCACCTTCGAGGATGCACCTGCGGTTATCCTCAACGCCGCCAACGATCCCCTCACCGCGCGCACGCGCGTGCTCGATGCCGGGCGTGTGATGCTGGCGGCAGATACGCTGGGCGCCGCGCAGTCGATGTTTGACCAAGCGGTGGCCTTCGCCAAGGAGCGCGTGCAATTCGGCCGCGTGATCGGCTCATTCCAGGGCGTCAAGCACACGCTGGCCGACCTTGTCACAGTGCTCGAACCGTGCCGCGCGCTCGTATGGTTTGCCGCCTATGCTCAGGACGCGGTGCCCGATGAGGCCCGCCTCGCAGCGCTGCAGGCCAAGGCGCATCTGGACGACGTCGGCCGCGAGGTGGCCCGGCTTGCAACCGAGGTGCACGGCGGCATGGGCTTCACGGATCTGCAGGGTCTGCACTACTGGTTCAAACGCATCGACTCGAACCGCCAGCTGCTTGGCACACCTGAGCGGTGCCGGCACGAAGCGGCCGTTGTGCAGGGCTGGATTTCCACCTAACCCGGCGACAAAACTTGGCCCAACAAGCAGGCCGCGCCGACAACGGAGATGTTTAGGATACTTACTTCGGCTCTTGGCAGATTGTGTTGCAAAAGTATTTTCGAGGCGCGCGGTCGAGCGCCTGTGACACGCGCTGCCGACCCTGTGTCCGGTGCGTGCTTTGCTCGTTCGCTTTCCCCTCGGCCCCCGCCCTTTGCTCCACCGGCTCCGCAGCGTCAGTGACGC
>Ga0247727_10009133_pt1 | contig 18113 bp, 15 predicted proteins | sample WisWelCaveWW1625_FD_202498 | JGI IMG/M metagenome (GOLD analysis project Ga0247727, IMG submission 202498) | Biofilm microbial communities from Wishing Well Cave, Virginia, United States - WW16-25 | ecosystem: Environmental > Aquatic > Deep subsurface > Groundwater > Cave microbial mat | place...
TCAAAAATGGAAAACGGGAAGTACACGCTGAGGTTTGAGCATATCGGTTATGCCGGAAAAAAGCATGGTGACATTATGATAGCGCCCGGCAAAACCGTCGATCTGCAAAGCATTGAAATGGAGGAGCAACCCATCTCTTTAAAAGAAATCGTGGTGACGCCGGGCAGTTATTCAATTATGGGCAGCGAGCCGTCGCTTCGACAAACGATGACCAGTGAAGATATTAAAATGATGGGCTGGGCAGAAGATATCACGAGAGCATTACGGCGGATTCCCGGCATATCGGCAAACGATTTTTCGGCAAAATTCAGCATTCGCGGCGGCGACGTGGATGAAGTTTTAGTTTTGCTCGATGGCATGCAAATCTATAAACCGTTTCATCAAAAAGATTTTGGCGGCGGGCTTTTCAGCACGGTGGATATTGAAACGATTGACGGCGTCGATCTTTTGACCGGCGGCTTTGCCGCAAATCATGGCGACCGGCTGAGCGGGGTTTTAAACATGAGAACCAAAACCCCCAAAGAGGGGCAGCGCCAAACCTCGGTCGGTTTTAGTTTGATGAATCTGCGGGCATTTTCCTCGGGAACTTTTAATAACAATAAAGGCGCCTGGCTATTTTCGGCCCGCAGAGGATATCTCGACCTCGTCAACAGATTGATGAAAAATGAATTCAAGCTGCAGCCCAGGTATTATGACCTGATGGGCAAAGCCGAATATCAGCTCAACCAAAAACATGCATTATCCGTGCATGGATTTTTTTCCAATGACAAATATAAATTGGATGAAAAAGTTTTAGAAAAAGGCCGAACAACCGTTAACAGCGATTTTGTTGACACGAAATATGGAAATAATTATGGCTGGCTGACGCTGAAATCCTTGCTCTCGCCGCAACTGCACGCGCAAACCATATTCTACGGCGGCGCGGTAACCCAAAAACGGTATTGGAATGTGTTTGACTTTGATCCGAATGCGCATCTGAACTCGGCCACGATAAATGACGATAGAAAACTCGGCCTGATTGGAATAAAACAGGATTGGGATTACGAGCCGGCAAAAAATGTTTTATTGAAATTCGGCGTGGAGGCAAAAAGGTTGAACGTAAAATTAAATTACTTCAATCAGATCGAGAATGAATTTATTGCCGCCAATGACAGCCTGATCGAGCAAAGCGCCGCACACCAAGCGGACAAAACTCAAGAAAGCAGCCAGGCGGAAATTTATTTGTCAAGCCGTTTTCAAATTATCCCCCGGTTAGCTCTGGAAACCGGCATTCGCTATGATTATGTTTCCCACACCAATGATAGATTATGGAGCCCCCGCCTCGGCCTGGTTTATTCGCCGGCCCCGGCCACTTTTGTGCGGGCCGGATGGGGATATTATTATCAAACGCAGGGCCTCGATGAATTGAATATTCAATTCCAGGAAACCTCCTACCAACCGGCGAAGCGGGCCGAACATTTTGTGCTCGGCTTCGAGCATCTTTTTAACAACGGCATTCATTTTCGCGCCGAAGGATATTATAAAAGGATGAGCCGTCTTCCGGACGCCTATTTTACCTTTCGTGATATTGATGAATTCTTTCCCGAAGTCAGGGATGATTTGATCAAGTTGTCTGCTGCTCGAGGAACTTCAAAGGGAATGGAGCTTTATTTAAAACAGGACACCGGCAACAAATTTACGTGGTGGTTGAGTTATGTGTTGTCCGAGGCGAAGGACGAGGTGACGGATATTCAATATGCCGGAAGACTGGTCAAGCAGATCAGAAGTCTGCCTCGCGCCTGGGATCAGCGACATACCGTCAATATCGATGCCAATTACCGTTTCAATAAAAAGTGGCATCTCAATCTTGCCTGGCAATATCGCACAGGCTGGCCGTATACGAGTTTTCAAGTCAAACGCCTGCAACGAACGGACGGTTCTTTTGCCTATTATCATGATTACGGCAAATTCTACGGCAGCCGTTACCCGTCTTACCAGCGCTTGGACGCCCGCATGAACCGGCATTTTTATACATCGAGCGGAAAGATCACGGCTTTTCTTCATGTCATCAATTTATATAATCACGAAAATATCAGCGCTTACGATCATGATGTTTTAGCGTCAAATCCTGCCGGTTTTCGTCATGAAATCGCGAAAGAAACCTGGTTCGGCATTATGCCCTTCGCGGGAGTGAGTTGGGAGTTTTAGTTCTTCGGGTATGTTATCACATTTTCGCTCGATGATGCCAAACGGAACGGACAGAAAAAATGCACTGGATATTTGCACATCTGACCGGCGATTTCATTGAAAACTTCATCTCCTCTTTGGTGCATCGCCCTATTTTTATCAGGGCGCGTTCTAATTACGAGCTGTAAAAAAAAGCCGGCAGGAATAGAACGAACACCAACGGCTGCGGGTGAACAGTCATTTCTGAAATCAGGTAAGGACAATGTTGTCTCCGGCGCTCAGATCCCCTGCACCTTTCAGCGGATGTGGATCGAGTACAATTCCACGGCTGACAATGCGGGCATTCAGGTATACTTCGATGCAGAAGCGTGGAAGCGGGTCAAGCTTCTCGGCCCTGGCGCCAAGGAGATTCTCGAGTTCGAGGCCGCAAGAAATTTCAAAGAACCCGGCCTCACCGAGTTGCGCTTCGAGAGCGCCTAAAGATTCTTTCGAATGACATGAAAAGAGGCGTCTCTTCACACAAACAAAAACGCTGTTGGTCAAACCATTGCCCATGAATCCACAGTTGGGCTGCGAACCGAACAGCCGATTCACAACGATTAACCTTTAGGAGAACAACCATGAAGAACTCACATTATCTTTGGTATTTCGCCCTACTTTTATCCGGGCTCATTTTAATTGCCGGCTGTAAAAAACAGCCGACAGTAACAGAAGCCCCAACCTCTGCAGATGAACAGTCACTTCTAAAATCAGGTGACGTCAATGACGCCACCGGGGCGCAGATTCCCTTCGCCTTTGTGCGGATGTTTATCGAGGCCAACAGCACAGATGAAGATGCCGGCATACATATCCACTTCGATGGACAAGCCTGGAAAAATGTCAGGATTCTCGGAACCGGCAACGAGGAGATTCTCGAGATTGAGGCAGAAAGTGGTTTGAAGAATCTCGGCCTTACCGAGTTGCGTTTCGAGAGCGCCGAGCCGTCGCCCGCCGAAGTCCTGGCCTTGTTCCCGGCAGGGAACTATAAATTTAAGGGCAGGACGCTCGCAGGAGACAGACTGGTAGGCATGGGGAAGCTGTCGCACGACCTGTTAGCCCCACCCGTCTTCTCGCCTTCCAACGGCGAATCGGTTGACCGTAACAACACTGTCATTAGATGGAACTCCATTCCGGGAGCTTCCGGCTACGAGGTTATCGTCACGAACGCAGGTATCGGCGTCAGTATGGAACTCAATGTTTCGGCCGCGGTAACGAGTTTGCACGTTCCGCCGACATTCCTCCAGCCAAACACGAAGTACGACGCCGAAGTGCTGTCGATCGCGGCAAACGGAAACAAAAACATCACTCAAGGCTCTTTCATCACATTGCCGTAGTGCCCGGAAGCACTTCGTGACATGGGCTCCATTCGCCTCTCGCCTTATCGTACTGCCGGAAGCGAATGGAGCCCCAACCATTGTGTGCCCTTAGGAACGGGAATTAAATAACTTTCCCATTGAAGAACTGCTCTTCGATCTCCCGAATAAGAAAGGGCAAATTCGGCTCGTTAAAGAATATTTTGGGTGCAGGAACGCGATGATGCTTGATATTTGGAAGATTCGATATGTGGAGACGTGTCTTTGATGCTATAGACCAAAGCCTCATACTGGCTGATATTCCACATGCGCGATTTTCAATTTTGATAAGTTGGAGAATAAAGACGACTGTACAAGCACTAAATTCCGATATGCATCCTCGCGGTTCAATTTGACTTCGTATGAACCGGCCCAGAGCGCGAAATCAGGATTACCCGTGTCTTCCAAGGATCCGTTCATATACGCCAAATAAAAGTACTCGGAGATAACGCCGTACTTCTTTTCAAAGGCTTGGCAATCGCGCTCGGCGGCGTGCAGATCTTCCAGAATTTCTTGTATGGTAAGCTTCATATTTCACCAAACTGTATTTTCTTATCATAGATTCGCATGTTTCAAAGTAATAAAAATTTCCCTGAAAATCAACCATTAAGATCAAAATGAAAAACAGAGGAATTCCTCGTCTAGCGTGGCTTTGTTTGATTCCGGTTGTTTGCCAAAACAACGGTTATGCCCAGGTTTCAGCAGACACGCTAAAAGGCAGCCGCATCAAAAATTTTGTTAAAACCGTGGGCGGTGATCTTTTGCACGTGGCGACCTCACCGTTGCGTATGTCAAAAAATGACGGTCTTCAACTATTGGCTTTTACCGCAATCACGACGGGCTTCGTCTCCAGAGTTGACCGCCCGATCGATGAGGAATTTGGGATTGAGGTCGATAATTCATATTTGCTTCCGGCACGCGGGCTTGCCAGAATTGGCGAGGTCTATGATCACATTTCCCCCAAACGTTTTTCGACGGCTCTCTCCATCGCCATGCTGACCGGGGGACTTGCTTTTAAGGACAAGAAGCTTTTGGAAACCTCACGATTAATGTTCGAATCTTTGCTTATTACGCAATGGATCACTACGTGGAGCAAGGACTTCTTCGGCAGATCACGTCCATATACCGGAAAAGGCCCGCACCACTTCGAGCTTTTTGCTGCCAGCGGCGCGCAAGGATCCAGGTCGATGCCTTCCGGTCACACCAGCAGCGCTTTTGCCATGATGACCGTTATTGCCGAGCGATACGACCGGTGGTGGATGAAGATTCCGGCGTATACTTTTGCCGTCTCCGTTGCATGCCAAAGAATGAATAGCCGCCAGCATTGGGCTTCTGATGTTATTGCCGGCGCAGGAATTGGATATTGGGTAGGAAGTACTTTGGCGCATAGACAATCTGATCAATTGAAAAGTTCCTCGGTCAGTCCTTATCTATTTGGCAATCGTCTTGGCGTGGCGGTGAATTTTTGAATCAGTTTGTAGTTTCGCCTCGAGGTTTAAAAAATGACTTGCACAACTCAAGAGAACTTGTTAATTCTTGATGAGCAAGGTGAATGAAAAAGATAAAATTTGAATTTTACTTGCTTTTCAAGCCAATTTGTGCTAACGTACTTTTAAAGTCAGGTGACAAGCCAATGTAATCGCGGCATGAAAGAACCATCGAACCAATGGAAAAAGGGAAATGGCGACCGCTTAACCGTGAGCAGGCTTTGGCGGCGCGGGATTTCTCAAGCGCCGGAGAAACTTTCATTGATTACAAAGGCCAACTCAATGTAATCGTGTATTCTATTTTGACGCCTTTGGGATATCAAGCCCATGTTTCGGCACAGAAGCTTCAACATATCGAGAAACATCGAATTGCTTCAAAACACAAAAATGACATTCCTCATATCTTGAACAACCCGGATCTGGTAACTCCTGACCCGGACGATCCGAATACGCATATTTTTTACAAAACTTTTTATGGGAAAGTGCTTCTGGCTTTAGTTGTCCACGTGAAAAACGAAGCCAGATTTGTGGTCACGATGCATGAGACGGAATATATCAAAGGTCGCAAAGAAAACCGGCTTTCGACAAGCGCGTTTCTTTATTTACGAGGTGGCTTCAAATGGAAAAAATGGAAATAAGATTCTCAAGCGGCGTAGTTGAATTCGTATTCGGCCGCTCCAACCGCATTGTATTCAATGACGAAGGCCAATCCGGTCTTGAAATCGGCCGTGATAAAAAAAGTCGAAAAATCGTTGCCTTCATGAGCCTAAATCTTCCTGTACTCTATCATCGAATTCTCAAAGGACTAAAAGAAAAGCCAATTTCCGGCAGATTTTCCGTGGAATCCGTGGATGAAGGCGACAAAGTCACGGCGATTTGCGACCCGTGCGTGAAAAACGCGACGATGCCGGAAATCGTGCAATGGGTGTGGGAGAAGTACTATGCTCATCTTGAGGAATCCATAACAGTCGGAACCCCTGAGGGCGCAGTCCTACAAGCGTAGCCGGCGCATGAGCGCAAAAAACTTTCGCGTTTAAAATAAACGGGACACAAAACTCCTATTTTTGTCCTTGAAATGAAGTGCAAGTCCTACGCATTCTTAGCCAGCCTGGTGTTTCTTTGGGCTGAAATGGCTGACGCGCAAGAACGCGCGGTTGCGCTTATTTCCGGCAATTATCAAAACGCTCCTCTCAAAAAAATTTTAATCGAGATTGAAGAACAGTTCAAATTGACCTTTTCTTATCTCGATCAATCGGTTGACAGCGTTTTTATAACCACAGCCTTCCAGGACAAAAAGCCGGCCGCGGCGCTGGAAATCATTCTGCAGGACACTCACTTATCATTCAAAATGTTGGATACGAACAACGTCATTTTATTCCGGAAATTGCCGGAGAAATATTCTCTGCGCGGCGCGGTCATTGATCAACAGACCGGCAGGGGATTGCCGGAGGTGAACGTCATCGTTCGGGGGCTATTGAAAGGCGCCGCCACCGATAGTTCAGGTTTTTACAAAATTGAACGTCTGGAACCGAACGTTTACGAGATTGACTTCGAAATGCTGGGATATAAAAGATCATCCAAACGCCTCGGGCTGGTTAAAAATATGGAATTGAACATTGCCCTAACGCAACAGCCGGTGGAATTGGCCGCGATTGAAATCACCCCGGGCGTTATCGAAATCAGCGCCGCCGAACCTGCCGCTCATATTTTAAGCGCGGAAGAAATTCTCGCCGCCGCTAATTTTCAAAGGGATTTTTACCGGAGCGTGCAGGCGCTGCCCGGCGTCGCGAATACCGACTTCAGCGCCAAGCCTCACATCAAAGGCGGCCACCCGGATGAAACCGAGGTGTTACTGGACCATATGCCGATTTCTGAGCCTTTCCATCTCGAAGAATTATTTGACGGCGCCTATAGTATCATCAATACCGAACAAGTTCAACGCCTCAAGCTGTTCACCGGCGGATTTTCCGCCAAGTATCCCGAAAAGATGTCCGGCGTGATCGACGTCAATACCATCAATGCACTCACGGAACGTTCCTGGCAATTTAATTTGGATTATTTGCGCACGGGCGTCTTCTTTAATACGGGACTCGGTGATAAGCTGCGCTATTTTCTCAGCGCCAGACGAACGAATTTCGATTTTTTGCCGAGAGATTTTTTCACGGTGGAAACCGGCGTCAACCCGCCGGAAACGGCCACCAGCCCGGTAGACAAAATTTTGCCGATAAATTTTGATCTCTGGAATAAACTCGACTACCGGATCAATCCGCAGCATCGCCTCGCCTTCAATTTCCTGCGCGCCATCGATGACCTCGAAGCCGTCGAGGGATCGCAGAATTTTGGCAGACCGCAATTTCTAGACAGCTCGAGAAAGAATACTTATGCCTGGGTGAACTGGAACTGGCTGGCGCATCAGCGCTTTTCCTCCATCACCACGCTGGGGTTGCAAAATTTATCCAAGCAGGCCGATTTTTTGTTTGACGTGAATCTCTTTGATGAAACCCGCCGCCGGAATTACGACGAGCAGCGTTCCAATATTTTCATCTTCCGGCAGCAAAATCTCTGGCAGCTCGCGGCAGATCACGGGCTCGAGTTCGGGGTGGAGGCCAACCGCTTTCAGGGAAAATATCTCTATGATGATATCCGCCTCGACCGCTTGCGAAGCGCTCCGGGGAGGATGATCGTTGACACCCTGTATGTGAACGCCAAAATCAGCGGCCACACGCTATCCGGATATTTGCAGGACACCTGGACAATTTCCAAACGGCTGGATGTTCGCCTCGGCTTGCGAGTTTCGGAACAAAGCTTTGCCGGCAGGCCGCAATTCGCTCCCCGCAGCGCAATGAAAATCAACTTTTCCGATCGCCTGCATCTCAAGCTGGCTTACGGCTGGTATTATCAACCGGATAATTTTCATAAGCTCAAAACCTATCTGGGCGTGACGAAACTCAATCCAAAACCGGAAAAGAGCATTCATTACATGGGCGGCCTTTCATTTGAACGGGAGAATCTCAGCGTCGATCTTGGCGCCTATTTTAAAGACTACGTTCGATTGCGTAGTGATTTCCAATATGACCTTCATCATCGCCTGGGGAATCCGGGGGTTGTCGATATTCCTTTTAATGCCCAGACCGGCACCTCCAAAGGCGCGGAGGTTTTCATTCGCGCCAGGTATGCCAGAGACAACCTCATCAGCCTGGCGTATTCTTTCAACAAAAACCGCATGACGAATGGTCTCGGCAGAACCGTTCCAAGAGATTTCGACAGAACCCATGCCCTCAATGTGAATAGCGTGTTCAAGTTTGGGCCCGATTGGACGATCAGCGCGCTCTGGCGATTTCATAGCGGCGACCCTTTTACGCCGGCCACTATCGGCGTGGCTGGCGACAACGGGAGCCTGATTTATTTTAAAACCGGCGCGAAAAACAGCGCCAGATATTCTTCCTATCATTCGCTCGACGTAAAAATTCAAAAAGAATGGCAAATTCATAAAGTCCGGCTCGCGGCTTATCTGAACGTTCTCAACGTTTATAATCGCAAAAACGCCAGGGCAATCGCTATTGACAAATCTCTAATCGAGGCAAAATTGATCAGCCTCTTTCCATACGATAAAACCTTTCTGGAAAGATTCTTCGCGCCGGGGATTAACGTTATGTTTTGAAATAATGGCGCAATGGATCGTTGGATTGTTGGATCATTGGATTTTTGCAGTGCTGAGTTCCAAAACTCCATCAATCCACTAATCCAGCAATCCCTCGATCCAACAATCCGACTACACAACATGACTGATACCCACAAATACCACGAAGACGAATTTCTCGGCCGCTGGATAGCCGATGAGCTTTCGCGTGATGAGCATCGGGAGTTCGGCGAGTGGATTCAAGCCCATCCGCAGGAAAAGGAGTTTTTCGAGGATTTAAAAAACCTCTGGCTTGAATCGGCAAACCTCTCTTTGCAAAAAGGCCTTTCCAAAGAAGAGCGTTGGGATGCCATCAGCCGGCAAACATATTTGCATCCGGAATCCAAAGCCAAGCGCTTCACGCCGGGCACGTGGTGGAAAATATCTGCGGCGGCAGCAATCGTGGTGATGTTGATTGGCAGTTATGTTTGGTGGTCAACGGGCCAGGTGGTGACCATCACGGCGCTGCGCGGAGAAAGGAAAGTTACATTGCTGCCGGACGGCTCGAAAGTGAATCTCAATGCGGAATCGACGCTGCGCTACAACCAGCAGACGTGGAGCGAAAAACGCGACGTGCAATTTGCAGGCGAGGGATTTTTTAAAGTCGAATCCGGCACGCCGTTTTTCGTGCAATCGAGCTTTGTCACGACGGAGGTATTGGGCACCAGTTTCAATGTCAAAGCGCGAGGCCATCAAGTCGAGGTCGCCTGCATCGCCGGCAAAGTGAAGGTCGCCTCGAATCAAATTTCACGCGCTGCCGTCGTTTTAACGCCCGGTTTAGAGACTGTGGCCGGCAAGGACAGTCCGCCAATGGCGCCGAGGGAATTCAATCTCAATGAAAAAACCGGTTGGATCTCGGGAACATTGTATTTTCACCGCGCCCCTTTGCCCGAAGTCTTTGCCGAGGTGGAGAGACAAGCCGGGGTGCAACTTCAGGTCGAAACGAGTGTAGAAAATTTAACTTTTACCGGGAAAATCGAAACGGCCAATCCCCAAGAGGCGCTAGAGATTATTTGTTTGTCCTCGGGTTTAAGATATTCCGGTAAACGAGGAGCAATTTTTACCATTTATAAATAGCCCCCAACATGGAATTTTAGGAGCTCAATCATGTCCCACGAAATAGCCCAAACGACGACCATTAAGAAAACGGCGTTCTACGATCTGCACGTCCAACACGGCGGCAAGCTCGTCGAGTTTGCCGGCTACTGGATGCCGGTGCAATATCGCGGCATCATCGACGAGCACCGGCAAGTGCGCAACAGCGTCGGCGTCTTTGATGTTTCGCACATGGGTGAATTCGAATTTCGCGGCAAGGAGGCGCTGGAGTTTTTGCAGCGCGTGACGATCAACGATGTGTCGAAGCTTGCCGAATATCAAGCGCAGTACTCCGCCATTTGTTATCCCGACGGCGGCATTGTCGATGATGTTATCGTGTATCGCTGGCCCGATCATTATATGATGGTCGTCAACGCCTCGAACATTGAGAAAGATTTTAACTGGCTCGCGCAGCATAAGACGTCCGAGGTCGAGTTGTCCGAGGTCAGCGATAACTATAGCTTGCTGGCGGTGCAGGGCAGAAATGCACCGGCCGTGCTGCAAAAATTGACCGCAGTAAAACTGGGCGACATTAAATACTACTGGTTTGCTGCCGGCGAAATTGCCGGCGTGCCGGCGTTTATCTCGCGCACCGGTTATACCGGCGAAGACGGTTTTGAAGTCGGCTTTGCAGCGCAACATTCGGAAAAAGTCTGGGGCGCGATTTTTGACGCCGGCAAAGAATTTGGCATCGAGCCGATCGGCCTCGGCGCGCGCGATACGTTGCGGTTGGAGATGAAATACTGTCTTTATGGCAACGACATCGACCCAACCACCAATCCGCTCGAAGCCGGGCTCGGTTGGATCACAAAATTGGATAAAGGCGATTTCATCGGCCGCGAGGCGATGGCGAAAATGAAAGTCGCCGGCATTCCGCGCAAACTGGTTGGCTTTGAGATGGAAGGCAAAAATATCGCGCGCCACGGCTATCCAATTTTACAAGACGACCTGCGAATCGGTCATGTCACCAGCGGCACGTTTTCGCCGAGTTTGGAAAAATCCATTGGTCTCGGTTATGTGGCCAGCGCCCACAGCGCCGTTGGCGCCGAGCTGACCATCGACATTCGCGGCCGCGCCGCCGGCGCACGGATCGTCAAAACGCCGTTTTACCAACGGCCTTATTAATCAATGCAAAGACTGATAATCGTTATTGCGGGGACATTGTTCCTCATCGTCAATTCTTCGCCGGCGCAATCGCGGCTCGACACGCTCCAATTGTTGCATGATGTGAAAGCGCTATCCGCGGATTCGATGCAGGGGCGAAAGAGTTGCACCGCCGGCAGTCAAAAAGCCCGGCGTTATATTCTCGCCGCGTTTAAAGAAAATAATCTGCGCGCGTTTAATGGGAGCTTCAAACAGGTTTTCTCTTTTTCGACGCGCGGCACAACATGTGATAGCGCGACGAATTTGGCCGGTTATTTCCCCGGAACCTCATCGTCGCTTTGCCTTGTGCTCTCGGCGCATTACGATCATCTCGGCCTGGTTAACGGCCAAATCTATCCGGGCGCGGATGATAACGCTTCGGGAGTCGCGGCGTTGTTGGCGATCATGGATTATTTTAGCCGCCAGCAACCGCGGCATACGCTGATTTTTGCCTTCTTCGACGGCGAGGAAGCCGGCCTGCACGGGGCGCGCGCTTTTGTTGATACCCCGCCGGTGGATAGAAAAAAAATTGCGCTGAATGTCAATCTCGATATGGTGAGCCGCAGCGAAAAAAATGAGCTTTATGTGGCCGGCGCATTTCATTATCCTTTTTTAAAACCTTACTTAAGCCAACTCGCCCAAACCAGCGCGGTGCAACTGCGTCTTGGCCATGATCAGGGCGAAAATGCCGGCGACAACTGGACGGCGTCCTCCGATCATGCACCGTTTCATGCCCGCGGAATTCCGTTTGCGTATTTCGGCGTCGAAGACCATTCGGATTATCATCGCCCTTCCGACGTTTTTGCCAACATCGAGCCGAAATTTTTTATCAATGCCGCGGCCACGATTCTGGCGGCGGTGCTGGTGTTTGACGAGAATTTGGAACAAATCGCCAGCGCGAAAAACCCGGCAAGCGGCAATTAAAAGCTTTTGATTTTATGCCGTAGAACGGCTCTTCTACTCTCGTCTTCTTTTGCGGGCACTACCCAGAAGCTTTCACTCAAAATAGCAAAATGCTTGCAAATATGAATAAAATTTGCCATATTGAATTTGTTGCTTTAAGAATGTACTGATGTTAATAAATCTGCAAATATTTATTTTCCCTTTGTAGGAGAGGAGAACATGTCGGAGAAGCAAGCCAGTGCAAGCCCGCGGCGGCAGGAAGAGATTTTGGGCATTCTCTTAATGACGTTTGGCATGCTCATTCTGGTCGGCTTGGTTTCATATTTTGTGCATCCGGAAGAAACGCCGGAGGGGATGCCGCAAGTGCAAAACGCCATGGGCGTGGCCGGTGTTTATATCGCCAACGTGCTGGTGAAATACTTGTTGGGATATTCCGCGATTGTGGTGCCGTTTTTATTGATGGCCTGGGGCTGGAACCGTTTTTGGAATTTTCCGATAAAAAATTTGCAACGCGCCACGCTGTACGGTTTGATCGCGGCGATCTATTTTGCGACGATCTTTGCGCTGCCGTATGTGATGGATCCGGACCCGGAAAGCTCGCCGGCGGGTTTTTCCCGTTCGGGGCTGGTCGGCGGTTTCATTGCCACCTACCTGCACAAAGCGTTCGGTGATTACGGTAGTCCCATTATATTGCTTATGCTAGCGGTGGTGATTTTTATTGCCTTCTCGCAACAGAGTCTCGCTGAAGCTTACGGGAAGATTCGCTCCGGCTCATTGAATGTGCGCGAGGCGTTTGTGAAAAGAATGGCCGAAGTCGCTGCCTGGCGGCCCCAACTTCCCGAGCCGGCGGGGAAGCCGGTTGCAAATAAAACCAAGCCGATGACGGTTGCGGTTGCCGATCATGATGAGGGGAGCGAGGACGGCGAAGCTCTTGTTGATGAAGAACCGCGCTGGAAAAAACTGGCGCGCTTGCGCGAAATGAATGAAAAGCCGGCAAGCCCTTCCACCATCATCCCCGGCAAACCGCCGGTATTGCCGCTAGACCCGTTGCCGGCGAACGATACGGCAACCATGCCGATTCGCCCGGCAACCAGCGAAGCGCCCCACGCCATCACCGTTCCGAAGAAAGTCAAAGAAGAGCCGCCACCGCCGGAAGCCGGTGAATATATTTTCCCGCCGCTCGATCTGCTGAAATTTCCCACTAAAATTGATTCGGTGCAGACGCGGGAAGAACTGCTCAATCACGCGCACACGCTGGAAGAACGCCTCGCGGAGTTTGACGTTGGCGGCAATGTGGTGGAGATCAATCCGGGGCCGGTGATCACGCGATACGAATATGAACCGGCGCCCGGCATCAAAGTGAGCCGCATCACCGCGCTCGCCGACGATCTCGCGCTGGCGATGCGCGCCAAACGCATTCGCATTGTGGCGCCGATTCCCGGTAAAGCCGCCGTCGGCATCGAGCTGCCGAATCCGGAACCGCAGACGGTTTATTTGCGTAAACTGATTGACTCCGACGCGTTCCGGCAATCAGCCTCGCCGTTGACGATTGCGTTCGGCGAAACGATTTCCGGGCAGGCGTTTGTGACCTCGTTGGATCGCATGCCGCATTTGCTCGTGGCCGGCGCGACCGGCTCGGGAAAAAGCGTGTGTTTGAATGCGATCATTGCCAGCATGTTGTACAAAGCGCATCCGAGCCAGGTTGATTTTGTATTGGTTGACCCCAAGCGCCTTGAACTTTCAACGTATCGCAAGTTGCGTTTTCATCATCTGACGTTTCGCGAAGATCTTGACGAAGAAGTGGTGACGACGGCGGCCAACGCGTTGGCCGTGTTGAAGAGTTTGGAATGGGAAATGGAAAATCGCTATACGCTGCTGGCGCGTGTCGGCGTGCGCAACATCGGCGAATACAACACGCGCTTGCGCGAAGGTAAGTTGGCCGAGCAGGAGGGCATGCCACCGATGAAACCCTTGCCGTACACCGTGCTCATCATCGACGAGCTGGCGGATCTCATGTTGACCGCCGCGAAAGAAGTGGAAGAGCCGATTGCGCGTTTGACGCAAATGTCGCGCGCCGTGGGCATTCATTTAATTGTGGCGACGCAACGGCCATCGGTGGACGTGATTACCGGCGTGATCAAAGCGAATTTTCCGGCGCGCCTGGCGTTTCAAGTGGCGTCGAAGATCGATTCGCGCACGATTCTCGATATGAACGGCGCGGAGAAATTGCTCGGCAACGGCGATTTGTTGTTTCTGCCGCCGGGCAGCCCGGAGCCGATTCGCATTCACGGCGCGTTTATCAGCTCCGAAGAAACCGAGAATGTGATCGAGCACATTCGCAAACAGCCGCGTTACGAAAAAGCGCTGCTGCCGATTCGCACCGAAGGCGACGATGCCGACGGCGCGGGTGGCCTGAACGACGGCCAGCGCGACGAGCTTTTTGACGAGGCGTTGAAATTGGTCGTGCGCCATCAACAGGGTTCCATCTCGCTTTTGCAGCGCCGTTTGAAAATCGGCTATTCTCGCGCCGCGCGCTTGATCGATCAGCTCGAAGCCGCCGGCGTCGTGGGCGGCTTTGACGGCAGCAAGGCGCGCGAGGTGTTGATGGATGAGACGCAGTTGGAGGATATGGGGCTGAACAAATGATTGACGAGATACGCGCCAAGTTCGATCGTGACCAGTTTGAGTTTTCAAAACATGCCACCGATCAATCTATCCTGCGTGAGATTCACGTGCAGGAGATACGCGAGGCCGTTCGTGTTGGTGAAATTATTGAAGACTATCCCAATGATAAGTACGGCCCAAGCTGTTTGATTCTTGGCTTTACAAATGTCAATAGGCCGATTCATGTGCAATGCAGTTACCCTTCACGGCCGTTAATAAAACTGGTTACAGTCTATGAACCTGATCCAACTAAGTGGATCGACTTCAAAATCAGGAGATAAGAAATGACTAGTGCTAATGGCGAAGAAAGAATCATTGAGCAAAACGTGATTTATACCTTATTTAAAAATGGCAGATTTTTTCTGATTGAGAATGTCCCCGCCCGAGTCGACCAAGAGACTGGCGAGCAGTTTTTTACTCCTCAAACGGTTGAACGATTGCAACAGCTTATCCTCAAACAGCAACGGCCGGTGCGTTTAATTCAAACACCGGTATTTGAGTTTGCCTGATATCGAATTATCCGAGCAACTCTGGTTTATATTCACTTTCATATTGAGAATAAAATGAGAAGAAAAATATTATTATCGGCATTTTTCCTTTTGGGATTCAACTCGTTAATTTCCGCTCAGGAAAAAGCCGAGGATATTGTGACCAAAATCCGGCAAACTTACGAAAAGCTCGAGTCGCTCAAAGGTGACTTTGAGCAGCAGTACACGTGGTCGCTCGCCGGCGAGACGCAGACGCTCAGCGGCACGTTGTATTTGAAAAAAGGCGACCGCTACCGCGTGGAAACGCCGAATCAAATGATCATCACCGACGGCAAAATTGTTTGGACGTATTCACTCGATAAGAAGCAAGTCATGGTCGATCGTTTGGAAAAATCCAAAGAAAATCCGTTGCCGCGCGATTTAATTCTCAAATACACCCGCGATTTTAAAGCAAAGTTGCTGCGCAGCGAAAAAGTCGGCGCGGCGGATTGTTATGTTCTGGCGCTGACCCCGCGTGAAGATGAGGCCTATGTGCAATCTGTGACCGCCTGGATAGACAAGACGACTTATTTGGCGCCGCGCATCGAACAGGTTGATATTAATGACAACAAAACCGTCTATCTTTTAAAAAATGCCCAACGCAATGCTCCGCTTGCCGATGGGTTGTTCTCGTTTAAAATTCCCGAAGATGCGGAAGTGGTGGATATGCGGTAAATTTGAAACACTTTGTTGAAATATTTTTTGCGGCCAGCGAATGAATTTTATCCGCTGGCCGTTTTATTGGGTGGTATACAAATTTGATATTGAACCGACGCCCGCGCCATTATTTTCCTGCCAACTGTTAAATTTCCGCAACCATTTTCGACAACGCCCCCCTCTTGCTGATATATAGATTGTTGGTTAATAAAATGCAAAAGCGCATGAAGCCGATCTTCGCGAGGGCTTCACACGAAAATGTAATTTACATTTTCGTGCTTGCGCCAAACTCAATGAAATTAACCTGACAGTCCGCCGGCGTCGCGTGGCGCAGAGTCGCCGCCGAGGCTGGATTTCGCCAAACCATGGATGGCGCGGCCACATGCCGCAGGCGAAATTGAACTTCAACCTATGGGTGTAAAGCTATGCGATATCTCAGCAAGTTCCGACTTTCCTTAATTGAATCCTCAAGAGAAGGTCGGGGCAAGTTCCGATTTTCCTTGATTCAATTTTCCAGGAAAGGCCGGGGCCAGAGCGTTCTGTTAGCGGAATGCCTGGTCGTGTTATTTTCCCTTCTCCTTCCCGCCTTTGCAACGGCACAAGATGAAGGCGAGCCCAGCGTTGGCGACCGCCACCGCGGCGCGCAATATTTTCTTGGCGCCGAAGACGAGCTGCTCATCAAAGTCAATATTTGGGGATTCGTCCGCAAGCCGGGCCAGTACATGGTGCCGAAAAACACCGATCTCATTTCCCTCATTTCATTTGCCGGTGGCCCGATCGAACAGGCCAAAATCAACAAAGTAAAAATCATTCGCGCGCCGGAATTTAACAACGCGGCGCAAAGCCAGCGCGTCAATCAACCCGACCTCGCGTTGGCCAGCCGCGGCAACAATGTCGATTTGAGCAAGCTCGCCGCGCCGAAGCAGGAAGTTCTCGAAGTCAATATCAAAAAATATCTCGAGACCGGCCAGCAAAATTTGATTCCGGAATTGCGCCCGGGCGATACCATCGTCATGCCCGGCAGCACGTTTCATGTTCTCGGCAAAGTGTTGGATTTTGCCTCTAAGTTTGCCGTGATTGCGCAAATTTATTTCTGGGTCAACGTCGCCGACCGCAATTAGAGGTTTTGGGATCGAACCTTGCTTTGCAAGAGCAAAGTTAACCGGCCAACGGACCAACCGTTTAACCGGCTAACCTTTTACATAAAGCCTGAAAGAGCAGAACATGGAAGAGTTGCACGAGCGACAAGTGTCGTTTAACGATTATCTCCGGATTTTTTATCGCGGCCGCTGGGTGATCGTCACCACCTTTTTGCTGGTGATGGGCCTCACCGTTTACATGACCTTCACGGCGACGCCGGAATACGAAGCGGCGGCGAAATTGATGATCGAAGACAAAGGCGGCATGGAGCAATCCCTTTTCGATATCAGCAGTTTGATGAAAAAAGAAACCATGGTGAATAACCAGGTGGAAATTTTACGCAGCCGCACGCTCGCCGAAATCGTCATCCGGCGCTTGCAGGATTCCGCCGTCGCCACCCAGGTGAGTTTGCTCAACCCTCCCGATCAACAAAACACCGGCCTGATGGCCGACATGGGGCGCTGGGTGAGCGATCTGGTCACTTTTAGCGGCGACTCTTCGGATTTATACACCATCGAGGACATGATCATTGAGCTGCGCGATCGCTTGATCATCACGCCGATTCGCGACACCGACATGATCGAAATTCGTGTCACCGGCCCGACCGCGGAAGAAGCGGCGTTTATCACCAATACACTCGCGCAAGCCTACAGCGAAAAAAATCGCCTGGAAAGCCAGGAAGAAGTGCGACAGGTGAAAAACTTTCTCGATGAGCAACTGCGGATTGTCAAGCAGCAGTTGACCGAGTCCGAAGAGGCGCTCAAAAATTTCAAAGAAGGCGAAAAGGTGGTGGCGCTGTCGGATGAAACGGAGGAGTTGATTAAGAAAGCGGCGGAATTTGAAGGCCTTTACAATGAAGCGCTCACCGAATTTAATTCCAACCGCGAACGCCTCAAATATGTCAACGAACAGCTCGATCGCAGCCGCAAGAATTTCGACCTGAATAGCATCGCGGCCACGCCGTATATCGAAGGGTTTAAAAAACAAATCGGCGAGCTGCAGGCCAAAAAAGCCAGCATGATTTCACGGTTGCTGGGCGCCGGCGTTTATCGCGATGACGATCCGCAGGTGCGCAAATACGATGAAGAAATCGACGCGGTGACCAAACAACTGAAAGAAGAAATCACCAAGCTTGCCGCCGTCGAAATTTTGAATCCGCTGGCGGTGAGCGAGGAATTGTCCTCGCGCAAAATTGAGATCGAAGCCCATCTGCAGGCGTTGCAGCCGAAAGTCGAGGCGCTCAAACGCTTCGTGAGCGATT
>Ga0247727_10009134_pt1 | contig 18113 bp, 19 predicted proteins | sample WisWelCaveWW1625_FD_202498 | JGI IMG/M metagenome (GOLD analysis project Ga0247727, IMG submission 202498) | Biofilm microbial communities from Wishing Well Cave, Virginia, United States - WW16-25 | ecosystem: Environmental > Aquatic > Deep subsurface > Groundwater > Cave microbial mat | place...
CCATCTTTCATGTATTCGGTTGGGTAACTGATAATAGTCCTCACCGAATAATTCTAGGCATTTCTGGCGGTACTGTGTATACCGTTCTCGATCTGAAAAGTGTATACGATGTGCTGACCTACCTACAGTAATAATGTTAAGTTAACTTGACATTCGTAAAATCACTACGTACAATGGAAAAACACGGTTCATGACGGAACATATTAAAAACACCATTTATGAAATAAGAAAGAAGGAGACGGTTACCCAGGAAGAGCTCGCTGATTCTGTTGACGTGACAAGACAAACGGTAATTGCCATTGAGAAGGGCAACTATACACCTTCGCTTTTACTTGCCATGAAACTTGCTCGATATTTTAAAAAAAAGGTAGACGATCTTTTCACGCTTTATTTATGAAAAACGAATCATATCCGGAGATCATTATTTCAATTATCGTCGCAGTCCTTTTGGTCTGTCTTTTGAATCCTTTCAGTTTCTGGATGCCAACGAATGTACATATGACGATGATCGTGCTTTTGATGATCGCGATCATACTTTTTTCGGCACTGGTATGGAAAGAAAAAACGAAAGATGAACGTGAAATGGTCCATCGTAACAATGCGGGACGAATGGCATATGTCGCCGGAACGCTCGTTTTAAGCGTGGGTGTTATTGTGCAAAGTATGAGTCATACACTTGATCCATGGCTCGTATTGGGTCTTGGAATAATGGTGATCGTTAAGTTAATCGGGTTACTCTATAGCCGGATTATCAATTAATTATTCATATCATGAAAAATGCATATGTGCTTTTAATCGGACTTCTCGTTATCTTGCTTCTTTCTGCCGGTATTTTCGTTTTCAAAAAAAATAATATCTCTAATACAAAAACCCAAACCATGGAAACGGCTTTAAAACCGACAGAAGATGCAAGGATGGTAGGGAAATCTATCTACGGTGAGTTTTCTAAAAGCGAATATGATAGTGCTTTGGCATCAGGAAAAATAATAGTACTTGATTTTTATGCAAACTGGTGCCCCATATGTCGAGGTGAGGCGCCGGAGATACAGGCTGGCTTTGATAGCTTAGCAAATGATGGAGTTGTCGGATTTCGAGTTAACTTCAAAGATACAGAGACCGATAAAGATGAGGAGCAGTTAGCAAAAGAATTTAACATACCTATTCAGCATACGAAAATTATATTACAGAACGGGAAAGAAGTAACAAGAAGCAGTGATCCGTGGGATCGACAAACACTGATAGAAAATGTCACAAATGTTATAAATAAATAATTATGACAATACTTTTGGTATTTGCTTTTATTTCGGGACTTTTGACAATCCTGGCCCCCTGTATATGGCCGCTTTTGCCAATTATTCTATCCGCAACGGCAACGGGAGGTAAAAAAAAGCCATTTGGGATTACTCTTGGCATCATGGCGAGCTTTGCTTTTTTTACATTAACTCTTTCATACATCGTAAAAATAATTCCGTTTGATCCGAATATCTTGCGGATATTTGCAGTCATTGTTATCGGATTTTTTGGACTGACACTCATTGTCCCTGCCCTGAACAAAGTTGTTGAGGGTTGGGTGAGCCGTCTGAGTGGTAAGGTCGGTAAAACATTTTTTAATGCAAAAGACGAAGGACTAAGGGGCGGATTTGTGACAGGATGTGCGATCGGGATAGTGTGGTCTCCCTGTGCCGGTCCCATCCTTGCAACCATTGCGACACTTGCTGCGACAAGTTCTTTAAATATCGGAATCGTACTAACGACGTTCTCATATGTGTTGGGTGTGGGGATTCCCCTTTTTGTTTTCGCTTCTTTTGGAACCCGACTTTTTCAAAAGAGCAAGGGATTAAATCGTTTTACCGGAAGGATCCAGCAGATTTTCGGCGTCATCATGATTGCGACCGCACTCTTGATAATCACAAATTATGACAAGGTGCTCCAGGTAAAACTGCTCGACCTTTTTCCTTCGTATTCTGATTTCATTTTCAAACTGGAAAATAATCCGGGAGTAAAAAACGAACTAAACAAACTACGGGGAGGATCGCAGACAGTAATAAAAAACCAAGGGAAGCCCATGGACGTGGTGGGCGATGCGCCATTACCGTTTCTAGGTGAGGCTCCAGAATTTGTCGGTATTCATAAATGGTTAAATCTGCCCGAAGGACAACGTTCAATATCACTTAAGGACTTGAGAGGAAAAGTGGTGCTAGTCGATTTCTGGACATATACATGCATCAACTGTATTAGGACATTCCCGCATATTACCCGTTGGTATGACACTTACAAAGACAATGGCTTTGTTGTTGTCGGCGTGCATACACCTGAATTTGAATTTGAAAAAAATACTTCAAATGTGCAGATGGCAATGGCCCAATATGGCATTCACTATCCTGTTGCGCAGGACAATGATTATGCCACATGGAACGCCTACCAGAATCACTATTGGCCGGCACATTATCTTATCGATGCAAACGGAAATGTGCGACATGTACATTTTGGTGAGGGTGGTTACGAAGAAATGGAGTTTGCTATTCGCGTCCTCCTTGAAGAAGCAGGTCGCCCAGTTGTCGCGGAAATATCCCCACAAAAAGACACAGCTCCACGTCTGCACATTTCCCCAGAGACATATCTTGGAACTGGACGCATGGATCGTTTTAGTTCAAATGAATCACCAAAACTAGGTTCGCAGACATTTACTTTACTCAGCGATCCGCCGGCAAATTATTTTGGCTACGAGGGAGAATGGAATTTAAGCGATGAGTCGGGAACTGCCGGCAAAAATGCGAGCCTTACTTTTCACTTTAACGCGGAACATGTATACTTGGTGATGCACCCGGGAAGTGAAAACGATAACGTCACGATTCTGCTTGATGGTAAACCCGTTAGCAGCGCACAAGCAGGAGAAGATGTGGTGGACGGCGTTGTGCGGGTTACAGAACCGCGGCTATACGAACTTATTCATTTGAAAAATACATCGACAGATCATGTTCTAAAAATAATTTTCAACACACCCGGAACGGAAGTCTTTGCCTTTACGTTTGGTTAGTCCAACAGAGGAAGTGGAAATTTTTTTTGCAGATATTTTTTGTACAAAGTAATATCTTCGTAGTGATCGAAAGCAAACTCACTTTCGTGAGGAAGTTTGTCGAGGGGGAACCATTTCATGTGGAGAGATTCATCGTCTGGCTTTCCGATTTTTTCGCCCGCCGTTGCAACATAGACAAATGAGATATTTTGGCGTTCTTCTTTTGGCCTTTCGGGTTTGTCGATGATTCGAAAGAGAAAGGAATCGACGACTTCATATCCGGTTTCTTCTTTCACTTCTCGAATAACAGTCTCTGTAATTGTTTCGTCTCGCTCGACAAACCCACCGACAATACCGTACATATTTCCGCATAGTAAGTGGGGAGCCCTTTTTACGAGAAGAATTTCGTTCTCTTTATTAAAAAGAAGAGTGTCTGTTACAACATGTCTCAGAGAAACCTTATTCCCATCTTCGAACTGACAGGTGATCATAATCTTTCTTCCAACTCATTAACGATTTTTTTCACCCATGGAGCGAAGATTGAGGAGAAGTGCTTGGTAAGATCGTGTTTTTCAACGAGTGAAAAACCGTAGGCAAAATCATAGTTTGGGGTTGGGATTTCATTGAGTGCGACTAGATAAATATAATCGATCTCATGGTCTGAATATTCACTGTACGGATCTTTTTCTTCATAATATACAGAGCCAATTTTTTTGGGTGGATGCATCAAGGATGTTTTCTTCACATTCCATTCTCGGTTGAGCGAACTCAAGACCGCACTTGCGTCGTCTTCAAGTTTTCCATTTTTATATAGTTGGTGGGATGAAAATGAGAGATCGAGACAGCTGTCGAAAACAGGATGCTTCCTGTGTTGGAGTATATATTTATTTTTATAGGTAAGAACTGCAGTAAAGGCGCGATGTAATATCCGTTCACGGTGGGCCTTCCATTTTTCGATACGACCGATGATATTGTCCTGAAGGTCAATCTGAGCAATTTCTTGAAGCTCCTTATAATAGTCCATTTCCTATTATACCTCTTCAGATTGTGTGTCTAACTGTTAGAATGATGAAATGTATGTACAAAGAATCGAGGCGTTACGGAAAAAAAATCAATTAGAAGGAATAAGCGCCTTTTTGGTTTCAAATTTTCATAACATTTTGTATCTAACTGGTTTTGAAACGTTAACTAAAGATGAACGCGAAGGATTTGTTTTCATTACGGGAAAAAACGCATATGTTTTCACCGACGCTCGTTACACCTACGAAGGCGATGCGGCGATATTAAAGTTTTTGGAACCAGACCGCGGACTTATTGTTCAGCTTAAGGAAATTTGTACGAGTGAAAATATCAAATCAATTGGTTTTGAGGCGGAAGACATAACCTATCAAGAATATAACCTGCTGTCGTCACTTTTGTCCGACACGAAATTTGTTCCGACGAAAGAAACCGTTGTAAGATTACGCGAGATAAAAGAAAAGGAAGAAATTAACAATATACGCATTGCCTGTGAGTTAACAGACGAAGTTATGCGAGAAATTATACCCTTTGTTGTAGCTGGAACAACTGAACGTGAGCTGGCGATCAAACTTGATTCGCTCATAAAAGTAAAAAGGAAAGAGCCGTCATTTGATCCTATTGTTGCCATTGATGTGCAGTCTGCAGTACCGCACTATAATTCTAAAAATGGACACAACAAGATTACTAACGCGTCAGTGATCCTTCTTGATTTCGGAATAGCTCATAACGGCTATGCGTCTGACATAACTCGTATGGTGTTTCAGAAAAAAGCACCCACAGAGGCAGTATCTGCATACAAGAAATTACTTGAGGTTCAGACAAAAACCATAGAACGCGTAGAACATATTTCTGAGTTAAACCTGGTTGATGTATTTTGTCGAGAAGAAATTAAAACGCGCGAGCTTCCCGATTTTTCGCACTCAACTGGACACGGTGTAGGACTCGAAGTGCACGAATACCCGAAAATTTCTTTTAACAGCCAAGATAAAAAAACCGAAGGTCAGGTTTTCACCATAGAGCCTGGGATCTATCTGGAAGGAAAATGGGGGATGAGAATAGAAGACACAATACTTATTGAGAATGGTCAGGCTAAGGCCCTTACTTCTTTTCCGAAGGAATTGCTTGTGTTGTAGGCGCTTCAATCTTTATTTCATTTTGCATAGTCATTGTCTTTTCTGCTATTGCAGCTTTTGCGGCTGGGACATCTACAAGTTCCTCTGGGGCAGTGGACTGTTGCACAGCTTCTTTTTGTTTGAGTTTTTCGGAGAGAACGGCTTTTGCCGCTTCAAGCTTTGCTTTAAGATATACCACGAGCTCGTCACCTTTTAGATTATTGATAAGGAAAATGGGGAGAATATATCCTACATCGTTTAGCCCCTGACGCTTGAGCTCGTCGTTGTCTGAAAGAATCTTATTGAGTGTATTGGTGATGAATAGGACATCTGTTTCAACCCATTGTTCACGGGATTTTATATTTTCCGCAACGGGAACTTCGCCTTTTTCATACTGTTCCTTCCACATTTGTTTTACCTGTTCATATTCATCAAGCGAAACGCTTGGAGGAATCGAGACGGTTTGTTCAACATTTTTCTCAGGATCACTCATGAGGGGCATTTGGTTTTCGATGATCTTATTAACTTCGGCGAGATTGACGTTTTCCTTTTTAGCAATTTCAGCGACCATTGTTTTGTCTTCAACGATTGCGTGATTGAGGACGCGGAAAATATGCTTTACGGTTTCCTGTTTTACTCCGGTTTCTTTGGAGACAGTTTCAGCAAGCGAAGCGAGTGGTTCATTCACGTGTTTATTGAGAGAGTTTAATGTTGACTGTACCTGTGTTTCTGGGATCGCAACCTGTTTTGCAACCTCCTTGATCATATTAGTATTGGTCGTGACCGACTGGAAAACAGAAGATGCAACCGACTCTACTTTCTCAACCGGCATTTTTACCTTGATCGATACGACACGAGTGACGGGTGATTTTTTGGGAACGGTTTTTAACAGTTCATCCTGCCGCTGTCTTTGTTCGACAGGAGACGCCGATAGCGATGACAGAATTCTTTTTGCAGTTACGTCTTCTTTTACGGCGCGATTGAATAGTTCGGTACGGATATTCATATATTTTTGCCGTTCGCGAGGTGTTTCGGCCTGCACTGGATTTTTGAGGAAGTTGATGTTTTTGACGGTATTTTCCTCTGTCTTTTTATTTGTTTCGAGACGAGCGATATCAGTTAATTTGTGAACTTCAAGATTTAGCGATCGGCTAATGTCTTCGGTTTTAGACATTTTGATTTCCTGCATGGTCTCAAGCTTCACTTTGACCGGTATTTCAATCTCGCGAGGAATGTTCATGGTAGTACCCGTATCAGACGGCCTGAAGGTCGGAGGCGGCGGGGTCGGATTTGGGCCTCCGTGCGATTGATCATACATCGACATAAGAATATTCTTCATTGCGTATATACCGTCACAACAATAGTCTCTAAATATTCTCAAGAGCCACCACGGGAAGAACGTAACCGCCATTAGCATTATCAAGGTAATAATGTACTCAACATAGGTATCGATATAGTTTCCGTTGTTACAGATGCTCAATTGATGGGTACCTGTCTGAGCCGGTCCACCGTAGAGGATATTGATTGCGGTCGGATAGATATATCCTTTCGGATCACACAAATAGGCGCCACTTTCGAGCGTTCTTCCGACGCGTGAAAAGTTAAAGAGAAACGGTATGCCCTCGGTCCATATTTTTGCCATTGATCCGAGAAACAATGCAAAAAGAGGTCCGTAAAAGATCCATTGAAAAAACACACCAATCCAGATCCACCCAATATTGCGAATAAATACAAACGGCATAAGAATGGCTAAAAACGGCGAGACAAAAAGGAGAAACCACAAAAGAATTTTTCGGAGAAGAAGCATCACTCCCATAATGTAGTAGGCAACATTGGTGAGTTTGAGCATCATTAGCTCAGCATGTACGCCTTCTTGTACACGAATATTAAGGTCTCGGCAGCCAACGAATCCGGTATAACTACCTTCGCCGCTTACCACGCCAAAGTCGATATTGAAAAGTTTATTTCCGCCAAGATTTTCGATAAAAAATTTCATGAGAAGTTCTGAACCTTGAATGATTAGAATAATAAGGCTCGCGGAAAACGTAATATAGAGAAGCATCATGAATAGTTTCCACGCATAGGGTGCAATCTGTATTTTGTTTCCAAAGTTTACTCGTTGTCCGACGATGATCCCAATACCCATCACAGCGGCAACGAGAATAACAATCACGTACGATATGTTTTTAGTTATGCCCCAAATGCTGAAGTTAGTGACATTGTCATCTTTAGACGGCGTATTTATGACCCAGTAGATAAATTGGCGGGCGCGGTCGTCCGCCTTACCTTGTGATGTGATCTGGGGATCTTCAACCCAGAAATGATTTTTTGCAGGATTTTCCTTAAACGTTTCGTAGTCTCCCACACATCGCTCTTTCCTCTCTGAATATATCTGGTTTAATTCAGCGGGACAACCGCACGAAATAATAAATTCGGGGATATCTGAAGTTGGCGTAACGGCCATCGCTCCCCGTACAAATCCCGATAAGAGGAGGAATATAAAAAGAGACGAAAGAAAAAATGTTTTCAGTATGCGCATGTATTTAAAATAATCTATTTTTGCCTGCCACAAAGAGTCCGCCAGCGACAAGAAGTAACGCGGTTCCAAAAAGTGCGACCGATGGTCCGTTTCCACTTTCACCTGTTTGTGGCAATGAGGTTATTTGCGGAGCGGATGTTGGGCCCGGTCCTGTTGTGGGTGTTGGCCCATCTGGCACAAACAGTGTGCATAGTTCGGTAGTTCCCGAAGATGTTGCGATGATTTTAAAATCGACATAGGCAAGATTACCATTTGTGCTTGTTCCGACAGGACTTGAGGCAGAAATAAGAATTCTTTTTGAGTCGAGTGGCGTTGCAACTATCGTCTGATACGTATCGCCTGGTGTTGTTCCAAGGTATTGAAGTGCAATCGAGTCATATTCTATTCCGACCTGTAGCGACGGGACATCTGCGCCTTCCGTATCGACCGTAATAGTAAACTGAATTGTATCACCCCGGTTGAGACTGCCGCTTGGGGGAATGAGATCGAGTTGTGTTGCGGCCATAGCTGGTTCGTTTATGCAAAACAAGAAGACTAAGAGAAAAAGTGAGGCGATAATTTTCCGACCAATTTTTTGCATATACAATCATAATAATGCATCCTGCACCGCTTGACAATAGTCATGTTTTTCGACTACACTGAAGTAAGTCATGAAATATATATATTCTGCCGTCTTCGTTTTTTTTGTGTTGCTCTTGAGTTCTTTTTCATTGGCTCAGGCTGCAAATGATCCGCCTCCCGCTACTCTTTCACAAAGATGGGTGTGTCTGACCGCTGAAAAATCTGGTGGCCATGAAGCGATCGTTCAGGCAAAAGGTAAGCCAGGTAAAGACGAAGCTCCCGATCCGAATCAAAGACCACTTCCAAATGCGGAAACCTACATCGTTGAGTGTCTAACGGGAGCTGCAACTAACGGCCAGAAGTGCACAACTGGTGATCCCGAGGTTGATCAAAAAATATTTGGTAAAAATATGGTGAAAGAGTTGGAAAAACTCGTTAACTATAAACTTAATCACATGAAGCCTCCAGGCAATCCGGTTACGAGCGACGGAAATGGATTTGTCGGACCAATAACGTGGGGAAGTGAAACGCATCCGGGAACAAACCATCGTTGGATGGCGATGAATTATTACACGCCGAGCACAAGCAAGTGTGATACTCCAGGCGCTCAACAGCAGTGCACATTTACATTTGAGGGTGTCTCAGGAAAGTGTTTGAGTATCGGTTGGGATCCAAAGGGTATTGTATTTGACAGTGTTAGTCTCGAGCCGATCCCTCAGGTCGACGTAAAATTATCGGTTGAGCAGAATGGACAATACGTTCCAGCGACAATCAAAAATACACAGTCGGTTATCCAAAATCCATACCGCACTCTCCGTGATGGCGAATATGAGTTCTATGTTAAACCAGGTAACTATAAGTTAGATATAAACGATGCGCGCTATTCTTTCGTGAAGACGCCGAATATCGATCCCAACTACGTAAAAGCTTATGGGATATCTCCGGCTCTCATCTATTATCCCGGTGATGTCGTCATACAGCAGTCTAGTGAGATACAGTATCGGGATATTCCTCTTCAGCCCAAGGGTCAACCATATCGTGGTAATGTTTCACTCATTGACAAAGGATTTGTGACCCTTGATAAAGTTACAGATATGATGACGATACAAGATGGACGTTTCTCACATCCATTTACTAAGGTGTTTATATGCAAGCAGGGATTCGCCGTAGCTCACCCTGATAAAACAGAAGTCTGTGCCGAAGCTGAAGCTTTGGTGGTTGTAGATTCGGATCACTTGGGCCAGTTCAGCGCTGAAGTATCGGTTACAAATCTTGTCCCCGCCGATTTCCCTCTTGTAATACGAGGACTTAAGGTGCCCTTAACTACTAACACTAAACAAACAAAAAGATTTATACACACTATTTTTGATAGGATCTCAGCACTTATTCCGGCACGGCTTGTAAGCGCGCAGGAAAATACCGACGATGAGATAGACCCGATCTTAAACAATATAGAAGGGTACGCATATGACGCGAGCGGTGCTGTTCTCCCAGCGGCAAAGGTTGGCGTGTATTTTACATTTTCAAACGCTCCCTATTATGAAACAACTGCGGACGATAAGGGATTTTTTCGAATTGCATCCGAGAATCTGCCGACTATGCCATACAACATCCGCTATACATCCGGTGGCGGTAGTACAACCACCACGATTACAACCACCCAGTTCGTAACCCAAAACAAAAAGTTCTTGGCGGACAACAACGTAAATCTTTTTACGTTTGTAAATACGGATGGTAAACGCCCTCCGGCTCTTCCACCGCAGAACACAAGCGGGACAAAGAACGTAGACTTTTACTCGAATAAACCGGTTAATTTGACTCCAAATGAGCAAGAGGCACGTGCTCAGGTATTATCATCTCAGGCGAATATGGTCCTCGTGACCCTGATTCTTCTCATACTCCTATTATTAGGTGCTGGTGGAATATTCTTTTATATGAAGAAAAAAAACGCAAACAAAGATCCGTATTTCACACAGAATGAATTGTAGCTTCTAATCCCTGTGTCCACGTTTTTATTTGTTCAATACTTTCTTTTTGGTTGAAAAAAAAGCTATTTAATTTGAGTGGAGTGATTATCTCAGTGCCCTGAATGTCTTTTACAAAGGCAGAGAGGTATTCGGCTGCCCGGCAAAAATGCAGGTAATCGGTGTCTCCCAAACCAAACACGGCAAACTTTTTTTCAGGAAACTTCGTCCCAGCAGTCTTTGTGATAAACTCCTCAAATGCGATATGCAGTTGCCCGTCTTTTTTATCAGATGTGCGCTCCCATGTGCAGGAACCCAAGATCACGAGGTCGAATGGTTCAAAATCAGAAGGGACCGTATCTGCAATTTTTTTTAGGGTAACTACGTGGTGTTGGGAGAGTTCTTGAGTTATGAATTCTGCGGCTTTCTGCGTTCCTCCAGAATAGGTCGCGTAACAGACGAGAATTTTCATAACGATTAGTATACCTGAATTATTTCAATGGAAACAGGCTGACGGATAAGCTTTTGGATTAATGATTGATAGTGTGGATCATCTTGCGTCATCAAATATTTTCTAGATGAACTACGCGTTATATGTTTTTCCACTTCAGGGTGTCGATCGAGATAATCGATAAGCCTTTCGGTGCTTGACGGCGCTTCTGACACGATCGAGACGGTGTCTCCTACAGCTTTTTGAATAGCACCTTCGATAAAGTTATAGTGAGTGCACCCCAGGAGAATTGTGTCGACGGACGCACCAGTGAGGGGCTTAAGATACGGGTCGAGTGCATTTTGTATAAGTTCACCATCGAGAATACCTTGTTCGATTAACGGCACGAGGTCAGGACACGAAATTTGTGTTATGTTAGGTCGATAGTTAATGTTGTCCATTTCTCTTTTAAAGCTTCCAGAATGTACAGTTGCCGCCGTTGCCAAAATACCAACATTACCTGCCTTTTTTCCTTTTAATTCTTCAACAACGGGGCGGATTATTCCAAGAATGCGGCGCGTATCATGTGGTTTTATCAGTGAGTGTTGCAAAGCACGAAGAGCAACGGCGGTTGCCGTATTGCAAGCTAAAATAACAAGCGGTGCGCCAATTGAGAATAAATACTCGACCGCAGACTTTGTATAGCTCACGATTTCCTTATCAGATCGGTCTCCATATGGTACATGTTTGTTATCGGCCAGATAGACAAAGTCATATTTCGGCAGAGCGCTAGTCATACTTTGTAAGATTGAGAGGCCGCCCACGCCGGAATCGAAAAGAGCGATGGGACGATAGGGCGATGAAGACATAGAACACTTATTCTAGCAGACTGGACTTATTTACATTTTGACCACAGACCAACGTTTTGTTCCCGCGCTATGTTTTCACTTTCTTTGAAATCCTCCGAGAATTTCACATCGGGTGGGAATGTTGCGGCCTGTGCATAGCCGCTTCGTACGAGTAGATCATTTACAAAAACATCATCAACATATACATACCGTAAAAGTCGGTCATACTTATCCGTTTCCGAAACGTCTTTTTCCAATCTGACCATTTTTCTCTCAACGAGTTCCTTATTTTTAAGAGACGCTTCCATACCATAGCACTCAACACCCTTTGTCGGTGAATGAGTCTCTGGTGTGTTTATCCCTATGTAGCGGACTTTTTTTCCGGATTCGATTTCGATTGTGTCGCCGTCCACAATTCTCGTGACCTTTACATATGATGGATCAAGCTTGGGGATCGGAGTGGGCGTAGGCTTCGGGATAAACGTATTGAAAGAAGAGTTATAAAAAGAAACGAAGAGAAAAAGCAGAGCGCTCATAAGTAAGGTTATGTAGCGTTTCTTAATACGGAGCATGGCCATGTTTTTATTGTATCCTATTGTGTATTTTTTTGTCGCATATAGCCTATTGCTATATAGCGTTTTTATATAGATCATTAATGTATGCGAAAAAGCTTAAAGATAATTGCGTTAATCATTTGGTGGTGTGAAGGTACTAAGCCAAGACAAAGCAAGCTTTGGAAAAATACTATTTATAAGCCTATTGAAGTCATTAATAGTGATTATAGAATAGTGAAAATTTTTACTGATTTTTTAAGAAATGAAATGAAGGTGCCCAATAAAAAATTGCACGGTCAAATTTAAATACATCAAGGCGACGATCAAAACTATATCTAATCGTTTTGGTCAGAAAAGCTATTAATTCCAAAAAATCAATTTAATAAGACCATAGTAAGGCCATTAGGTAATAAACCGAATAAAAATAAGGGTACTTTTAAGCTGCGACTCTATGATAAGCCGCTGTATGAGAGGTTGGAAACTATGTTACAATATGAGCTTAAAAGAATAGATCCGGGACGTAGTTCAGATGGCTAGAACGCATACTTTGGGAGTATGAGGTCGCGAGTTCAAGTCTCGCCGTCCCGACTTCGCCCCTTAGCGGGACTTCGCCGGGTAAACCCGACGTTCTAATTATTTCCTCCTTGACTTATTTTTTAAACCTAGTACCATATCCCTATGGGGGGGATATAAGCTCTTCACAACATATATGGCATACAAACCAAAAGATACAAATGAACGGATCGCGCACAGAATGAAAATAACTAAGGGGCATCTGGAAAAAGTAATCCGTATGATTGAGAGTCATGAATACTGCATTGATGTGCTTCATCAGATTCAAGCGGTCGAGGAAGGTCTCAAGGGAACGGGTAATCTTATTCTAGAAAATCATCTTAAGACGTGTGTGGCCGAAGCAATCAAAGAAGGCAAGAACGAAAAAGCAATTGCTGAAATTATGGAAGTTGTCAATAAAAGTAATCGATGAATCAATTACACAAAACATTCGAGGTCAAGGGTATGCACTGTGCAAGTTGTGCAAACATCATCAAAAGAAAAGTCGGAAAACTTGACGGAGTTGAGGCGTGCCATGTCAATTACGCTACAGAAAAAGCCACTATAGACTATGATCCGGATAAGGTTACGCTCGACACGATGAATGGAGAAATAAAAAAGATTGGCTATGAACTCGCAGAAAAAACTACTCCACTGACGATGGATCATTCCGAACATCTTGGCCTAAACATGCGAAAAGAGGAAAAAATAATAGAACTGCAAAAACAAAAGCGGTACATCATTACTATGATACCGATGATGCTTTTTAGCGCTTTTGTCATGCTGTGGGAGATAGGAGTTAGTCCCCTAAGGATGGCCCCTGAAATTCCACCAGTCTTGATGGAATTTTTTCATCATCTCCTGCCCGTTTTTGCAACCTATGCAATGTTTGTGGTTGGCGTTCCGTATCTTAAAGGCATTTTCCGTTTCATAAGATACAGGGTTGCCAATATGGATACACTCGTTGGAATCGGTACCTTGTCAGCCTTTCTTTATAGTTTTATCGTTACGGCGTTTGAAGGAAGTCTGCCTATCCCAGCAGATAAGGTTTATTACGATGTGACCATCATTGTCATCGGATTTATAACTCTGGGAAAATATCTCGAATCACGTTCTAAGCTGAAAACAGGCGAAGCGATTGAAAAACTCGTTGGTCTACAAGCGAAAACTGCGATCGTCTTAAAGGACGGTAAAGAAGTTGAGGTGCCACTTACTCAAGTTGAAGTGAACGATATTATTGTTGTCAGGCCGGGAGCAAAGGTACCCGTTGATGGTGTTATTCAAGACGGTATATCATCTGTTGACGAGTCTATGATAAGCGGAGAGCCGATGCCAGTTGATAAAAAAAACGGAGATAATGTTATTGGTTCGACGATCAATAAACAGGGACATTTCACCTTTAAAGCGACCAAGATCGGCGCCGACACAAAGCTCTCCCAGATCATCAAATTAGTTGAAGAGGCTCAAGGATCACAGGCGCCGATCCAAGGGCTTACAGACAAAATTTCAGCTGTATTCGTACCAATCGTCTTGGGTATCGCGATAATAACGTTTATCGTTTGGGCAGTCTTCGGTTCGCTGCCCTTTGCCTTTATCTGTTTTGTAAGTATATTGGTAATCGCCTGTCCGTGTGCACTTGGCCTCGCCACCCCAACCGCAATAATCGTCGGTGTCGGTAAGGGAGCGGAAAACGGAATTCTGATCAAAAACGCAGAGAGCTTAGAAAAATTAAACGTCATTAATACGGTTGTTTTTGACAAAACGGGGACCATAACAAAAGGTATTCCGGAAGTTACGGATATTATTTCTTTTTCGGATGATTTTGTGGAAAAGGATGTTCTACGTACTGCAGCTAGCATTGAACAGAAATCAGAACATCCCTTGGCTGCAGCCATCGTTAAAAAGAATAACGAGATGGGTCTCGGATTTGATACAGTTACTGAATTTGAAGCGATGGAAGGCGTGGGAGTTCGCGGTATTCATAAAGGAAGGCCAATTTCGGTGACAAAGCCAACAGAAAAGGAAATTAGCGAGTCAATCATTAGATTACAAAAAGAGGGAAAAACGTTAGTTGTTGTAAAAATAAATAATAAAGCGATCGGGGCGATCGCCATAAGCGACACAATCAAAGACAATAGTTTGATCGCAATCCAAGCTCTTCAAAAACAAGGGCTTAGTACAGTTATGTTAACCGGAGACAACAAGCATGCTGCTCAATATATTGCAAAAAAAACAGGCATAGACTCGGTTATTGCGGAAGTCTTGCCACAGGATAAAGCAGATGTTATCGTCAAACTTCAAAATAAAGGAAAAAAAGTCGCCATGGTCGGGGACGGAATAAATGATGCGCCCGCCCTCATGCGCGCTGATGTGGGGATAGCCATGGCAACAGGCACAGACATCGCGATCGATTCTGCTGATGTTGTACTTCTCGGCGGGGATATTGAAAAAGTCGCACAAGCAATCAAGCTTTCCAAGGCGACAGTCAGAACAATAAAACAAAACCTTTTCTGGGCATTTATCTATAACATCATCGGGATACCACTTGCGGCCGGAATCTTATATCCGTTTTTTGGATTATTATTAAATCCCGTTTTTGCAGGATTTGCCATGGCCGGAAGCAGTGTGTCGGTTGTTGCCAATTCGCTTCGATTGAAGGCGATCAAAATTAATTAATAGATTAAAATTTAGATATGCAGGACATTAATTTCATTACTATATTTCTTACCGGACTTTTTACTGGCGGCCTCACTTGTATGGCGGTGCAGGGTGGTTTACTTGCCGCGACTTTGGCTCAGCGTGAACAAAATAAATTGAAAGAAAAAGTAAAAACTTCAGGGAATGCCATACCAATAGTTATATTTATCGGAGCAAAGCTTATTGCATATACTGCCCTCGGATTTTTATTGGGATCAATTGGTTCTTATTTTACGTTGTCTCTGAGTACGCAGTTTTTGATTCAAATGACGGTAGCTTTTTTTATGATCGGAACAGCGTTTAACATCCTTAATGTGCATCCGATTTTTAGATATTTTGCCCTACAACCGCCGCGGTTTTTAACACGTTTTATCAGACAACAGTCTAAAAGTGATGATTTTTTTGCTCCGGCACTGCTTGGTGCCCTAACAGTTTTCATTCCTTGCGGCACGACACAGGCGATGATGGCTTTGGCCATTGCCTCGGGCAACTCATTTATTGGAGCTGCGGTGCTTTTCGCGTTTGTCCTCGGAACATCACCTCTCTTTTTCGCATTAGGATATTTCACAACAAAGCTTTCAACCTCGATGCACGGGCTATTTATGAAGTTTGCCGCAGTGGCCATTATCATTCTGGCGCTTTTTAATCTGAATAATGCGCTATCTCTTGCGGGTGCAGGAATCTCATTACCAACCACTACAACAGCAGAATCAGAATCAAATCTACCAGGTGGAGAAGCGGTAACAGAAGCATCGGTATATGTTGGTCCGTTAGGTTATACACCAACAACAATCATATTTAAAAAAAATTCACCAGTTACCTTGAATCTCATTAATAAAGACAGTTACACATGCGCTTCTGCATTTACTATTCCATCACTCGGAATTCAAAGAGTAGTGCAGGTTGGATCGACAGAGAAGATAACCTTTACAACTCCTCCAAACGCAACAGAGATTCCCTTTATGTGCAGTATGGGGATGTATCGTGGAGTGATAAAAGTTATATAAAAAATTAATGAAAAAGATTACATTGAAGATAACCGGTATGCATTGTGTAAGTTGCGCCATGAATATCGATGGCGCACTGGAAGATTTGGGTGTAAAAAGCGTGTCAACAAACTATGCAAAAGGTCAGACAGAGGTTGAGTTCGACAGCAAAAAAATATCAGTTCAGGATATTCAGTTAGCTATCATCCGGGCAGGTTACGAAAGCGTTATCGCCTAATCAGAAATCATTCCAGATGTACTGGTTGTACACTTCATGATGATAGATCACTTCATTATTCTTTACTTTAGTACCTAATTCTTCAGGACATCTTTTTGCGGTCCCACTTTTTAGTTCAATATATTTTTCCTTTAGATCTGTTCCTAATATTGTTTCGATAAAGGAACTTTGTCTGAACTGGGCTAAAGCCGTTTGTATAGTTCCTGGCAAAAATCGCACCCGTTCTCTTGTATTCGTTTTCCGTTCCCGAAGGCTACCTTCAAATCCGGTCCGGATAAGGCTATAGAGAACAAGATAGGGATTTGCGTCAGGTCCAACACTTCTAACCTCTATTCGTGCTGATTCCTTATTATGTAACGGAATTCTAATCATCGATCCCCGGTCTGTTTCGGAAACTTTTATTTCATTCGGAGCTTCAAAGTGGGGATCAAGCCGGCGATATGCATTTACGCTGGCGTTCAACAGTAGACAGATATCATTCGCGCTTCCTAAAATTCGGTCAATGAACTGCCATGCAAATGCTGATAATTTTCCTTTACCAGTGGCATCATAGAAAAGATTTTTTCCATTTTGGCCGACGGAAATATTAGTATGCATTCCGCTGCCGTTTATTCCCACCATCGGTTTTGGCAAAAAAGTTGCCGTCAGTCCCATATTGCGCGCAATCTGTCGGCATATGAGTTTATAGATCTGTATCTGATCTGCTGCAATAAGCGCATCAGTATAGGAATAGTTAAGTTCAAACTGAGACGGGGCGACTTCAGGGTGATCTTTTTCATTCTGAAACCCAAGCGCCCGTTGAGCTTCGGCCGCCCGGTCTATAAAAATACGAAGAGTATCATTTGGTAGTGTGTGATAATATCCGCCCGTTGAGGTAAGCTCAAATCCGATTTTCTCATTATATGTTTGTTCTGCATCAATACCCTTTACAAGGAATCCTTCGATTTCATTTGCAGCATAGACCGTATACTTTTTTGTTTTATAGAGATTTGCCAAAAGATCCTGAAGTATTCCTCTCGTATCTGCTTGGTATGCGCTTCCGTCTTGATCAATGATTCGTCCGAATAAAAGCACTTTGCCCGCACCGAAAACATCGGCAGGCAAATACCAGAAAGCTGGCCAATCGATCTTCAGTCGTAGGTCTGACTCAGCTTGTCGAGAAAACCCACGGATAGAAGACCCGTCAAACGTGAGGTTATCGTAGGACTTGATGAAAAACTTTTTGTCGTAATCTAACAGGTGAAACCTGCCTTCGATATCGGAAAATCCTATCGTTACAGCCTTTAATTTCTTTTCACTTTTCAGATAATCGAGATAGAATTCTTTCAATGTTTCTTCTGTGACTCTTTTTTGTCTTTTTTCTTTGGCTGCAAGATTTAACTGTTCGAGCCGATCGTATGATATTTCTAGGAAGGATTTTAGGTTATTTTCCATAGAAATTAATTTAAAACTATTAAATTTAGTAATAATAGTACATCTATTATTATGGTTGTCAATACGATTGGTTGCGAAGAGTGTAGGTAGGTCAGCACATCGTATACACTTTTCAGATCGAGAACGGTATACACAGTACCGCCAGAAATGCCTAGAATTATT
>Ga0247727_10009135_pt1 | contig 18112 bp, 14 predicted proteins | sample WisWelCaveWW1625_FD_202498 | JGI IMG/M metagenome (GOLD analysis project Ga0247727, IMG submission 202498) | Biofilm microbial communities from Wishing Well Cave, Virginia, United States - WW16-25 | ecosystem: Environmental > Aquatic > Deep subsurface > Groundwater > Cave microbial mat | place...
TTGCTATAGGTACCGACTTCGTTGTCGATGGCTTCCACGATCTTTTGTCGCAGGTCTAACGAGTAGGCTTTCATGCTTATAAATATAAGCACCTCACGCCTTCTCATCCAAATAGAAAATGCTGTAGAACAAAATTCCCATCACTTTCCCAGCAGAAAACAATACAATTGGCAGAAGAAAAGTTAAAAGATGGTATCCATAGAGATCCCACGCAAATAAAAAGAGAGTTAGATTTCTCAATCGAAAATCAGTTAAGGAATATTGGGATTTATTGCTTAAGCGCTAAGAATGATGACATACTAATGTGGTCACATTATGCGGATGGGCATAAAGGGTTTTGCATTGAATTAGAAGGGAATGCTACAAAAACATTTTTAAAAAGAGCTCAAGAAATAAGCTATCAACAGAAACTACCAATTATTAATTATTTTGAGCGAGATTGGTTGCCAAAATTATTGATGACCAAATCAGAGCATTGGCGCTATGAAGAAGAGTGGAGAATCATCCAAGTTGACGGACCTGGGGAATATGGGATTCCAGAAGGAGTTTTAACTGGAGTTATTTTCGGATGCCTAATGCCAGAAGATCATAAAAACAAAATCATCGCTTGGTCGAAGAAACGAAAGAACCGCATTCGTTTTTATCAAGCAAAGATCAAGAAATATGAATTTGGTTTGGATATTGTAAGAATCACTGACTATTAAACCTAAAAACATACAATGGAAGTCCTCGTACCGAAAAAAAAGAAGACGAAAAAACCTACAGCGCGGGTGCTGCACCTGCCGCGTTATCACGTCATCCTGCTCGACGACAACGACCACACCTATGATTACGTCATCGAGATGTTGATGCAGATTTTTCGCCACAGCCGCGAGAGAGCGTTTATGATGGCGTGCGAAGTGGATGCCGCCGGTCGCGTCATCGTCGATACGACGACCAGAGATCGCGCAGAATTGAAGCGTGATCAGATTCACGCCTACGGCGCGGACTGGCGCATCCCCCGCTGCAAAGGCTCCATGAGCGCGACGATTGAACCGGCTGAGTAATCAGTAAAGGTAAAAGAAGTGATCAGTAATCAGTGGCCAGTAAAGGCAAAAGAAGTAATCAGTAATCAGTGTGAAAACTGATCACTGCTAACTGATCACTGAACACTGGCACAACGAATCCAGGAATAAGGAACTCTTCATACCATGACCCTCCGACTTTTGCAAGACTCTGACATTGAACAATTGCTCAGGCTGTGGAATCGGTCGGCATCGTTCGATCAGATCACGCCGGAGCTTTTGGAAGAAAAAGTTTTCGACGACCCCAACTATGATCGCGAGCTGGCGCTGGCGGTTGAAAACGAACGGCAGCTCGTCGGCTTCATCATGGGCGTGGTGCGCGCCGATGAAGCGGAGAAGCGCGGTTACATCAAGCTCATCATGATCGAGCCGAAGCTGCAACGCAATGGTCTTGGCTCGCGTCTCGTGCAACAGTTGGAAGATCGTCTTGGCCGCGCCGGGTGCAGCATGATTCGTCTGTTCGAGAGCACTCCCAACTACTTGATTCCGGGGTTGGATCCGCGTTACACCGAAGCCGTGGCTTTCTTCGAAAAGCGCGGCTACCAGCGCGACGGCGAGACCGCCAACATGGAGGTCGATCTTTCGACCCAGGACTTTGCAACTGCCGAAGACGAACAACGCCTTCGCACTGAGGGCGTCGAAGTTCGCCGCGCCTTCATGGGCGATCATGACGAGGTGATCAATCTCTTGCAGCGCCATTGGCCAGGATGGATTCCGGAAGTCCAGCGCGAGTTGCTCAATTATCCGGTGAGCCTGCATCTGGCGCTGTATAAAGAACGCGTCGTGGCCTTTGCGGGCTATGACGGCAACAATTTCAACACCGGCTGGTTTGGGCCGATGGGCACCGATCCGGCGGTTCGCAAGCGAGGCATCGGCGGCGTTTTGGTGCGGCTGTGCTTGCAAGACATCAAAGCCCAAGGCCATCGCCGCGCCATCATTCCGTGGGTCGGGCCGTACAATTTTTACAGCCATTACACCGGCGCGAGGATTTCGAGAATTTTTTGGAGGTACAAAAAAGAAATTGGAAAGAAGTGAGAGCAGCCACTCATCGATTCATTTTCTCGTATCGAATTTAATGTGGCTGAAATTGCTCCAAAAAGTTTTTTATATCTCAGTTCGGGATTGATTTTTCCTTAAAGCAGCTGTCATTTTGCAAGAATCTTATTCAAATGAAAGAAAGACTTTGATTTCAAATAAATTCATCCTGATTGACAGCCACCCGTGACCGCGCTAACCATATCCCATAATTTTTTCACGGGACACAGAGTGATCAGGGCTTTGCGGCGATGCCCTGGACGTTGTAATCTTCCACATGGCGTCAGATCATCGAGACGTTGGAGACCCAACCATAACGACTTGGTTCCCGGTTCGCCGTCGCTCTTGCGGCCGAGAAAACCTCCTAAGCTCGCGACCATACGCACCGCCTCGCGCAAGGTCGGTGGGGTTTCCGGTGGTCGGGGATTTTTCGTCTTGTAGGCGACCAACGCTTTCCATTCGGCTTCCTCAAAAAATACCGTGCAGGGCACATTCGGCACTTCGCGCCCCAGCTTCGTCAAATGAAAAATCCGCCACGCCACCACCAGATCAATTGCCAAGCAAGGCTCGAGGCGCTCGACCTTTCCGAACTGACGCGCTTCAATCTTACACCCACTCTTCAACGTGCGATGATAGACTTCGATGCTCCAACGCTTGGCGTACCAATTCAACTTTTCTGTGGCTTGTTCAAACGTCTCCACCACCAGCGTGGTGAGCAGCAACCATTCGATGGGCTCTTCGACCTCCGGCGCGTAATTGACTTCAAGGGCTGCAATCGCCCACAGCGTCAATTCTCCCAAATCCGGCTTGAGCTCCGGCGGCTTGAGCGTGACTTGCGCAAAGCGAATCTCCAACTCTGCCACGCGTGCCGGCCGCTTGCCTTGTCGCGGAACCTGCACGTGCTGCATGCCACGCAGCGGCTGCGTTTTCACATAATCCCACAAATGCCCTTGGCCTTCGTTGAGCAAACGATCACGATTGGCGCGAATCAATAGTTTCGGTGCTTGCGGATCACTCAAGGCTTCGTGAAAAAGTTCATAGACATCGGCTTCGCGATCGCCCACGCTCACCAGCATGGTTTGGGGACAACGCTGTTGCGCCGCGACCACCGCGCGATAGCTCACCAACCATTTGTTGCTTTCTTTTTCTTCGAGGGGCAATTCTTTCGGACGGCGCTTTTCACTGCCCCCGCAAAGCGGGGCAAACTCACGCGCCCAACATTGAACGTTCAAGAGACCCAGCGGCGTGCCTTCCAAATTGAACGCCATCGTATCGTGCAGCACAAGACCAATCGCACCGCCATCGGTGCGATTACCAATCGGCCCAAATCCGTCGGTGTCGGGATGCGCGGTGTAGTTCAAATAGGTCGTATCCTGAACCGCGAGCACCACCTTCTCTTTGGCCACGCGGTTGACGGTGGACGCATAATGCGGTGTTAAGAGCTTGTCCATCGTGTGATACGGATCATCAAAGAAGCGATACGCGGCTTTGGTCTTGGCTGGCGTTCCAGAGGCTTGTGGAATGTTGGCCTGTGGTTGCGCATAAAAATCGCGGCCGATGGTCAACAGTCGTTTGACGCGCCGAGCGTCACCCAATTCCGCTGCACCAAATTCTTCCTCGGCCCAGTCCACCGGCTCGGGTCGCGACGGCGCAACGACTTCTTGGCGCGGGCCGTCGCAGAGAATCGCTTGCGCGTCGCGGCGCAAGGGATAAACATAAATGTCTTTCACCGGCACCGCATATTGATTGGTTGAATCCTGCCGGCCGCGACCTTGGGTGAGGCCAAGATGAATCCAATTGGCGGCGCGATAACTGGCGCCCGTGAAGCGACCGTGTTGGACAAAAGTTTCCAACAGCACCGGCTCAATGTCGTAGCGTTCGCGCCAATCGTTCGCCAAGCGTTTGGTCGCGAGCGACAACGTGTGTGAAGCCAGATTTTTGACTTGAACATGGGGCACAATCAGAAAGCGACTGTTGTTAATCACGCGGTTCAAGTTCTGACGACGCGCCTTGTCATTCCAACCGATCCACTGCTCTCGCGGCGCCAATCGCCAAGCCGCGGCGCTGAAGGCAAAGCCGCCCACATCTCCATAGCGATAACTGTGAATCAGATAGCGCAACTGCGCGCCGCACAAGGGCCCACTACCAAGATAGTGATGCTGATTCATCAATTCATTCCATTGGCGCGAGGCTTTGGTATTGGAGCCGTTAATCAGAACCAGCGTCATATCGCCCAACTCAGACAAAGAACATTGAATGGCTGGCTCTTGCTGAAATCCCGCAAGCGGGACCGACGGTCGGGGCGTTCGTTTGGGTGGCGCCGGACCCGCGGGCGGCAAATGCAGCAAGCCCGCGCGTTCGAGTTCCAAAAGTGCAACCCGACAACTCATGTCTTTGAGTTTGTCGTTCGGGCTACGCCATTCCAACCATTCGCACACTTGCATCGACAGTTTTCGTCGTGACCAGCCCGGATTGGCGTCGCTCAGGGCTTGGATGTGCGCGAGGATTTCCGGCGTGAATTGTTGATTCGAGATCGTCATCCCAGAAAGATAAGAAATCTTTACGCCTGTGTCCAGTGAAAAATTTATGGGACATGGTTAGGACCGCGGGATGACAAAAGTACACAAATTTTCCTTGACATTTTAAGTGTTTGTATATATTATTGGCTATCCAAATTTACGCAGTCCCTGATGATTAAGGTATATTCTTCCGAAAGCGAAAGTCAGGGAGCAGGTAAAACTGCATTTCTTCGCGGGTCCATAATAATTCTCATAATTTTTTAGCCCAAATCTCTCAAGGATGCGAGTGAAGGTTGAGTACCGAGGTTTGGGTTTTTTATTTTCTATTTTGTCCGTCCGGTATACTCTGCGTTAATAATTAAGATTTTTTAATGTTCTTGGTTCAAATCTCTAAGCGCCTCTGTGAAAAAAGCCATGAGGTGTGGTTTTTCAATTTGAATGATTGCGTCATCGAATAATCGCAGCGCTATGGTTACAGATCAGCAGATCATTGTTTCGGTAACCTTGCGATCATTTCGGGTGCGGTGAACCCAACCAAAGAGATTTTGTGTGTCCTCGTCGCGGATTTTGATGTATAGTCATGATAGCACCGGGCTGGGTCATACTTCTCGGACATTGATGATCGCCTCGCATCTTGCCGAAAGTTTGACGGAGAGTTCAATCCTGGTTCTTACCGATCTGTCGATCATTGGCCGATTCAAGTTCCCGCAGAACGTTGATTACGTTCATTTGCCGGGCATTGCCGGCAAAGCCGATCGACAATATGATGCCAGCAATCTTAACATTGCGCTTGAAAATGTTTTAAAAATTCGCCGCAAGATCACCCAAAGCGCGGCGAAGAGTTTTCAGCCGAATCTGATCTTCATCGAGCGGGATCCGTTCTCGCTGCAAAGCGAGATGCAGCGCTTCTTGGCGTTTGTGCGGGAAGAGTTGCCGGCCACCAAGGTGATTTGGGGTTTTCCGGATGTCTATGGCGAGCCGCAAGCGATTGTTCGTGATTGGACCGAGGCCGGCATTTACCAGGCGTTGGATCGTTTTTGCGATGAAATCTGGGTTTACGGCGTCAAGGAAATTTTTGATCAGGCGCGAGAGTATCAAATGCCCGCCTCTATCGCCGGCAAAACTTTTTACGTGGGCTACTTGCGGCCGCCACGCGCCCATTCTCGCCGCGTTCATAATGACATTCTTCGCTTCAATCGCCAGAAACCGATCGTCCTGATCACGGCCGGCAGCGGCGCAGACGGTTATTCTCTTATCGACAATTACCTCCGCTATCTTGAGAGCGCAGGAGCGTCCGTGCCTTTTCAAAGCATCATCATCACCGGGCCAATGATGCGCACCCATGACAAACAGATGTTGATGAGCCGCGCGCAGAAATTGCCGGGAGTCATTTTTCACCGTTTTAGCAGACATATGCTGCGATACGTGCGACATGCCGATTTGGTCATCTGCACCGGCGGTTACAATACGCTTTGCGAGATTCTCACATTTCGGAAGAAAGCAATTTGTGTCCCCACTCTCAGCCCGCCCCATGAGCATTTCCTCCGGGCGCGAATCTTTGAACGGCTCGGCGCAGTGAAGCTTTTGCATCCCAGCAACCTGACGCCGGAGAATCTTGGCGCCATGATCAAAGCGACAGTTTTCAGCGCTCCCGGACACGCATTTCATAACAGGGGCGAGGATATACCATTGGACGGTTTGCAGCGAATTGCCGAGCGGGCCAGAGCGCTCAACGGTGAGCCTGAATTTATCTTGCAGCAGGCGGTATCTTAAAGAATTTTTTTTGATCGAAGACCGACGAAGGGGAATCTGAGGATGAGGATTGATAAGCCATTTCAGCGCGAGTTGTTGGCGACGTGGGGAAGAACCCAGAAAACATCATCGGGGCGGTTATGAGGCGCAACTCGGCGGTGAAGGTATTGATCTATTCGCAAGATGGTTTTGGCCTCGGCCATCTGCGACGCAATCTCAACATCACCCGGCAAATTAAGAAGCGCTGCCCAACGGCTTCGATTTTAATCATTGCCGATTCGCCGGTCGCGCCATTTTTCAAACTGCCACCGGAGTGTGATTTCATCAAAATCCCGACCATCGTCAAGGTCGATACCGGCATCTGGCGCCCCGATCGTCTGCCGATTAATTATCGCGAGTTGATGGCCATGCGTTCTGAAATCATTCAGGACGTGGCCCTCAGCTTCAGGCCGGATATTTTTCTGGTCGACCACATGCCGCACGGGGCGCTGGGCGAATTGGCCAGGCCCTTGGAGACGTTGAAGCGCCAATCTCCGAAAACGAGAATCGTGTTGGGCTTGCGAGACATTTTGGGGGCCCCCGACGTCATCTGCAAACAATGGCGCAACGAGGGCGCTTACGACGCGACGGACATCTATTACGACGGCATTTGCATTTACGGCTGCACGGACGTCTTTAACTTGACCTCCGAATATGAATTTCCCGCGCCGATGGTCGCCAAAACCCGCTATTGCGGTTATGTGTGCCGGGAAAATGCTGCGCCAGAAGTGAATGGCGGCGCTTTATCGAATCTGTTCGCGGAGAAGAAGGATTATTTTGTTTTGGTGACCGGCGGCGGCAGCAGCGATGCCAGTTATTTTATGGACAAGTTTATTGACGCCGCTCATCTCTTGTTGCCGGGCGTCTCGTTCAACGCCTTGATCGCTGTCGGGCCGTTCATGCATGATGAACAGTTTCAGCTCCTGCATAGAAAGACCAGAGGGCTGCCGCTGGTAATTACCCGGCATGGCCAAGACAGCATACGTTTTTTGCGGCGCGCCGATCTGGTGATTTCCATGGCCGGATATAACACCATCAGTGAAATCATGCGCTTTCGCAAAAAAGCGATCATTATACCGCGGCCTGGCCCGAGCGCCGAACAGACCATGCGCACGCACATCATGTCCAAGCGCGGCCTGTTCAGCACGATTCATCCACGCGATTTGACTGCCGAAAGTCTGGCCGAGCTTATTCAAAGAACGCTTCAAAATGGCAATAGCATGAAAGAAACCATGATACCTGATTTAAGCGGCGCCTCAACAGCGGCATCGTTCATGTTGTCTGCGCTTTGAGCCGGCAAGCCTGAAAGGGGGAGGCCTTTTTTGTAGGGAAGACTTTATGGCGCATGGACAAAAAAACGTGGTCGGGATTATTCTCAAAGGCTATCCGCGTCTATCCGAGACGTTCATCGTCAATGAGATCATCCTGCTGGAGGAGCTCGGCTATGAACTGCATATTTTCGCCATGCGTAACCCGGGCGAGGCAAAGGTGCATGAGAGCGTGCGCAAGGTGCAAGCCCCGGTGACGTACATTCCCGATTACTTTTGGAGGTTCTTTTTCTCTTTCTTGTCGACCAACATACGGTTGTGGTGGCATCGCCCCGGTTTGTATTGGCAGGCATTTCGTTTTGCGGCGCTTCGCAGCGTGTGGCAGTTCAGCTCTTCCACGATAAAACGGTTTGTGCAGGCCGCTTATCTGGTGCAGAAAAGCCTGCCGGGCACGGACGTCGCCCATTTTTACGCGCACTTCAGCCACGGCCCGACCACCGTTGCGTTCTTCGCCAGTTGGTTGACTGGAATGCGCTACAGTTTCAGCGCGCACGCGAAAGACATTTACATTCAGGAGCATGACTTTCTGCAAGAAAAAATCCGGCGCGCCACGTTCGTCGTCACCTGCACGGAATTTAATCGCGATTATCTTCTGCGCGTTGCGGGTTATGAAGCGCCGGTTTTTCGCGCGTATCATGGCAATAACATTCAACTCTTCAGACAAGAGCCGGCGGCGCGGCTGAACGGCGCGTGCCCGATCATCCTTTCCATCGGCCGCTTCGTTCCCAAGAAAGGTTTTTCCGTGCTCCTGCGCGCCCTGCATAAATTGCGGCAGGAGGGGCGGCGCTTCCGATGCTATGTCATCGGCGGGGGGCCGATGCGCAGCGAGCTCGATAAACTGATAACGCATCTGGGCTTGCGTGATTGTGTTGAGCTTTTGTCGCAGATGTCCCAGACGGAATTGCTTTCCTATTATCGCCAGGCCAATATATTTGCGCTGGCTTGTGAGGTTCAAGATGATGGAGATCGCGATGGTATTCCCAACGTTTTGGTTGAAGCCATGGCGATGGGCATCCCCGTTGTCTCGACGATGATTTCAGGAATTCCGGAATTGGTGGAAAATGGCGTCAGTGGATTGCTGGTGCCGGAAAAGGATCCCGTGGCGTTCGCCGAAGGAATAGAAAAGCTGCTTCGTCAGCCCGAGACGGCGCACCGCCTTGGCTTGGCTGGACGAGCCAAAGTTGAGCGCGATTTTGATGCGAAACGCAACGTTGAAAAAATTGGCGCGCTTTTGTCGGAGGCGCTTGTCGCCGGGCCGCTGCCCGAGGCCGGCTTCAAAATGTCGAGTCGGCCAAAGCGATCCGTATCAGCAAGCCGGCCATCTCGCGTTGCCGTTGCGAGCAACGAATCATAAAATACCGTTTGGCGAATTCTTGCCGCTATAGCAGAGATCGCCGCATCCGTCTTGCAATTTCACATCGCATGACGTCAAAACGATAAGGCCGATGGTTTGGCCGAGTGTAGTGGAACACAAATCGCCAAGGTTAACCAATGTCCTCTGCATCTTCCGTCCCGGTGTTCCAAGATAAGCTGTATACGCTGGAGGCCGCCCTGAACCCCCTCAAGATGAGCCCCTATCTCACCTCTCTTGTGCGCGAAAAGTTGGACGAAAATCTCGAGGTGCGCCACATCGGGATCGAAGTCATTCGCCGGCGCAATCAGCGGTGCGTTATTCGCTATCTCGTCGAAGCCTTTGATTCGCACACCGAGCGACGAATGGATTGGCGGATCATTGGCAAGGTTTATAAAGCCAATCGCGGCGAACGAGTCTACGAGATCATGCAGCAGCTTTGGGAACATGGCTTCTCCCGCGCCACTGAAGATGGCATCTGCATTCCCGAGCCGCTCGACTTCTCATCGCCGCTCTGCATGCTTTTTCAAGAAGAAGTGCCGGGATTGCCGCTCAAGACATTGATCAAGCATGAGCCTGAGCCGGTTCATTTTCGGCAGTTGGCGCGAATTCTTGCCAAGCTCCATCAATGCCCGCTGATTCCGGATGAGCCATTCCTTGTCAAAAACCATCTGTTGCGCTGCCATCCGCGCTATCCTTTTCTGGCGATGGCCAGTCCGGACTTGGAAACCAAGATCGATTATATCGTCGAGACCGCTCAAAAAATAGAAACGGAGCTTATTCATGACGCCAAGCTGACTCCCATCCACGGCGATTTTCATCTCGGACAGATTCTTCTTGAGAACGGCCACGCTTGGCTGATTGATTTTGACGCGCTCAGTTACGGCGATCCTGCCGCCGACTTAGGAAACTTGCTGGTGTTTATGCGAAGCAAGGCGAAGAAGAATCCCGACGTCGCCAAGCTCATCACGGTGTTTCTTGATGAATATTTTTCGATTATGGATCGCGAGATCGGCGAGAGGGTAATCCTTTACGAAGGGTTGACGCATTTGCGCCGCGCGTGCAAAAGCCTGCGTCTGCAGGAAGAAGGATGGCGGCGAAAGGTGCAACGCCAGATAGAAAAGGGCGTGGAGTGTATCGAACAAATCGGCAAAAACGGCGCATTAACCGAAGGCGATCTCGCGATCGTCGCCGATGATGAAGACGCGGATAAAATGGAATTGACCGAGCTCAATTGATTCTAAAAACGCCAGCCAATAAATTACGGTAATCGTCCTATGCACGATCTCGATGGATTTGCCAGCCTGCGGGTTGGCCAGTTTGTGAAAATCGCCGGGAAATACCGCGACCGGGAAGGTTTTCTCGCGGTGGAGATAACTTGTGAACCTTCGCTTGAAGATGCGAAAATCGAAGGCTTGATTCAGCATGTTGATCTCGACCGAAAGCGTTTGAGCATATTCGGCCAGGAGCTCCCAATCGACGAGGAAATCGAAATCAAAGATGTCGAGAACAATCGTGTAAGCTTGAGCGCTTTACAGTCGGGCAAAATGGTCAAACTCAAAGGGGTCTACGCCGAGTCCAAACTTTTTGCGCCGGTGAAAATTCTAATGAAACCAACTTTGGAATTCAATATCGAAGAATTGCAAGGCGCCATTAATAAAATCGATCTCGAGAACAAAACCTTAGAGGTGAATGGGATTAGGACGGTGGTGAATGCCAAAACAAACATCGAAGGGCTTGCCGGTTTTAAAGGACATAATTGAGATCACGGCGCCCCGTATCCGTCTATGGCACGCGAAACACGAAAAATGTAAACATATCGTTCGAACCTATCATGGAGGAAAAACTTATGGGTGAAGCAATCGGATTCAACACGCTCAAAGTCGGGCAGCGAGTGAAGGTGAAAGGTAAACCCGCAAAGGACGGCAGCTTTGTTGCTTTGGAAGTCAGCATCAAGTCGGCTGATGAAAATGCGGCCTGCGAGGGCAAAATTCAGGGTCTCGATCCACAAAAAAATTCCATCCGGTTGATGGAACGTGAATTCATCTTGCCAAGCGGAATCGAAATCGCGAATGTGCAGCGCAAAGCGATAACTTTGGGCGACCTCAAAGTGGGAGACGTGGTCAAGCTCAAGGGCGCGTATTCGGCCTCCCAGGGATTCACGCCGGTAAAAGTCAAGATGCAGGAGTTCAAGGGATTCAGCATCGAAGAATTGCAGGGCGACATTCAGCAAATCGACCCAGCAGGCAAAACTTTGAACGTTCTGGGGTTCACGATCATCACGAATGAAAAAACCGAGATCGAGGGTTTTGATCGTCCGGAACGGCGTGATCGCGGGGACCGGCCTGATCGATCCGAGCGACCCGATCGCCCTGACCGGCCGCACACGAAGCAATGACCGAGGACAACGCATTGGCTGGGGCGGATCGTAAACTGCCCGGCTTGCCGCGCGCCGTGAACGATGAAGATATGCGCGCGTTGTTTTCCTCGTCATTGAACCGGCAGGCGAAAGGCGGAGACGATTTCATCTCGCAGGTTCGCCATAAAGTGTTGAAGTATACGCCGGGCAAACGTTGCGTCATCGAGTATTGGCTCTACCCTCGGGAGAATCGGAATAACCCTCGGCGAATCATTGGCAAGCTCTATCGCAAAGATCGCGGACGGATTATTTTCGACAACTTGCGCCAGCTTTGGCAAGACTCGCTTGGCCGCGATCTTCCCGGGGAACGCTTTGGCATGCCAGAGCCTTTGATTTTTTTGCCGGAAATTGGAATCGTGCTGCAACATGCGGTTCCAGGGCGCCAGCTTTCCAGCTTTTCCGCGAGCGACGACCTGCCGGCGGCGATACGCGGCATCGCGGAGAACGCGGCTGCGCTTCACCGTCTGCCGGTTACAGTAGGTGAAAAAAAGTTGCTGGACGATCACCTCAAGAAATATTACCATCCTTATGCTCAGGCTTTTAGGGAAGCTTGTCCAGAGTTGGCGCCATTGGTCGAAAGCATTCTTGCCGGATTGGCGAGCGACGACACGCTGAGGCAGGCGCCTATCTGTCCGGCGCACGGTGATCTCGGTCTCACGCAGATTTTTATTGAGGGTGACCGCGCCTTCTTCATTGACTTTGACGGTTTTTGCCTTTCACATGCCGCTTTAGACGTGAGCAATTTTTTGATTGCGCTTCAGGTTCATTTTGGTTCCCAAAGCGAGGCGTTGACCGCGATCTTTTTAGAAACCTATTTGAAGCGCCAATCTGCAACGATGCTGCCCGGGCTCAAAGTCTATCAAGCCTTGATCTATCTGCGCCGGGCGATGATTTGCTTTCGCCGGAAAACCGGCGCCGAGTGGCGTCGAGTGGCGCGGCAACTTCTTGAAAAGGCCGAAGCGATGCTTGAGGAAGCGCGGCTCAGCCAGTAGCCTAAGGCACACATAAAAATTATGGAGCGGCCGTTTATCTACATCGCCGGGCTTCGAAGAAGCGGATCAACCGTTTTGAGCGAGGCGCTGACATTGTTGCCTCATTCGTTTATATTTCGCGAACCCCGGGTCACGGAAAACCGATTCTCGGTTCATGACAGCGACGTCGAGCTGTTTTTGAATTATGGGATCGACCTCGTCGCCTTCGAGGCGCGTTGGTGGAGCAAGCGAAAACTCATTCCCGAGGCCTTCAAGAATGAGTTGATTCCGCAACTCGCTCCGCATGTTTCCCAAATCGGCGTCAAGGAGATTCGCCATCGAAGATGGCGGCGGCTGTTTCGCCTTTTCCCGGACATGAAAGTTTTGTTGACGGCGCGCGATCCGCGCGACATTTACATTTCGCTTTATTATAAAGTGAAAAATGATCACGTCACGTGGTCCGGAATATTTTCTCCCGAAGGGGTCTTTTGCCCCGAAGCCGTGGCCGATGGCTTGAACGATGAATTTCGCGAGCAGCTTGCGATGTTTGAAACAACCGATTGCCTTAAAATAAAATACGAAGACTTTTGCTACACGCCCGGCATCTTCGATCGCGTCAAGTCTTTCGTTTGCAGCCCGCTTGGCAAAATGGGCGAGGTGGGTTCGTTCAATGCGGCCAACCCGTTGCGCGCCAATGAATATGAGCTGCACGGCGACCGCGTTACCGGGCAAAGAATCAATCGCTGGAAATATGAAACCGACGACAAGCTCGTGGCCGAGGCGCACCGCGCTTTCGAGCTGATGCCGGATTATTGCCGCTTTTGGGGATACGACAATAACCGCGGATGAGGAGACAATCGATGAAGTTTGTTGAAGACCTGTCCAAGTTGCGCGCGATAAGCAAAAAGAAAGAGCGAGAACAACTCGATTTTAAAGGCCTGTGGAGGCTTTATAAAATCTTCGGGCGCCACTACAAGAAATATTGGAAAATTTTGACGGTCGGTTATTTGTTTTTGTTTGCCGGCATCGGCGTGGCGGTGTTGGCGCCGTGGCCGTTGAAGCTGATCTTGGATCACATTGTGTTGAAGCATCCGCTGCCCGATACGTTTGCTTTTTTGACGCCCTGGTTTGAGAATAGCCCGCAAGTGCTCTTGTTGCTGCTGGCGCTGTCGATTCTGCTCATTACTATTCTGGAAGCGATCTTTTCGTACATTAACAAATTTTGGGTTTCCAGCACCGGCGACCGCATCAATGCCGACGTTCGCGAAAGAGTGTTTGCCCATCTCCAAAGGCTGTCCTTGTCGTTTCACGACTCGGCCCGCTCGGGCAATCTCGTCTATCTGCTGACCTCGGACGTGAAGGAGATGAGCAGCATCTTGATCGACTTCCCGCAAGATCTTACCCATCGCCTCGTGACGTTTAGCGCCTATGCCGTCATGATGCTGGCGCTGGATTGGCGCCTGGCGCTCATCGCCTTCAGCGCCGTGCCGCTGATTTATCTTTTTACCAAGCACTTTGGCGCCGGCATGAGAAAAGCGATGCGAAAGAAAAGAGAGCGCGAAGGCAACGTCGCCTCCATTGTTTCCGAAAATGTGACCGCGATGGCGTTGGTGCAGGCTTATGGCCGGGAAGATACGGAGCGCGCCCGCTTTAATGAGCAGATCAATGAAAGTCTGGAGGCGCAGCTTCGCGCCTTGCGGCTCCACAAGACCTACAGCCGGGTTACGGATTTTCTCGTCACCATGAGCACGGCGGGTGTGCTTTATTGGGGCGGTCGCTACGCGCTCGGCGGCGAAATTTTGCCCGGAACCCTGGTGTTGTTTGTGGCTTATCTGCGCGACATCTTCGGCTCCTTCGAGAAGTTTAGCGCCCTTTTCATCGGCTTGGCGAAATCGCAGGTTTCCGCCGAGCGCCTGCTTGAGCTGGTTGAAAATGACATGGTGATGCAGGATGATCGAGATGCGGCTCCGGCGTCACCCTTTAAGGGCCGCATCGAATTCAAGAACGTCAGCTTTGCCTATAAAACCGGCCGCGACGTTTTAAAGCAGCTCAATTTTGTGGTCGAGCCTGGGGAAACGGTGGCGCTGGTCGGCCATAGCGGCGCGGGCAAATCGACGCTGATCAGCTTGCTGTTGCGCTTCTACGATTCGCAACAGGGACAAATCCTGATCGACGGCCAGGACATTCGGAAGTACACTCTAAAATCTTTGCGCCACCAGATGACCATCCTACTGCAGGATGCCATGCTCTTTCGCCAGACCGTTCGCGAGAATATAGCCTTTGGCAAAATCGGCGCGACCGAGGAGGAGATTGTAAAAGCCGCCGAGCTGGCGCAAGCGCACGATTTCATCATGGAGATGCCGGAAGGCTACGACACGATGATTTACGAGGGCGGCGAGAATCTTTCCGGCGGCCAGAAGCAACGTATCAACATCGCGCGCGCCATCATTCGCAATACGCCGCTGCTGATTTTGGACGAGCCGGCGACCGGCCTGGATGCCAGAGCCGAAGCCAAGGTCAATCAGGCGATCCACCGGCTGACGCGCGGCAAGACGACGTTCATCATTGCACATAAATTTTCAACCGTTACCAGGGCCGACAAGATTCTTCTTCTTGAAGACGGGGAGCTGGCGCATCAAGGCACGCACGAGCAATTGCTGCGCGAAAGCCCGCAATATCGCGAGCTTTACGAATTGCAATTCGGCCGGCGCCGGGACTTGGCGGCGGTCGGCGAAGATGCCGAGGGCAGGAACGGAGAAAGTGAAACTGAGAATATAACTGTGTGAATTCTCTTACTTACACCCGTTTTTCAAATTAATCATAGCGAGTAAAAGTAAGAGCATCGAGGCGCAAGATGGGCAAACGAAGACATCACCAAAACCAAGTTGACGATTCAAGGCCACGGGGCGAGCGGGAGCGTGTTCGCTATCGAACCATACTCCGGCTGTACAAGGTTTTTGGACGTTATTATAAGAAACATTGGAAAATGCTGGCAGCCGCCTATACCGGCTTGTTGCTCACCATCGTCGTGGCTTTGTTTACACCGTGGCCGTTGAAGCTCATTTTGGATTTTGTCATTCTAAAAAATCCGCTGCCGGCTCGAGCCGAGTTCATCACGCAGTGGTTCGGAACCAACGAGCAGACCCTGCTCGCCGCGCTGGTGCTGGCCTTCATCCTGCTGCGATTCGTGGATAGCATCGTCTCCTATTTGCACAAGGTTGGGATGCTCAGCGTGGGCGAGATGATCTCGACGGACGTTCGCGAGCACGTTTTCAGCCATCTGCAACGGCTCTCGTTATCCTTTCACGAGTCGTCCCGCAGCGGCGACCTGGTTTACCGCTTGACCTCCGACATTCGTGACATCAAAGGGGTTTTGATCTCCGTGCCGGAGAACATCGTCTATCGCTTCGTCATGATCGTCACCCACGTCGGCTTGATGTTGGCGATAGAGTGGCGTCTAGCGCTGTTGGCCTTCAGCGTGATGCCGCTGCTGTATTACTTTCAGCGCCGCTACGGCGTCGGCTTGCAAAGCGCAACTCGGAAAAAACGAAACAAAGAGAGCGACGTCACTTCGATCATCTCGGAAAACGTCACCTCCATGGCGCTGGTACAGGCTTACGGGCGCGAGGATTTGCAGCAAGCCCGTTTCGAGTCGGAAAATCGCATCAGCATGGAATCCGGCATCGATGCGATGCGCATTTCCAAATTGTTCAAACGCACTAATGACATTTTGTTTGCCGCCGGCACCTGCGGCGTCGTTTATTTAGGTGGCAAGCTGGCGATGAGCGGGGCGATTACGCCCGGCACGCTCGTGCTCTTTGTTTCCTATTTGAAAAATCTTTACAGCCCGGCCGAGAAGTTTGCCAACATGATCTTGGAGATCGCCAAGTCGCAGGTCGCCGGCGAGCGCCTGCTGGAGCTGGTCGACTGCGACATGATCATCGAAGATTCGCCGCATGCCATTGCCGCGCCGCGTTTGCAAGGCCGGATCGAATTTCGGAACGTCGGTTTTGCTTACCAGCGGGGCAACGAGATTTTGAAAAATGTGAGCTTCGCGGTCGCGCCGGGCGAAACCGTGGCGCTCGTCGGCCACAGCGGCGCCGGGAAGTCTACTCTCGTCAGCTTGCTCATGCGTTTTTATGATCCCCGCAGCGGCCAGGTTCTGATGGATGGCCATGACCTGCGTGAGTTCAAGCTCAAATCGTTGCGCGATCAAGTGACCATTCTGATGCAAGAGGCGGTGCTGTTCAACAAGACAGTTCGCGAAAACATCGGCTTCGGCAAAATCGACGCGACCGAGGAGGACATCGTTCAGGCGGCCAAGCTAGCGCAAGCGCACGATTTCATCATGGAGATGCCGGAAGGCTACGACACGATGATTTACGAGGGCGGCGAGAATCTTTCCGGCGGCCAGAAGCAGCGCCTGAACATCGCCCGCGCCATCATTCGCAACACGCCGATCCTGATTCTGGACGAGCCGGCCACCGCCTTGGATGCCAAAGCCGAAGCCAAAATTCACGAGGCGCTCGACGAACTGACCAAAGGCAGAACCACGTTTATCATTGCCCACAAGTTCTCAACGATTGCCCGAGCCGACAAAATCTTGGTGCTGGAAGAAGGCCGGATCGCCGGCTTTGGCACGCACGACGAGCTGATGGGCGCCAGCCGGGAATATCGCGAGCTTTACGAGCTGCAATTCGGCGCGCCGCCGGCCCCCGGTGATAACGCCGGTGACGACGAGGGCGTTCGTGGCAGCCGCGCCCTGGCAGAGCAAGCCGCGACGGCCGTTAGTTCATGATTCAATAAAATTGTCCAAACGAATAGCAAGAATTTAATCGACGCAGTCGCTATGAACGGCATTTAACTCAACAGGAGGAGCTATGTCCAAAGGAGTCAAAGCTATTTTATCGGTCGTCGGCGTGTTTGTCGTGCTTGGCTTTTTGCACATCTGGCAAAACGTCGGCTTTGAAAATCTGGGAATCGGCGGCAAGGAAGCGGCGGAAGGGAAAAAATTCCGCGTCGGCTTTCTGCCGGTCACCTGACACCTCACGTGCCCGGTTACCGACTGGATCAATGTCAACATGGTCGGTAACGGCTTTTATGAACCCGTGCGGTTCAGCGGATTTCCGGAAATGAAAGAGTCGTTGGTTTCGGGTTATCTTGATGCAACGTTTATGATCGCGCCGCTGGCGTTGGCCTTGCGCGAAGGCGGCGTGCCGGTCAAGATCGTGTACTTGGGCCATCGCGACGGCACCGCGCTCATGGTCCACAAGGAGGCGAGCATTTATTCTTTTAAAGATTTGAAGGGCAAAAAAATCGCTATTCCGAATCGCTACTCGAATCAGCATTTGCTCATTTACAAAGGCTTGAAGGATAACGGCATGACCACCCAAGACGTCACACTTTTGGAAATGCCGCCCCCGGATATGCCGGCTGCGTTGTCCACCAAAGCGGTCGATGGCATCATTGCTGGCGAGCCGTTGATGGCGAAAACCGAGCTGGATGGTTACGGTCGCGTGCTCTATCAAGCCAAAGATCTTTGGCCGAATTTCATCTCGTGCGTGCTGGTGGCGCCGCAGCGCACCATTGACGAGCATCCGGAGTGGCTGCAGAAACTTGTCGATGGCATTGCGG
>Ga0247727_10009136_pt1 | contig 18112 bp, 18 predicted proteins | sample WisWelCaveWW1625_FD_202498 | JGI IMG/M metagenome (GOLD analysis project Ga0247727, IMG submission 202498) | Biofilm microbial communities from Wishing Well Cave, Virginia, United States - WW16-25 | ecosystem: Environmental > Aquatic > Deep subsurface > Groundwater > Cave microbial mat | place...
CTGCTTCAGGCCGTCCTCCAGCGTGTGCCAGGCGAGCGTCGCGCACTTCACGCGGACGGGGAACTTGGCCACGCCCTGGAGCGCCTCCAGGTCGCCCAGCTCCTCGGGCACGGCGGTCTCCGGCTCGGTCACCATCTTCGTGAACAACTCGATAATGCCGCGCACCTGATCGACGGGCTTGCCGAGCACAGCCTCGGTGAGCATCGAGCCGGAGGCGCGGCTGATGGAGCAGCCCTGCCCGTGCAGGCTGACGTCGTCGATGGCGCCGTTCTGAAACTTGAGGCGCAACTCCACCTCGTCGCCGCAGAGGGGGTTGTAGCCCTCCGCCACCACATCCGGGTCCGCCAGCGGCTCCAGGTGCCTGGGGCGCCGGTAGTGGTCCAGGATGAGCTCTCGATAGAGCTCGTCGAAGTCGGGCTCAGGAAGGGACGGGGACACCGAACAGCCTCGCAGTGGCGTGGATACCCTCGACGAGGGTATCCAGCTCTTCGATCGTATTGTACACGTAGAAGCTGGCGCGGGCGGTGGCAGCGACGCCCAATCGCCGCATGAGCGGCTGGGCGCAGTGGTGGCCCGCCCGGATCGCGACGCCGTGGCGGTCGAGCACGGTACCGACGTCGTGGGGGTGGATGTCGCCCACGTTGAAGGCGAGCACCCCTCCCCGCGCCTCCGCGCTCTCCGGGCCGTAGAGCGTGACGTCGGGGACCTCGGAGAGCCGCCGCATGGCGGCGCGAACGAGCTCGACCTCGTGGGCGCGCACGTTCTCCATGCCCAGGCTCTGGAGGTAGTCGATCGCCGCGGCGAAAGCGCAAACGTCGCCGATGTTGGGGACGCCCGCCTCGAACTTCCAGGGCACGTCGTTCGGCGTGAAGTCATCGAGCAGAACTCGCTTGATCATCGAGCCGCCGCCCAGGAAGGGGTCCATCTCCTCCAGCAGCTCGCGTCTTCCATAGAGGACGCCGACGCCGGTGGGGCCGAGCATCTTGTGGCCCGAGAAGGCCAGGAAATCGCAGCCGAGCTCCTGGACGTTCACTGGCAAGTGAGGCACGCTTTGGGCACCGTCGACCAAGATGAGCGCGCCGTGCGCGTGCGCGACTTCGGCGATGCGGCGCACGTCGACGATCGTGCCAAGCACGTTCGACATCTGGGTGATCGCGACGAGCTTCGTCTTCGGGCCGATCAGGCGCTCGACGTCGTCCCAGACGAGCTGACCTTCGTCATCGATGTCGATGTAGCGCAGCCGCGCGCCGGTAGCGTGGGCGATCATCTGCCAGGGGATGATGTTGCTGTGGTGCTCCATCATCGAGAGGACGATCTCATCGCCCTCACGCAGGTGCTTGCGGCCCCAGGCGTTCGCGACCAGGTTGATCGACTCGGTGGCGTTGCGCGTGAAGACGATGCACTCCGGCCCCGGCGCGCCGATGAAGCCGGCGACCTTCTCTCGCGTCTCCTCGTAGCGCGCCGTCGCCTCCTCGGCGAGGGCGTGGATGCCGCGGTGGATCGCCGCGTTGTAGTGCTCGTAGTAGTGGACGAGCGCATCGATGACCTGCCTGGGCTTCTGGGTCGTCGCGGCATTGTCGAAGTAGACGAGCGGCCGTCCGTGCACTTCGCGATGCAGGATCGGGAAGTCGTGGCGAATGCGCTCAAGGTCGATGGTCATGTCAGTTCCGTTCCGTCTTCTGCGGGCGGGTCTGAGATCCGCCTCTGCGTCTTTCGACCCGACCTTCGGCCGGGAGGACAGAGCTGAAGCTCTGTCCCTACGTCGTTCCCATCCCTTCGCGCCCCTACGATGCTTCCAGGGCCGTGCGGAGCTGCGCCAGGTGACGGCGGACGTGGCCGCCGGGATCGTTCGTCAGACCCTCGCCGAGGCTCGTCGGAATGTCGTCCTGGCGGAGGTCCTTATCGGTCTCGCTCAGACGCGAGACCAGGTCTAGATGCTCTTCTGTATCCGCCTCGATCTCGGCGATCAGCTCCTCGACCGATCGTCCGCGCCGCTCCTCGAGATCGCGGGCGTTCCGATCGTCGGGGCTGCCGAGGAGTGATCCATCCACCCGCTCCCGCGCGACCACCGCGCGGAGTATGCTCAGGAAGTTCTTGCCGGTATCTCCGGCCAGGTGCGCAAGCAGGTCCTTGTACGTCCAGCCCGCGACCGGGCTGGACTTGTCCCAATCGCCGGCCGGAATCGAGCGGGCGACCTCGACGAACTCCATGCGTACTGCGCTCGTCCGCTCGGCAACAGGCTCGACCCAGGAGGCGTACGCGCGGGTCATGACACGTGCTCCAGCGCGGTGCGGAGCTGCGCCAGGTGGTCTCGGTCGTGGCCGGGGAAGACGGCGCCGAGGTACGCGGCCAGCGTCATCGGCGCACCCTCCTGCGTTTGGCCTTCGTGCTCGTCTGTCAGCTTCGTGAGCAACTCCTGCGTCTCCTCGCCTTCCGCCTCCACCTCCGCGATGAGCTCCGGCACCGAGCGGCCGCGTCGCTCCTGAAGGAGCTTCGCGTTGCCCTGATCGACCCAATTCATGTCGATGATCTGGCCTACGTTCAACGTCTCGTTCGCCAGCACGCTGCGCAGGATGTGCTGGCAGACCCAGTCGCCGGTCGCCAGGTGGGTGAGGAGGTCGCGGTAGGCCCAGCCGTCGAGCGGGCTGGGCCGCTGCCACGCCTCCGCCCCCAGCGAGCGCGCCGTCTCCACGATCGCAGCCCGATTGCCTGCGAGCTCGGCCGCGATCGGCTCGACCCAGGGGGCGAACGTCTTCGCCGTCATTCCACTTTCACCTTGACTTCATCCCCCTCGACTTGCACGGGGTACGAGTTGACGCCCTGGACGGCGGGCAGCGTAAGGGCCTTGCCCGTCTTCACGTCGAAGCGGGCGCCGTGGCGCGGACACTCGATCTGGTCGCCCAGGAGGTCGCCTTCGCCCAGCTCGCCGCCGTCGTGCGTGCAGACGTCGTCGATCGCGTAGAAGGCGCCGTCGACGTGGGCCAGGGCGACGCGCCGGCCATCGACCTCGAAGGAGCGCACCTGGCCGGGCGGAATGTCGTTCGTCGTCGCTACCTTGATGAAGTCAGCCATCGTTCCCTCGCGCTACGCGCCAGGCTGAAGCCTGGCTTTCCACTGCCCCGACCTTCGGTCGGGCCTGTTCCGGGTAGCTGCAGACCTTCAGGCTCCTGGCAGGGCTAAAGCCCTGCAGCTACGCCGTCTCGTTTGCTACCAGCCGAGCCGCGAGCGGAGCACGGCCAGCACTCTGGCCCGCAGCCGCTCCGAAGGGACGCGCTCCAGCACCTCGCCGAAGAAACCCTCGACGAGCATCCGCTGCGCTTCCTCGGCCGCGATGCCTCGCGACTGGAGGTAGAAGACCTGCTCCGGATCGACCGGGCCGACCGAGGCGCCGTGCGAGCAGCGGAGCACGTCGTACGCCGAGATCTCCAGGATCGGCGTCGGCGACGCGCTCGCCTGGTCGCTCAGCAGCAGGTTGCGGCTGGTCTGGTTCGCCGAGGCCTGGCTGGCCGTCTGGCGCACGTCGACGACGCCGTTCCAGGCGAGCGACGCCCGGCCCGCCAGCGTGGCCTTGAAGAGCAGGTCGCTCGTCGTGCGCGGCGCCACGTGGTCCTGACGCGTGTCGTAATCGAACTGCTGGTCGCCGTCGCCGAAGAAGAGGCCGGAGAGCTCGGCGCGGGCGCCCTCCTCGCTCAGCAGCACGTCGAGCCGCGACTTCGTGAGCGCGCCGCCCAGGCCGAGCAGCACCGCCTGGAACGAGGCGTCCCGCCCCAGCCGGGCGCGCATCGTCGCGAAGCCCTGGACGTTAGCGCCCCAGCGCTGCACGTCGACGAAGCGCACCTGCGCGGCCTCGCCGGCGATGATTTCGACCGCGCCGGCGACCACGTTCGGCCCCGCCAGCTCCGGCGAGCCGCCCTCCTGGATCACCGTCACCTTGCTGTTGCGCTCGGCGACGATCAGCAGGTGGGGGAAGAGGGCGGTATGCGGCGTGGTGAGGCCGACGGTGTATTCGACCGGCAGCGCGACCTCCACCTCCGGAGGCACGTAGACCAGACAGCCGCCGCTCCAGAGCGCGCCGTGCAGCCCCAGGTACTGCCACTCGGCGGACGAGACGAGCGAATGCAGGTGCTCGCGCACCAGGTCGGGTCGCTCGCGGGCGGCGGTGTGCAGATCAGTGGCGACGCCGCCCTGCCGCTCGAGCTCGGCGTCGACCGCGCGGTAGACGACGTCCGAGTCGTGCTGGACCAGGCGCGCCGCCAGCTCCTCTCGTTGGTCGAGGAACGAGCGCAGCTCGCGCGGCAGCGCCGCGAGGTCGTCGACGGTCGCTCGAGCGGGCGCGAACGGCGCCAGGCCTTCGAGCGTCAGTCTGCTGGTATCGATGCGTTTCCACTCCTCGGAGAGCGGGTCGGGCGCCGGCGCCTCCTCGAAGAGACGCCAGGCCTCCAGCCGGCGGCGGAGCAGCCAGTCCGGCTCGTCGCGCCGCGCGGAGAGCTCCTCGACGGCGGCGCGGGTGAGGGCGGTAACTTCGGTGGCGGTGGTGGTCATCGTTCCTCAGTCGCCAGGCTCAACCTTGGCCTTCGGTCCAGGCCTTCGGGCCTCCGGGTCGGGGCCGGACAGACCTGAAGGTCTGTCCCTACGAGGTCTGTGCTCCGGCGCCCCTTGTTCCCTGTTCCTCGTTTCTAACCGACGGCGCCTTCCATCTGGAGCTCGATCAGGCGGTTCAGCTCCACGGCGTACTCCATCGGCAGCTCCTTGACGATCGGCTCGACGAAGCCGTTGACGATCATCTTCGCCGCCTCCGCCTCGTTGATGCCGCGGCTCATCAGATAGAAGAGCTGCTCTTCGCCCAGCTTGCTCACCGACGCCTCGTGGCCGATGGTCACCTGCTGCTCGTCGATCTCCATCAGCGGGTAGGTGTCGGAGCGCGAGGCCTCGTCCAGGATGAGGGCGTCGCAGCGCACGGTCGACTTCGCGCCCTTCGCGCCGGGGTAGACCTTGAGCTGGCCGCGGTAACTGGTGCGACCGCCGCCCTTGCTGACCGATTTCGAGTTGATCACCGAGGTCGTGTTCGGCGCCGCGTGGATGCACTTGCCGCCGGCGTCCTGGTGCTGGCCGGCGCCGGCCATCGCCAACGAGAGGATCTCGCCGTGGGCGCCGGGCTCCAGCAGGAACGTGCTCGGGTACTTCATCGTCAGCTTGGAGCCGAGGTTGCCGTCGACCCAGGAGCCGACGCCGTCGCCGTAGACGGCCATGCGCTTGGTGACCAGGTTGTAGACGTTGCTGGACCAGTTCTGGATGGTGGTGTAACGGACGCGGGCGCCGCGCTTGACGACGATCTCCACCACGGCGCTATGGAGCGACTCGCTGGAGTAGGTCGGCGCGGTGCAGCCCTCGACGTAGTGGACGTCGGCGCCTTCATCGACGATGATCAGCGTCCGCTCGAACTGGCCCATGTTCTCGGTGTTGATCCGGAAGTAGGCCTGGAGCGGCATCGGCACCTTGACGCCGGGGGGCACGTAGATGAAGCTGCCGCCCGACCACACGGCGCTGTTGAGCGCCGCGAACTTGTTGTCGTTGGGCGGGACGATCGTGCCGAAGTACTGCCGGACGAGGTCCGGATGCTCGCGGACGGCCGAGTCGGTGTCGAGGAAGATGACGCCCAGCTTCTTCAGGTCTTCGCGGATGTTGTGGTAGACCACCTCTGAGTCGTACTGCGCCTCGACGCCGGAGAGGAACTTGCGCTCCGCCTCCGGGATGCCCAGTTTCTCGAACGTGCGCTTGATCTCGGCCGGCACCTCCTCCCACGTCTTGCCCTGCTCCGTCACCGGCTTCACGTAGTAGTAGATGTCATTGAAATCGAGCGAGTAGTTCTGGATGTTACCGCCCCAGAAGCCGGAGGGCATTGGCCGTTCGAGCCAGTGACCGTAGGCCTTGAGGCGGAATTCGCGCATCCACGGTGGCTCACCCTTCATCGCCGAGATCTCCTCGACGACAGCCTGGTTGAGGCCCTTCTTCGTGATGTTGACCGGCTTGAACTCGGGGTCGTGCCAGCCGTACTTGTAACCAGCCTCGCTCGTGACGTCCTTCGCCTTCGTGACCATTAGGCCGCTCCTTCTTCAGCTCCGGCCGCGGCCGGAGCGAACTCGTTCGTGATCCACTCGTAGCCCTTCGCCTCCAGCTCCAGCGCCAGCTCCGCGCCACCGGTCCGGACGACCCGGCCATCGAAGAGCACCTGGACGACATCCGGCCGCACGTAGTTGAGCAGCCGCTGGTAGTGGGTGATCACCAGCATGCCGCGCTCCGGGCCGCGCAGGGCGTCGATCCCCTCCGCGACCGTCTTTAGCGCATCGATGTCGAGGCCGGAGTCGGTCTCGTCGAGCACGGCCATCTCGGGCCGGAGCAGCGCCATCTGGAGCACCTCAGCGCGCTTCTTCTCGCCGCCGGAGAAACCTTCGTTCACGTAGCGCCGGGCGAACGAGGGGTCCATCTTCAGCAGGTCCATCGTCTCGTCCAGCAGCTTCCGAAACTCGCGCACCGGGACGTCTTCGCCCCGACGCGCCTTCACCGCCGTGCGGAGGAAGTTGCCCATCACCACGCCAGGGATGCCGATCGGGTACTGGAACGCGAGGAAGAGGCCGCGGCGAGCGCGCTCGTCCGTGGCCAGCGTCAGGATGTCCTCCCCACGGAAGCGCGCGCGGCCCTGCGTCACCACGTACCGAGGGTGGCCCATCAGCGCGTTCGCCAGCGTGCTCTTGCCCGAGCCGTTCGGCCCCATCAGGGCCTGCACCTCGCCTCGATTGACGACGAGGTCGACGCCCTTGAGAATCTCCTTGCCCTCCACGCTCACATGGAGGTCTTCGATGACGAAAAGGGGCCCAGCGCCCGAGCCGTTGCTTCCAGCCATGTCCTCTCCTATCGCTCCTCTTCTCCGGACTTCCTCTGCTCATGGGCAGCGGCGACGACGTACTCGCAGGCCGGCTGCCCGTCCGCGATGCGGCTCACCTGGCGCACCGGCGCCGCCAGCAGCAGCTCGATGGTGCGCCGGTCGAGCTCGCACGTTCCACGGCTGACGAGCGCCGCCTGTCGGTAGGGGCAGGCGCCGTTCGAGAACACGTAGCCTTCCGCACCCTTGGCCCAGCCATCGACGATGCCTTCGCGCCGTAGGGCCTGGCTCGTCTGCTCCACTCGCGTCTCGAGCGCCGTCGCCGTGACTTCCTGGCGGTGCTCCTCAGCGACCTGGGCGGCGGCGGCCTGGAAAGCGGCGTCCAGCACCTCGTCGCCCGGGCTGTCGCGCACCTGCGTCTCCTCCAGGGAGAGCAGGCCGGCGTACAGCCGGGAGAGCAGCTTCGGGTAGCCGGCGGGGGTGCGCTCCTCGGCCGCCGCTGTGGCGTAAAAGACGAAGGCGGGCCGGCCGACGCCGTGGCGCTCCGCCCGGACGTCCACCAGACCCTCCATACGCAAGTGGTCGAGGTGGCGCCGCACGGACGCCGGCCCAACGCCGAGCGCCTCGGCAAGGTCGGCGATGGTGACCACGCCCCGTCCCTGGACGAGGTGAAGCACCTGGTCTTTCGTGCTCTCCATCACGATCGCAGGATAGCGCCAACCGCCCCCATAGTCAAGATATCTGGACTTAAAATACATTATTTCATAGAAACTTGGTGGAAGGGGTCAGCTAGTCAGCTAATCAGCTGGTCAGCGGGTCAGACGATCCGCACCTACTGTTAACAGGGAGCTGCTGCTGTAGCAACAGGGGGTGCGGGGGGCTTGCCCCCTGCCGGGGCCTGGGGGTGTCCCCCAGATTCACACAAACTTCTCGGGGCGGGTGGGTGGGAAGAGAGACATTGGTTCCTGAGAGTTTTTCAGCACCTCCTGGTGCTCTCTGATACGACGGTAAGGGCGACCCTGGTATCACTCTGAGCCAAGCGAAGGGCCTGAGCCCTCGCGGGGCGCAAGATGCTTCGCTTGCGCTCAGCATGACAATTGGGAGCCCGGCGCCTCTGCGAACAGACTCCGCTGCTCTGCTGAAAGCTGAGGGCTGACCGCTGACCAGCTGACTAAGCTGACTAGGCCGCCTTCTCGACGGGACCTTCGCCGACGACGTCGTCGCGCGCGATCTGGCGGGTGAGGAAGTCGACGACGCCCTGGTCGGAGAGGTCGACGAAGGCGGCGACGATGTCCGCGTCGAGATGCGAGCCCGCCATGCGCTGCAGCTCCCGGATCGCTTTCTCCGCCGGCCACGCCTCCTTGTACGGCCGGCGGCTGATCAGCGCGTCGTACACATCGGCCACGGCGACGATGCGAGCGGCGAGGGGGATCTCCTCGCCGGCCAGTCCGTCTGGGTAGCCGCCGCCGTCCCAGTGCTCGTGGTGCCAGCGGGCCACTTGGCGCGCCATCTCGAAATCGCTGTTCTCGGCCAGCAGGTCGTCGCCCAGGCGCGTGTGGCCCTCCATCACCCGCCACTCCTCCGGCGTAAGCGGCCCTGGCTTCTGGAGCACCGCGTCGGGGACGTTCGCCTTGCCAACGTCGTGCAGGATCGAAGCGTCACCGATCTCCTGGGCCTCGCGTTCGGAGAGCCCGACGTGGCGGGCGAGCGCTCGCGAGAAGTGCTGGAGGTGGTGGAGATGCGCGCCGACGTCGGCGTCGCGCGCTTCCACCAGCGTCGCCAGCATGCCGATCGTCTGGCGATTCTGTTGCGCCAGACGCGCCCGCCGCTTCTCCAGCTCAGACGCCAGCCCCAAGGCGATCAGCCCCAGCGTGGCGAAAAAGACCAGGCGAATGGGAAGCTGCTCATGGTACTGGCTGTCGACGGGGAAGAAGGCCAGGGTGGTATAGGCGAACCAGCAGGTCCAGAGCGCCGTGTAGAGGATCGAGCCGGCCGGTGCGAAGGTGAACCCGCCGGTGATGATGTAGACGAGGAAGACCAGCCAGATATCCGAGGTCGCGCCGGTCGCCCCCATCTCCCGAAAGACCGCCACCGATGCCACCATGAGGACGAGCGCGTCGAGCGCGTTGCCGACAGTGCGGGAGAGCGTGATGCGGTCCTTCGCGTACACCAGGTAGGCCAGCGGCAGGTCGTAGATGATCACCGCGACGCAGGCGCCGACGACCCACGACCACCCCGGAATGCGCATCCCTTGGATCGGCAGCACCGCGATGATCACGGCCGCGACCACCGCCCTGCGGATCACGTCCTGGCGCTGGGTCGCCCGGTCGGTCGGCCCGAAGATGGCGAGGCCAATCGAAGCGAGCCGCCTGGCCAGCGCACGACGGCCGCGCGTGGCCTTCATCCCAGGCTTTACGAGCGTGGACATGCGGACAGGTTCGGAAGACATAGGCATCCATAGTCATTCTCGGCTTTCGGGAAGCGGAATTAGATACCGTCGGGCCCCGTCGATGGCTAACACTTATGTCAATATCACACCCTGTTTCGCCCTCGAACAGCGGCGCCGCCCCTCGCGCGTCAGTCTTCGGGCCGGAGGTCGAGCAAAGCGGCCATCAGGAAGGAGACGAAGTCTTCGGGCACCAGGCCCGGCGCCGTCCCCTCGCGCCGGAAGCGGGCGAGGCGCTCGAAGTTCACGTCATAGCTGTTGCGCCGGCCGTTGCGCTGCCGGTCGATGATGCCGGCCTCGCGCAGGTCGCCCAGCACGGCGTGGGTGGCGCGTTCGGTCACGCCGACGGCGCCCGCGATCTCGCGGACTGTCGAATGCGGGTGCTGGGTCACGTAGATCAGGCTTAGGGCGTGCGTGGTGAGGAAGCCCCAGCGGCGCACGGCTCCCAGCTCGCCCTGGTCTGGCGCCGTCACGTCGCCGCCTCCCTCGCCATTTCCATCAGTCCGCGCATGGTCGCCTCGATCAGCGAATCTGGAAGCTCCATCGGCGAGGCGCCCCAAGGCCGGTGGTTGGTCAGCGCAACGACGTCGACGGTGTTGACGTTGCGCCGCCCTTCCCGCCGGGACGACACGATGCCGCCGCGCCGCAGGTCGTGCAGTACGGCGATCGTCGCCCGCTCCGTGATGCCCGCCGCCAGCGCGATCTCCCGGATGGTCGCTGTCGGCTCGCGGGCGATCTGAATCAGCACGTGGGCGTGGTTGGTGAGAAAACCCCAGGTTCGCATCATTTTTTCTCGCAGGGGGCTTGACACAGCGGGCTAATGCATTATACTACATGCAATGGCAATCAGCATTCCAAGTTCATGGAACAGCTTTCATGCATGGAGACGATGGCCTTCCCCAGTCATGTAATTCTATTCACTAGAAACTCTTAGGTCAAGACCGCCCAGGGGCCAAGGTCAAGGACAGACCGACATGCGATCCCGCCAGCCCTCACCAGCACTGACCCTTGATTGCCTCGGTGCCACGACGCCCCGGTGGCGGGGCGGTGTTCTTCGGCACGGGAGCGCCGGACCCCAAAGACGTCCCGACACATGCGGGGGTCGAGACGCCGCGGGTCGCCGGCCTCCCCGGGCGCACCATAGCGGGGCGCCTGACACAGACCGGCGCCGGTCTGCCTAGCCAGCGCCGGTCCTCCTACCTTTGGCAACCCGGCGGCGCCCGCCCGTCGCCGGGTTGCCGGCACATTTGCCTCGCCAATACCAGAAGCTATTCTCTGGATTTCCACTACTAGTATCGCACGCGCCGTTCGGTCTGTCAAGCGCCCGCCCGCCGCGCCGCGAGGCCGCTCAGTATCTCCAGCACGACGCGGTGCGCCACTTCGGCTGTGATCCCGGCCGGATCGTACGGCGGCGACACCTCCACGAGGTCGGCGCCCGCGAGCTCGGTTCGCAGGGCGATCTCGCGCACGGCGCCGAGCAGCTCGCGGGCGGTCAGGCCGCCCGGCTCCGGCGTGCCGGTGCCCGGCGCATACGCCGGGTCGAGGACATCGATGTCGACCGAGAGGTAGACGCGCTCCGGGCCGTCCAGCGCCTGCTCCATCGCTTGGGCGAGGACGGCGTCGAAGCCGCGCCGCTGGATGTCGTGGATCGTGTGCCAGCGCATGCCCTGCTCCCGCATCCAGTCGAACACCTCCGGCGGCGGCCAGTAGCCTCGGAGGCCGACCTGCACGAAGGCGGGACCTGGCACCGCGCCCGACTCGATCAGCCGGCGCATCGGGGTGCCGTGGCTCAGCAGCACTCCCCAGGCGTCGGCCGCGGTGTCGGCATGCGCGTCGAAGTGGACGACGCCGAGCCGGCCGCGACCGACCGCGCCGGCCACCGCCGAGGCGCTGGGATAGGTGATCGAGTGGTCGCCACCGAGGACGATTGGCACGGCGCCCGCGCTCGCCACTTCGTCCACCTTCGCCCGCACCGCCTCGTTGGTGCGATCGAGGTCGCCGGGCACGACGGCGGCGTCGCCGTAGTCGAAGACGCGCAACACCTTGAACGGCTGGACGCCCAGTCCGAAGTGGTGCGCGCCCCGCCGGACGTTGGAGGCGGCGCGGATGGCCCGCGGCCCGAAGCGCGCTCCTGGCCGGTGGGTCACCGCGGTGTCGGTCGGGGCGCCGACGATGACCACGTCGGGCCGTTCGCGGGCCAGCTCGTCGCGGTCGGAGAGCAGCGGCACGCGGACGAACGTCGGCAGGCCGACGAAGGCTGGTTGGTCATCCATTCGGTCGTAGACCATGGTGGTTTACCGGGCTGCTCCTTCGGCTCAGCTCAGGCTAGCCCACGAGAGCCCCCCCCCCCGCGAGCCGCCTCTACTTCAGGCAGGCGGACAGGACGATATGTTTGTCCGTAAAGCCGGAGGGGCGGTTATCGAACTCGAACCGGTAGTCGCCGCGCACCTGGGCCGCCAGCTCGATCTCGTGACGATGGCGGCGCGTCGGCTCGAGCAGGACGGTGCGGTTACTCGGCGACCAGACCCGCAGGGCGATGTCGTCGCGTTCCTCGCCCTCCACCGCGAGGAAGCCGGACAGCGTCTGCCCCTGCTCCATCAGCATCGTCCAGCGTCCCACGCTGCGCGCCTCCACCACGAAGCGTAGATCGCCGCAGCGGGCACCCTGGCCGTTGTCGACTAGCTCATTTGCGGCGACCAGCGTCACGATCTTGGTCTCCATCTGCCGGTATGTCACGTAGGCCATCGCCAGGCCGCCGCCGATCACAACCAGCAGGATCAGAATCGCTAGAGGACGCATCGCACCTCTCCGTAAGGGACTCCCCTACCGTCGTTGTCGGCGCGACGGGGGCTCTTCTAGAGAGGCTGGTATTATGGTAAGTATTCCAGCGGGTCGCGTCGTACGCCTCCCTCGCTCACCTCGAAGTGCAGGTGCGTGCCGGTGCAGCGCCCGGTGCAGCCGACGATGCCCAGCGCCTGGCCCTGGCGCACCGTTTGCCCCAGCGCGACGCCGATGCTCTCGAAGTGGGCGTAGAGCGTCGTGATGCCCGCCGGGCTCACCAGCATCACGTAGTAGCCGTAGCCGCAGCACGGGTCGCCTCCCGCGAACGAGACGACGCCGTCGTGGGCGGCGAGCACCGGCGTCCCCGGCTTCATCGTCTGGTCGATGTCGATCCCCGTGTGCCGCGGCGGCTCGAAGTACGTCGAGATCGGCCCGACGGACGGCCAGACCAGGCCGCTCGCTGAAGCGCCCGAACCGGGATAGCCGTAGGCCGTCGCATAGGAGAGCACCAGGCTCACATACGACCACGAGTGGTTGTAGGCGTACAGCGCCTCGGCGACGTCGTCGTGGACGCCGGCGTGGATCAGATAGCGGGCCATAGCCGGCAGGGCATCGCGGAAATCGTACGGGTCGCCGCCCTGGCCGAAGACGGCCCACATCGCCGGCAGGAACTGACCGTAGCCGATCGCTCCGGCGGAGCTCGTGGCCATGTTCCGGCCGAAGTTGCTCTCGACCTTCGCGATGGCGGCCAGGACCTGCCAGGGGACGCCGGACCAGCCGCTCACCTGCAGCATCACGGCGAGCTGATCCGGCGGGATGTCCAGCCCGCCCGAGGCGATCAGGCTGGCCGGCACCGGCGGAATGCTAATCACGGACCAGACGCGCGGCAGCGACAGGTCGTTCGAGCCGAGCGCGTTGGTGAGGCCAACGGCAGCCGCGTCCAACGGCACCGGGATGGCCTGCGCCGGAGCGGACAAGGGGTTCGTCGCCGCCTGTTCGCGCTCTGCCGCCTCCGCTGCGATTGCGTAAGCATCGAGCGTGAGCGGCGTGTCATCGATGGCCGCAGCGCCGGCGATGGGCGTAGCGACCGCCCCGGCCGACAGCTCTTCCTCGCTGAGGCCGGCATCGCCCGGGGAGGGGGCAGTCCGCACCTCTATCCTGGCCGCGTAGGCGGAGACGGCCATCAGCGCCATGGCAAGCAGGACGGTGGCGACGGCAACCAGGCGAATGAGGACGGCGGCCATGTGCGTGGCCGGCTAGCCGGCGTCCTCGGGTATCGCGCCTGCCGCCGACAGCAGGGCGCGCAACTCGCGGGCGTCCGCCAGCACCTCATCGATCGGCACGTCCTCGATCTCCTTCGCGATATTGCCCTCGTCGTCCTCCACCTGCGCCGCCCGGAAGAGGGACAGCGGGTCATCCGAGGAGCTTTCGTCCGGCTCTGGCTCCTTTTGCGTCGCCGGCGTCTCCGGGGTCTCCGGGGAGTCGTCGACCTCCACGCCGGCTTCCGCCTCGGCTGTGGTCACCGGGCGCAGCTTGACCGGCGCTGCCTCGTCGAGGTCGACGTCGGTCTCGTCGGGACCGCGAGGGATCTGGGGCATGAACAGACCTTCGTCGTCGCCCTCCTCGAGCGCGGCCGCCTCCAGCTCGTCATCCTTCTTTTTCTTGCCAAACATGGGCATGAGCATTGCCTCCCTACTCAGTGATGGTCGTCGTCGGGGTGGTGGACACGTTCTCGAAGACGGCGCGCACGAGGTGCGGGACGAGCATCAGGGCCAGGCCGGAGATGATCATCATGATCGCGGCGTAGAAGCAGAGCTTCAGGCGGTGCCCGCCCGTGGCCGCGTACGGCGCGAACGAGTTCGCGGCGGTGAGCATGAGCGCCACGGTGCCGACGAAAACCGGGATGAACTCCAGCGCCGGCGCGGAGAAGAGCAGGAGATCGCCGACACCCGCTTCGGCAGCGACGCCACTTTGCAGACTCTCCTGCTGGACCTTGGCCAGCTCATTACCGAAGACCTGCACCACCTCCGTGACGAAGAGGAGGATCCCCATGAGCACCGCGTGCAGCGGCAGCGCGACCCAGCTAAACGTCGTGGAGACCAGGCGCCGGTCGGCGCGCAGCAGCCAGATTTTCAGGGCGAACTCGGACGCCAGGTTCGAGACCTTCACCGTATCGCCGCCCGAGCGCACGCCGTCCCAGAAGATGCGGACCGTGCGGGTGACCAGCTCGCTGCCACTTTCGGCAGCGAGCCGGAGCCACGACAGGTCCGGCGAGATGCCGTTTTTGAGCCGCACGTAGAGGCGCTGGACCATGTCCTCCAGCGAGCCGAGCGAACGGCGGTTGAGGCGGCTGAGCGTATCGGTGACGTTGATGCCCGCAGAGCCCATGACGCTCCCCATCGCGCGCACGAACGTCGGGATGTCGCGGTCGCGCGCGTCGATCCGCCAGTCATCGATCACGGCGACGACGCCCACCGGGAAGATGAGCACCCCCGCAGCGAGGAGCGCGTACTCCAGGCCAAAGAACAAGCCCAGCCCAAGTCCGGCCACGGTCGCCAGCGGCAAGAGGATTTTGGCGATCTGGGCGGCCCGCTCCTGTTCGGGCGAGCGGTATCTGAGCGAATGGGTCTTCTTTTCCAGGGGCGCCACCGTGAAGATGAGCCAGCCACCCACGAACGTCACGCAGACCATGAGGCCCGCCAGCCCGAGGATGGTGAGCGGGCTGAACGGATAGATCATCATCGATACGAGCGAGATGACGACGACCAGGGTCGCCGACACCATGATCGCTACGTAGGCGTCCGACCACTTCTGAAGCGATTCGACACTGCGCTCGTACTCCTTACCGTAGGTCTCGAGCTGGAGCGCCGCCTCGCGCGAAAGGAACTGCTCCTCCGTTTCGCCCGCTGAGAGCGCCGTGGAGAAGTGGAGGAGCAGGTTCTGGACACTGTCCTCCTTCACCGTGTCGGCCACCAGCTCGCAGGCGCGGGAGTAGTCGTGGTTGAGGCGACGGGCCACCAGGTGCACCTGCCGGAAGAACTTCGACGTGCTGTAGGAGAGCCCGGCCGTCCCCTCGAAGAGCTCGGAACGGCCCATGCCCGCGGTCGACACCGCCGCCATGTGGGTGAGCTGCGAGAGCAAGTCGAACTCCAGCGGCTCCCGGCTAAAGATCTCGTCGAGATCGTACCTGCCGAAGAGCTTTCGGCCGCCTTCGCCGGGCTTCGCCGGCTTGGAGGAGGCCCTCTCCTTAGAGGAGGCCTTCTCGCTGGGCTTTGGAGAAGACTTTGTAGAGCTCATAGAAGTTCGTCGTTCCTTGCTCTGCTAGCCGCTTGAAGAGGGCGGCTCGGCGTTCCAGCTCCTGGTAGATCATGCGCTTCTGCTGAGGAGAGAGGCCGCGCTTCGGCGCGATCTTGTTCTCCAGCAGGTAGCTGTTCATGTTGCCGGTGAACTCGAAGGTGTCGTTCGCCGAGTTCCAGCGAAAGACCTCGACGAAGGCGAATGAGTCGGTCGCCTTGTCGTACCCCACCAGCTCGTTCACGCTCAGAATGCGGCGTCCCCCCTTGCCGTTAGGCAGGCGCACGGCGCTGGCGATCACCGCGACGTTCAGGTTGTCAACATAGGCCTTGGGCACGTTGATCGGGTTACCGGTGAGACGCTGGATCAGCTTCTCCACCGTGGACGCGTGGAAGGTGGCCATCACAGCATGGCCGGTCTGCATGGCCTGGAAGGCGACGGCCCCCTCTTCGCCTCGGATCTCACCGATCACGATCAGGTTGGGGCGCTGGCGCAGGGCAGCCTTCAGCAAGTTGAACATCGACACGGCGGAGTCACCGTCGGCCATCGAGCCGCGCACCACCTCGCGAATCCAGTTCGGGTGCGGCGCCTGGAACTCCGGTGTGTCCTCAATGCTGACGATCTTGGCGTCCGGCGAGACGAACGCCGCGAGGGCGTTGAGGAGGGTCGTCTTGCCGGACGCCGTCTCACCGGAGACAAAGAGGTTCATCCCCTCGCCCACCATCAGCGACAGGTACGCCGCCATGGTGTAGTCGACCCCGCCGGACAGGGCGACGTCCAGAATGCTCAGCGGCGTGGAGGTGAATTTTCGGATGGTGAAATTGCTCCCCTGCCTTGAGACGTCAGAGCCGAAGACGATGTTGATACGCGAGCCGTCCGGCAGCGTCGCGTCTACGATCGGGTTCTTGTAGGTGACCGGCTTGCCGGTGCGCTCCGCCATGCGCAGGACGAACTCGTCCAGCTCTTGCGTGGCCTCGAAAGTGATGTTGCTCTTGAGCGCCTTGAAGATCTTGTGCTCGATGAACAGCGGGCCGACGCCACTGCAACTGATGTCCTCGATATGTTCGTCGCGGAGGACCGGCTCCAGCGGGCCCATCCGCAGCTTGTCCCGGATGAGGAGGTACTTCAGAGCGGCGACCTGCTCTGAGGTCGCCCGGATCGGCCCGTCGCCGGTGGATGACGCCTTACCAAGGAGGCCCATCAGACCGCCGCCCTTCTTGGGCTTCGCCTTGGCCTTTTCGTCGCCGTCGTCCTCGTCTTTCTTGTCGCGCTTGCCGTTCTTGCCGTTCTTAGAGGCCGTCTTGGCGTCGGTGACCACGCAGATCTCGTCGATGGCGCGCATGAGCACCTGCTCCTTCTCCTCTTCGCTGGTGGCAGCGGAGAGATCCTCGACGTAGTCGAGCAGGTGGCGCTCGATGCGGTTGAGCAGCGGCTGCAGGTCGTGAAGCATCGCTGGCTCGATGGCGATGTAGAAGTCGCGCGCGTCGTTCGGGTCCGGATAGATGTGGACGTAGAGCTCGTCGTCCACGCGGTAGATCAGGTTGCGGTGTTCCAAGTCGCTCAGCTTCCGGGTAATCTGTTCGTAGTAGTCGGGCACGCCCACGTCCTTGATCGGCACCAGATGCAAGTACTCCATCAGGTGCGGCGTGTCCTGGCAGCGTTCCTGCAGGGCGTCCGGCAGCAGGCCGCGGACGGTGCACTGCGAACCACCGCAGCTTTCACCGTCGGCTGGGGCCTCCGCCGCAAACGGGAGTGCCACGCGTCTCTCCTACTATGCCTTCGCCCGCGTAATCGGGACGATGCGCATGCCTAAGCCCGGTTCCACTTCGAAGCTGATCACGTTACCGGTGCTCTTCTCGGCGCCGCGGATCTTCGCCACCTCCAGCGCCTTCACGAGCTGGTCGCCGACCTCCTCCACGCGCAGGCGCATGTGGGCGTCGCAGATCGAGCGCAGGCGGATGAACATCTGCTCGCTGAAGGAGTGGGAGTGCATGGTGAAGATCACCGTCTTATTGTCGTCGCAGAACTCCTTGCAGAGCGTGAAGAACGACAGCGTCTCCTGGTCCGGCACGTGCGAAACGAAGGTCGTCAGCGAGTCGACCACGACGACGTCGACATCCTCGCGCTGGGCGATGTGCTGCGTGAGGATGCGGAACACCGAGAGTGACTGCTCCTCGCTGAAGGCCTGGGGCACGGCGTAGATGTTGATCCGGCCTAGAAGAAAGTAGTCATCAATATCGAGGCCCAGGTCATCCATCTGCTTCAACAAGCTACGGGTCGTGTTCTCCGTGGTATAGAAGACCACGCGCATGCCGTCCCGCAGCGCGCCCCAGGTGAGCTGCTGGACGAGCACGCTCTTCCCCGCGTCGGACTGGCCCTCGATGAGCGTCAGCGAGCCCTCCGGGATGCCGCCGCCCATCTTCTTGTCCAGCTCCACGTTGCCGCTGGTGATCGAGCGGCGGAGGCGCTCTGATAGGCGTTCTGCGACCATGACAGCTCCCTCTGCTACGTAAAGAACGATGATGCCGAGATGCCCAGCTCCGTGCCCACCTGCACCCAGTGCGTGCCCGCCGACGGCGATGGGTTGAGGCGGATGCGGATGGTCATGCTCTCCGCCGTGTTGAGCACGCCCGGATCGATGGCGTCGTTCGTGATCGAGAGCACCCTCCAGGTTTTGGTTGGCTGGGGCGAATCGGTGGTAAACGGCAGCC
>Ga0247727_10009137_pt1 | contig 18112 bp, 22 predicted proteins | sample WisWelCaveWW1625_FD_202498 | JGI IMG/M metagenome (GOLD analysis project Ga0247727, IMG submission 202498) | Biofilm microbial communities from Wishing Well Cave, Virginia, United States - WW16-25 | ecosystem: Environmental > Aquatic > Deep subsurface > Groundwater > Cave microbial mat | place...
CAAATATAAATAAATATATTCGCGATCATTTAAAGAGGATAATAGAATTATACCTAATTGTCCTAGCAAAAGATAGTTATATTTTTAAATTTTTCTAAATAATTTTTATTGAAATAAAATAAATGAATCTAGTAATTTTGTAAAAAACAAATGCGAATTCTGTATATACAATATAATTTATAATAGTCAAGTTGTGAGATATTTTAAAATATGTATATAATATAAGGGAATTCTAAAATTAAAAATAATTTAGAATGTGCACATATATTATCAAAAGTACAAAAAATTTTTAGACGTAAAAATTTTTTAATAAAATTCATTTATAACTAATCATAATTTCGAACTATAATATATTTTTCAGAATTATTTAAGATTGTTAGATTCCCGCCGCCGGCGGGAATCTGGTAGGTAAATATATTCTTTACTCAAAGTTGTGAATTTATACATTGAATTAAAATCAAATTAAATAAAAAAATAAATATGAATAAAGCAGCTCTTATCGAAAAAGTAAGTGAAATGGTTGGTACAACCAAAATTCAAGCCGAAAGTGTAGTAGAAGCAGTTTTCAGTGCTATCGCAGCCTCTGTAAAAGCGGGGGATGATGTAGCAATTGCTGGTTTTGGTAAATTTTCTTTAAAAAACACCAAAGCTCGTGAAGCAAGAAATCCAAAAACAGGAGCCACTGTTCACGTGGCTGCTTCTAAAAAACCAAAATTTACTGCCGCTAAAGCTTTCAAAGAATTGGTAAAAGGTTAGGAATTAAAAAAATATTTTTAAAAAGTATTTTGAAAATTTAAAAAATATTTAAATATCACAGAATATTTTAAATAAATTAGATTTTCTAAGATATTAAAAAATAAAGTGAATTTGTGTCAAAGCCCCGCCTTCGGCGGGGCTTTGAGGTTTTAAAAACATGATTACTAATCTCGTCAGATTTACTGGAGAAAGATTTTAAAAATATTAAAATCGGCACACGAACAAGCTGTGTGCCGATTTCATAATATAAGAGACTAAATATGTTGTGTGTCTTTCTTGCCTCTATATTTTGGACATTTAATGCTGCAATTGCCTCGGCAATTGGTACATACACGATCCGTAGAACCATCTACATCATCTATAAAACCTGCGCCTCCACAATCTGGGCATTGAATGTTTTTGCTTCCTCGACACACTTTACAGAATGTCTTAACCATCTTATCTTCCTCCTTTCTTAAATCAAGTATTAATGTTAACTACGCATCTTTCTAAATTCAATATAACATGCAACTAAATCAAATACAAGAACTCATAATAGAAGAAATGTATCTGTTTCTGAAAACAGGTGTTGCAATTATTTGGCAAAAATTTATTTTTAGATTTTCATTTTTAAAACTTTAGAATTTATGATATATTAGATTTAAATCTATTAAAACAATATGTTAATACCCACTGTTTTAGAAAAAACCCAAAACGGGGAAAGAGCTTATGATATTTATTCTAGACTTTTAAAAGAAAGAATTATTTTCCTCCATGATGAAGTGAATCATGACACAGCTTCAATAGTAATTGCCCAACTTTTATTTTTGGAGGCTGAAGACGCAAAAAAAGACATTACACTTTATATTAATTCTCCTGGAGGGGAAATTTCCTCCGGATTGGCAGTAATTGATGCCATACATCATATTAAATGTGATGTATCTACGGTTTGTACTGGCATGGCAGCTTCCATGGGGGCGGCTATTCTTTGTCAGGGGACTAAAGGCAAAAGATTTGCCTTGCCCAATGCGGAAATTATGATTCATCAGCCATTAACAGGGGGTGGGGATGGATATGTGCAAGCTACCGATATGGAAATTAGAGTTAAACATTTAAATAAATTAAAAGTTAAATTAACTAAAATGATAGCCGAAGCCACTGGTCAAAAATATGATAAAGTGGCGACTGATGCAGAAAGAGATTTTTATATGGATGCTGACGAAGCTAAAAAATATGGAGTTGTAGATGATATTTTGAAACCAAAAAAGAAATAATATTTAATAATATTTTTCATGTTACAATTTATTTATTAAAAAATAAATAATATTTTTAAAATATAAATATGAATTTGGAAAAAATATCTGTAAATAAAAAAGAAACTCCAAAAAATAAATCAGAATCATCAAAAGTTGGTAAGTTTTTAAGAGGAGCTTTGGCCGGAGCTATGTTATTTGGATCGGCAAATTTAGCGCAAGCTGAAACTAAAAATACTGATTCAGCGAAATCACCAACGGAAATTACTGCGACGACTACAGAAACAGGCGGAGAAAATGTAAAAGATGAAAACATTAACCAAGAATCAAAAATTCATATAGAACATTCTAAAGCTAGCTACACTGGATTGGAGGGTGATTTTACTACTGAATTTGATGTTGATTCAAATGGTAATATTATACAATATGATCAAACGGGTTATACAAAAGTTGGTGGTGATAAAAAATTACGACAACTGGTGTTGGTTGATAATTGGCGTGAGTTAGTTGCGTCTCAATATAGGGGAAATGGGTTAGAGGGAATCCATTTACAAGAGATAGAAAGATTTACTAAAGATCTTGGTATCAAAAAATTAATATTAAGTACTCTTAAAAAAGACAGTGCAGAGTATAAATTTCTAAAAGAAAAAATTAGAGTAGAGGCATTTCTTTTTCAAAAAAGAATACAAATGGGTGATCAATATAAAAACTTATTTAATGATGATTTTATATCAAGTATTCAATAAATTAAATTAATAAAAAAATAAAAATCACCACACATGTCAGAAAAATATAATTTTAAACCAAATTCTGAAAAAATAAATACTACGAAAGGGGATAATGGTGATTTATTAAATACAAAATCATTAGAAAGAGAACTGAAAGAATCCAAATCAATTATTCAAAAGCTAACTAAAGGTTTGGCAATTTTAGGATTTTGTAGCTTTACATTATTATCTAGTGGATGTGCGACTGGCAAAATGGGACTAACCAATACAGAAATTCAAATGGGATTTGAAAAAGCTGGTCATGAAATAGAAGATCCAAATGGATATTTAAAATATTTAGAGGACCGTGAGTTTGTAATTAAGAATGAAATCTTTGATTCATATTCAAATACTGTTGATAAACGTTTTAATGGGGCCGCGACCCCTGTTGGGGGTTACATAGCTCGAAATTATCTAGATACAACAGAAGAACAAGAAGAATTAAGACAACGGCTAGACCAATTAGGAATATCCAAAAATGATATTTCATTTTACGAAAAACTTTTTATCTCTTCTGATGTAATTATATTACGTGAATCTATTCTTAAAAAGAATGATTTTTTAGAAACATTGTCACATGAGAGACTTCATAAAAAATTACAATATCTAAAAATCGATGATTATAAGATAATGGCAAAAGCTTCTAGAGATTTAATGCGTAGACAAGATGAAAACGGTGATAATCTTATTAAAGAAAAATATTCTGAGAGTAAAACATTTTTTGGGTTATACATATTTGCAGCAGCGATGAATTGGGAAGAATTTTATACATATTTAGCGCAAGGGGAGTTCGATGATTCGGCAGAACAAATTCTAAAAGATAATTACCTAGCTGCCTATAAAATTTTTAATGAAATCAGAGAATCTTGTAAAATAAAGGAGATAAAGGAATAATAATTCTAATTTATTTTTCATGTTACAATTTATTTATTAAAAAATAAATAATATTTTTAAAATATAAATATGGGTTTAGAAAAAAATTCACCAAAGAAACCAGGATTATTATCAAGAGGCGCAAATTTATTAGCAGCTGCTATGTTGTTTGGATCAGCAAATTTAGCACAAGCTGAAAGTAAAAATACTGATTCAGTAAAATCACCGACGGAGATCACGGCAACAACAACAGCGTCAGAAGAAGAACATGAAAATAAATTAGAAATAAATGAAAAAGAGTGGGAAGAGTTGTTCAAAATCCATGAATCAAAAGGTAATCAACAAGAACAAGTAGGTTATCTGCAGAAAGTTGCACAAACGCATAATCTAACTGAAGATGAATCTAGAACATTAATTAATAATGCTTTGTCACGATTATTAGAATATCAAGTCGATGACTTACGTTATCAAGAGAAAATATTAGAAGATAAGGAAAAAGAGATACAGTGGATTAAGGAAATGATTGAATATAGCAAGAGTCAACAAAAATAAACTCTATACACAAAAATTAAAGAAATATAAAGTGTTAAGTTTGTTAAATATTGAATTTTATTTTTAGAGAAAAATTTGTTACAGTATGGGAAATAAAATTATGAAATTTGAGGTAAACAAGTTACAAAAAATCTTAAAAAAAATATTAATTACCAATTTATTATTGGCTTCTATTTTGCTATCCGCAGATGCAGAAACGACTCCGCTTGCAACTTCAATAGCAGCTACCAATTCTAATGCTGCTAATAATTCTGAAGCAGAGATTAATTCAACTACAATAGATTCTAAAGTAGATTCTAATTTAGAAATCTCTTTTCCTATAAAAAATAAGGATTTTCTAATTTTTTATGGAGTGACTGATGATAAAAATTTAAATTCTGATGTATCTGATTTGCGAAAAGATTTTATAGAAAATTTTTTAATTTTAAAAAATGATTATGAGACAAAATTACAAGAAAAACTTGGAGAAAAAAAATTAATAACACCAACTATCTTAGATAATAAAAATGAAAAAGATAATGAGGTATCCACTTCATCTGTAAATAAAAAAGTAACTAAAATTTCTAATGTTAAAAAAATTAAAATTACTAGCAATGTAAATGTATTAAAATCCAGAAGTGATAAAGATGATTTAGGAATTAGTAGTAGCACTAAAGCTGAAACCGTAATCATTGACCCAATAGTAAATCTTTTAAATGTTAATGGAGATAAATCTAAAGATTTTGATGGCACAATTAAGATTGAAAATAAAGGCTGGTTTGGTAAATTAAAAGCTTGGTTTAGATAAAAATCTGATTTCTATTTCGATTGAAATCTAATCAAAACTATTTTCTTGTGTCTTGTGTCTTGTAATTGTGCGGCGTAGGAGAATCGAACTCCTGTCTCATCCTTGGCAAGGACGTGTTCTGCCACTAAACCAACACCGCATTTTTATATTTTAACATAATCTACAGATATTCAAAAATATTTATACTCCAATTACAATTGTAAAAAATAAATATTTTAAAATCAAACATGGTAGATATTTTTATTTATAAAAATTTTGATTTGCTCCCGCGATGCAGGGGACAAACATATATTAAAAAAACTTTATGCAAAACAAAACCCCGCAAATCTTTGCAGGGTTTTGTTTTTTAAATTATTTTAATAAAAAGAATTTTTTAATTTAATTTAATTTCCTATACCAAATAATCTTTGAAAGAATGAACGATTATCTTTTACTCGTAATTTCCCATCTTTACCGATTCTCAAATCTTTAATATCGATTTCTGTGGCTGGTTTTGTACCAGACGCATTTTCTATTCTAATTTTATCCCAGGAACCACCTCTCATGTCGTCAACTCTTTTATCATGCATTAATTTTCTATCTTTAATTAAAGCTTTTAAATCAGCTTTGAATTGTTCTTGTAAAGCTTTAAATTTTACTCTATAACTTGCTCTCAAAGCTGCAACTTTATTATCTGTCTCTGCATGACCAGTGATCCCCGTCATATCAACTCCACCGTCTCTTTCTTTAGGGGTTATACTCACGTCGCCACTAACCGGTGTAGATGTACCAATCTTTTGTTCTTGTGCTTGTCCTACATCTCGCTTTCGCGCTTGTGTTTGCGCCTCCTGTTGCTCTTGCGCAGAAACCCAAACCAAACTACTTACTAATAATAACGAACATATAATTTTTTTCATATAGATTTTTAAATGTTATTTCTTTGATTCACCAAAGCAAATTATTTTGCAAAGGCGATTTAATAATTTTAATTTTAAATTAATTTTGCTTTTCCGACCTCTACATAATATCACATCAAGATATATATAGAAAAAAATTGCTAACATACATTCTTAACAAATATCAGAGCGAAGAAAATATAAAACATAGTCTTTAAACATTATAAATATAATTAATTCAAAAAAATCTTAATAAAAAAATAAAACCCTGCAAAGATTGCAGGGTTTTCTCTTTAATCTTCATATATTAATCTTACTGAGTTGGCGCTGATACCGTGGGAGCTTTCAGGGGTGTAGTGGAAGCAGTCCCGTTTCCTTTTGTTTTCTTCTTCCCTTTTTTATCTTCAACTTTTTTATCATGCATTAATTTTCTCTCTCCAATCAAAGCTTTTAAATCAGCTTTGAATTTATCTTTTAAAGTCTTTAATGCTTTTATATAATCTTTTCTTAATTCTTTAACCTTGTTATCTGTTTCTGCATGACCAGTGGTCCCTGACATCAAAGTAGCATCGTCTGTGCTAACTTCAGTAGATCCAGTGGACGTGGTCTGCGCCGAAACCCAAACCAAACTACTTACTAATAATAATGAACATATAATTTTTTTCATATAAATAAATTTTATTTTTAAAACAATTTTAAATTAATTTTACTTTTCCGACTTCTACATAATATCACATCAAAATCAGAAAAATTTTTTCAAAAAAATTCTTAACAAAAGAAAAACACCTAAACCGCGACTCGGGAGCAAGCTCTAGAAATAATTCTATCTACGACAATTCGTAGAACACTGAGTGAGAAGTTTAGATGTTTCTGTCTCACCCAGCAATTTATTTTTAAATCTTTTGTCTTTTAAAAACAAATTGCTGGGCAAGAAAAATTAAGCAAACATTTTGATTGTCTTTTAGAGAGGTGTCATCCTCTTAGAGATTTGTCTTTTATAGATAAGAAACAAAATATAAAAGACAAATTATATAAGTTGGGTGCTATTATTAATTTACAAGTTTTACCTTGTTTTCAAAGAACTAAACTGGTGAGTAACCAGCTATGAATTCAAATTATCCCATAAGCTGGGCTGGCTTTTATTCTTAGCCGCTCACCCTGATTAGAATTATATAAGACAAACATTTTTTATGCAAGGGTTTTGTCTTATAGAACTGTGGATAACTGTCTGATAGATTTTTTGTCTTATACTGTGTCTAATAGGATTGAGAAAATTAAAGATTTAAAATTTTAGAGAAATTAAATTTAAAAATATCTTTTTGGTTTTCCTCCCGCTGCGCGGCGGAATCAGGAAAGTTAAAAACCAAAATTCAAAAATTAATTACAACACTTTAATAAAATTTAAATAACCTAAACTTCGATTTCTAAAAGAACCGGGGCATGGTCAGAACCAAACTGTTCTCCTAAAATTTGGATTTTCTTGACTTTGGATTTTAATTTAGGAGAAATAAAAAAATAATCAATTCGCCAACCAACATTTCTTTCTCTAGCCATAGTTTTCATATCCCACCAAGTATATTCTAATTTCTCAGGATAAGTCTCCCGCCAAATATCTAAAAAATATTTTTTCCAATTATTTAAAATACTGCGTTCTTCTGGAGTAACTCCCACATGACCCTGATTTTCTTTGGCCCTGGCCAAATCAATGTCTTGCACTGTAGCATTCACATCCCCACAAAGAATTACAGATTTTTTCTTATCTAATTTTCTCATTAAATCTAAAGTTTTTTGAAAATATTCTAATTTATAAGCAAAATGTTCTGGACTTTTACCGCCATTGGGAAAATAAATATTTAATAAATAAAAATTATTATATTCCGCAATAATAGTTCTGCCCTCATTATCTAAAAATTTTTTATCACCTAAAGTTCTAGAGACTTTCAAGGGTTGTTCTTTGCTATAAATTGCCACCCCAGAATAGCCTTTTCTAATGTCGGCCGATTCGAAAAAAGAAAAATAGTCTTGTTTATCCTTAGTTTCATCAGTCAATTGCTCTAAATGAGATTTAGTTTCTTGCAAACAAATAATATCTGGGTGATTTTTCTGAATTAAATTATTTAATTCGCCCTTTCTCTCAATCGCCCTCAAACCATTTACATTCCAAGTGATAATTTTCAAAGTCTTACTTTTTTTCTGCATATGTTATTTAACTATTTTAGCATAATATTTAAATCCAGAAAAATTCGTTTCACAGTAGCAAACTACACCTTTCCCTGACGATGAAATTTGTGAAACTGATCTTTTAGAAATTTATTGGTGACATTGGTATAAATTTGCGTGGTGACAATCGAAGCGTGTCCCAACATCATTTGTACTGTTCGTAAATCCGCCCCATTTTTTAAAAGATCAGTAGCAAAACTATGACGCAAAACATGTGGAGTACATTTTTTAGTAATTCCAACAAATTCTGCATATTTTTGAATAATTCTTTCCACGCTTCTGGAGGTTAATCTTAAATTTTGCCCATTTTTCAATCTCGCGTTTCCAGCCACCGATAAATCCACAAACATCGCCTCATCGATATCTATCCTCTCTTGCAAATAATTTTTCACAGCAATTTTGGCTGGTTGAGAAATAAAAACCACTCGAATTTTTCCACCCTTGCCCCGCACAGAGATCTCCTCATTACTAAAATCTTTATTCCTGTCCAAAGCGCAAAGTTCTGACACTCGCAATCCAGTAGAAAATAATAATTCCAAAATAGCTTTGTCTCGTAAAGAAATTAAATGATTTTTCTTAACATTTTCTAAATTTTTCTGATCTGTATTATTAATTTTAGAATTATAAAAATCTATAGGGGCTTTTAAAAGATTTTGTAACTCTTTTTCGGAAATTAAATCTAATTCTGTTTGTATGGTTTTAGCTAATTCAATCTTTTCTGGATCATAAAAAACACAACCGTTTTTGCGAGAATATTTAAAAAAGGCCCTCAGGGCAATCAAATGATAATTTTGAGTCTTTCTATCCAGTGTGGATGAATTCGTGCCTTTTAGGGCCTGATTTTGATGCGAGGGAAGGCGATTTAAGAACAATCTGTATTTTTTCATTAAATTTTCCTCAATTTCCTGACTCTTTTCATTTTCTAAAAATTTTATAAATCTCTGTAAATAATGTTCGTAATTTCTAACCGTCAATAAGCTTCTGCCTTTTTCAATTTCCAAATACACTAAAAATTGTTTTTTCCAATTTTCAACTTCATCAATAAAAATATTGTGCGACATGTGAATAGTTTAGCATGATTTTTTTATGCTATACTAAAAAAGTTAAAGTTTGTGTGGTTGTTTTTTAAAATAAAATTTTAAAATATAAATAAAATATAAATTTATGAGCAATGATATAACAACTGATATAAAAATACCAAATCAAAATAATCTAGAAGCAATAGAAAAATTAAAAAAAGCCTATAATGATTTTTTGCAAGAAGTGGAGAAATTAAGAGAAGAGTATTATCAAGAAATTGATAATTTGGAAAAAGAAATCACAACAAAATAATTTTATGGAAACAAAACCAAAACAACCAACAAATTTTCAAAAACCGTCACAAACAGCTTTTCAAGAACAATTAAAGGGAATAAAAGGGAAATTGAAATCTGAAATGCAATTGAAAACTGACCAAGCCAGAAGAGATAAATTTAATTCTGAACAAGAAAAAATTGTACTGACTACACCATTAAATGATTTGACTCAAAAATTAATTAAATGTCTTGGAATATCATACAAACAAATTGAAAATAAAGAAATTCAAAAATTAATAGATACACAAATAGATATTTTTGATAAAAATGAAAAATGGAGAGAACAAGCGGAAAAGGCGGACCTAAGAGGAGAAGTAAAAAGATATCGCTGGCAGCGAGATTTAGCTAATCAAGAGATTTTAAATATTTATAAAAAAAATAATATGTTTAAAGAGGCGGTGGAATTTGCTCAAACGTTGGATGATTTATATTTAGAGGAATTGGAAAAAGATCTTGCCAAAAATTTTGAAAAAGTTTTAGCAAAAGTTAAAATTGGTGAATCAAATAAATCAGTAGAACAAATTACAAAAGCTAAAGAAGCTGAGGAAAAAATTATAAGTGGAGCTGAAGCTGCAAGTGAAACTTTTGAGACAAAAGTGGAAGAGATAGAACGAGAATTTGTTTATGCTTAATTCTTATTTGATTCTCAATTGTCTTTAGTTTTTCTGAGATTTAAAGATTAAATTAAAATCTCTGATTTTTGCCTTGATTTTTTTTTAGTTTTATGTTAGGATATAAATATCTAAAAAAGTCAAGATAAATTCAATAAAAATATGGCTATTACTAAAAAAGAAAAAATTATTAAAGCGGTTCGAATGCATGACACAGACACTGGTTCAGCCGAAGCCCAGATTGCGATTTTGTCTTCTCGAATTGAAGAATTAACGAAACATTTAAAAACTAATAAAAAAGATAATCATTCTCGAAGGGGATTAATTCAAATGGTGGTTGATCGCCGAGCACATTTAAAATATTTAGCCACCAATAAACCAAAAAGACATAAAGTTGTCATTGAAAAATTAGGTTTGCGTGGAAAATAATCTTTTTAGGTTAAATTTGAATTTGCAAAAAATAAAAAAATAAAATTAGTATCAATATATTATCAATCTGACAACGAAAATTGTGTTATACTTATAATTAGTGCAAATCTGGTAATTTTAATATTCAAGAAAATGAATACTATTTTTTAGTACAGTTTAGTTTTGTCTTCAGTTTTACTTTAATTAAAATAAACATAAATAATATGTCAATCATTAAACACAAAAATCAAAGAGTGGCGGTTTTTATCGATACTCAAAATCTTTATCATAGTGCCAAAAATCTTTATCGTGGTTTGAGGGTAAATTTTAAATCAGTTTTAGAAGAGGCGGTGGCAGGAAGACAAATTGTCCGAGCTTTGGCTTATGTAATTACCACCGAATCAGGGGACGAGACAAATTTTTTTGAAGCACTCACAAAAATTGGTATTGAAACTAAAACTAAAGATTTACAAATCTTTTTTGGTGGTAATAAAAAAGCTGATTGGGATGTAGGTCTAGCGGTGGACGCTATCAAAAGTGCTAATAAAGTAGATGTAATTATTTTAGCCACAGGAGATGGGGATTTTGTTCCATTGGTGGAATATTTAAAAAATTATGTACAAGTAGAAGTCATTTCTTTTGGAAAATCTTCTTCCTCTAGTTTAAGAAATGTTTGTGATGATTTTATTGATATGAGTGAAAGACCAGAAAAATATTTAATTGGTTTTAAAAAAGTTAGAACTAATATCAAAAATAATTTTCAAAACAATAACAGACGTAAAATAGAAAATATTCCATCCACAAATCTAGAACCTGTGAATTTAGAAAATAAAATTTCAAATTCAAGTTCAGGTTTAGACCTCAATTCAGATTCAAAACTTTTAGGGGAATAGTTGTAAAATAAAAAGAGCACGTCGTTCCTCCACGAATGGATTCCCGGCGTGCTCACACTGTCTCCATAACCAAGCTTGTTATGTTTTAGGTTTTTTTCTAAATTCCTTAAAATGTCCCTCCAGGTAGGACGCGATTACCTTCTCAATGATTGAGATGGCAGTATCTGCTGGCTCCGTGGGTGATGTGTCCTGGATCTTTTTCATCATTATCGCAATCACGGAGCCAATCCCCCCCCTGACACCCTCTGTGTTTATCAGTGCATTACTTAACAGGGAAGCGGAGAGTTTCCCGAGTTGTTCTTCGGTTAATAATGAGTGTACTGACAATGAAACCGCACCCTGTTCCTGATCACTATTTTCTGTTGCCATTAAAAACCTCCTATTTTATATTGTTATATCTCCCAAGCCGATCCCAGAAGATCGTTTTATCCTAACAGAAAAAAATAATTTGTCAAGTTTTAAAAAATGATTTAATTTAATAAAAAAGTAAATTTTATTTATCAAAAAAAAATTTTATATGCAAAAAATTTTTTATTTTTATTTGAATTTAAAATTTTCTTTCTATAATTTTCAGAAAATATTCAAAAAAATAAATTCTGTGATATTTTTTGTGCATGCTATAATTATTTTAATAATTAATTTATTTAAAATCTATGGCCTATATTCCAACCATTAGAACTTTTCAAGATGATTTACAAGATAATCGTCAGGCTGGGGAATTAGGAACCGGTGTGGGCGTTGAAGATATTGTAAGTGATCAAGAAATTCTACCAACAACAGATGAAACTAAATCTACAGCTAAAATAATTTTAGTTTCGATTTCAGTAATTTTTATTTTAGCTTCTATTACAACCATAGTTTATTATTTTTTCAATCAAAGACAGGGAACTTTAGATAATATTACTCCTGATATTGAAATTCAAGTTAATGCAGATATTGCTAAAAAACAAGCTGGCGTTACAGAAGATATAAAAAATATTTTTCCCAATCTTTTGGCTAATACTAAAATTAATTTCTTTATAGAATCTATAAAAATTAAAGATAATGTAATTATTGCGAAAATTTCTAAAAATCAAAATGGAGAAAGTAATTATAATAATCTTTATACTACCATTGTTGCTAATGAAAAAGATTTTAATAAAGATTTAATTATGGCTTTTAAACTAAATGGTGAAGAACAAAAATCTTCAGACACAATTCTCACTGATCAAGAAAATACAACAGACTTAACAGCAACTTCGACTTCTGATTTAAAACCTGATTTAGAATTATCAATTTCTACTACAACTGCTGAAAAATTTATTAACTCTACAACCTCAAAAACTGTTTCTAAAAAGAATTCTGTAAATTCTGATGCTGATGATTCGGTTTTAAAATTAAAAGAGATAAATGAAATGGTTTGGTTAGATAAAACTACCAATAATCAAGATTATAAAGTCACAGATAGTGGAGTTTCAGCTTTAATTTATGGTTATGTAGAAGAAAATTATTTAATAATTACCACTAATCTGAAAGATTTCCTAAATGCTGTAAAAGATTTACAAAAATAAAAAACTAAATCAATATGATTATCAAAAATAATATTACAAATAATATTGTAATTCATAATTACAAACTAGATATGTTTTACAAGAGTTGTGTAAATTGGTTAGATTCCCGCCGCCGGCGGGAATCTGGGGCTTTTTAAAAACCCAAAAAAAATAGAGATTAATAAAAAACCAGCCTACGCCAAGGCTACGGCATGGCAAAGTAAAAATTATGTCCTTCATTTCTGTAAAAACTGCTTTCATTTTAGGTCTCAAGGCTCATTTAATTGAAGTAGAATGTGATATTGGTCGCGGCACTAACTTTTTTTCTTTAATTGGTTTAACTGATAAAGCTATTGATGAATCAGGAGATAGAATTTCAGCAGCTTTAAGAAATGCTGGCTACACTAATCCGAAACAAATGAATCAAAGAACCGTAATTTCTCTGGCACCGGCAAATTTAAGAAAAGAAGGAACACTTTTTGATTTACCAATTGCTATGGCTTATTTAGCAGCTAGTGAACAAATTATTTTTGCTAAAAATGTTGAAAATATTTTAGAAAATTCTTTATTTGTAGGTGAACTTTCTTTGCAAGGGGAATTACGAGAGTTAAGGGGGGCTTTAGCTATTACTGAATTAGCTAAGAAAAATAAAATTAAAAATATTTTTTTACCACAAGCCAATGTGGAAGAAGCAGCTTTAATTCCGGGAATAAATATTTTTGGTGCTAAAAATTTAAAAGAAATTATTCAACATTTGGAAGGAAAAAAGAAAATATTTGCAGCCGAACCAACTAATTTAGAATTTTTTAAAGATAAATTTTTACAAAATAATAATTTTAGAAAAAATCCTGTGGATATGAGCGATATTAAAGGACAAACCGCGGCTAAAAGAGCTTTGTTAATTGCGGCAGCGGGTGGTCATAATATTGCTTTGTACGGACCACCAGGAACTGGAAAAACTATGTTGGCCAGAGCCGCGCGTGATCTTTTACCAGAATTAAATCAGCAAGAAATTTTAGAAGTGACCAGAATTCATTCCATTGCCGGCACGGCATCTTTGGAAGATAGTAATTTAATTTTAGAGGCACCTTTTCGTTCACCTCATCATACTTCTAGTTATGTTTCTCTGGTAGGTGGTGGAGCCACTCCCAGACCAGGAGAAGTGACCTTGGCGCATGGGGGAATATTATTTTTGGATGAATTTCCAGAATTTGAAAAGAAAAGTATTGAGGCTTTGCGAGAACCACTGGAAGAAGGTTTTATTTCTATTTCTCGCGCCAAAGGTACGGAAAAATTTCCTGCTAAATTTATGTTAATCGCCGCCATGAATCCTTGTCCTTGCGGAAATCGTGGTAATAAAGATAAAAAATGTATTTGTACTATGAATGATATTGCGAGATATGAAAGAAAATTATCTGGACCAATTATTGATAGAGTAGATATTTGGATACAAGTTTCCAATATTCCTTACGCTCAATTGGGGACGGCTGAAAAAAGTGGTGACAGTAGTGAAGAATTTAAGAAAAAAATTCTCATAGCTAGAACTATGATGAAAAAAAGATTTGCCTCGTACAATGATTCAGAAAATCTTGCATATTCTAAAATTTATTTAACCTTAAATCGTGATATGTCAGCTAAAGAAATTACTATTTTCGCCAATCTCAGTCCTGAAATTAAATCGGAATTAGATATTTTTGCGCAAAAATTAAATTTATCACCCAGAGCTTATCACAGAGTTTTGCGAGTAGCTAGAACTATTGCTGATTGTGATGAAAAAGAAAATATTTCTAAAGAACATATTTTAGAAGCTTTGCAATATAGACCGAAAATTTAGAAAATTAAAAATCTAAGTTTAAAACGGATTGGCAGCACCACGAATTTCAAAATGTAAATGAGGTCCAGTGCTACGACCAGTATTTCCAGTGGCACCAATTATTTGACCTTGTAAAATATTTTCTCCCATATTTACGTCGACTCTAGAGAGATGGCTATAAAGTGTTTGAGTACCGTTAGGGTGAGAAATAATTATCATTTTCCCATAACCACCATTATAACCAGAAGATTTAGCTACTAAAACTTTCCCCTGAGCTGAAGCTAATAAAGCAGTTCCTAATTTACAAGCCATATCAATTCCATTATAACCATGCAAACCCTGGGTCTTACGACAACCATTGACTGGTTTCAAAAAATAACCAGCTAAAAAATTAGAAGAATATCTGGGTCTACGTTTTGGAGTAAAAATATCTGAAATTTCATTTTCAATATCTGGAATAAAAATCACATCTCCTTTAGCTAATTTAGTATCAGTTGCTAAACCATTATATTCAGCCACATCAGTTGCATCCACTTTATATTTTTTAGCAATAGAATTAATTGACTCAGATTGTTTGGCTGTATACTGAATTCCAGTAATTGGAAAAATTAAAAGTATGTCACCAGGTTTGATAATTTTATTTTTTAAATCATTAGCATAAACAATTGTATTTTTTGAAATATCAAAAATCTTAGCAATAGAATCCAAACTGTCACCGCCTTTCACTTCATAAACAGAAATAATGTCATTCAGGTTTTTTTCTTCTTCCGTAGAAATACGCATGGGCCCTGAAACCACATTAAAAAATGTATTTTTATTCAAATCTAAATTATCAAAATCCCTATATTCGTCAGATGAAACAGAATTATGAATTTTATTTTTTAAATCTTGTGGCTTTTTTGAATTTTTAGAATTTTTGGAATCTATAATTGAAAAAGATGAAATTTTAGGTTTTAATAAATTCTCGTCTAAATTAATTATTCTTGCGTTCGTAGATTCTGAATCAGAAAAAAACAAAGATTTAACTGAATCAAAAAATTTAGAAGTTATAGAAGAAGCTTGGGCTAAATGAACCAAAGAAAAACTAAAAATTAATACAAAACTAATACCAAATACTAATTTTCTTAAATTTTGAAAATACTTTTGTAAATATTGCATCATAATAATTAATACTCTTGTCTAGAAATTGTGGTAAAAGAGTTTTGTGAACTATTTTATGGCCAAAAAGCCTTAAAATTATAGGTTTTTCTAGTGTTATCTATTAAATATAGTATATCATATTTTTGTCAATAAAAATATCAAATATAATTTCATAAATAACATGATTATTAAAATAAAATCAAAAGTATAAAAAATAATTTACTACAAAATTTTAAAATATGTTAACTAATACCTTAATTCGAGTGCAACTAATTCTTAAACTTTAGGGGTTTTTATGCTATGATGTCTGAGTTTTTTATATTCGTTTATTCAAAACACAACAGAAAGGAAAAAGTGAAAACGGAAAAGAGTGAAAAGGAAATCGAAAGAAAGCGAGTGGCAAGACTACGAACAACCCTACATCTCAAATGGGAGACGAGGTTCAACGAGTGTGCGGAAAATCCTAAGCAGACCCAGAAACAACGCAATAACAACGTAGACCGTGACCCAGAGTCTACTGGTTGTATCTCCTTGGGTTTGGGTATTAAGCGCTTTCCACCTGGTCCATAAAAAATGGCGCATCCCCCTCGGCGTTGGCTGGGGGGATGCGGCCTCAAACAATATGTTATGATATTTAAATTAAGTATCGTAACTTTTTTATTTTATGATAAATACTACTGACAATATTTTAGATATTAAAAGTCCATATATAAAAACTGGAGCTGAAAAAATTACAGAAGTGAGAAATAAAATTTCTCATACCAATTCTAATTCTGCAAATATAAAAAATGACACTCTGAATCTCGCTGATGTTAGAAATGAAATAATTAAAAAAATTGTAGGTGTAGAAATTAAAAAGTTTGCAGAAATTGCTGGTCAAGAAATTGAAGAGGGGTTGCAAGAATTTGAAAACAAAATTACAACAGATCTTGATAATAAGATTTCTAATTTAGAATCTAACTTAGAAAATAAGTTGAATCAAAAACTAGAAAGTATTAAATCTGCTGAAACTAAAAATAGTAATTTGAAATTAAAAAAAGAAATTCACGAATTAAATTCTAAAAATTTAGAAACTAGTTTAGGAAATCTAGAAAATAAAATCGAAAATAAGATTCTAGAAAAGATGGGACAAATAGAAACTTCTAGCCAAGAATCTGAAGAGAGATTAGAAAATATTGGACAAAATTTTGAAGAGAAATTTAATTTATTAAATCAAAAAATAAATGAATTAGAAGAAAATTTAAATAATTTAGAAATTTATGCTACAGAAAATTTGGGGCAGGGACTCAAACAAATTGAACAAATAGTAAAAGAGGAGACTTTGCCAATTCTGGATAATATATCAAGTGATTCAGAAAAAATAATTAATGTCACAAAAATAATGCCAGACTTAATTATTGCAACTGCGGATAATAATAATTCAGCAATTCAACAGCCGGTATTGATTGTGAATGAAGTCTCAAATACTGAGATTCAAAATCTAAAAGAAAATATGTTAGAGAGCTTGGACACATTAGAAGCATTGGTGGAAGAGAAAATAGAATCTGAAGAAGAGATTATAGAAGAGAAAAAGTTTGAGAAAGAACTTGCAGAAGAAGTTAGAGATAATAATATTATAAATAATAATTTAGATGCAGAATTAGATGAAACAAGTTATCTTGAAAAAAGATTAAAAGAAATTATTAATCTTTTTCAATACGATGGATTATTGTTTAGAAAAAATTCTTATAACATCTATCTTAAAAATGAAAATGCAAAAAACATATTAGAAAATAATGAAAAAACTAATAAAATACCGCAAAATGTGCGCTGTAAAATCTGTGAAATTATTACTGGATTTTATAAAACTTTAAATTTAAAAATAGAATCAGAAGAAACTGTGCAGGAATTTTTAATCAAAGCTGTAGGTGAAGAATATAAAAATAAAAGAAAAAAATATTTACAAAATAAATTAGAAAGTTTAGTGAAATTAGATATTACTGTGTCGGTTTAAAAAGCTAAAATTTTTTATGTTTCTGGGGTACAATTGTGATTATGACAAATTTAAATAATCAACAGCTGGAAGCGGTCAAAAATACTGAGGGACCATTGTTAATTATCGCAGGGGCAGGGGCGGGAAAAACTAAAACCATTACTGAAAGAACGGTGCAGATTATTAAAAATGGAGTAGAACCCAAAAATATTTTATGTTTAACTTTTACTAATAAAGCGGCGGCAGAAATGCGAGAAAGAATTATACAAAGATTAGAAGAGGAAAAACTTTTGGAAAAAAATCTAATACATAATTCTAAAAATAATAAT
>Ga0247727_10009138_pt1 | contig 18108 bp, 20 predicted proteins | sample WisWelCaveWW1625_FD_202498 | JGI IMG/M metagenome (GOLD analysis project Ga0247727, IMG submission 202498) | Biofilm microbial communities from Wishing Well Cave, Virginia, United States - WW16-25 | ecosystem: Environmental > Aquatic > Deep subsurface > Groundwater > Cave microbial mat | place...
GATGGAGTCCGCAACCAGCGACACGCTCGTGATGGACGACCGCCCGAAGCCCCAGGTACCGGTCGAGTTGTCTTTGATGCGCACGCCCTGCGGCTCGGCCAGGAGTCCGCCGAAGTAGCGCTTCATGCCGTGGGCGAGACAGCCGTTCGGCGTCTCGTAACCCTTGTCGCACTCGGTCAGATTGGCGGTGGGGAAGTGGACTAGATCCAGCCCGCCCTGTTGCGAAAAGGGGCAGCCGAGGCCGTCGTCGAACTGCTTCCAGCAGGTCCGCGAGATGCGGCGAGTGGGATAAGGGAGGTTCAGCTCGTAGATGCCGTCGGCGGCCGTGACGCGAAACTCCGGTCCCGAATCAAACGACCAGTCGACGATGTCGCCTTTCCAGAGGTCGAGCTTGATGCCCGTCGCGACGTGGAACAGGTTGAACTCGATCGAGGCGCGGAACAGGTCGACGTCGTTGGCGAGTTCCCGCAGGACCCGATCGGCGTTGCCGAAGACGAAGCGGGCTTCGTCTGCCTGGTTACCGAGGGATTGGGAGATGCCGTCGAAGTCGACCAGGCGCGCCTGGTAGAGCTGGCCGCCAATGGTGCAGCGGCGGTCGGAGACGTGTATCGCGGGATAGCCGGCCTCGAGCGGCTGGATCTTAACGAGCGGGATGAGCTGCTGAACCTGGGCAAGCAGGGCCGCTGAGAGCTCGGAGGAGGGAAAGCGGGAGAGGGTGCTATTGAGGGTGTAGCTGGGTGACGAGGTCGGGATCTCAACCAGTGTCAGACCGATTGAGCAGACGAAGTCCGAGACCATCTCCCAGGAGAGCGGCTCGTTCTCGAACCGGCAGACATAGCGGGTGGCGCCGCTGCCGTCGTCGTTCGGGGCGTCGTAGTAGAAGGCGCCGAAAGGTCCGTACTGGTTCTCCCAGAAGTCACGCAGGGCGACGCGCTCAGAGTCGCGCACCCGCGATCGACGCACGGTGAAGCGCTTGGCGCCGGTGCCGAGAAGGAAGCGTTGGGTGACCTTCGCATTGGCGCTTCCAAATCGGTGCTCCACAACGTGGGGCGCGTGAACAGAAGTGTAGGGATATTCAGGAACGAGCGGCAAGATGCCGACGGGCACGATCTGGGGAACCGGGATACGGCCGATCTGGTCCATGCTGGTCAGTTTCTGTCGAAGTATCCGGGCCGGTAGTCAATCGCCCGTCCGTTCTTGCGGCGGTTACAGTCCAGGCAGAGCGGCTGAGTGTTGTCGATCGTGTTGGGACCAGATTGGCAAAGCGGAACCACGTGATCGGCTGTCAGGAATCCCTCGGGAGTCTCCCTCGCATCCACACCACAGGCAAGACACCTGTAGCCGTACGTCGCGAGTAACGCTTGCCACTCCGCTTCCGTGTACCGGGAGCCGCTGTTGGCCTTGGCTCTGCGCCGCCGGTGCCACTCAGCGAGTCTGCCCGGATTTCTTTCCTTCCACCGAGCGAGGTTCGCCTCACATCTGTCTCGATTGGCGGCATTCCATTGGCGGCAGAGTTCACGGTGCCTTTCTTTGTTCTTTTGGCGCCAACGTCGGTAATGAGCGTTTGACCGTTCCCGATTCTCGGTCCTCCACCGCCGGTCAGTCTCTCGGGCGCGTTGTCGATTCTCGGCCTTCCACTTTCGGGTAGCGGCCTTTCGGCATTCCTTGCATTTCTTGTCCAGCCGATCACGATTCGTGGGATGCCGATAATACTCGGAGGCAGGTCTAGCTTGCCCACAGTCGGCGCACGCTTTTGTCGGAGGAAGGTCCAGCATCCTTGTCGAGGCGAGGAGATTGGGTTTGGCAGAACGACGGCCTTGCTTACTTGGCCTGGTATTCGATGTGAAGATGGTCCGTTTCGAGGATGACGTCGAAGTCGGCGCCCAGCGCCTCGCGGATCTCCGCGACGATTTCCTGCATGGCGTCCGAGGGAACGTCGCGCGTTCTGAGGTCGACGGCAGCGCCCGAATAGTGCAGCGAGCCGCGCCCGTGCTTGCCGTCGACGCAGGACGTCACGACGAGCTCGTGGCCGGCCTGGTTGTAGGCGCGCTCGGCCACCATCACCGCAAGCAGTGTCTCCGGACGGATTCCGGTGAGACGTACTCCCGGCTTGAGCTTCGGCATCTTACTTGGGAAAGAGCGTGGGGACGAGGTTGGCGTCGGGGGCAGTCCAGCGGTCAGCGGTGACGCGCTCCGGGCGCTGGCCGGTGTCGAGCTCGAGCGTCGCAACTGGTAGTTGCGGAAGCGCGACCACGGGAACATTGCACAACGCCGGCGTGGCCGGTACCGGCATCCACTGCTCTACAGATTGGGCCACGGCTTCCTCCTCCCTTCCATCACTTCAAGCTTGATCTCGAACGGAATGCACGGGTCGCACGCTGGATTCCCACAGGTCACCGCCATGCAGCGCAGGCAGAAGGTACGGCGCGCGCCGCTCCCACGCCGGCTGACGAAATGGCAGCCGCAGTGCGGGCACTGGAGCGTGTGCGCCACCTCGCGCCCCTCGACGAAGTACGCCCCGTGCGCGTTCCGCTCGAACTTCTCGTTCGCCACCGCTACTCCTCAAACTGGATCGAGAACGCCTGATCGAAGGCCGAGGTCACCTGGACCGGCAGGATCGCGACGCCGTTGCCCGTGGCCGCCGGCAGCACGATCTCCTTGCCGTCCTTGGGCGCCCAGCGCCACGTCGCACGCTGGTTGACGCCGAACTGGAGCAGCAGGGCGTTCACCGTGAGCGTCGGCCCGACCGAGAAGGCCGCTAGGCCCGAGGTGGCGAGCGCCACCGGGTCGCCGGGGTCGAGCGCCTGGGGCGTGATCGAGGAGCCGGGCGTACCGGGGCTGGTGCACCGCTGCACAATGTATCGGGCAGCGTTATCCGCGGGCGTGGCCGCCGAACCGAAGGTCAGGTCGTAGATGCGCGGCCGAATGTTCGCCGAGGAGATCAGCGTGACCAACGGCAGCGTCGACGACTGCGTGTTCACGGCGTTGCCGTTAACGGAATAGTTTCGAGCCATGATGTTCCTTTCCGTGGCCGATCAGGCCACTTCCACCAGTTCGATTTCGCACTCGGAGCGTGCCGGGCCTACGTTCTGGGACCACGCCCCTTCGAACCGCACCGTGTAGCGGCCCTGGGTGGCCGCGCCGGTCGGATCATGCGAGAACGGCGGGTTTGTCTCGTAGGGGTCGTAGAAGTAGAAGGGCTCCTGGGGGCCGTTCCGCGCGTCGTAGAAGTCGCGCAGGACGGACAGTTGTCCCGGAGCGAGTTGCTTGGCGAGTCGCCATCGTTTGCGACTGGTATCGGCCAGCCGCCCGCGCTGGGATTCCCCGTTCTGGTATTCGTTGACCTGAACCGGGTACTCTCGCGCGTGGACGAAGGCGCGCGACAGACTGATGGGCAGCACCATCACGGGCGTCGCAAGCGAAACAGAACCGGGCATCAGTACCGCGCTGCCGGCGCACCGGCCTTACCTCTCCAACAGCACGATGGGCGGCTGGTTGGACGCAGCCACGGTCAGCGACCCGCAGGTGGCAGGAAACGCTCCAGCGCTTCCGTTGTTGCCGGCCTGGGCGAACTTCTTGTTGGCCTGCGTGTTAAGCATGGTGATGACTTGGCTGGGGAGGCTCGTCGATCGAAGCGTCAAGGTCGTAGAGTCCGTGGTCATCGCCAGCCAGTAGACGCCGGGGTTGAACGTGACCGGCCCACCCGTGATCGCCTTGGTCTTTACGCCAGCCACGTTAATGTCAGGGCTGCCGCCGGCGGTCATGACGCCGGAGTTGATCAGCAGGCTCGCGCAGGCGGCGTCATACAGCCCGAGTCCCAAGGAAGTTCCGACGCCGCTCGTCGCGACCACCTCAAAGGCCATCTGGTTCAGAGTGACCGCGAACGGCAGGACGAACTGCCAGACCCGCGTCGTGTTCGTTGAGAAGGTCGTGGTGGCCCCGGACGACTGTGGCGCCTGGATCGTGATCGGGTAGAAATACCCTTGATCGACGGTGCTAACCAGTGGGGCCAGCGCTGAGGCGGGGACGCTTCCGGCACCCAAGCCGGCGCCGCTGCCGAAGAACGTCAGCGCCTGAAGCTCTGCCAGGTTGCTGGTCCCGGAGTTCCACACCTTGAACCGGGATTTGTTGCCGGTGATCGTCACCCAGTCGTTGCCCGTCGAGTTGTTTAACGTGACCAGATCCGTGGTCGCGGCGCTGATCGTTTGCGGCTGGGTGAATGCGTTGCCCTCGTCTTTGTAGGCGGTCTGGGAGTTTTGGCGGGCTTTGGCCAGTGTTCCCGCCCAGCCCAGGGTGTGCGTGCTACCGCTCGAGGCAATCGTCACATTGGTGTCGTTGGCGAAAGTCTGGGCAGCGGCGGTCAGGCCGTTCAACGATGTCATGCCCCCAGCGCCGCCGGCAGCCCACTTCAGACCAAGGGGCTGTGTGGAGTCCACGGTTAGGATCTGCCCATCGGTCCCCGTGGGCAGGCGGCCCCAGGCAGTACCGAACGCGATCAGGTCGCCCTTGGCGGCGCCCAAGCTGCTCAACTGTGAGAGCGCAATCGTCAGCGCCGGCGTCGGGATGGTCGAGATCGCGACATCCTTGATTTTGAGCGTCGAGGCAGAAGTCGGGACAACCCAGTACAGCAGGTAAGTGCCGCGCGACAGATAGAAGCGCACGGCATAGGACGTCCCGGCGGGTGTGGCCGTGTCGTTCGGCTCAAGCGTTATGTCCACGACGCCATTGGTGATGGTAATGGTCTGCTTCCCGGCCCCGATCGGCTCATTGCCGATGGTGATGAACGGCGTAAACAGGGAGATTTCCGCTTTGCCGCTGGTGAGGGTTCCGTCCGGGTACTTGAGGGTGTCCAGGATCCTGGTGCCGGCGGCCAGCGCCAAACACGGCAGCAGGATGAACGTCGTCAGGATTCGCATGAGAGATCAGGCCGTTAATGTTCCGGGGGACAGTTGCAGAGCAAGCAGTTCGCGGCGACCAGCGTTGGCACGAGTGGCCGTCATGGCGGCGTTTTGGACCACGCGCGGATGATCGGCGATGGCCTGGACCGCTTCTCCACGCAGCAGAGCGGTCGTGGCAGGGCCATCCAGTTTGATCACGATCGGCCCGGCGTTTTGCGGGACGCCCGCACCGATGCGGTCGAGCGAGACCGACCCGAGACCCGGCTGGTACAGCGCGCCTCCCTGTTGAACCAGCGAGACAGGACGGACCGTCGACGGCAGCCCGCCGATGCTCTGGCCGGTAGAGAGCGCGTACAGCTCGATCAGGTCGCGGATCTGCGGGCTGCGGATGGCCAGGTCGAGATTGCCGCCGAAGGCCTGCTTGGCCATCTGGACGATCTGGTCGAGAACACCCTTGGACTGGATATCCACGCCGTATACGGCCCGGATCTTCTCGCGGGCCTTCTGTGAGGCGTTCTTGATGAAGAGGCGAACGATGCCCGCAATGGCGCCGACCCCGGCGCCGATGGCCGCGCCGATCGGCCCGCCGAACTTGAAGCCGAGCAGCGCGCCGCCGGCCGTGGTCATGGCCAGACCGCTAACGCCGCCGCGGCGGAGGCCTTCGAAGGCAAGCAGCCCACCGGCGAGAGCCGCAGCATCGGACCGGCCAATCGCAGCGAACTTCCCGCCCAAAGTGGCTGTGGTGGTTGCTCGCCCCGCGCCCAGAGCCACCGATCCGCCGCCGAAGCCGAAGAAGTTCTTGAGGTTCGCTCCCAACCCGGCGAAGCCGAGAACGGAGCTCGCCTGGGAACCGGTGGTCACCGGCCCGGCAAAGCCGCCGGTCCCACCGGGACCGCCGGTGATGCTCCCCGCTCCAAACACCGGCACGGCTCCGACGCCGAGCAACCCACCGAGACGGCCGAACACGCCACCGCCGGCGCCACCCGGCGCCAGGGCAACACGCTGGCCAGTGAACAACGCTGTCAGCATCCGAGCGACGTGCGAGGTCACGATCTCGCGCAGCACTGTCAGCACGGCGTTCTTCAGCGCGCCGGCGAGCGCGGAGAAGATGCTCTGGCCCTTCTGGAGCATCGCGTCGAAGACGCGCTCGCTCGCCGACTTCATCTGGTCAAAGATCCGCTGGTTGGCATCCCGCACGATCTGCGTCTGGCGGATGGCCGCGTTCTCACGGGCCGCGTTAATGGCGTCCTGGGTGGAGGCCTCAAGCTGGCGCCCCTTCTCAGCGAAGGCCCGCAGCAGCTCGTCCCGACGGCGGGCGATCTCCTCCTCGCTGATGAGACGCGCCCGGGCGACGGCCTCCATCATCGCGACCTCGGCCTGCGCCTCCCGGTCAAGCGCCGCCGCCTTGAGCGCGAAGGACCGCAGCAGGTAGTCTTCTTCGATGGCGAGCTTTCGCTGCTCGACGGCGATCTTCTGCTCGACCGTGCGGGCATCGACCAACTCGAGCGCACGCAGCCGGGCATCCCGCGCCTGCTCCAGGGCCGTCTGCTCGTAGTCGAGGCGCCTGTTGAGCGTGTCGATGGCCAGCTCCAGGGTCTCTGACTGGAACTCCTTCTCGCGGAGCATCCGCTGGCCCCGAAACTCAAGATCGGCCGCCGTCTGCTCCTCGAGCTGCTTTAGATGCTCCCGCGCACTCTCCTTGAGTTCCTTGGTTGCCTCGACACGCAGCCGCAACTGGGTAGCGAGTGCCAGGTCCCGGTTGGCCTTCGCCGAGAGGCCAATCTCCTGCCGGTAGATTCCGTACTCGACGATGATCTTGGCAAGCCCGGTGAACTCCTGCTTCTGGGCGGAGACGAGGAGGTCGTGCGCTTTCTCCTCAGCCTGCTTGATCCTGGTGCGCAGCTCGCGCCGTTTTTCAAGCTCCTCCTGTAGCTTCCGCTCATCGACGATGCGCGCCCGGATCGGTGCGCCGAAGTCGAAGCTCGGCGCGCCTTCAGTGAGACCAACGATTGCCTTTCGCGCACCGGTCAGTGCATCCTTGATCTGCTCGACGCTGTAGCCGAGTTTCTGCAGCTCCTCAACCGACCGTCCCGCGCGGATCTCGTCGAAAATCTTGGCCCGCAGGGCGGTTTGCTCCATTGCCTCGGCGCTCTCATCGAGCCGCTGCTTCATCTCGTGGAGGGCGAAGCCGAACGTGGCGACGCCTGCCGCGACCAGCCCCCAGGGACTGGCGACCGCAGCGAGGGAGATCGCCCGGATGCCGGCGGCGATCTTCAGAAGTAGACCCGGCAGGTTGTAGGCGGTGATGACCACGGCCAGCCCGGCAGTGGCCTTGGTCAGGTTGGCGATGTCGGTCGCGTTCTCTTTCGCCCACTTGGCGAGCTCGGTCAGACCCTTGACGGCTTCGCGCATCAGGGGCAGGAATTGCTCGCCGATGGCGTTCTTCGCCTCAAGCACGTACCGGGTGAGCGAGGTCTGCTGCTTACCCACGGTTCCAAGAGCCGCTTCATAGGCCCCGGCGAACTTCGGCGCCTGCGCGAGCACGGCGTTGAACGCCGCCATCTTGCGCTCCGTCTCGGTCAGTTCCCGGCCTACTTCCTGCTGCGCCCTGAGGAACGTCCGCTCGAAGTTGACCTGGATGCCGTAGGTGCGCAGGACCTCGATCTGCTGGGTGACAATCCCGTGAACGATCCCAGCGAGGGTTTCCGAGGAGTTCTTGCCGGCGATAACGGCCGCATCCTGGGCCAGGCGCGCGAGTTCGGTGGCTTTGGAGAGATCGATCTGAGCGGCGATCATCTGCGCAATCGCCGAGCGGGCGTCCTGGGTGGTGATGCCCAGTGCCTTCACCGACTCGACCTGGCTGCGGACGGCTTCCACGCTCAGGCTGTTCGCCTTGGCAAGCTGGTCGAGGGCCACGCCGAGGGTTTCGGTCCGGGCGGCGTACTGGGCGGCTTCGACCGTGAACGACTTGAGAACACTGAACGCCTTCTCAATGGCTGCCACCAGCGCGCTGCCGGCCACAACACCCTTCGCCATGCTGCCGGTGAGGCCGTCGATCCCACGAGAGGCCCTCTGCGAGGACCGCACGGCGACCTCCTCGATGCGCGCCAACCTGACATTGACCTTGTCGATGTTGCGGTTGGCAGCTTCGCTCGTAACCTCAATTACGAGTTGAAGGGTGTTCGAGGCGGGCATCGTCGGTTCAGTTCGGCAGCGTGCCGGTCGCGTTCGTCATTCAAGATGCGTAGAGCAAGGAACTCGTCGAGCGCGATGTCGCTCGGCGTGATCGTGAGCCCGGCCCTGAGAGCGAAATCAAGATCCAAGGCCCGCTGCAGCAGCCATCCGGCTTCCGAGTTGAGCGAGCCTTCAAGCTGCAGAACCGGGCAGTCCGGGCAGCGGGTTGCATCATCGGGCGCCGACGGGCACAGGTTCGGGCCGCCGCACAAATCCTCACGGCGCAGCAGCCAGTAGACGAGGAACCTCACCCCGGGCGATGCCGGCCACTCGCCGGGGTTCAGACTTCCCCCGTGTCGGCCTCCTGTTCGGACTCTAGATACCCGAGCAGCTCGGTCACGACCGCCGCCTTGTGGATGACTGGGACATCTCCCTCGTAGCCGTCCTTCGACTGGACGAGCTTGTCGTAGAACTCGCCTGCCGCTCGGAGGTTGATCTTGAGCACTTGCTTACCCCGGCGGTTCTCGACGATCCGCGAGAAGCTCCGGCGGTAGCCGACTACTTCAGCCAGGGACGGCACTCGCAGCACATGCCGGGTCACGACGCCCGGCACCTTGACGGCCACTGTGACGCCATCGTCGGTGCGCTGGCAGTCTTCAACCTGTGCCCGAGACAGGCGGTCGATCAAGTAAGCCGCCTCGAACTCGTCGATCTCCGGCCCGTCCTTATCGAGCCGGATCTTGGCGAACAATTCCGCCCCGGCCCGCTCACCGTCGACCACATCGGTGACCGACTCCTCGCGGCTCAACTGGCTCACCACCACCCGCCGACGAGCCGAGTGCTCGATCCAATCCTCATCCGAGGGCCAGCGCACCCGGCAGGTCTTCTTCCCCGCCGGATGGAGCACGCTGATCTCAATCTCGCGTTTCGTGTCGAACATACACGCTCCTTACGATCCAATGTTGTCTTGAGTGCACTTGGCGACCGCCGACAGGAGGCCGTTGACCGAGTCATAAAGCGGCGCGCACTCGACCTCGACCGTCACGATCCCGTCGGTGTCGCCCACGATGGCCGTCTTGAATGCCACCTTCTGGAAGGTCACCGAGATTGAGTGGTAGTCGGTGCCCGAGATCAGCTCGCCCTGCAGGCTGATCGTCGCCGTTCCGGTGGTCTGATTGCGCAGCTTGGTCAGTTCGGTCGAGCCGTTCTCGAACCGGGCGACGAACTTGAACGACGCCTGGCGGTCGCCGAACTCGAGCCGCCCGCGGATGGCCGCGTTGTCCTGGGTGCCGCTGCCGGGATAGAAGCCCGCATCCAGCCGCAGGTTGTTCTTGAAACCGAACTCGAGCGAGACCAGGTTGCGGTTCGAGACGTAGTTGACGCCGTTGATCGTGACCTGCGCGCTCGCGGCGGGTAGCAGATGCTCCGTGGTCGCTGCCGGGATGGTGATCCCGCTCGGCTCAGTCAGCTTTCCGCAGCCGGCAAAGTTGATCGTGACCTTCGAGCTGGCACGGCCAGGTCCCGAAGCCAGCGTGATCGTGAAGTCCTCGACCAGGCAGCCCACCGCCATGCGATCGAGCACGGCGCTGCCGCCCTGGCGGATGGTTTCAATGAAAGAGAAGGCCGGGAGTTCGATACCGCCCGTGACCGGATCCTGCGGCGTGCAGGTGTAAGTGATGGCGGTGATGCCGCTCTTGACCCGGTTGCCGAGGCCGAAAACGAACGCCCACGCCGCGATCTCGCTCGTCAGGTACTTCTCGATTGCGCCGTTCGCGTCCCAGTGGGACTTGAACGTCTGCGTGGCGAACTCGTGTCCCTTACCGAATTCGGCAGCGTCGTCCTCGACATTCAGGTTCACGGCCGAGAGCGCCGCATTCATCTTCGCCAGGCTCCAGATGTCGGCCAGCACGTTTGCCGTCTGAAGCGCGGTCTGCTTCTTGAACCCGAAGCCGATCTTGGTTTCGCGGATGTTGGCGGGCATGGTTTACTCCTGCTCTTCTTTGGGAGGCTCCTCAGGTGGTGCAGGCGCGTCCACCTGCCTCCAACCCTCGACCATGAGCGGAACGAGTTCCTCCGCTACGGCAGGCACCAGCTTCTGCTGGCTGCCGTCAGGGGCGACCATGTTCACGTAGTCCATCAGTTGTCTCCGATCTCGGTAAACGACACCGTGACTTCGAAGTAGTCGGTTCCCTGCTCGTCGTTGACCCTGTGGATCGACGGGGTGTCCATCGGGTAGCAGGCGTCGTGAACGGTGGTATAGAGGAGCTTTTGACCGGACCCAACCGGCGCCCCGTTCACGAGCAGGCCGAAGAGCTTGTAGTAGGCGGTCGGCGGATCGCCCTCGAACACCTCCCGCGCCCGAAGGTAGAGCGACAAGTTGTGCTTCCAGACCTCGGTTCCGCCGAAGGTGCCCGGCGCAGTGCCCTGCCAGGCGACCATGACGGCCGGTACAGGCATCTCGTAGATGGCAAGCGGCAGGCTTACCCTTTTCGGGTAGGAGTCGTGGTAAGCGTAGATCCGCTGTGCGTCGCCATCCATCTCGGCGACGAGCTCCGGGATCGCCCGGAGCTTTGCAACCAGCGCTTCAACCAGTTCCGCCGGGTTGATCATATCTGCCTGCCTCCGAGGAAGCGTTCAACAATCAGGCGTGGAATCATTTCGCGGAAGACCCGCCGCGCAGCCTCAGTGACCGCGGCGCGGTTAGCCGGGGAGAACACCAGCCACGGCTCGATCCGCTCGTTGGCCAGCCCCTTGATCCGATCCTTGCGCGAGGTCAGGCTTGCCTTGGCCGCCTTCTCGCTCACCGTTCGGACCGAGAGGTTCCGCAACATGCTTCCGGTGAGCGACAGATCGCGGATCGCCCGGCGGCGAAGCACCTTGCTCTTGTAGATCGCGTAGCGCTTCGTGAGCGGTTTGACCGGCGCGTCAGTGGGACCCCTGGCGGCCGCCAGCCGATTCTTCACCGTCGCCAGGCCCACCGTCCCAAGCTTCAGCATCTGGAACTGGCGGAAGTTCAGATGATCAACACGGAGCTGTCGCTTGAACCAGATGCGGACGCTGGCCACAGCTAGGCGACCTTGTAGACCCGCAGCTCCTCGGCGAACACCCACGGGGAGTGCAGCACCAGACGGAGCTCGGAGTGCTGCCACCCGTTCGGGCCGATCGAGATGAGACGATCGGGCCACGAGTAATCCCAGGGCGAGGGCTTGTCTTCCTGGCCCGGCAGCTTCCACAGGTGCCCCACATACCGGGTGTCGAAGCACGCGATGCTGAACTTCGCCAGATCGAAGCCCTTCGACTCCATCGCCCGGAAGACTTCCTCGAAGCCGTTCGGATCGACGGCCATCGGCAGGTAGTTGATCGTGTAGGCCTTCACGGTGCCGAGGGGCAGATCGGTTTTTCCGACCGGCTCGGAGTCCACCAGCATCGCGCTCGTCCCGGAATCGCTCGCGAGCAGCTTGCCGTGCCGCAACAGGAAGTCGTGGGCCTCGGCCGCATCCTTGCAGTCGACGAAAAACTTCGGCCGCTTGTCCACCGGCCGCGCCCGCGTAAACGTGGGCGGCTCGGGCGGAGTGGAAGTGACGGGTTGCGGCGTCGGTCCTCCGACCACCGGCCCGGTGAAAAGATCCCAGAATCCCATGATGGTTTCCTCCTTGAAGGCTCAGGTTGTGCGGTTGAAATGCAGTACCAGTTGCACGCCGCCGGCGGCGTCTGCCTCGATGTCGACGACCTTGTAGATCGCAGTACCCACGGTCACCTCGTCACCGCGCTCGGGCGGCGATGAAAACGCCGTCGCCTTGGCGAACAGCAGCGCGTACGTGCCAGGCGCGGCGTCCTCACGGCGGGCTCCCAGCTCGAGGATCCCCGTGAGCGTGAACGCCACGCCGCTTTGCGGCGTGTAGGTGACCGCGCGCCCAAACGCCGCCAAGCACGCCGCGTTCAGCGCATCCCCGGCCGAGTCCCAGCTCATCGACTACGTCTTGGTCCCTTTGACCAACACTTCAGGCCGCAGGCAGACCGGCAACGGGTTGCTTTGCGAGTGCAAGTCGGTCCCGCGGCCGAACTTCCGCGGCTCCTGCTTGGCGTAGAGCGGCAGGCCAAGGGTGTTCGCCGTCTCGTTGAAGTCCCCCGGCGCAAAGTAGGTCCGGAAGGTGTTGGCAGTGCCCAGCGGAAAGAAGTGCGCCTCGTCGTCGGCGATGAACTTGCGCACGTTGCCGGCGGCGTCGGTCGCCTGGCCCCGGTATTCCTCAAACGTCACCCCGCCGAAGGTGAAGCCCGTGCGGTTGTCGGAGAGCAGCGCGAGGCCGTTCTGCCAGCGCGAGTAGGCTTCTTTGACCTTCGCATGCGTGGTCAGCGCATCGAAGAAGCCAGCCGAGCACAGGCACATGATTCCCGTCATGAACTCGCCCTTGAGGTTGTCCTCGATGTGTCGCTTGACCTCGAGCACCTTCAGCAGCACCTCGGTGCTGGCTGTGGTCAGGGCAAAGCTCACAGTCTTGGCCGTGATCCCAAACTCGCTGTAGAGGTCGTAGAGCGTGGAGGCGTCGGCATCCAGGATCACGCCCTTGAGCGCTCCCATGCGCAGGTGCTCCAAGGTGATGGCGTGCTTGTTCCGCATGTTCTGGAGCTTTTGCGCCAGCAGGCTCGCCAGAGCTTCCATCTCGTTCTCCGAGCCGAACGCGCGGATGCCCTGGACCTCCTCGGGCAACACGGCGTCGTCGTGCGGAATGTGCGGGATCACGAACGAGCGCACCTTGCGCTTGCCCATCGTGCCCACCGTCCCCGGAGAGCCCACCGGCTGCGTGGGCAGGAGGTTCAACACCCCGCTCATCTCCTCGACGATAATCGTGCGGGTGCGCACTCCCATCGGCGGCATGAGGCTCAACTGCTCCAGGCGCCCGTACTGGTTCGGGATCTTGTTGATGGCGGCGGTCAGCGCCACCATGTCAAAGGCATCAGACGAAAAAGGATTCAGCATGGTTCGTTACGCTCCTTCGCGGGTCTTGATGTTCGCGGCCTTGAGTTGGGCGATCGCAGCGTCCTTCTGAGACTGGGTCGCTCCCGTCGGCCAGACCAAGCCGTTGGTGGCGACCACCGCTGGACCGTTCACAATCGCCGTGCCCTTGGCGTCGACGCCGTTGGGCGCGGTGACGTCGGCGACCAGGATGCCGTAAGCCTTGTCGCTGCCATCGGTGGCGGCGAAATCGATCTGCTTGACCTTGCCTGACCCGGCCGCCACCGTGATGGTGAAGGCGTCACCGGCGACGAAGTCGACCGCGCCGTCAGCGATAGTGAAAGTGAGGTGGGTGGTGAAGGCCGTGCCCACAACAGCGGTCCCGATCACGATCCCGTCGGGATCTTCGACGATGAACGTGCCGCCGTTGGTCGCGGGCTCAATGCAGGTGACGCGGTAGACACCGGGCTTGGCGGCCTGGCCCACGGTCGGGGCGGCGGTGATGGTGCCGTTGCCGGTGTTGCCGGCGACGGCCGCACCCGTGGCAGCACCCTTGGTGATGCGCCCGAGCACCATCGCGGTGGTGAGCACCCGGTCGGCGCCGGCGCCGGCGAGCACGGTTACTGGCTCGCGGCAGTAGAGGGCCTCGGCTTCGTACTTGAGGACGTCGCCGAGATACAAACCTTCGTTCTTGACGGCCATGCTAGTTCACTCCTTTCGCCGCCAGCTTCTCGACGGCCTTGATGACGGGGTTGTTTTCGAGCGTCGCCTTGGACGCCGTGCCGGTATCCGGCATCACGTGCGAGCGGATCTCGGCGGCGTCTTCGGCTGCGCGAGCCTCCATCAGGACCTGCCGGGCCTCCGCAGGCGTGATGCTGCGGGCCAGCAGTCGCGCAGCCTTGCCGGGCATACCGGCCAGCGCGCAGAGTTCGACGATCTCCCGTGCCTCGCCGTAGCCCTGCTTCCGGGCCTCCGCTTGGATCGCTTCAATGTCCACTGCAGGCTCGGCGATTTCGGTCCGAACCGGTTCTTCGTTCATGGTGGTTTTGCCTCCTGGTTGGAATAGGGTGCTGCGGCCGCCGATAGCGGCCCGCAGGTCGTTCAGCGCGTTCTCGGGTGTGCCCACGCGGTCGGCCAGCCGGACGTTCACGCCGTCGCTTCCGAGAAAAACCGCCGCCTCGGTCCCTCGAATGGCTGCTTCCGATAGCCCCCGGTTCCGAGCAACAGCCGCGACCAGCATTCCGTACGTCCGATCCACCGCAGCCTCGAGAACGTGACGCGCCTCCTCGCTCAAGGGCACGTGAGGATGGAGGTCGGCCTTCCGGGCCCCCGCATGGACGATGGTGTACTTGAAACCCAGCTTCTCGTCGTTGCCGGTCATGTCCAGATGGGTGACCATCACGCCGACCGAGCCGACGCCGGAAGTCCGGCTCACGTAGATCCGCTCGGCGCCCGAACCCAGTAGATATGCCCCGCTCAAGGCGTCGTTGTTGGCCACAGCGAACACAGGCTTCGCCGAGCGAGCAGCGTAGATGGCGTCGGCCGCATCGAAGGCACCAGCCACCTCCCCACCGTGCGAATCGATGTCGAGCAGAATCGCCTTGACCGCCGGGTCCTTGGCGGCGGCCTGCACCTCGCCTTGGATGTCGGTGTAGGAGCGCAACCCCGACAGCGCATCGACACCATAGGACTTGTGGACCAGCGTGCCCTCGATCGGGATGATCGCGATGCCATCCGAGGTGATCTCGAGGTTCTTGTTCGCGGCTCGGACTTCGCCGGCTGCGGCCACGCACGTCGGATCGAGGCCAAGGCGCGGCGCGAGCACCGCCAGGATCACTTCAAGCTTCTGCGGGGCGATCAGGAGTGGCGTATCAAAGATCCGCGTCGCGAGATGCGTCAGCGTCTTCATCGTCTTCCTTTCGAGGATCGGAGTCGTACTCAAGGCCCAGCGCGTCGGCCCGAGCGTTGTCGGCGGCGATCTCGCGGTCGATCGCCTCGGCATCGTAGCCCTGCTCGGAAACCACCTCGGCGCGGCTCTTGAACCCGGCCCGCACGGCCATAATCTGGGCCTTGATGTCCTTCAGCGGATCAACCCAGGCCCAGCCCGGTGCAATCCACTTCACGTCGAGAAGCCCCGGATCATCCGCCGCAGCCCGCAGCGCCCCTGCGAGCAATGCCACCTCAATCCACCGCCGCCAGATGGGCCGGCACATCTGGTAGACGATCACCTGGTGCTGGAACTGCTCGCACCGCCGGCGGAACTCAAGCAGGCCGGCCCGGATCGAGGAGTAGTTGACGCCCGTCAGGTCGCCAGTCAATTGCTCATAGGTGATCCCCATGCCGGCGGCGATCGAGCGTAACTGGACCCGCATGAAGGTCTCGTAGGTCGCGCCGACATCGGCCGGGGTCGAAAACTTGACGTCCTCACCAGGGAGCAGAACCTGCAGTGTGCCGGGCTCGAGGCCAGCCAAAGCCGCGCCGCTTGAGTCCGGGGCGCCTTCCCCGAGGATCTGATCCTCGGGTGCGTTCTTCGTTACGAAGCCAGCGAACATCGCGGCCGTTTTCTTGCGGACCAGCTCGGCGTCGTCGTACTGGTCCAGTTCGTAGAGATTCACCAGGACTTGGGTGAGCCAAGGTTGGCCGCGTAACTGGCCTGGTCGCAGCGGCCGAAACAGGTGCAGAACCGAATCCGCGGACACCCGCACCAGCTCGGTCGACGCCATCGGGTTCGAAGTGTCGCCCGGGTGCTCCCGATAGAGGTGGTAGGCGACCCGCCGCCCAATCTTGTCGAACTCGATGCCAGCGCGGATGTAGTTGCCGTTCTCGAGGCGCCGGGTCTCGTTCGCCGGCAGGTGCTCGGCCTCGAGCAGTTGCAACTGGAGCGGAACGCTCAAGCCATCCTTCGGCAGCCTCGGCCGCAGCCGGATGAAGCACTCGCCGGCCTCCATCACCGAGCGGCAGGCCATCGCCTGAAGACCATAGAAGTCGGTCAGCCCCGTCGCATCGGCCTCGTCGGTCCACCGCAACCACAGCTCCTGGATCTGTTCTTTCAGCCGCGCGTCTGGATGGAGCGACTGCGGCTTGATCCCGGTCCCAATCGCGTTCGCAACGAAGGCATCGAGCGCGTTGGCGGCCCACGGGTTGCGCCGCACCATGTCCCGCGAGCGGGACCGCAGGGTGTCGGCGCTGCGGAAGACCAGCGTGTTGATGTCGCTGGTCGAGACGATCCACCCGGTGGTGCGGCGGGTGCTTGCGGCCGCCTCGTAGTCGGTCGCTGCCCAGAGCCGCGGGAACGCAGCTTGCAGTCGCTTCCAAAGGCGCAACCTCAGAAACCTTTCTCTGTCGTGATCCGGATCTGCCGCGTGACCGGCGTGTTCGTGTCTTTGGCAAGTTCCGCTTCGGCCGCCGCAATGGCCGCCTTCAGCTCGTCGATACTGCGGTACTCGATCTCGCGGTCCGCAAAGCGGACACGCCGGGCGCCGTTCGCCAGCGCGTCGCGCAGCGCCTGAAGCTGCTGGTCTGTATAGGGCATTTCAACGACCCAGAAAGTTCGAGCGGATCACGCGCCGGACGGGCGCGAGCTTTTCGAGCGTTGCCACCGCCGCGGGCGCAGCCGGGCCAACCTCCAGTTGCTCCTGCTTGCGTTTGATCGCGGCGCCCACCTGATCTTCAAGCGCCTTCCAGTGCCGCTCCGAGAATCGATCGAGGCCGTAGACCGTTGCTGCCGCTCGTGCGTAGACCCGGCAATTTCCAGCGATGAAGCTGCAGCCTTCACGCCGGCAAATCAGGGTGCCATTTGGAACTGTGCCGCAATAGACCATCCCGTCGTAGGGAATCATGCGGCCGATGTACTTGCGTTGCCCATTGCCACCGCCGTCCAAGGAAGCCTTCTGCACACGGCACTCACTGACGTGATACTGGAAGCGGGTGTTGAATCCGAGCCTGCCGTTAATGCAGTACGGCACGGGCTTCACTACCCTGATGTTGGACGCGCAGCCAATCTTGATGAACAGTTCCTGGTAGTCATCGGCAAGTCGTCGGCTGACAGTGGCGATTGTGCGAGACTGGCCCTGTCTCCATCCATCTCCACCAACAGCGGCGTCCAGGAAGCGGCGAATGATTTCCTGGGATGCGTCCTTGATCCATTGCGGAACCCGCCTGGTGTCCTGCCTTCCGCCGCATTCGTCCAGGAACCTGTATAACTGCTTGGATGTACAGATGAACTTGCGACCCGGGTCCCGTGTGCTGGCAGCGATGTGCCACTTCCAGGGAAGCCTCTGGAGCAGCGCCTCGATCCGGTCGAACTTTGCGCCCTCATTTTGGGCGATCTCCACACGACATCTGCGATTCCCCTGCGTCCTGCTGATCCCAGTGAGCCGGCAACCCTCGGTGACATACCAGCCGACGAACTCCGCCAGATCACCCGCATCGACCCATCTCCGCGGCTCGATTTCGGAGCCATCGCTGTCTTTGTGGCTCGATGGAACCTCAACCCGAATTATCGGTGCGCCCCTCCATTGCCCGGTCAGCTTAAGCTGGTGGTGAATCGTAAGATCCTTGGCGAGGGTAATTTTCGGAGGCACGTCGAAGCGCCACTTCCTCGCCGTTCGATCAAACACCTTCCTGTAGGTCACCATCCGGTGATTAGGGGTGACCAGAATGTCAATGCGCCGACCGTGAATCTTCACCATCGGGCCGGAGTAGCGGTGGGCGATTAGATGGGTAGGCCGTTGAAACTCAATGGCGTCGCTCTCCAAATCGACCGTAGCGAGCAGATCCGCAGGGGAGACGTCCTTGCAGTATTTCCATCCCGCCCGTGTCAACACCTGCGTCTCCGCGTCGAAACAATCGAGCGCCTCGTTGCGCTCTCGCATCTTCTGCCACTCTTGTCGCCGGTAGCCCTTAACGAGCTTCGTCACCAACTGCTCGGCGGTGAGCTGCTTGAAGAACTCATCGGGGTATTTCGGGAAATGCGAGTACCCGGGCGGAAACGGCTCATCGCTTTCCTCGGTGGGTTTCTCCAGGCGCAGCCAGCGGTAGATCTCTTCCTTGATCAACCCCGCGCACACGGGCCACACTCGG